>Ga0172382_10014227_pt1 | contig 10156 bp, 6 predicted proteins | sample Leawel138RmetaG_FD_122245 | JGI IMG/M metagenome (GOLD analysis project Ga0172382, IMG submission 122245) | Leachate microbial communities from a municipal landfill in Southern Ontario, Canada - Leachate well 138R metaG | ecosystem: Engineered > Solid waste > Landfill > Unclassified | place... | reverse complement strand
TGCCCACTTTTGAGAACATTCTCCAATACATCTGATTTTGGTTGAACATTTTGACAGATGATATAAATAATTCCAAATTGCATATTGATCGTTTGTGTTTGATTCACAAAAGGAAACTATTTTATCATTTACCGAATAAAGTATGGTGGGAGCAATATTTGAGATAACATAATTCTTAAAAGATGAATGGTATATTTCATATGTATTATTGGAGTGATTAAGTAAATACATCAGCGACCTTATTTGGGTATAGAAGGAAAGCTTGTAAGTATCTTCCAACATCTGAATCAAGTCATCTTCATTAACTGCACCGCGTATTTGTGATAACGTTACAACTACGGCTAATGTGATTTCATTTTGGCTAATTTTATCCCATATTGCTGAATAATAATTTTCAATATTTCCGCTTATTATTGGAATCTTATTTAGCCATTGTAAAATTTGTTCTTCATCATCAGGCGTTGAATATTCATTAAGAACATAGTTTGTCAGATAATTTAAGTACAGAGGATGTCCTTCTGATTTTCGTGCTAATTCCTGTATGAAAGAGTAAGGAAGTTTTATTTTATTTGTCTTTTGCTTAATGAAGGCTTCACATTTTGCTAAATCCAAAGGTTCAATTAATATCTCCAGATCAGAAGGTATGATTTGCTTTAGTTGAGGTGGTAAAATGTTTTTAAATGTGCAAGAAAGAACAATTTTCAGATTTTCTGGCAGAGAAAGAGGAATGACACAAATAAAATCATATAAAGCGCTGGAGCTTATTGAAAATATTTCATCCAAACCGTCTAAAACGATAATTCCGACTTTGTCGTTAGATTGGAAATAACGGGATAGTCGAACAATTAACTCCGGTATATTTTTTTCTTTCTTTTCCCAATCTGTTTGCGCTGGAAGTGGTTCCCCAATTGTACGGTATACCAATTCTTCAATCCATTCTATAAATTTTCTTTTAGAACTTCTTATTACAGAGGAGAGTGTGTCTTGAGGAACTTTTAAAAAATAGCGTCCTGCAACTACATAATTTTCATCGTATGGGATATAAGTAGCCGATATTGTAGTTTTCCCACAACCAGGAGAACCATGTAAAAGAATCCAATTATTGGGTTTCTGTACTGCTTCATCTATTTTATCAAATGCGCTATAATTTGGTACGGAACCAGCAACCTCACTTTTTAATCCGTCAGGTACTCCAATATTATCATAAGGTTGAACTACATTTAAGTCATTTGCAACGAGAAACTCTTCTATCTTTTTTACACTTATAACGCCTATTTTATCCGCTTTCTGAATAAGTGTTACAGCGCAAACCTTATCTGACACAACAATTGGCGAACCGGATAATCCACCATAATTGAATTCTGCTTGTACTGTATTGCAATCCAATAAATAATCCCACCGTGAATTGGATTCTAACTGATGTACATTTCCACGAAATTTAAGTCCTGTATTATTTGCTTTATATGGAAAGCCAAATGTTTCCCATTCTTCTCCCTCCCTTAACATTTTTGCTTCTAAAGGAAATATATTGACATCTACAGATTGCTCCAATTCGAGCAATACAATATCAAGATTTTCCTCCTTATCTTTTATTACTGCGTTTAACGATCTTCCATCTGCATAAATAGTGATGGGATTTTCAGAGTCATTATCCATTACAGTATGATAGGCAGAAATCAGCATGTTTGCTCCGACAAAAAAGGCGGTACCATTTTCACTTCCACATACTACCTTAACGGTTATTTTTTCTAACGGTGATGACATCTTCGCTACTTTAAAATTGTATTCTTATTGCATTTCCATTTTCTGGTAAAGCAATATCGTAATTATATTTTTCTTTTATGTCCGGATTCAATAGTTTACTGCAAACCTCCAGTGGATAATTGAAATATAATGTTCTTTTTAAAAGGCTCTCTTTTGTAATAATCCAAGCCAATGTTTCTGCATCTGGATGGTTATATGTTTTGCCATTAGTGGAGATTATATACTTATCAGAATCTATCATTTTTAATAGTTCCGGACTATTGTTTGAGAAACTGCCATGATGGGATAATTTTATAACATCAAAAAAAACAGGAAACTCATCCTTGGTAAAATACTTTTTTAATTGTTCTACAATTAAATCAGGGTGAGAATCACCTAAAAATAACATTCTTCTGCCCAAAATTTGTAAGATAAAAGAAATAGAGCTTCCGTTCGTTGGTGAAGTATCTTGAAAAAAGAGTGTTTTCTTTAGCTTTTGAAAATCCAGACTTTTCTTATATGAGACATCTTGTTCCGCATATCTTAGTTCCTGTTTCTCCTGAGCTAATAAGAATTCAAATGCATCATCCCAAAATTCGGACGAATGTGAAGTATCTAAATATCCATTTTTGTACAACTCCGTTCTCCAATATTTATGTAAATATTTAAGTTTATTGTTATCTGGAGAGAGTAAAATTATCTTTGTGTTTTCGTCTATTATAACTTGATTGCCATTTTCTATAGAGATTGCTTTTCCGTTAAAATGTGTATTCCAAGGGTATTTATATTTAAGTAACATTGCTCCCAGCGATGAGCCTTGTGACGCACTGATTTTTTTGTCTGGCTCGGTTATACTTTCTTTTTTTATATCCCCAAATGCATACTCTTCTTTTGTTGAAGAAATTTCTAGTTCCTTATAAGGTAAATGAAGAAATGCATTATGCCAGATATTCCTGACATGAATAATATTTGCCCTCTCGTTTTCTTCTATAAATTTTAAAATTCCGGAAATATGATCTGCATCAATATGGGAAACGATGACAAGAGATAACTCTTTGTTTTGAGATGCTAATTTATGCAAAGATGACTTCAAATATTCGTTGTATGTATTTACATATCCACCATCAACAAGAATATTTGTTTCTTCAGTATTGATTAGAAAACAATCACCATTTAATGCAGGGAAAACATCTATAGTTAAACTCATTTGTTCATTATCATTAGTAGGTCGTACAAGATAAGAACTTATATGCAAACTTTTTAAAACAGTTGGTTAATCATTGACTTTGGGTAGAAATGTTTTTCTCGTTTCTGAGGAATTAATTTTTACAACTTTTCATTCTTTTTTCGGCAACAAATAACAAAGTGTCGGGTCATTTTTTATCCGGGTTAATTCCTCTGCGACGATTTGTTTTGTTTCTTCTTTAATGCGATTGTAGTTGTCCTGAATCATTTCCTTCATCCTGTCAACGCCGCTTTCGTCCACAAAATTGGTGATAACAGGAATCTGCTTGTATCCTTTGGTTTCGGCGGTAACCTTTGAACTGTTCACTACAATTTCCGCATGAAAAATCTTTTGCTCAATGCGTTCATCAAAATTATCGGCAACTGCCCCGACAAACATCCCCTGGGTTAACGTGGAAATTTTACTGGCCGGGATAAGACTGTCCAACTGGGTACTGAAAGAAGTTGATTTATCGTTCCGATTGATGGTCATTGATTGGCGTTTTTGCAAAACCTTTCCGAAGCGTTCTGACAGGTTTTTGGCCGTATCTCCTACAACTTGTCCTGAAAATATATTCCCTACGGTATTCATTACTACGGCAGCTTCTTTATCACCATAATCACGTTTTAACTGAGAGAAATCCTGAAAGCCGAGCAATACCGCCACTTTGTTGCTCCGGGCTGTGGCAATCAAGTTATCCAGCCCTTTAAAATAAATGGTTGGCAATTCATCGATGATAACCGAGCTTTTTAACTGACCTTTCTTATTGATAAGTTTTACTATACGGCTGTTGTATAAACCCAATGCTGCACCGTAAATATTCTGACGGTCGGGATTGTTCCCAACCACCAATACTTTCGGGTCATCGGGATTATTGATGTCCAGCGTAAATTCGTCGCCTGACATTACCCAATACAATCGCGGAGAAATCATCCTCGAAAGCGGGATTTTAGCCGAAGCAATTTGTCCCTGTAACTGGTCCTGCGCCCCCGACATCCAGGCATCCATAAAAGGAGAAAGGTAGTTCTCCAGTTCGGGATAACTTGTCAGAATCGGGAAAATATCTTCATACCGCTTGTTCAGGAACTCGATGGCATGAGGAAAGGTGCAATACCGGCCTTCCTTGTATATGCGCAAATACCAGATGATGGCGGCAAAAAGTATAATCGGTGATTCCACAAAAAAGTCGCCCTGCTTTTGTACCCATGTGCGGTTTAGGTTTAGCATGATAGTATAGGCACTTTCGTAGGCATCGGAGATATCGCTCATAAATGAGGGATTAATCGGATTACACCGGTGCGAACGTGCCGGGTCGTCGAAATTGATTACATAAAAGGTCGGGACTTTTTTGTATCCGCGTTGGTTTTTCAGCAGATGGTTATAGGCAATCGTCGAGAGGTCAGGAAACTTAAAATCATAGATATATTGCGAATAGCCTTTTTCTATCTGCTGCTTTATAAACTGATTGATTACCGCATAACTTTTCCCGGAACCGGGAGTTCCTAATACAATACAAGCACGAAAAGGATTTACAACGTTAATCCAGCCGTTATTCCATTTCTTTTTATAATAGAAACGGGTTGGGAGGTTCACTGAATATTCATTTTCAACCAGGCGTGTTTCCTGCATAAAGGATTCGTTTTCGGTATTGAAAACATCATCCATCATATTGTTCTTCAAAAGACGGCTCATCCAAACACCACCAGCCAGCAGGCAAAGATAACCGGCAGCCATCGTAAAAATGTAAAAAGCTGTTTTGGCGACCGACGGCAGCGGCAAATCCAGCAACCACCAGTTGAAAAAGAAAAGGACAAAGCCAATAAAAAGGGAAACGATTATCTTATTCCATGTAATTTTTTCCTGTTTAACGCCTTTTGTTCCGAGGCAAGATAAAGTCAGGAATATTACTGTGAAAAGTTTAGTGTAAAGGATGTTGCCAAATAGTTTTGCGGTGCGGTTAAAATTCAGGAGTATTTTATCAACTACGTCGATATTGATGCCCCATTCGACCATCGACTGGTAGCAAAACCAATAAATGTTGATAATAACAAATAAAATACTCAGGGCACGCATAAAGTCCATAACCTTTGCCAGTGCTCTTAAATCGTCTTCCTGTTGCATTGTATTTTCGGTTTTTAACGTTTGGAAAGCGAAAGTAGGGCGATGCTTATTTCAACATGCGAATTGTGAGTGCATTGGAAGTACGTGACATAGTAGTGGCAGCTTGTGGCAGGAAACCTTAATAAAAGGGCATTTCTTTTTTTATCTGGATAAAAATGTTGAATTAATACTTTTTTATCTGGATAAAAGTGTAATTTTACATTCGAATTTAACAGAGAAATATGTACCGGGAATCGATTATCAGCTTAAAAAGATGGAAAGAAGATAAATTCCGAAAGCCGCTTATTGTCAGAGGCGCCCGACAAGTAGGGAAAACATGGCTTTTACAGGAGTTTGGCCGTACCTTTTATAACAAATTTGTTTATGTGAATTTTGAAGAGACCCCGGCATTGCAGAATATTTTTTCCAATGATTTTGACATTGAGCGAATCATCACAGTACTTCAGATACAGGCTCAAACAACGATAACAGCAGAAGATACCCTGATTGTTTTTGACGAAATACAGTCGGCAGAACGTGGAGTGACTTCCCTGAAATATTTCTGTGAAAACGCTCCGCAATACCATGTAATTGCAGCCGGTTCACTGTTGGGGATGGGATTGCACAGCCAGGTTTCGTTCCCGGTTGGCAAGGTTGATTTTCTTGATTTGCGTCCGCTCTCATTTTATGAGTTCCTGCTTTCATTAAATGAATCGGCGCTGGTTGATGCCCTAATAGCAAAGAACTGGGATGTTGTTTCCGTTTTTGCCGAAAAGTTAAAAGAATACCTGCGTTATTACTTTTATGTAGGTGGAATGCCCGAAGTCGTGTCGGCTTTTGCTGAAACCAGGGACTGGCAGTTAGTCCGCCGGATTCAGAACAGGATTCTCAATTCATATGAAGGTGATTTTTCGAAACATGCACCCAATGAAACTGTTCCCCGGATCCGGATGGTTTGGCAAAGTATTCCTTCGCAGCTTGCAAAAGAAAATAAAAAATTCGTGTACGGAGTTATCCGGGAAGGGGCCCGTGCTAAGGATTTTGAATTGGCTATCCAATGGTTGGTAGATTGTGGTTTACTATTGAAAAGCCATAGGATATCGAAACCGGGTATTCCACTGGCAGCTTATCAGGAAATTTCTGCGTTCAAATTATTCCTGCACGACCTTGGCTTACTTGGCGCCATGGCTGGACTGGATGTAAGGACAATTATTGATGGCGATGAGATTTTTACTGAATTTAAAGGCGCACTTAGCGAACAATTTGTAATGCAGCAACTGCGCCTGAATAGCGAACGTTATATCGGTTACTGGACTAACGAAAAGAGCACTTCCGAAGTTGATTTCGTTATTCAGGAGGAAGGAAAAGTTATTCCGGTTGAAGTAAAATCAGGTGAAAACCTGAGGTCAAAAAGTTTCCGCTTGTTTTGTGAGAAATACAAACCCTTGAAAGCCATCCGTACATCATTAACTGATTATAAGGAAGAGGAGTGGATGACAAATGTTCCGTTGTATGGTATTGGCAAAGGGAGATTGTAAAAAGTTCACAAAAAAGAAGTTTTCAAGATATTTGGTTTATTTTTTCTTGCAGAAATGTACTTGAAGTACAACTGTATAAAAAATATAAACCTACAGTTATCTATTTTACAGGGTTAAGTGCTAACAAAATAAGTAATCCTATTTGTACAATCTTTTAGGAATCAATAAGGATACTGCGTTTTTTTAAGATTTTTTACAACGATTATAAGTATTCGTCTACTGAATTTTAACTTATAAAGCTCAGTTATGGGACAAGCAAAACAAGCATGGATTGAAGCGGAGTCAAGGGGGTATAGCCTGCCGGAATCAAATGAAAAATATGTTTGTGGTAATCATTTCAGTGATTATTACCTGAAAGTACATATATCTGACCACTCACAGGCAGGTCGATGTAATTATTGTGGGAGCATAGCTCGGGTTATCGATTTGCATGATTTTATGGAATATGTTGCAGAAAAGATAACCGAGCATTTTGGGAATCCCGGAGATGAAGCTTTATATCTGAGTAGTTCATATTATGATGATGAGGATGAAAAGATTCCTGGTTTTAAACGGGTCGGAAGTTTCATCGCGCCTGATTTTGCAGAGCACTATGAGAGTACTTATGAATTATTGGCAGAATTAGACTTGGTAACCAATGATGAAAATCTTAACAAAGATATTGAAGATTGTTTCCTTAATGACGAGTGGATACAACATCATGCATATATGATGACTGAAGGACAGGAACTATCTTTTTTGTGGAAGATGTTTGCAAAGATGGTCATGCATGAACAACGTTTTACCTTTTTTAAACGAGCTGAATTCTCTGACGAGAAATTTTCTGAAGACAATGGTTTGATGGACATTTTAACTGAACTCGGAAATCTAATATCTCGCCATGGGTTATGTAAGGAAATTTCATCTGGAACGAAACTATTCAGATGCCGCTTTACGGGAGAAAAAGATTCCATCACTTCATTTGATAATATCACCTCAGCACCGGAGGATAAAGCCAAACAAAGTCGTATGAGCCCAGCCGGTATTTCCATGTTCTATGGTGCTTTTGATTCCAATACAGCAGTTCTGGAAAGTAGTCCTGACGGTAGAATAATAGATGCACCTCATGTTACAGGGAGATTCAGTACCAGGAAAGCTATGAATGTTTTGGATTTGACAAATCTTCCTCATCCAAGTTTTTGGTTGCCTTCAAACTGGGAAGGAATTGGTTTTCTTCATTCTTTTAATTGGGAAATTACTAAACCAATAATAAGAGACGATCGCATTCATATCCAGTATATTCCCTCTCAGGTATTTACAGAGTACTTAAGGCACGTGTATCAATTAGCCAATAATGATAGAATTGATGGATTGATTTATAAGAGTTCTCTTAAGGGGGCGACAAGTAGCAATATCGTTCTTTTTTATAATCAACGCAGAAGTGCAGAAATATTGGAATTGATTGAATTAATTCCTTTTCCCAAATCGTAATTACATTTGTCTCCCATATCTCCGTTTTTTCTTTTTTCGCTTTTTGCGAAGCTGTTGCTGATTTTCAATATATGATTCCGATTCCGGTGAAAAAATTGAGAACAGGCTGCTGATAGCGGATTCAATATGCCCGGCTTGATTGTTGGCCGGAGAGAACGGTTCAGCCGGAGGCGTGAACTGTTCTTTTTCTCCCACCTGTTTTGTGTGTTCCTCGATTGACGGGGACTCTCTAAACAGGTCGTTGAATATATTGGCAGAAAATTCTTTGCCCAGCCTGGAGCCGTTCAGTACACAGCGGCTTTGGTGATCGATAAAAGTTACCCCGGTAATCCGCCCTGTATTGTTTCGCCGGAGATAAAGGTCAATATCTTTTTCCTTTAACTTTTTACGCAGTTCCGTTTCATTTTTGGTTTCTCGCATCATTCCGGCAATCAAAGGACGTAACCGTTCGCGGTATCCCTTTTCTTTTATCAGGATGGTCGATTTCTTCATCCGCTCTTCGAGGGCAGCGAACCCGACTGTTTTCCCGAAAGCAGATGATTTGATAGGTGTTCCGGCTTTGTTCCCTTCAATATCCAGCGCGGAATAGAGCAATCCGTGGTAAGGCTTTCCGCTTCGAGTTCCCTGTACTTCTTCCACACCGATGTTGTAGAGGGATAACAAGGCCCGGTATTCTCCCATTGTCTGGAACCGGTACATTGCAACTGCCAGTTTAATGACTGAACCAATTTGCTTTTTCAAATCGCCTTTCTCCGCATCAACGGGCTTAAACTGCCATTGTTCCAACTGTTTTTGTTCTTTGGCGCAGTGCAGGACGTATTTCTTTTCCAGCTTTTCCGTTGCAGCCACACTTCGTAAATTGCGTTTGCTGTCATTAATTTTTTTACCCTTGCTGTCCACCTGTAACGAAACGATATGGATATGTTCCCGACCAATATCCGAGTGTTTGAAGATAAGGTATGGTTGAGCGCCATAACCCATCTGTTGCAGATACTCACGCCCAATGTCCGCGAGCCCGTCATCTGTCAGTCTGTCGTCCGGGTGCGGGTTAAGCGATATATGAATGACCGGTTTTTCTGTCCGGTAATGCGAGGGTAACCAGCGGTTAAAAGCTACGGTGCACGCAGCGACACTAAAACGGCCATCCTCCGGTTCAGGGATAATATTCGATGCGAGCACCTTTCCCAACCCTTCGTTTACCTTCTCCTGGTTGTAGGCAAGTGCTCCGTAAATGTCTTTTCCGGTGGTTATTTTGGCAATCATACAAGGCTATTTCTGTAAATATTTTTCTTCAAATTCTTTCGACAGGGCGATAATTTGCTGCCCGGTTACCGCTAATCCGGTGGTTAGCTTCTCCAGTTTATAGAGCAATGCCAGTGCTTTTTTATGCGAGAAATTGCTGTGCAGTTCTTTTACAACCTGATTATAATTGGTTCCTATTCCCCTGAACTGGGCATAAAAAGTAGTCAGTTTTGCCACGTATTCGAGCGCTGCCCGGTCGGTTTTCACCACGCGGAACGGCTGGCCGAATACCCTTGCTTTGATAAAAACAGCTTTTGCTTTTACCCCCGATTGTTCCAATAATGCCAAAAAACGGGCATACTCACTGGCGTTAAAACGTACCATAACGCACTCTGTTACGGGGTCACTTTTGGCAGGGCGTCCCCCTTTTCGCCTCTGGCGGTTTGTATTTTCCTGTTTCATCTGTCGGATATTTTAGTGTTTCAAAAATCCGGTACCATAACACAGTCATTATTACTGTCTTTATCAAAAAGCAGCGACTTCGGAGCCTGCTTTTCTCCCCTTGCGGGCAAGCGGTTTTGGGTTACGTGAAATGAAATGAGTAACTCAAAACACAGCTTGCTATTTGCCACATTGCAAATAAAATCTGTCCGCCATCCGGACAGATAAATTGACGGGCTGCAAAAATGATGGATAGCAGTCTGACCTGTTACCGGTATCGTACCGGAGGCAAAGTTACCGGTCTTTTTAATTGTTTGAATAGCATGCAATTGTGCCAGAATCTACCACTTTGAAGCCAGCTGCTGCCACTTACTTTAAAACCATCAGAAACGATTTT
>Ga0172382_10014225_pt1 | contig 10157 bp, 13 predicted proteins | sample Leawel138RmetaG_FD_122245 | JGI IMG/M metagenome (GOLD analysis project Ga0172382, IMG submission 122245) | Leachate microbial communities from a municipal landfill in Southern Ontario, Canada - Leachate well 138R metaG | ecosystem: Engineered > Solid waste > Landfill > Unclassified | place... | reverse complement strand
CGTCACGAGAATGGCCATGGTGCCCATCGCGAACGCCAGGTTCTGCCTGATGATCGTTGCGGTGCGACGCGCCAGTCGATGCGCCTCCGCAAGCCGTCCCATGTCTTCCGACAGAAGCGCCACATCCGCAGCTTGGAGCGCAACCTCCGAGCCCGCTGCGCCCATGGCAATCCCCACATCGGACCGTGCGAGCGCCGCCGCGTCGTTGACGCCGTCGCCGACGAAAGCAACGTTACCCCTCAATGCAAGTGCGCCCACCATCTCGACCTTGTCTTCGGGCAACATGTCCGCATGGATTTCTTCTGACGTCAGTCCGAGGTCCTCGCCTATGCGCTCGGCAACCGGGCGGCGGTCGCCGGTCATCATGACGATTTCACGGATCCCCTCCTGCCGCAGAGCGGCAAGGGCAGACGCCGAAGTCGCCCGCGCCTGATCAGCGATGGTGACCGCGCCGGCTACCTGCCCATCCCGGCCGGAATAGATGACTGTATCGCTCTCTGCAGCCAACAGTCTTAACCTGGGGTGATCGATGGACGCGTTCATCTGCATGGCAAGGCGCGGATTTCCGGCCCAAACCTGCCCTTCTCCATCCTCACCGATAATTCCGGCACTGGGCCGGGTCGTGACGTTCATCACCGCGACCGGTTTGATGCCACGTTTTGCCGCTTCGTGACGTATCGCCGCTGCGCTGTGATGCTCGGAATGGGCCTCAAGCCCCGCTAGTTGAGCCAGAAAGCGGTCTTCATCTCCATCGAGCGCCACGACACCAGTCACCGACGCCTTGCCCGTGGTCAATGTCCCTGTCTTGTCGAACGCAAAAATGTCGACCGCCGCCAACGTCTCGAGCGCGCCTCCGCCCTTGAACAGCACACCACCCCGCGCGGCCGCCGACAACGCCGAGAGGATCGCGGCAGGAACCGAGATGACGATCGCGCACGGGCTCGCAGCGACAAGCAGTGTCGCGGAGCGATAAAGTGCTTCCTCCCAGTCCCGCCCCAGCCAGTAAAAGGCGGCAAAGGCGAGGGCGGCTCCGGCCATTACAGCCACCGTGTAGCGCTGCCCGAACCAGGCGCTGAACCGCTCAGACGGAGCCTTGGCCGCCTGAGCCTCGGTCACCAGCGCAATCATGCGGGCTACTGTGCTTTCCTCAACTGTTCTAGTCACGGCGGCTTCCAGCACGCCGTCAAGGTTCACTGTGGCCTCAAAGACCTGTTCGCCGGGCTGCTTGGAGACCGGCATCGACTCGCCGGTGATGTTGGCCTCATCGAGAGAGCCGCGACCGCCCACAATGACGCCATCGGCCGGAACGCGCGCGCCCGGCCGGAGAACCACGATGTCATCAACTTTGAGATCGGCTGCAGGAACCTCCAAGAACGTTCCGTCCGATACTTTGCGTAGCGCCGTCTCGGGCCGGAGTTCCATCAAAGCCTCGATGGCGCGGCGCGCGCGTCCGAGCGCCCGCACCTCCAACGTGGTCGAGATGCTGAAAAGCGTCAGCAAAATCGCACCCTCCAAGGGTGCTCCGACCGTCGCCGCAGCGATGGCAGCCGCTACCATCAGCAGGTCGATGTCGAGAATGCGTTCTTCCCAAAGCGTTGTCGCCGCCCGCCATGCGGCGGGCATACCGCCTGCAAGATAGACAGTCGAGAGGCCGACAAGCGATGCAAATCTGGCGACATCGCCCTCAAGCGGCCAATACGCCAAAACCCCAGCCAGCATGCCAACGATAGTAAGGGTTGTAAGGACTACCGGGCGCCCGAGGCTTAACCAAGTACTCAAGTCATCTCCTTGTCGAGACGTAGCGGTGCAACTTGCCACACCACGAGGTGCCCATCATCCAAATGGGCCTAAAGCGGCCTGATTATGCTTCAGTGGTTTTGCCGTCAAAGTGCTCAGATGAAGCGTCAGCCTCACCTTTTGTCCGGTGAACGACACCATCAGCGTGCTCGGGCGGACTGTAGATGGTATAGAGCTGGAGAAGATCTTTCCCCGTATTCTTGACGTTGTGGCGTGCGCCTGCAGGCACGATCATCGCCATTTCTGATTTTATATCCCTAACGGTGTCGTCGATAAGGATTTCGCCGGTTCCTTTTTCGACGCGGAAAACTGATCTCCGTCCTCGTGCACTTCCTCGCCAATCTCCTCGCCTGGCTGGAGCGACATCAGCACGAGTTGCATGTCTCTTGCGGTGTAAAGGACACGCCGGAAGTCGGTGTTGCCCTCTGTCAAAACTTCGATATCATCGACAAATCCGCGCATGGTGTGCTCCTTGTATTTTGGCAGGCCTCTTTAACCATAGGTCCATCACGTGTGGATGACCAGTCCGCGTGCTGCTGCGACACCAGCTGGCCTGAATTTGCCTCCACATTGGCCTCGTATAAACCTGTTGGCCAAATGGAGTGTTTCGTTTTGGACCTGTTGACATGGATGGGCGTTAGTCTCGATGTTCAGTCCCTCGGCGCACACGTTTTGCGATGAAGAACACGAACAAACGCAATGAATGGCAGGTCGTACTCGAATTCTGGTTCCCTGAGGGGAACTCGCTCGACATAGATGCGGACGTCCATCGCAGCCATTGGTCTTGGCGGATGCGGGGCGGCGCGGACGACGAAATCACGGCCCGCTTCGCGGAACTCACAGTTGAAGGAGCCGCGGGAAATCTTGACCACTGGGCCTCCGATCCCGAAGGCAGGCTCGCGCTCATCATCGTGCTCGATCAGTTCTCGCGATCGGTCTGGCGAGGCAATGCCCACGCTTTCGCGCAGGACAAGGCGGCGCTGGCGCTGGCAATGAACGGATTGTTGAATGGCCACTACGCCGCGCTATCAACGCCATGGTTCAAGGTCGTTCATGGTCTGCCACTCGGCCACTGCGAAGGGCCAGACCATCTCCAGCGCCTGGACCTTCTCATCGGACTTCGCGAGGAGATCGCCGCAGAAGCCCCCACGCACCTGCAGCCGATTTACCGTTCGCTCGTGAAGCAGGCCCTGGACGTGAAGCAAGTGATCGCGGCGTTCGGCCGTCATCCCCATCGCAATCAGGTTCTTGGCCGCCGCTCGTCGCGGGCGGAAGTTGCATATCTGAAGGAAGGCGATTTCCCTCATGAGCGGGCGTTTCAAGGGTGATGCTTGGCCCCCGGCCCAGAGGAGACCTGCGGCGCGTCACACGTTGCGCTTTATCCCGCCCCGTCCAGGGGCACGGTTTCTCCATCGAGAAAGTACTGGTCCTCATGGCGCTCTGGCGTGACGGGGCGCGGTCGGTGATGGCGTACGCGTCCGGGGGTAGCCCGAGTTCCTCGACTGACCACGCGCGCTGCGTCGATCAACGCAATGTAGCGCTTCTTCGTAGTTGTTGGTCGGGAGCGACCCGCTGCGCCTCTTGCGATGATGTCGACAAGCGCCTCGTCTCAGTGAGTGCGATGCTGCGATATTAATGGCCCCGCTCCGCGCAAGCACCTCAGCGGCAGAGGAAAATGCTAGATCGAGCGTTGGTTGACGCGCTTGGACAGCTGCTCAGCGCTTTCCACCCGCTCCGAGTAGCGGTCGGTTAGATAGGCCGAACGGCCGCGCGTGAGATGGGTGAACTTCACGAGTTCCTCCATGACGTCGACGATGCGATTGTAGTACGGCGACGGCCGCATGCGGCCGCCCTCATCAAATTCGCCCCACGCCTTCGCCACCGAGGACTGGTTTGGGATCGTCACCATGCGCATCCAGCGGCCGAGGATGCGCATCTGGTTGACGGCGTTGAAGCTCTGCGAGCCGCCGGAGACCTGCATGACCGCGAGCGTCTTGCCTTGCGTCGGCCGCACGCCGCCGAGCGACAGCGGCAGCCAGTCGATCTGCGCCTTCATGACGCCGGTCATCGCGCCGTGCCGCTCGGGCGAGCACCAGACCATGCCCTCCGACCAAGTGGCGAGCTCACGCAGCTCCCTGACCTTCGGGTGGTCGGGGTCTTCCGCGTCCGGCAGCGGCAAGCCGGACGGGTTGAAGGCGCGGGTCTCGGCGCCGAACCAGCGCAGCAGGCGCGCCGCCTCCTCCGAGGCAAAGCGCGAGTAGGAGCGCGTCCGGAGCGATCCATAGAGCATCAGGATGCGGGGCGGGTGCGCCGGCGCGCCGGGCCCGGCGAGCGCAGCCACGTCGATCGGCCGGAGCGATGCTGGGTCGATGTTCGGCAGGTCTTCGATCGGGACGGGATGGTCAGCCATGCCGCGCGCCTCCGTCATCCGCGGGAAAATGGTGACAAGTCCGATTGGCGAAGGCGACAAGTGACAGCATGACCGGAACCTCGACGAGAACACCGACCACGGTCGCGAGCGCAGCGCCGGATTGCAGTCCGAAGAGGCTGATCGCAACGGCCACCGCGAGCTCGAAGAAGTTGGACGTGCCGATCAGCGCGCAGGGCGCGGCGACGTTGAAGGGCACGCGCCACGCCCAGGCCGCAGCATAGGCCAGCGCAAAGATGCCGTAGGACTGGATCAGGAGCGGCACCGCGATCAGCGCGATCAGCAGCGGCTGCTCCAGGATGATCTGCCCCTGAAACCCGAATAGAAGCACGACCGTCGCCAGCAGGCCGAGCACCGAGAAGGGCTTGACCGCCGCCGTGAAGCGCGCGACCGCCGCCTCGGCGTCCGCCCCCCGGCGGCCCCGCGCGAGCCACTGGCGCGTGGCGGCGCCGGCAGCGAGCGGGATCAGAATGTAGAGCCCGACCGAGAGGATGAGCGTCTCCCAGGGCACGACGATATCGGTGACGCCGAGGAGCAGCGCCACGATGGGCGCGAAGGCAAAGATCATGATGACGTCGTTCACCGAGACCTGCACCAGCGTGTAGGTGGCGTCGCCCCGAGTGAGCTGCGACCAGACGAACACCATCGCGGTGCAGGGTGCCGCGCCCAGCAGGATCAGACCGGCAATGTACTGCTGCGCATCGGCCGGTGCGATCAGGTCCGCGAACAGGACCTCGAAGAACAGGACGGCGAGCCCTGCCATGGTGAAGGGCTTGATCAGCCAGTTCACCACGATCGTCAGCACGAGCCCTTTCGGCCGATCGCCGATGTGGCGCAGGCTCGCGAAGTCGACCGCCACCATCATCGGATAGACCATCGCCCAGATCAGGACGGCAACGACCAGGTTGACGGACGCGATCTCGAGCGCGGCGAGCGTCTCGAACAGGCCCGGCAGCACGTTGCCGAGCAGCAGCCCGGCGCCGATGCAGAGCGCCACCCAGATAGAGAGCCACTTTTCGAAGAAGCCGATGCCGGCAGGCGCCGCTGCGATGGCCTCGGCCGTGGGCGCGTAGGTGTCGTTGCTCATCGGGCGGGGCTCTCGTTTACGCGGCGCCCGTCGGCGTCCACCACGAGCTCGCCGTCCTCCTTGCGGAACTCCCCGCGCTGCGGGTTCGGCAGGATGTCGAGCACCGCCTCGGAGGGGCGGCAGAGCCGTGTTCCGAGCGGCGTCTCGACGATGGGGCGGTTGATGAGGATGGGATGCTCCAGCATCAGGTCGATCAGCTCGTCGTCGGAGAACTTGGGGGCATCGAGCCCGAGCTCGTCGTAGGGCGTGCCCTTCCGGCGCAGGAGGTCGCGCACGGGGATCCCCATCGCGGCGATCAGCGCCACGAGCCGCTCGCGGCTCGGGGGCGTCTTCAGATACTCGATAACCTCCGGCTCATCGCCGGAGTTGCGGATCAGCGCCAGCACGTTGCGCGACGTGCCGCAGTTCGGGTTGTGATAGATCCTGGTGGTCATGCGGTCTCTTTCCGGGCGGCGTGCGTCGAGGGGGCGATCCCGCATGCTGCCGGATCGCCGGCGCAACAGTGGCGGGTCAGATAGTCGATGAGGCCTGTCATGGTGGCGAAGTCCGCTGAGTAGATCAGCGAGCGTCCTTCGCGCTGGACCGTCACCAGCCCGGCGTGCTTCAGTTCCTTGAGGTGGAACGAGAGCGTGGCCGAAGGGAGATCCAGCGCCTCGCCGATCCGCCCCACTGCACGCCCTTCCGGACCGGCCTCCACCAGCAGGCGGAAGATGTCGAGACGCGTCTCCTGCGAGAGCGCGGCAAGCGCAGCGAGTGTGGCCTGTTTTTCCATCTCTCCACAATAGTGGAGATGTAGAGCGAGATCAATCCCGCCTGCGGCCGCCCCGCGGTGTCAGCTCGGCGCACGGCTGATCCTGCAGCGCTGAGGCGCGGACCGATGCCGGTGATCAGAGGAGAGCGAGCGCAATCCCGCCTGTCGCGATCAGCACCACCACTACCCACGGCGGCGCCTTCCACACGGTCAGCAGCACGAACCCCACCAGAGCAAGCGCGAAGTCCTGCGGGCTGAAGATCGCGCTCGTCCAGACGGGATCATAGAGAGCCGCGCCGAGGATGCCGACGACGGCGGCGTTTGCGCCGCGCATGGCCGCCTGCGCCAGCGGCCGCGTCCGAAAGGCGTCCCAGAAGGGAAGCGTGCCGATCAGCAGTAGGAACCCGGGCAGGAAGATCGCGATGAGGCCGATGGCCGCGCCGGCAAGGCCGTTCGGCTCCGGCACCATGACCGCGCCCAGATAGGTGCCGAAGGTGAAGAGCGGCCCCGGAACGGCCTGCGCCGCGCCATATCCGGCCAGGAACGCGTCCTCGCCGACCCAGCCGGGCCGGACCACCTCCGCCTCGAGCAGCGGCAGGACGACATGACCGCCGCCGAACACCAGCGAGCCCGCCCGATAGAAAGCGTCGAAGAGCGCCAGCCCCTGCGATCCCGCCGCTGTCGACAGGACCGGCAGAAGAAACAGCAGCAGGAAGAACAGTCCGAGCGCAGCGGCTCCCACCGTCCTGGAGACCGCGAAGGTCAGATGCCCCGTCGTCGGAGCGGCGCCGCCCCGGCAGAGCCAGAGACCGGCAAGACCGCCGACGACGATGGCCACGATTTGTCCGACCGATCCGGCGGCGAAGACCACGATCAGCACCGCCGCAAGGGCGATGCTGGCCCTCCCGCGATCGGGCGCGAGCGTTCGGGCCATGCCCCAGACAGCCTGCGCGACAACCGCCACGGCGACGATCTTGAGCCCGTGCAGGAGGCCCGCTCCGATCGGCCCGTCGAAGGCGGATGCACCGAACGCGAAGAGCACGAGCAGCAGAGCGGACGGCAGCGTGAACGCCGCCCACGCCGCGGCTGCCCCGAGCGGACCGCCGCGAAGCAGGCCCAGCGCGAAGCCGACCTGGCTCGAGGCCGGCCCGGGCAGAAACTGGCAGAGCGCGACGAGGTCGGCATAACCCGCCTCGTCGATCCACTTGCGTCGTGTGACGAGCTCGTCGCGGAAATAGCCGAGATGCGCGATCGGGCCGCCGAACGAGGTGAGCCCGAGCTTCAGAAAAGCCCGGAACACCTCGCCCGCCGAGCCCTGCGGGCCGGCACGCTCAGGCGCCGTCGCTTCCCGGAACGACCTCACGAAATAGCTCCCGGATCTTGTCGTGCGCGAGGTTCAGCGCCTCGGTCCCGTAGGGCGTCGCCCTGTAGATGCGCCGATGCGAGCGGCCCGCCCGTTCGGTGCGGGATTCGAGATACCCCTTGCGCTCCATCGCGTGGAGCATCGGGTAGAGCGTGCCCGGGCTGACGCGGTAGCCATGCCGAGCCAGTTCCTCGATCATCCACTGTCCGTACAGGTCGCCCTCGGCGGCATGGTGCAGGACGTGGAGCCGAATGAATCCGAAGAGGAGCTCCTGATGTTCCATCTGCTGAAGTCCTCAAAGCCGGCCCCATTATCGAATCTCGATTTCGGGAACCGATGGTATAGTGGATTGTTCGCCGTGCAACCTGCCCGGGGAGGGTCCGGCGGGTGATGTCGACGTAGTGATAGGAGGGCGACACGGTCAGCGAAGCAGATCGCGATCCGCGCCACCACACCTAGAAAATGCAGACGCGCCTGCAGGAGACGATGGATCACCTGGCGAGGACATCGAGAAGGTGGACGAACCTCAGCTGAAGGCAATGTTCGAGACAGCCGCCGAGGTGCTGGGCGGACTGAAGAAGGCGTTCAGCGATTACGAGCGGAAGAACGACAGTGCTTGGCGCGGCTGAGCTCGAGGTCTGAAGCAGGAATGGCCTTAGGGTGAGGCGCACTTCCGAGACTGCTCACGCATGACAGCATAGTCGCTCATCATCTCGGCGACCGCCGAGGGGTCCGGTAGCAGCATAAGCTCATCAGCCGCACGCGCTTGGAGATTGCGACTGTATTCCACTACCGGCGGACACGCCGCAATGCGTTCTGGTTCAGAACCGCCCGTCGCGCAGGCGGTCAGCGAGGTCGTCGCGATCACGAGGACGGCGAGCCGCAGCCTCCAACATCCGACGCTGAACGTCATGGGTTCTCTCCACAGTTTCGAGGCGCTCGGCGACGCGTCCGGCGCGCTCACCGGAGCGTCGGAGCGAGAGCAGGAAAAGGAGCACGGCGAGCGACATGGTGCCGTAGCGCAGGGCGGTCCGCGCCCACGGGCTGGCGGCAATTCCGGTGAGGAGAGCGGTGATCATCGTTGGCTCCGCTTCCAATCGTCGATCCGGACGTAGATCGTGACCGCGATGCCACCGAGTGCCACGACGATGAACACCCAGCGGAGCGTATCGAGATACGGCACCAGCGGCACGATCGCGGTCTGGGTCTCGGACAGGACGTTCTGCGCCACCTCGACCCCGGCCGCGCCCAGCGTGGCGACACCGGCCGCTCCACCACCCTTCATGGTGCGGCTGTCAGCCAGCACCTCGCGCGCGGGCGGCGTCTCGGCAGCAAATGCCGTCGCCCGGACCGGGAACCGCTCGCCCCACTGCCGTGCGGGCCCGAGATCGACATGGATGAATCCCGAGCGCCGGTAGAAGCCGAAGCCAAGGAACCCGACCTCCCGCGCCGCTGCCTCGAAGGTCACCGGGTCGTGGTTCGCCATGGCGATGTCGAAGGCAGCGCCGTCGAGATGCTTCGACCGGGTCGCGCCGCCGACGGCGCGGTTGTGCTCGGGGCTGCGGTAGGCCGAACGGACGATCAGGGGCTTGCCGAGCCGGTCGCGCAACGCCTGTAGCTTGTCGAGCGCGGGCTTGTTGATCAGCAGCTTGCCGGTGCCGCGGCAGGCGATCTCGGCGGGAGAGAAGTTCGGCCAGCGCCAGGTGTTCTCAGGCACGTCGCGCCAGTGTTTGTAGGTCATGATCGACATCGCAGGTCTCCAGGCATAAAAAGCCCGCTCCTCTGCGAGGGCAGGCGATGGTCTGATGGGACGGGTGGATGGGTTAAGGCGTCGGTCCGAAGAGCTTCAGCTTGATGGCGAAGCCGGCCATCAGCGCGATCAGGATGCCGGTGGTGAGGATGCGGACTGTCGTCTGCACGGCAGTGCGCCTGGCCAGCCTGAATCCGGCCAGCAGCGAGCGCAGGTCGCGGATATCTTCTGCGGCATCCTTGCCCTCAAGCCCGACTTCTTGCAGGGCGCGGCGAGCGCCGGTTTCGGAAGCGCGAACCAGGAGCGCTTCAAGCTCAGTCTCGGACACACGGAAGTGATCGCCGGCTTTGGATGGTGTCATGGCGGTCTCCCCGAGACTCTGGTTCCGGCTTGCCCTTGGCGCTCAGGTCGCCACCCCCGATTCGCACAGCATGGTGATGAATCGGCCGCGCCGCTCCATGTCGGCGACGGTGCGGATGTTGTAGACGGTGCCGGAACGGGCTTCGATCAGGCGCCAGGCGGCGGTGATGGCTGCGGTTTCGGCATCGTAACGCACGATGATCAGGGCTGGCTGGACGCTTTGCAGGCGCGCGGCAATGACGGTCTCACCCCCCTTGGAGAGCAGGATGCAGGCGTTGCGCTCGAACTGGGCGGCCCAGTCGCCGGGGGCCGTGCCACCCCATCCATCATCGACTTCCTCGCGCATTTCGAGCCTGACGCGGTCACGCAGATCGCTGGCAGTGATTCTGGCCATCAGAGCGGACTTTTTCGGTAGGGCGCGATCAAGGCATGAACGGTGCGCTCGATGGAGACGTCGATCTCGGTGTCAGCGCCATCATAGAGCCGCTGGACAATGAGCAGGATGGCGTGCCGGATGGGCTCGGGCACATCGGCCGCCGCGCCAAAGCCGGCGATGAAGGTGATGGAGACGGCGTCAGCGCGACGGAAGGTGGCCGGCCAGGATTGCCCCGGCCGCAGGGT
>Ga0172382_10014223_pt1 | contig 10157 bp, 10 predicted proteins | sample Leawel138RmetaG_FD_122245 | JGI IMG/M metagenome (GOLD analysis project Ga0172382, IMG submission 122245) | Leachate microbial communities from a municipal landfill in Southern Ontario, Canada - Leachate well 138R metaG | ecosystem: Engineered > Solid waste > Landfill > Unclassified | place... | reverse complement strand
TTTATGTGTTTTGATAAAAAATGGTTGTTTGAAAATATTGATAAGCTACAAGATGATAATAAGGCGCACGAATTTTATTTAACTGATATGATAAAAATTGCTTTTTTACAGAATCATCAAATTGAAACCCTAGCAATTAATCCCCAAGAAGCAATGGGGATTAATAGTCCAAAGGAGCTAGAAATAGCTAGCAATTTAAAAAGCCTATAGAATTAGATAAAATAGTAAAAAAAGTTTATAATATAAGGAATAGATGACTGGCAATAGTTAAGTCGGTGTAGGGAGTTTATTTTCGTTCTTATCTTTTAAGTATATAAAAAATATTTAAATATATAATTACTATGTTTAGCTGGAAGACAATTATTTATGTTATAGTCGTAGTTGTTGTTTTTTTGGCTCTTACTGTCATTGCTGTGGTTGAGTATAATGATAGTACCGCAAGAGAGGCTAATGAAAATAAACTGTATAAGGGAATTAATAATGTTGTTGACGTGGCTGATGATTTTTTTTCATCCTGGTCAGACAAGTCTAATCAGAAAGATGGTATAGATAATAGTGATAATTCTTGGCAGATACGATTGAAAAATTATTTTCAAATCAGCCGAGAGGAAGAGGGTTTAATTATTATGATTTTAAATTCTCAAGGTGAGACGAAAAAAAGTATATTGCCAATTTTTAAGAAAAAAGCAAATTAAGATTTAATTATTTTCAGAATAAATTTATATTTAGTTAACCAGTGGGGGTGTATAATAAAATTAAAATTAAAAAAATAATTAGCAAATAATTTTATGAAACAGGAAAAAACAAAAAAGACTTCTGGCGATAAATCTAAGGAATTAGATAGTCGACATGAAGCAGCCTTAAACGCTATCGAGCAAATTAGAAATAAATTTGGAGAAGGTTCAATAATGATGTTTGGTGAAGCTAGAAAAACTAATGTTGACGCAATTTCAACTGGTTGCTTATCACTAGACTTAGCTTGCGGAATCGGTGGCGTGCCTCGAGGCAGAATTGTGGAAATTTATGGCCCCGAGTCATCAGGCAAAACTACTCTAGCCCAGCATATTGTAGCGGAAGTACAAAAGGTGGGCGGAATTGCAGCCTTTGTTGACGCTGAGCACGCTCTTGATCCTGACTATGCCGCTAAAATAGGTGTAAATGTTAAAGAGATGTTGCTTTCACAGCCAGATAGCGGTGAACAAGCTTTAGAGATTGTAGAAACTCTAGTTCGTTCTAATGCTGTTGATGTAATTGTAGTAGACAGTGTGGCCGCCTTAGTTCCACAAAAAGAAATTGAGGGAGAAATGGGAGACCAACATATGGGGCTTCAAGCAAGACTTATGAGTCAAGCTTTAAGGAAATTAACTGGCTCAATTGCGCGAACTAAATCTGTAGTTATTTTTATTAATCAAATTAGAAACAAAATTGGCGTATTTTTTGGTAATCCGGAAACTACTACCGGTGGAAATGCTTTAAAATTTTATTCATCAGTTCGTATTGAAGTGAGGCGAGCGGCGCAAATTAAGCAGGGTGATAATATTATTGGAAATAGGGTTAAGGCTAAGATTGTGAAAAATAAAGTTGCCGCCCCTTTTCGTACTTGTGAATTTGATATTATGTATAATGAGGGAATTTCAGTGGCTGGCGATTTAATTGATTTAGGTGTAGAGCATGGTGTTATCAAAAAAAGTGGTAATTCCTATTCTTTTGGTGATGTGAAATTAGGGCTTGGTCGCGAGACAGCTAAGAAGGCGCTAAGGGCAGATAAAAAATTAATACAGGAAGTTAGAAAGGGAATTTTAGCAGAGATAAAAAGTAGGGAGGTTGAAGCAGAAAAAAAAGATAAATAAGAAAAAGTAAAAAAAAGAGGCTTAAAGCCTCTTTTTTATTTTTATTAATATCTCCTCATTTACTTTATCTATATTAGCTCTTCCGTCTATCTTGATTAAACGCTTATTTTGCTCGTAGTATTTAAGTATGGGCGCTGTTGTTTTCTCGTATATTTTTAATCTTTTCTTTATTACTTTTAAAATATCATCGGAGCGATTTGAATTTTTTGAACGATCAAGAATTCTTTGCAAGGCGATGTTATTTTCTAGATCTAGGCTGATAACTAAAGCTGGTTTAATATTTTTTTCTTGAAATATTTCATCTAACATTTTTGCCTGTTTTAAGGTGCGTGGATAGCCATCAAAGATAAGGTTAACTTTGCCCAACAACTTCTCCAATCTTTTGGTCATTAATGTTATTATCAGTGTATCAGGAACCAATTTGCCAGCATCAAGATAGGTGCTAATTTTTTTATCTAATCTGTTACTTTTAATCGCCCGTCTTAATATTTCTCCACTGGAAACATGTTTAAGATTAAATTGTTGTGCTAATTTTTTTGCCTGCGTACCTTTACCAGCTCCAGGCGATCCAAAAATTATTAAATTTAACATATATTTTAGATAGAAATCAAACGAAAACAGGTTTTAAGCCTGTTTTTGTGCGTTTGTTTGACGAAATCCGAACCTTTTTTGAATAGAACTGATGGCGCGCTTCGCGCGCCAAACTGAACGCTCGGGCGGGCAAAAAGGAAGGGGGTTGGGGGGGGGAAGGAATTTTTGCCCGCCCTCGCTTTCCGCCGCCACCGAATTTCGTGCCAACGAAGTTGGTATGCCGAAGAAATATACTATTTTGTTGGGTCAATCATTCTACCCAAAAATAGAATATTTCCGGTGTCTTTCTCTTGAATTGCGAATATAAACGGGTGGTCTGCTCTGAATACGTTTCTTGGCATCATAGCTGTCTTTTCCATTATAACTGCTGTTGCGGCTGCTGCTTCCGTACCTTTTTCATCGACTTTAACAAATGCTTGATGAATTACTTGGCTAATTTGCAGGCTTGTTGTTCCGTCCAGTCCAGAGAAATCGGCTGCGCCAAATGCAGTAGGCATGCCCATAGCACTTAATGTATCTTTCATAAAGTATTTAGTATCAAATTCAAATTTTGGAAGCGATATTGAATCGAGTTTTGTTTCTTTCATCTGCGATTTGTATTCATTGAGTTTTTCAGATGATATCTCAATATCTTTAAGTGTATAATCAGAGACAATTCTTTCTCTTGTTTCATAATCATAATCTTCTCCTTGTTTAGGCAGTAAAATCAACATTGAAATTTTTTCACCCTTATATGGAAGTTCCAAAATTTGCAGTTTTTCTAAATCTGCATAATTGAATGTTGTTTTATCTGGCTTCATGTACATCATTGGAATTTTTACCGTGTTTGTAGAAGTTATCTTAAAATCTTGTTCACGGGTATCTGATTCGTCGAATTCCCATTCCCAAGTACCTTTAAAGTAGATTGCATTTGTAAGAACCAATCTTGTCATCGGGTCAAGAATGCCAGATGGAATTAAGTCTTTTATCCTATCATTTGTTTGCTCTTCAATAAATGAATTTATTGTCTGCCTCGATTTTTCTGTTTCTGTCTTAAAATCAAGATTGGCTACTTTACCACCATAGTATTTTTCTACTCTACTTGTATAATCTTCAAGAAACTTATAGTCATATTGTGCCCATAAGGCATTTCCTGTTCTTAATTCATAAGCATTATTTCCTTTGTTAATCTCATTATAAATCGCGGCAAAGTTTGGTCTTAATATGTTGTTCTCAGGAAAATGAAAAACGGATTTCATTTCATCTGCGGTTTGTCCTTTTGCCCCTTCGTAAGTCATTGCTAAAGCAGCAGAAATACTATAAGGAGAATAAAAAATATTTCCATTCTGAGATTTATTTAATTCAGAATATAAATCAAAAGCAAATTGATTGTTGGCATTTACAACTTGTTGTATTCCTTGCTGTGTTGAACCAACATCATCTACTTTTGGTGGTTGCTTTGGTTCGTAAGGGAAAAGAAACATTACCGCTGCGGTAGCTACGCCAGCGAATAAGACGACGGCCAAAATGACAAGTAAAATTTTTTTATTCATATTTTTAAAATAATCTGTATTCGATGGCGGCCGAATCGGTCGGCAAAATTCCTGAAAGTTTAATACTGGTGCCCCGTGCAGGACTCGAACCTGCGACCGTTTGCTTAAGAGGCAACTGCTCTACCAGCTGAGCTAACGGGGCTTTGTGCATAATTATCTATTTTAATTTTAAAAATAAATGTGGCGGGGGCGGGAATTGAACCCGCGACCTTGGCGTTATGAGTGCCACGCTCTAACCAACTGAGCTACCCAGCCTATACTTCGTGCGCCCGGCAGGACTCGAACCTGCAACCCCTTGGTCCGAAGCCAAGTGCTCTATCCAATTGAGCTACGGGCGCTTTAAAAACACCCTTAAAGAAAAAAGAAGAGCGCTTTGCTTGAGAAGAGTGTTTTAGCGTTTACCTTTTAGGGCTTGTTTTAGATGATAGCCAGTCTTAAATTTGGCTACCTTCACTTCTGGAATTGTGATTCTCTGACTAGGGTTTTGGGGATTTACTCCGCCCCGGGAATAACGGACCCTAGACAAGAAAGTGCCGAAACCTGCGATAGTGACTTCGCGATCATTTTTCAGTTCTTCAACTATAGTGTTGGTGAGAACATCAATTGTTTTTTCAGCCTGTTTTTTGCTCAAACCCTCAACTTCACGATGTAGTTTTTCGATAAGTTGTGCTTTATTCATATAGTTATGATTTTAGCTTGTAAAGAAATATTTTTCAACCCCTAATTTTATCGAGCATATTCAGTTACTCTCATTTCTCGAATAACATTTACTTTTATCTCCCCTGGGTATTTTAACTCATTTTCTATTCTTTTTGCAATATCTCTAGCTAAATTATGAGCTTTTAGATCGTTTATCATTTCCGGTTGCACAAAGACACGAACTTCGCGACCAGCTTGAATTGCGTAAACCTTTTCTACACCATCAAAGGTTTGAGCGATTTTTTCTAACTCTTCTAAGCGTTGGAGATAGTTTTCAAAACTATCACTTCTGGCACCTGGTCGAGCAGAAGAAATAGCATCGGCTACCTTAACAATGACAGAAATAAGGGAGGCAGGGTGGTCATCGTGATGAGTTTCAATTGGAGCGATAATTTCTGGTGGTAAGTTGAATTTTTTAGCTATATCACGTCCAATTTCAGTGTGGTTTCCTTGAACTTCATGATCAACCGCTTTTCCGATATCATGAAGTAGTCCGCCTTTTTTAGCGAGCGTTACATCGGCGCCTAATTCCTCGGCTAGCATAGCTGATAAATGGGCGACTTCAATTGAATGACGGAGGGAGTTTTGCCCATAGCTTGTACGATATTTTAATCTTCCTAAAATTTGAACAAGTTTGGGGTCAAAGCCAGTAACGCCAACCTCATACATTGCTTCCTCACCTGCCTTTTTAATATCAAGTGCAATTTCTTTTTTAGCATTTTCCACCGCTTCTTCAATTTTTGTAGGATGGATACGGCCATCTTTGATTAAATAGTCTAAAGTTTTTTTAGCAATATGGCGACGTATTAAAGAAAAGCCAGAGACAGTAATAGCATTGGGCGTATCATCAACTATTATTTCTACTCCAGTCATATTTTCAATTGCTTTTATATTTCTTCCCTCACGACCAATAATGCGCCCCTTCATTTCATCATTAGGCAAATCAACTGTGGTGGTTGTTAGCTCAACAGTGTAAGCAGAGACCATGCGTTGCATGGCAACTGCCAGCAAATCTCTTGCTTTTTCTTCTATTTTTTCTTCATTGTCTTGTTCTAATTTTCTCAGACGCACTAATAAATCCTCTGCTGCCCTATCTTCCTCCATTTTTAACAATAGGTTTTTAGCATCCTCCTGTTTTAAGCCTGATAGCTCTTCTAACTTTTTCAGTTGCTCTTCTTGAATGTTTTTTATTTTTTCCTTAATTTCTTGAACTTCGTTAACCTTGTCGTATAATTTTTGTTGTTTGTCTTGAAGTTCAATTAATTTTTGTGAAAAAGTACTTTCTCTGTTCTCTAGACGTTTTTGTAATTGATTAATCTCATTGCGACGACGACTTTCATCTTTTTTTGCCTCATCAATTATTTTCAAAGCCTTGTCTTGAGTTAGCAGTAGAGACTCTTTTTCTTTTAATTTAGCGTCACTAATAATTTTGTCAGCTCTTTCTTTAGCGGTGCTAATTTTTGCTTCAGCTGTTTTCTTATAAACGTAATAACCAATAAAAAAACCGCCTACAGCGACAACTACGTATAAAGCGTATTTAATAATTTCCATATAAAATTGACCGGATTCCAGAAAAATAGCGGACTAACAAAATAATCGCTTCACTTTAAGCGTTATTTTAGAAGATTTTTTGTTTAGTTTTGACTTGTTTTTTTCTGCTAATATTAAACAATAATTTGGGAATAGCATAGTTTTATCTTCAAAAATAAGAACAATTTCTTGAGAAGTGATTAAAAACGCCTTTTTCTAAAAAATTCGGATTTAGTTAAAATATAATTTCTATAATTACCTTATCACGACATTCCCATTTTGTAAAGAATAGCGAAGGTGTAGACCAGGTTTATTGTTTTTGTAAATAATTAAACTTTATTTAACGCTTATTTTATTGACTAAAAGTAATATTTAAAGTACTATGAAGTAGCAAGTAAACGCTTGTTTATTTATTTTTAAGTATATTTTCATGAATATAACAGAGTTAGCAAGAATATTGCGTATCAATCCCCAAGAATTAAAAGAACTATTGCCAGAATGGGGTTTTTCTATTGGTCATAAAGCAATAAAGGTAGATAATAATACCGCAAAAAAAATCATTAGAGAATGGCCATCATTAAAACGTGAATGGGAACAGAAAAAAATAGCAGAACAGATAAAAAAACAAGATGAAGTTTTGCCTAAGGAAGTTAAAACAATAATGATACCAGCAGTTGTTACTGTGCGGGATTATGCCGAATTAGCAGGAATTCCTATTAATAGGGTTTTAGCAGAATTAATGAAAAATGGTGTGTTTACCTCAATTAATGAAAAAATTGACTTTGATACAGCGGCAATTATCGGTGAAAATTTAAATTTAGATGTAAGATTAACTGAGGCTGTTGAGGAAGATAAGCCAGAGGATAAAAAATTGGATGATATAATAGCTAGTGAAAATGTAGAATCTTTAGAAAAACGTCCCCCTGTAATCGTCGTAATGGGTCATGTTGATCATGGTAAAACAAAATTATTAGATTCTATAAGGGAAAGCAATGTTATTGCTGGTGAAGCAGGAGGCATAACACAGCATATTGGCGCTTATCAAGTTGCGCGAAAAGATCAAAAAATTACCTTTATTGATACTCCTGGGCATGAAGCCTTTACGGCTATGCGTAGTCGCGGTGCTAAGGTAGCAGATATTGCGATTTTAGTAGTAGCGGCAGATGATGGCGTCAAGCCGCAAACAATTGAAGCCTATCGTATTATTGAAGCAGCTAAAATTCCCTTTATTGTAGCAATTAATAAAATTGATAAAGAGACGGCCGATATTAATAAGACAAAACAAGAATTATCAACAAAATTAAACATAACCCCAGAGGACTGGGGAGGAAAAACAATTTGTGTGCCAATTTCTGCTAAAGACGGCATCGGAATAGAAGAGCTTTTAGATATGGTTTTGTTGCTAGCAGAAACAGAGGCGAATAATTTGAAGGCTAATCCGCAGGCGGCGGCGGCCGGCACTGTAGTTGAGTCAAATGTAGATAAGGGAGCGGGACCACTGGCCACTATTTTAATACAAAATGGAACTTTGCGTGTGGGTGACCACCTTTGTTTTAATGATATTTTTTATGGCAAGGTAAAAGCTTTAAAAAATTATTTAGGAGAAGATGTTTTAGAGGTTGGTCCTTCAACGCCAGCAAAAATTATTGGTTTAAAGATATCGCCAACAGTGGGAGATATTTTAACTGTTGGAGAAGGGCAAAAATTAAAGATTAAGAAGATGAGGGCAAATAATAATGCTAAAGATGTCTTCATTAATGCTCAGGATGATGATAAAAAAGAGAACAAATTGCCAACTATTAATGTAATAATTAAGGCAGATTTTTTAGGTTCAGCTGAGGCAATTGAAGAGTCGCTTTTAAAATTAAATAACGAAAGAGTGCGCGTAAAAATCATCTACAAAGGTTTAGGTTATATTACCGAAGGGGATGTAAAGAGAGCAGAAGATTCAGGGGCAAAAATTATGGGTTTTAACGTAAAGACCTCACCACAAGTAGAGGAGCTAATCAGAGAAAGACAAGTAACGGTGGAAAGCTTTTCTATTATCTACGATCTTATTAAATACGTTAAAGAAGAAATGAAATTATTGGTCAAACCTGAAATTAAAAGAACGGATTTGGGGCGCTTAAAGGTTTTGGCAATTTTTAGAACTGATAACAATGGTCAAATTGTTGGCGGTAAGGTTTTAGATGGGGAACTAAAAAACGACTGTTTGTTAGAAATATGGCGTAATGATAATTTTATCGCTAATGGTAAATTAGCTCGCTTGCAATCAGGAAAGCAAAATGTTGACACTGTAGAAAAAAACGAAGAGGCGGGTTTGCTTTATGAGGGAAAAGGCGTAATAGCTGAAGGAGATATCTTGCTTGCTTATAAGGAGGAAGAAATCGCTTATCAAGATTAACTATGTCCAAATTAGAAAGAATAAATAATGTCTTGCAACAAGAGTTAGCAGGCGCTTTAAATAAACAAGCGCTATTGGAGGGAGCGCTAGTGACTGTTTCCTATGTTAAATGTTCGCCTGATTTAAAGCAGGCTAAAGTGGGAGTATCAGTTTTGCCTGATCGTCTAGCGGGAACGGTTTTAAAAAAATTAAAAGCATCAACTCATCTATTAGTGGGCAATATTAAAGGGCGCCTCAAACTGAGACGCTTGCCTAAATTTATTTGGGAATTTGATAATAGTGAACGTGAAGCTAGCAAGATAGAAGAATTAATAAAAGAGGCAAATCTATAAAGAAATATATAAAAAAGTCCATAATCTGGACTTTTTTTGTATTTTATAATATTATAGTCAGTTATGAATTTAGAAGATAAATTTAAATTAGCATACTCACGTTTGCTCAGTGCTGATCAAGTATTGGTAATAGGCCATACATCACCTGACCCAGATGCACTTGCTTCTATGGGCGCTATTTTAGAATTGCTTTTAGCTGGGAATGTAAAATTTCAAGCATATGCTGATAATAAAATTGAAAGTTTATATAATTTTATTCCTCACGAAGAATTAGTGCAGAAAGAAAAGCCTACTTTCTTAGAGCAGTATTCAGTTATTTTAATTCTTGATTGCGGCTCCTTAGAACGCACCAATTTAGCAACAGAAATTAAGATGCTGCTTAATAAAAAGGAGCGTCCTTTTATAATTGAAATTGACCACCATCAACCTTATGGCTCTCAAGTAGACCTAGAAATAAGATTGCCTGATAGAGCCTCTACAACGGAAATAATTTATGAATTTTTTCAAAGCAATAAGATCGAGGTTAATAAAAATATGGCCAATTGTATACTTATTGGCCTAATGGCTGATACGGGCAACTTTATTCATCCCAACTCCTCCTTTCAAGCTTTTGAAATATCTTCAAAAATGTTGCTTAAAGGAGCGTCTTTACATAAAATTGGGAATTATATAAGAGGGAGCAACTCTTTAGCGGCTCTTAAAATTTGGGGACGAGTTTTTGCCCGTTTAAAATATAATAAGCAAACAAAATTTGCTTGCTCTGCCCTAACAAGAGAAGATCTTAATGAATTAGATTTTTATAAACATAAAGACAAGTTAGCAGATATTTTTGGTGATATTGTCTCCTTTCTTAGTTATTTGCCCGGAGTTGATGTTGCTCTGTTTTTACGTGAAAACGAAGGCGTTGTGAAGGGCAGTTTGCGCGCCAATGATGATAATCTAATTGATGTATCTAAAATCGCTAATTTATATGGCGGCGGAGGTCATAAAAGAGCGGCTGGTTTTACTGTAGAGGGATTCCTTAAAGAAAGTAAATTAGGTTGGCGAGTAGTAAAAAAATAATCTGATAATTTATCAGATTATTTAATTATTTTTTGATTTTTTCTTCGCCATTCCTTTATTCTTTCATGATCACCCGATAACAGTATTGGAGGGACCTTGTATTTTTTCTGGCCGACTTTAAATTCTTCAGGTCGGGTGTATTGAGGATATTCGCCGA
>Ga0172382_10014221_pt1 | contig 10159 bp, 9 predicted proteins | sample Leawel138RmetaG_FD_122245 | JGI IMG/M metagenome (GOLD analysis project Ga0172382, IMG submission 122245) | Leachate microbial communities from a municipal landfill in Southern Ontario, Canada - Leachate well 138R metaG | ecosystem: Engineered > Solid waste > Landfill > Unclassified | place... | reverse complement strand
GAACTGCCGTCGCCGGTCATCCGGGCAGTCTCGCATCCGCCGAAAAACCGTCCAACCCATCACCCCGGCGAATGGCACTACGCATATCCTCGTGCAACCCGTCTATCGTCCGTAACCGCCCAGCCAGCACCACCTCTGCTGCCGTCCGGTACCGCACCTCCGCTATGCCGCCGTTGACCACCACCAGCCGACGCGGCGCCGACAGCGCCAGAGACGGATCATGCGTGGCAATCAAAACGATCTTGTCCGCCCCCTTCAGCACCTCAACCGCCGCGTGCCGGTCAATCCCCGCATTCTCAATCTCATCGATCAGCACAATCGGAGAACTCGACAACAGCGCCGTATCCGCAATCATCAACGCCCGGGACTGCCCCCCGCTGAGCTCCGTCAGATGCTGCTCCAACGACAACGGCTCCCCGGTCAGCCCATTCGCCGCCGCCACAATCTCCGCAGCCCGCTGCGCCGACACATCAACACCCCGACTCTCCCCGTGCAGCTCCAGAAACTCACCCACCGTCGCGTCCATGACAAAGTTCATATTCTGAGACAGCTGCGCTACCAGCCTGCCCACACCCGCATACCGCCCCTCCAGGTCCGGCACCTCCCCATTTACCAGAACCGACCGCCCCGTCGGCGTGTCCGCCTGAGCCAGCCACTCGATATCCGCCAGAAACCTGCTCTTCCCGCTGCCCGTCGCCCCCACAATGCAAACCACCTCACCCGCCACAAAACCGAGACTCTCAAACCCTTCGGGCCTTCCCGATTTGTCAATGCCCGGTAAGACGGTCAAAGATTGAACTACGTTCTGCCCAGATTCTTCCTCACCCATCAGAGCGGCCAGAGCCGCCTCAGTGGTCGGTCGGTTTTTTTCGGTCCTTTCCATCACAAGTCTCCCCCCGTAAGGTTCAGAGGCGTGATATTACCGATCTGGTGTTCCGCCCCAATCCGCTGCTCACCCAGACAGTAACTGCAGACTGCACTGGGCATGGGGTACCGCAACCGGGAGCCGGTGACCCCCACCTGTTCCGGCGCCTCGTCCCGCAAGAGCCGGGCCAGTTCAAAAGCACCCTGACCGCTGAGCCCGTTCACCGGTAAAATACGCGCCCGCCTGTTAGCCTGCCGTACCCGAGAGGCAAAGACCTCCCGCTCGGCCTGACTTACCACATCACCCTTGGTGATCACCACCACATCGGCAGTCCGCAGCATGGGCCCCACCTTTCGGGGCGTGTTGATCCCGCTCAGGTTGTCTATCACCGCCACCGCCATGACATCCACTATGTGGGGGGAACAGCGGTTACAGAGCCCCGCCGATTCAGTAAAGAGAACAGGTACCCCCTGCTGAAGCCCCCAGGCAAAGGTCTCCTCAATATTGCTTGCAAAGTAATGGTCCGGACAGATAGAACCGGAGAGCCCCTTCTGAACGGGAATACCCGCCCTGGCGTAGCGCTCGTCGTCGTCGGTGGTGAGACAGTCAAACTTCACCACCCCCGCCGCAACACCCATACGTCGAAGTTCCACAATAGTCTTCAGAATGACCGCCGTCTTCCCGCATGAGGGCGGTCCCGCCACCGTAATCAGTTTCATGATACCCCCTGCCGTTCCCGCAGCACTCGCTGGAACAGCTCCTCTGCATCGGACAACAACTGCGGCAGCTCCGGTGACAGCAAGAGGTCCCAACCGGGCCACTGCAGAATGTGCTTCTCCGCGTCAAAGTCGTCATTCTCCGGATGAGTGCTCGGGAAAAGCCCCATCCGACTCAACACCCGGCTCATGGAAAGACCGGAAACCTCTTCCACAAGAGGGGTGATTTCTGGACGGTCCGCCCGCGAGATCATAAGAATAGGAGCCGCCAGAGCCCCATCCTCAGGCCATACGGGAATAAGAGGACTGTCCTCGGTGATCGTCCGGGTAAAAAAGTAGGGCATCACCGTAATGACCGGGCCCGTGCTTACCTGTGCCGGACCAGGCTTTGCCCCCGCCACCATCTGGGCCGGGTGCATCTGCTGAAACATGTTCCGGGCCAGCCGTTCTATTCCGGCGTCACCAAAGTTGCGCCGGACCCCCAGCAGCAACGAGTCAAAAAGATCAAAGTCACCGACCGGCAACGCCAGAGAGTTTTCGTACTCCGGCGTAAGTATCTCCCGCCACGTCCGGGGCACCGGCCGGTCGCCCAAAAGGTCCCGGTTGACCATGAACACCGCGGGAACCACACCGATGACCGAGTACTTCCCCTCCGGATCGGCAAGACCATTGGCGACGCCAAATTCGTTGAGATCCTTCCAGCCGGTGCGGTCGGCAAAGGCACCGTTTTTTCGTAACGACAAAAAGCGAGGGTCTGTAAAAAAGAGACGGAACCCGGCAGAGAGAAATATCTCCGGCACCTCTTCGGGAGAGGGGGCGGCGGGGATGTCCTCTTCCATCCAGTCCGTACCGGTGTAGGCCGCCTGGAGGTTGTAGTCCACGGTAATGCCCGTTTCGGCGGTGAACTTTTCGGAAAAAGAGTCAAGAACGTTAGTCATGGGAACCCTGATGGGGCAGGGCACAAGCCCCATGACCCGGATCGTCCGTTTTGCAGATAGTGCTCGTCCGGGACCGACGCCGACGACGGCGTCGGTCCCATCTGCTGCGCCATTCACAACCGCCTGAAACCGGGCCAGCAGCTCATCTGGTTCCAGTCCCCGGGCGTGAGCCGCCGCTTCAACAGTAATAGAAGACCCAAAACGCTCCCGCAACGCCGGGTCGGTCATACGGCGAAAACCGGAAGCAACCAGAACGTCGATCGTTTCAGGGTAGAGTTCGGTCAGCTCGAAGAGCGTCATGTTTTTGTGTATGCTCATACCGTGAGGATACAACTGTCACGACATCGGAAACTTGATGGACATCAACTATGAACGACTTTCTGACCGGCCTGAGCAAAAAATCCCTGGCAAAACTGGAAACCGCCGAAAGCACCCGCATTGTTCCCTCAGGCGGCATACTCTTTCTGGAAGGACAAGAGGGGACCGAGATATTCCGCCTCCTCTCCGGCACCGTCCGTCTCTTTCGGACCACTCCCGACGGACGGGAGGTTACCATCCGCCTGGTAGAGCCGGGAGAACTCTTTGCCGAGATCGTCCTCTTCGAACAGCACACCTACCCGGTCAGCGCCGCAGCCCCCGAGCAGTCCCGCCTGGCGGTTATCCAGCGCCGCCGAATCATCACCCTCCTGGAAGACCCCGAGTTCCGCGACGAGTTTCTGCGTGAGATCATGGGCAAACTGCGCTTCCTCTCCCAGCAGCTCTACGTCCTTACCACCATGGACGTCAGACAGCGTCTGATCCGCTTTCTGGAGGTGCGCTATGGCCGCCGCCCCACCATCGAAAGCGAACTGAACAAACAGGAAACAGCGGCGGCCATCTCCGTTCGCCCGGAAACCCTCTCCCGCACCCTGGCATCACTCCAGTCCGAGGACCTCCTCACCTGGAAAGGCCGGCGCATCACAGTATCACCGCAGCTGTGGGCGGAAGGGCAGAAATAACAAAAGGCCCGCCGTAAATCGGCGGGCCAAGGTATACCGGGAGGTAGTCGGTATTATGACTGCTGATCTTCGGTCCACTGAACTCGAATTTTGGGTAGTTCTTTCTCCCAGGCCGTGTTGACGGTTGCTTCCAACTCGCTTTCAAACTTGGCCTGGTCTTTATCGAATTTCGCCTGCAATTTGGCCGTTTCGGCATCAGTCCAGTCCGCTCTGATAGCCGGAAGCGCTGCTTCCCACCGTTGATCCGCCGCCATCGCCTCTTTCTCTACCTTCGCAAGTAGAATCTTGCCCTCGATTGCCTCCGGCGAACCCGGCTGGTTGGCGAATAGTGCGGTCAAGGAAGCTTCCGCCTCCACGTAGTCTCCGCTCAACAGTTGCGCATTGGCATCATCCAGAAGACGACCGGCCTCAAATCTTGAGGTGTCCAGGGCCTGTGCAAGTTCTTCACTTTTGGTGTTTGCGTTCCTGACGACGGTAAAGCTCATTACTGCGAAGACAAGCAGCCCTCCGAGGGCGAATGACACGATCCGATTTATAGACATTGATTTTTTGTTTTTTTCCATGGGTTTCTCCTTCTCCGGCCATGTGCTAGTAAATAAACCCGATCGACGGTGTTGATGTCTTTGGTAGGTCGGATCCAGGGAAGTCGTGGGAACAACGGTTCTCCTCGCCCTTGTAGTTGGATAGTACTCATTTCCCGGAGTAAAGGAAACTGGCAGGCTTCTCAACACTGCCCGGAGGGGTAGGGCCGACCCCGATGAGGGGCCGGGCATTGGCGGACCGGGTCCGCCATAGGCAGAACCCTCGGGTTCAATATCAATCGTCACTAGTCCGGTCAAGTGCTTTCTGGAGAAGCACGGCGCCAAGGATGAGGACGCCTTTGATGAAGTCGTTGACAAAGGCGGGGACCTGGTAGGCGGAGAGGATTGCGTCGATGGAGTAGATGATGACGGCACCGAAGAAGGAGCCCTGGACGGTGCCGCGACCGCCGGACATCATGGTGCCGCCGATTGCTACCGCGGCGATAACGTCGAGCTCAAACATGCGGCCGGCGGTGGCGACGTCGACGGAACCGAAGCGGGCGGCGTAGAGGAATGCGGCGATGCCGGTGAGCATTCCGGTGATGGTAAAAATGGCGACTTTTACGCCGGGAACGCGGATTCCGGTGAGTTTGGCCGCTCGTTCGTTGGAGCCGACGGCGTATACGTACCGGCCGAAGCGGGTTTTGTTCATGACAAACCACATGATCAGGGTGAGAAACACGAAGATGATCACCAGGTACGACAGGCCCTGGGGACCACCCAGGCGGCCGTAGCCGATCCAGCGGAGATTCTGAAAGTAGAGGTCGTTGTCGGTCAGGAGGGGGCCGCCTTTTCCCATCTGTACGGTGATGGAACGGTAGGCGACCATGGTGGCCAGGGTAACGATAAAGGACGCCACCCGGGCGTAGCCTACAAAGAGGCCGTTTATGAATCCGAGAACTGCTCCCGCCGCAGTTGCCGCCAGAAGGGCCGGCAGAACGCCGCCGGTAGAGTTGAAGACGGAGACGCTGATGGCCGCAGCCAACGCCAGGATCGACCCTACCGACAGGTCTATGTTGCCGGAGATGATGGTCAGGGTCATACCCAGGGCGATGATGCCGATAAAGACGGATGACCGGATCAGGTTGGAGATGTTCCCCATAGTGATAAACTGGTCACTGGCAAACCGGCCGACGATCAACAGCAGGATAAAGGAGAAAACGTAGTTGTAATTGACAAAGATGTGCTTCAGGACACCTTTCCAGTCGTGTCGAGTCAGTACATTGTTCATGGTCAGCCAGCCTTTCTGTTGGATCCGGTTGCGTAGTACATCACGTCAACTTCGTTGAGTTCGCTCCGGGAGAATTCTCGGTTGATTTCGCCTTTGTACATCACGATGCAGCGGTCGGCGATCTTGTAGATTTCGGGAAACTCGGAGCTGAACATGATTACGCTCTTTCCGGTTTCTACGAGTTTGTTGATAAGTTGGTAGATTTCAAATTTGGCGCCCACGTCTATCCCCTGGGTGGGGTTATCCAGGATAAAGACGTCGCTTTCCAGGCCGAACCAGCGCGAAAATATCACTTTTTGCTGGTTGCCGCCGCTGAGGGAGGTGATCAGGTCGTTTGGGTTGCCCACGCGGATATTGGTCTGTTGGCGCTGTTCTTCAAAACGGCGGTTTTCTTCACGGTTGTGTATGACCAGGCCTTTGTGGGCGCTGGTGAAGTAGGCCATGGAGAGGTTGTCTTTGACTGAGAGGTCTTTCAGGATGGACCGTTCTTTACGGTTCCGGGGTACCATGGAGACGCCGGACTTGATGACGTTGAGGATGGAGCGGGTGTTGAGCTCTTGGCCGTGGAGGTAGATGGAACCTCCGGTGATCGGTCTGGCTCCGAAAAGGCACTCTGCCAGGGCTCCCCGGCCGTCGCCGAAGAGTCCGGTAAACACCAGGACTTCACCGCGATGCAGGGAGAAGCTGATGTCCTGGAAATGGCCTTCACAGCTGAGAGACCGGACATCAAGAACGGTCTCGTCGGTCACGACGTTGGTCTTTTCAACGACGTCGTCCACGACGCTGCGTCCCACCAGCATCTCTGTGGCCTGCTGTTCGTTGATGTCGGCAAACTCTCCGGAGGCGACAAAGCGTCCGTCCCGGAGGACGGTGTAACGATCACAGACGGAAAACAGCTCCGGCATCTTGTGTGAGATGTAGATGGAACTCACGCCGTGGGCTTTGAGGCCGCGCATGATGGTGAAGAGGTTTTCTATCTCGTCGTTGGTAAGCGCTGTGGTGGGCTCGTCCATGATGATGAGCTCGCAGTCAAAAAGGAGCGCCCGGGCGATCTCGACCAACTGTTTTCGGGAGGTATCCAGGTCGCGGACGTATACGGTAGGGTCGATTTCCATGCCCAGCCGTTTGAATATCTCCCGGGACCGGCGAATCATCTCTTTTTTGTTGAGGTACACTCCGGCGGTAACGATTTCGTTTTTCAGAAAGAGGTTCTCAAAGACCTTCAGGTCGTTTACCAGGTTCAGCTCCTGGTGGATAAACCGGATACCCAGCTTGGCCGCCTTGATTGGGGTAAGGTGGGTCTGTTCAACGCCGTCGATCAGGACGGTACCGGAATCCGGTGGTAGGACGCCGCCGAGGACGTTCATCAGGGTCGACTTGCCGGCTCCGTTTTCGCCTAAGAGTCCGTGAATTTCACCCTCGCCGACGGAGAAGGAGACATCTACGACGGCCTGCACTGCGCCGAAGCTCTTGTAGATGTTTTTCATTTCCAGTTGCATCGCGCTGTACTCCTTCTGCACGGCTGAAAAGGGGGCCGACGCCGGGAGGCGCCGGCCCCATCGATTGGTATCAATTGGTCTGAATACTACCCGAATCCTACTTTACAGAATAGCGGAGCGTATAGAGGTCACCTTTCATGAACTCTCGGTAGTTGCTGTTGTCCACCATTTCGGTTTCGATCAGGTGCATGCCGGTGACGGTTTTTCCGTCGAGGATGTCATAACCTAATGCGATGGCGTCCCGGACCATGGCGGGTGAGAAAGAAAAGGTCACCTGGTCAAAGCCCAGTTCCTGGTAGTGGTCAAAGTTCTCAAGGAGTTCTTTGGGACCGCCCACGGCGGATACCAGACGGATGTTGATGTCGAAGTTTCCGTCATAGCCTTCCAGCCCGGCCAGTACACCGGCGGCAACTTCTGCATCGTGGGTAAAGATGCCCTGAATGCTCTCTACGGTGTCTTTGCTGCTGGAGTTGAGGAACGTCTCAATCTGGGTCTGCGCGGTGTCCCGGCTCCAGTTGGTCACGTATTCGTTGACGACGTTGAAGTTTTTGTCGGCGGTTGACCAGAACCCGGCGTTACGCTGCATGGGTACGGTGGAGTTGTCTCCCTTGAACTCAAGGATGTTCACCTTACCGGCGGCCAGTTCATCGGCGTAGTACTTGTTGAAGTACCGGCCCGTTTCCTCCCCGATGGTGACGTTGTCGCCCATCAGTTCAGCCGTCTCGTCAAAGTCGGTGATCAGCCGGTCGTAGACTACCAGGGGAATACCGGCGTCCAGGATCTGCTGCGCCGCGGAACGGAGTTCATCACCGTTGTGGGGCCACAGGACGACCACGTCCACACCTTGAGAGACCACTGTGTCGATCTGGTTTGCCTGCTGGACGATGTTGTCCGAGATCAGAAACTGGTAACTGTATCCTTTTGCATCGCCCATTTCCTTGGTTGCAGCTTCGGCGTGGCGAATACTCTCTCCCAGAAACCCGTGGGTGGCACCGGGCATGATCACGGCGATCGATTTTTTGCCGGCCTCACTTTGCCCACCGGCCCACACGAAGCTGAAACCGACCACGAGGATCAGCCCAATAATAATCAGTCTTTTAGCCATACGGCCCTCCTTAATTTGTTGCGCCCCTCTCGGGACACCCTTCACTCTCCGCACCTTAATATACGGTTGCACTTATTCTATACCGGGATTATCCTGAAAGTAAACTATGTAGTTCGAAAACCGAACTTAATACCAGAATACCAGACGCGAATGCGGGGAGGTGTGTCAATGAAGGCGATGAAGACTATTAAGGGACCGGGGATCTTTCTGGAACAGTTTATCCGGGAGGAAGAACCCTACAATTCGATAGAGGGACTTGCCGATTGGGTCTCCGGAATGGGGTATACGGGGGTACAGGTACCGTCGTGGGAAGCCGGTCTGTTCGATCTGAAGAAGGCGGCGACTTCCCAGGATTACTGTGATGAGTTCAAGGGGCTCCTGGCGGAGCGGGGGCTGACGCTGATCGAGCTTGGATCGTACCTGCAGGGCCAGTGTCTTGCCTTTCATCCGGCCTATGCCGCGGGGTTTCAGGTATTCCACCCCGAAGGGCTCTCCGGTGCAGGGGTGACCGACTGGGCAACGGAACAACTGAAGCTGTCCGTTGACGCCTCTGTTCGCCTTGGGACGACCAACATCTCGACGATGTCCGGCGGGTTTGCCTGGCACATGATCTACCCCTGGCCTCAACGGCCGGACGGGCTTATCGACGAGGCCTTTGGTGAACTGGCGCGCCGCTGGCGGCCCGTTCTGGACTACGCCGCTGAACGGGGCGTTTCATTCGGGTACGAGCTGCACCCCGGCTCCGACCTGTACGACGGTGCCACCTATGAGCGGTTCCTGGAAGCCGTTGATGGACATGAGTCGGCCCGGATCACCTACGATCCAAGCCATTTTCTGCTGCAGCAGTTGGACTACCTCCACTTCATCCAGCTCTACGGCGACCGTATCTCCGCATTTCACGTCAAGGACGCCGAGTTCAACCCCGACGGACGGGTTGGCGTATACGGCGGGTATCGCGACTGGAACGGTCGGGCCGGCCGCTTTCGGTCTCTCGGGGACGGACAGGTCGATTTCAAGCGTGTTTTCACTCTGATGACCGAATCGGGATATGACGGATGGGCGATTATGGAGTGGGAGTGCTGTGTGAAGAGTCCTGAACAGGGTGCCCGTGAGGGGGCACCGTTTATCCGGGACCACATCATCGAGGCGACCCAGGTTGCCTTTGACGACTTTGCCGGCGGAAAGACCGACCGGAAACAGCTTCGGCTGATGTTGGGTCTCGATTGAGCCGAAAAATACCGAACTGAAAAATATGGAGCGAAATTGAAATGAACAGTTGGAAGCGAAAGCTCAGGATGGGGATGGTCGGCGGTGGGCAGGGCGCCTTTATCGGCGGGGTTCATCGAATTGCGGCGGCAATGGACCAGCAGATTGAACTGGTGGCCGGCGCCTTTTCCCGGGACTTTGAGAATACGAAGAAAACCGGTGCGGAGCTGTACCTCCATGCCGACCGGTGTTACCGGTCCTACGACGAGATGGCCGAGGCGGAGGCGGCTCTGCCCGAAGACAAGCGTATCGACTTTGTTGCAATCGTTACGCCCAACAAGACCCACTTCCCCATTGCCAAAGCGTTTCTGGAGCGGGGGTTCCATGTGATCTGCGACAAGCCGATGACCTACTCTCTGGAAGAGGCGAAGGAACTTGTCCCGCTGGTGGAAAAGTCGGGCCTCGTATTCGGCTTGACCCATAACTACACGGGAAACGCCATGGTCAGGGAAGCGCGGCGGATGTTTACCTCCGGTGAAATGGGGGCGGTCAGAAAGGTGGTGGTGGAGTACGTCCAGGATTTTCTGGCGTATCCCCATGAGAAGGAAGGGATGAAACAGGCGGTGTGGCGGGTTGACCCGGCTCAGAGCGGGCTCGGCGGTGCCCTTGGAGATATCGGTACTCACGCGTTCAACCTTCTTGAATACGTCACCGGTGATACCGTCCAAAGTGTGTTGGCAGACCTGTCGACCTTTCTGCCCGACCGAACTCTGGACGAGGACGGGAATATCCTTGTCCGCCTTGCCGTCGGGGGAAAGGGAGTGCGGGCGGTGAGCCAGGTTGCCGTAGGTGAGGAGAACGGGTTGCGTCTTAAGGTGTACGCGTCCAAAGGTGCCGTTGCGTGGGACCAGGAAAACCCCAATTACCTTGAGGTAGCAACGTACGGCAACCCGAAGCAGACGTGGACGCGAAACGCCGGGTACGGGCCGGCGGCCAACACCGGTGTTTCCCGCGTTCCAT
>Ga0172382_10014219_pt1 | contig 10159 bp, 10 predicted proteins | sample Leawel138RmetaG_FD_122245 | JGI IMG/M metagenome (GOLD analysis project Ga0172382, IMG submission 122245) | Leachate microbial communities from a municipal landfill in Southern Ontario, Canada - Leachate well 138R metaG | ecosystem: Engineered > Solid waste > Landfill > Unclassified | place... | reverse complement strand
TGGCAGCATGATGGGCGGAACAAAGGATGGCTATAGAATTTCTATTACCGTGGTAGCAATGGAAGGCAAGGGCAGCAGTGTCATGCTAGATGTGAATTACTCTGAAAGAGCAGAAGCAGATAAACTCAAAAACGCGCTTGCATCTGGCAAATCAGTGGATCTGCCAGACGGATATCCGGAAGATAAATTCCCTATCCTACAAGGCGATAAGGTGACTGATGGGTTTTATAGCGAAACCGAATATGAGAAATATTATGATGCAACGGTTATATCAAATAAATCAATGAAAGATATTATGGATGGCTATGAAAATAGCTGGAGCGATATTGTGGTAGAATACAAAAATTTAAGTTCTTCCGATTTTCAATTTGAAGTAAGGCTGGGCGACGATTATTCAAATTCTATAGATGGAGAAATAAAAGACAATGAATCCAAAATAGTAGAATATAGAATCCACATACACGAATATAAGAAGTGATAATTTGGATCATATAAAATAGATAATTTAAAGCCTCTCAAAATGCTATATGTATTACTGGGAGGCTTTTTATGGTAATATTATATACATAAATACAGATTAGGGAGTGCATAAGCTTGATTACATTTGATGATATAATACAAGTTGAAGAAGAAAGTATCAAAGAGGCGATCATATTCCTCATGTATAAAGAAAAGTTAATAGCAGAACCAGCAGGTGCAGTAGGTATAGCCGCTATTATGGCTAATCCGAGGTTAATCTGAAAAAAAAACACAGCAATAGTAATAAGTGGCGGTAATCTAGATTTTTCATTGATAAAATCTATAATCAGATAGAAAATAGATAATGATAAAAAATCCTAAGAATAAACCAGGGTAAATAATTCACCCTGGTTTATTCTCGTACAATTACAAATGTTCGTAATATTATACACTTTTCTTTGTGAAGTAAATATGATATTATTATGTCAATGCATAAAGACAATTCTTGCATTATACTCTAATAAATATGCATAGGTGAATTTAATGAATAAATTAAAACACACACTTTTAATTGCAACATGTGTGGCCCTAGCATCGCAGTTTCACTTTAATTATTTTATACAAGGATTCATAATAACACTTTCAGTAATTTTACTTCCAATTTTTTTATACAATTATGCTGAACTTAATCCAGTAATTGTTGGCTTTGTTACAGGTATAGTATCTCCCTTTTTTAGAGGAGTTATAGAATATATGGAAATTAAGGATTTACCAATAACTTGGATTATGGTAGGTCCTGATGTGTTTTTCTATTTTGCATATGGTATTTTTTATTATTTCTTATATTATAAAGCAGTAAAGAAAGATATAACAAGATTTGTCTTAACAGCTTTCTTGTGTGATTTTTTATCCAACATAGTTGAGATGAGCATAAGGACAAGCATTGTCGGCATGAATATAGAAATAATTAGAAACCTAGTGGTGATAGCTGCAACAAGAGCCTCCATAGTATTAGGAGTAATTATATCTATTAGGCATTATAAAGCTTTTTTAGCAAAAGAGGAGCATGAAGAGAGATATAGGAGATTGATGCTTCTAACCTCAAGCTTTAAAAGTGAAATATACTTTATGAATAAAAATATAAAAGAGATAGAAGATGTAATGAAAAAATCATATTTCGCTTATAAAGTAATTTCTGAAAATGATTATCCTTACGAACTGAAGCATCTGGCATTAGATATTGCAAAGGATGTACATGAAATAAAGAAGGATTATATAAGGGTAATAAGCGGTTTAAAGCAAATGTCGAAAGATAAAACAAACTGTAATCGTATGAGTATCAAGGATATAATTAGCATCCTGGAAATAGATACGAAGGAATATATTAGATTGAACGATTTAGATATAGAAATATTTTTTAACGTAAAAGTAAATTTTAATGTGGCGGAGCATTTTTATCTGATGTCTATATTGAGAAATCTTATAAATAATTCTATAGAAGCAATGGGAAAAAAGAAAAAAGGTTTTCTTAAGCTTGATATATATGATCAAGGAAAGGACTACGTATTTAATGTTTCCGATAACGGAGAAGGTATTAAAGAGGATAACATACATTACATATTTAACCCTGGGTTTTCGACAAAATTTGATGAAGAAACAGGAGATATTGAGAGGGGTCTTGGACTCGCCTTGGTTAGGGATTTGGCTAGAGATGTTTTTCAGGGATATATTTCAGTGAAATCTGAGATAAACAAAGGAACAAGCTTTACTATTGTTTTTCCCAGTAGAATTTTCGGGAGGTGAGAGCTTTGAGATACTATATTGTAGATGATGATATAAATGTTGTAAAGATTTTGAGTAATATCATCGAAGATAACAATTTAGGAGAGGTTATAGGATGCGATAATGATGGAGATACCGCTTACAAGGAGATTTTAGCCAACAATCCTGATATTGTATTGGTGGATTTGCTTATGCCAAAGCTTGATGGAAATACCTTGGTAAAAGAAATAAAAGCAATAAGACCAAAGATTAATTTTATAATGATTTCCCAGGTTTCTGATCATGAATTAATAACAGAATCTTACGAATCCGGAATTGAGTTCTTTATAAACAAGCCTTTGAATAAAATTGAGGTAGAGAAGGTTGCTAATAAGGTAGCTCAAAAAATAAGATTGGAGGACATGGTAAATAATATAAGAAAAGTGTTTAAGGATATAGGAGGCCAGGAAGAAGAGGAACAAGACAAAACTAAAGAAATAAAATATATTCTGAGCATGCTGGGTATGCTTGGCGAAAAAGGGACAAATGACATAATAAACATATGTGTATATCTCATTAATGCAAAAAAATCCTACGATGAGTGCGCCATAGATGAATTGTGCAAATATTTACCGGATAATTCAAAGACAGTAAAGCAAAGGATGAGGCGAGCAATGAAAGAAGGTCTGACAAACTTAGCAAATGCAGGGCTTGAAGATTATTTAGGAGATAATTTTCAAAGATATTCGAATATGCTTTTTGATTTTGAGAATGTAAAAGCTGAGATGGATTATATTAGGGGCAAGAGGAACGGTGGCGGAAAAGTGAATATGAACAAGTTTTTTGAAGGATTAATTTTGTTATGCGAATAAAATTAATAAAATTTTTGAAAGATTGTGAGTATTTCTGAAGATTTTTGAAAATTCAGTTTTATAGTAAATTAAAGCTGAAAGGCTTTGTTTAAAATAAGGAGGGGTAAGGATGTATAAAAAAACTCTTGCATTATTATTAGTGAGCTTAATGATCCTGACAATGGCTTTCACAGGTTGTTCAAAGCCAGAGACAGAGACAGCTGCTCCAGCGGAAGAAATCATAAAAGTAGGCTGGATGGGTTCATTGACAGGCGACCAAGCAGTATGGGGACAATGTGAGCTTGACACAGTAAAGATGCTTTTTGAAGAGATAAATGCTAAAGGTGGAGTTCTTGGTAAGCAACTTGAAGTAATTGGCTATGATACCAAGGGTGACCCGCAAGAGGCAGTAAACGTTGCAAAGAGGCTTACCGGGCAAGATAAAGTTGTCGCTATATTAGGTCCTAATGCCAGCGGTAATGCTATACCCATAGCTCCTGTATTAGAACAGGCTAAGGTGCCGGACATAGCAACAGTTGCTACAAATCCAAAGGTTACTGTATTGGATGGTAAGGTTAAGCCTTACAACTTTAGAGTATGCTTTATAGACCCCTATCAAGGTGCTGTTGCAGCTGGTTATGCAATTGAAGTTTTAGGATTTAAGAAAGCTGCAATACTTTATGACGTAGCTGATGATTATTCACAAGGTTTGACTCAGTTTTTTGAAGAATTCTTTGTTTCCAAAGGTGGTACTATAGTTGCCAAAGAAGCCTTCAAATTTGGAGATGTTGACTTCAGACCTCAGTTAAGTAAAATAAAAGACGCTGCTCCAGAAGTATTGTTCCTGCCTATATTCTTTAAAGAAGCAGCTTTGATTGCAAATCAAGCAAGAGAATTAGGGATAACAGTACCTCTTATGGGTGGAGATGGATTACCATCTGAACAGCTTTTCACAATGGCAAAGGATGCAGTTCAAGGCACTTATATAGTAAATCACGTAGATTATGATGATCCAGAAGTTCAAGATCTCAAGAACAGATACAAAACTAAATATAACAAAGAATTAGAATTGAATGGTTATTTGGTTCATGACGCAGTAGTTGTATTTGTAGATGCGTTAGAAAGAGCAGGAGTGGCTGATTCAGTGAAGATTACAGAAGCGCTTGAAACTACAAATGTTAAAGGTGTTACAGGACAGATTACTATAAGTAAAGAGACTCATAATCCAGAGGGCAAGGATGCTGCTATAGTTAAAATAGAAGGAGACAGATACGTATTCCAGCAGAAATACTCTGCCAAATAGTCTATATACATTAAATTTAATAGACTGCATAAAAGGAGAGCTTCTCTCCTTTTATGCAATTTTATCAGTTAGGGGTGAAGAGATGTCACGATTTTTGCAGCAGCTTATCAACGGACTTTCTATAGGAAGCGTTTATGCTCTTATGGCAGTAGGATATTCGCTGGTTTACAGCATTATGAATTTTAGCAATTTTGCCCATGGTGGTGTCATAATGTTGGGAGCTTACTTTGGGTATTATTATCTGACTAAACTAGGTTTACCTTTTTTCGTGGCCTTTATGGCATCAGCGTTAACAACCGGTATACTTGCAGTAGTTATTGAAAGAGGAGCTTATAAGCCCTTGAGAGAGAGAAAAGCTCCATTCTTGTATTTTATTATTTCCGCTATGGGTGCTTCAATATTTCTTGAAAACATTGTAATAGCAACCATAGGGCCTACATTCAAAAGTTATCCGGAGATATTATCCAGAACTCCCATTCAATTGGGCAGTGTCACATTAGGCAGGATAGACTTAACTATGTTTATTATTTCGGCTATATGCTTAGCTTTATTGGTATTTTTCATTGATTTTACAAAGATGGGAAAAGCTATTCAAGCTACATCTTATAGTGTTAAGGCCAGTGCATTAATGGGAATCAATACTGATCTCGTAATAATTGTTGTATTTGCTCTTGGCGGTTTTTTTGCAGGTATTGCAGGGGTTTTGTTTGGAATGAAATACACAGTATATCCCCAAATAGGAATAATAACTAACAAATCATTTATTGCTGCAGTATTTGGAGGCTTGGGAAGCCTGCCGGGAGCAGTTGTCGGCTCAATATTGTTAGGCATAATAGAGACTATGACCTCCGGATACTTATCCTCTAATTATAGAGATCTAATTGCTTTTGCTTTGTTAATTGCTGTTTTGGTCATCAGACCCAGCGGATTGATGGGTAAAGTAACGGAAGATAAGGCTTAAGGGGGGAGGCAATATTATGGATTTATACTATATTCAAGGCATATTGATGCTTGCTGGTATCAATCTCATGTCTGTTCTTGGATTGTCTTTGCTTACAGGATTTACAGGCATGTTTTCCTTTGGACATGCAGGCTTTATGGCTATAGGCGGCTATACTTCAGCTATGATGACAGTAAATTATGGTTGGCCTTTTATACCTGCATTGCTTATGGGGGCTCTGACAGCGGCATTAATGAGTGCATTAATTGGTAAGCTTACACTAAACCTCAAAGGAGATTATTTTTGCATTGCTACTTTAGGTTTTGGTGAGGCAATAAGGCTTGTACTGGATAATGTTCAGTATTTCGGAGGAGCCAGAGGTTGGCCTGGAATACCCAACTATACGAATTTCACAAATGTTTTAATTATAAATATAATTGCCATAATTATTCTTGCAAATATAATAAGATCAAGACATGGAAGAAACATGATTGCTGTTAGGGAAGAGGAGCTTGCATCTCAGATCGTAGGGATAAATGTTTTTAAATATAAGCTTATATCCTTGATGATAAGTGCAGCTTACGCAGGTGTTGCTGGAGGTCTTATGGCTCATTACATGACATTTCTGCAGCCCAAGATGTTCAGTCTTGTAAAATCTACAGAGTTGACAATTATTGTTATATTTGGAGGATTAGGCAGCATATCAGGAAGCGTACTTGGAGCTCTTGTACTCACATCCTTACCGGAAATATTGAGAAGCTTCTCTAATTGGCGCCTAGTAATTTATGGGCTATCCGTAATTATTATAATGATATCTAGACCTGAAGGTTTGATGGGTGGCTATGAATTGACTCCATCAAGTATGAAGAAACTTTTCACAAGGATGAGAAGTAAAAAGGGAGACCTTCCAAAAGGTATGGAAGGAGGAAATACGCTATGAATATATTAGAAATGAAAAATCTGACCAAATGTTTTGGAGGTCTTACTGCAGTTGGTAATGTTGATTTTGGAGTTCCAAAAGGGATAATAAGCGGACTCATAGGACCAAATGGTGCTGGCAAAACAACCATATTCAATCTTATTACAGGTGTTTATAAAGTCACAGATGGCAAAATACTGTTTAAAGATAATGATATAACTAACAAGGAGCCGTATTTAATTTCAGGCCAGGGCATTACTAGAACTTTTCAAAACATTAGGCTTTTCAAGAAGCTTACTGTGTATGAGAATGTCTTGATTGCCTGTCACAGCAATGGGAATTATAATCTATTGGAGTCTGTATTGCGGCTCCCAAGGTGCAGAAAACAAGAAAAGCAGCTTAAGCAGAAAGCGGATGATCTGCTGGAGATTATGGGTCTTAAGGATAGAAAAGATTTAATTGCTAACAATCTTCCCTATGGCTTGCAGCGAAGATTAGAAATAGCCAGAGCTTTGGCCTTGAATCCTGAGCTTTTGCTCCTTGATGAACCGGCGGCAGGTATGAATCCAGACGAAACAGCCCAGCTTATGACTTTGATCTCCGATATACGCCCAAAATTTGACTTGAGTGTGCTTATAATTGATCATCATATGGATTTGGTAATGGGTATATGTGAAAAAATTATGGTTCTCAATTTTGGTTGTAAATTAGCTGAAGGAACCCCTCAGGATATACAGAATAATCCCAAGGTTATTGAAGCATATTTAGGAGTGGAGGGGTAGAGGATGTTAAAGGTTGAAGATTTAAATGTATTCTATGGTGGTATTCATGCGCTAAAAGGGGTTAGCCTAGATATTAATAAAGGTGAGATTGTGACAATAATTGGCTCAAATGGAGCCGGCAAATCTACACTACTTAATGCAATATCCGGATTTTTGAAATATAAACAGGGAATAATAACATATAAAGATGAAAAATTGCCAATTAACCCCAATAAGGTAGTTAAAATGGGAATAAGCCAAGTGCCTGAGGGAAGATTGGTTTTTGCAAACCTCACTGTCGAGGATAATATTATGCTAGGAGCCTTCTTGAGAAATGATAAAAACAAGATAAAAGAAGATTTGGAGATGGTATATGAGCTTTTTCCAAGATTAAAAGAAAGAGAAAAGCAGATAGCAGGAACTCTAAGCGGAGGGGAACAACAGATGCTTGCTATGGGCAGGGGTCTTATGAGCGATCCAGAAATAATGCTTCTAGATGAACCTTCTCTGGGGTTGGCACCTCTCTTGGTACAGACAGTGTTTGATATAATAGTGAATATAAGTAAAATGGATAAAACCATTTTACTAGTTGAGCAAAATGCTTATAAAGCTTTAGCTATAGCGGATAGAGCCTATGTGTTGGAGCACGGAAAGATCAAGATGGAAGGCCCTGCAAAAGAAATTGCTGATAATCCGTCGATACGTGAAGCTTACTTGGGTGTTAAAATTTAACAAGTATTTAAAAGGATAAGTGAGGAATAGAAATTTTATCCCTCACTTATCCTTTTAAACCTATTTCTTCTGCAACCTTACGCATGCCTTTGATGGTTTCATCTATAACAAAATTCAAATCCATTTCTAAAAGCAGAACTCCTTTTTCGATCACGTCCCTATCTACCCCGGCCGCAAACCTCTTGTCCTTCCATTTTTTCTTTATAGATTTTACTTCCAAATCTAACACACTTCTACTAGGACGGAGTAGAGCGGCGGCAGTAATAAGTCCAGTCAATTCATCAGTGGCATAAAGCACTTTTTCCATCTTCTTAATAGGTTCAACTTCTGAACAAAGTCCCCAACCATGACTTTCTATTGCTCTTATGTAGTCTTCAGGCCATCCTTCTTCTAAGAGTATTTCTCTAACCTTTATGCAGTGTTGATTTGGAAACATTTCATAATCCAAATCATGAACGAGGCCTATAACAGCCCATTTTTCCTTATCGGGCTCATCAAAAATTTCTGCAAAGTGCTGCATTACAGCTTCAACAGTCAGTGCATGACGTATTAAGCTTTCGCTTTTGTTATACTTCTTCAGGAGCTCGAAGGCTTCAGCTCTTGTAGGTTTTTGGTTTTTCATTTTTTAACCTTCTTTCCCAATAATAATACTATTATTAAAAATAGTAAGCTTTAATTTACTTTATGTCAATATAAAAAATATTCTAGAACAGTGTATTCATATCTTGGAAGATTAAATATTAGGAGGTATAATATAATCTAATAACTAAAGTTATTCATGGGGGGATATCATTGGAAAAGGAGCGCAGTTTATCAATAATTGTGTTTTCATTGTTCTTTTCATGGCTGCTAGCTTTTCCCTTTGAAGGTCAAGTTTTGTATGCTATCACTGATAGATTTTATATAGATGCTCATAGCATTATTTTTGCCTCAATAGCTGCTCATTGTGTTGGTTTATTTACCTCCGGTTTTTTTATTAAGACCATGGAGGCGGCAAAACACCTGGTGATTGTTTCTGTTGTGTTGTGCATGGCAGGCAGTCTACCATTCTTTTTTTATCCATCTGTTATATGGAATATATCGCTGTTAGCAGCCTCTTTTATGGCTGGTCTCTGTGTAGCAGCCTGGGGTTTTTATTTTAAGAACTATAGTCTACCCAATGAAAGGATCAAAACTGCTGCAGATGTACTTATATATTCAAATGTATTGATGATTGCTTTAAATATGACTGCTATACATTTGTCACCTTATGCAGGTCTTGGATTATCGCTGATTATACTTAGTTTAGCTTTATTTTTTGCATTCAGATTACCGGGGAATGTGAAGATAGATGCTCATAGCGGCAATAAAGAATCAAAAGATACTGTAAGTCCCATAAAGCCTCTTGCTTTTTTATGTTTTTTCATTGTAGTAATCACTATTAACTCTGGGTTGATGTATCAGGTAATCAATCCGGCTTTTGAACATCACCAATGGCTTGTCAGTTGGTATTGGGCTGTGCCATATATTATTGCTCTATATATTATGAAGAACCTTCCCAGAAAAACAAATAGGAATTATTTACTTTATGTAGCAATAGCTATGATTGGCTTTTCCTTTATAGCTTTTATGATGTTTGATCGTTCTGTTATAAGCTACCTTGTCATTAATACTCTAATGCTGGGAGCTTGTGGTGTATATGACCTCTTTTGGTGGAGTATTCTTGGAGAAATGTTGGATTTCGATGATAATCCTGCAAAAATACTTGGCATTGGGCTTTCTGCGAATGTACTTGGAGTATTGATAGGCGGTATGCTAGGAAGTGCAATTAGCGCTAACGATACTAAAAGCTATAACTCTTCAATATTAGCACTTGCTATAGTTTTTTTTACTCTCATCATTCTCCCACTGCTTCACAAATATCTTTCACTGCTGTTGAAAAACCATGTTTTTTTAAATATGCTATATGAAATGACGCCGTCAAAACAAAGCGAAACAATCTATAATTTTGTAATAGAAGGTAAATTGACTCAACGTGAAAGTGAAATAACAGCTTTACTTTTGAAAGGGAGAACTTATAAAATGATAGCCAATGAACTCAATCTGAGTGAAAATACTATTAAAACACATATTAAAAACATCTATTCTAAATTCAGTGTCCAAAGTAAAGTGGAACTTGTAAATTTGTTGATGCAAAAGGAAAGCTAAGGCATTCAAAGGCTCCTCACCCAAAAGGGGTGAGGAGCCTTTTGTGCAAATCACCCATTTTGAGTGGCGACTTTTAAATAAAAATAAACTATATTGAGTACTAACAAGATTAAAAAAAGGAGGATATTTATTATGAAAAGGATATTATCATTAGTTATTGCATTATTATTTATTTATAGTTTCACTATGGGTTTAACCACGACCGTATCAGCTGTAGAAGGAGAATCCGCTTGGGTACTGGTAGAT
>Ga0172382_10014217_pt1 | contig 10161 bp, 9 predicted proteins | sample Leawel138RmetaG_FD_122245 | JGI IMG/M metagenome (GOLD analysis project Ga0172382, IMG submission 122245) | Leachate microbial communities from a municipal landfill in Southern Ontario, Canada - Leachate well 138R metaG | ecosystem: Engineered > Solid waste > Landfill > Unclassified | place... | reverse complement strand
GTCCAGTTACCTGAAGATTTATGACTAGAATATAAGATTTTATCTTAAATAGTTTAAGTATTATAAAATAAATAAAAAGAATATTAAAAATTAATTAAAATAAAATAAATTTTTAAGAGTACTCTTCGAGTCCAAGTCTCTTTAGTGTTATCTTTGTTGGAACTCCTTTTTTATCCCATCCCCTAAGATCATAGTACTCATCGAGCATTGTATCAAGCTCTTTCTGTGGTGTGTACATACCTTTTGAAGCTCCTGATGGGATTGGTTCGTTTAATACTCTCCATGGGATTGTGTCACCTGTTCTTGCTTTACCAGACTCTCTTATTGTAAATAATCTCTCCATTGTATAAAATCTCTCGGCCATTAATTTAACTTCATCTAACGTTGTGTTCCATCCTGTTACTGCGTTTATCCAGTCAGAATGCGCCTGAGCTACTGATGTTCCATAAATCTTTTCAGCAAAATGGCAAACAACAAGTGAGTCTCCTAAACATGTCCAGTTTTGGGTATTAAAGGCATTCAAAGCCCTTCCTTCTGTTGTTTTTCTCTTCTCAGGAGGTAATCCATATTCAATTGGTCTTGCATCATGGTGGCTTCCCCCTCTTGGAGATGTTGCGTAACCAACAGACATGGTCTTTTGTGCTCTTGGGGAGTGGCCTGCAGGTTCAAGACCTTTTACATGGAACGCATACTTGTATGCATCTCCTCCTAATTTTTCTGCGATTGCCCTTGTCCCCTTACAAATCAAGTCTCCAAATTCCCCTCGTCTCTCAGCAATTATTCTGACAAGCTCAAGAAGGTCTTCACCATTCCCAAATTTAAAAGTACGCCCACCGGTGTCTTTTTCTGTTAAAATACCTCTTTCCATTAACTCCATAACCATTGAAGCGGTAACACCTGCAGAAATTGTATCTAATCCATACTCATCAGAGAGTCTATCTGCTGCAATTATGTAGTCAAGATCAGCAACTTCTGGCATGCTGCCATAAGAATATTGAGTTTCATACTCTGGGCCTTCAGATATACTGTCCCATTTATTCACCTTAAAATCTTTAGCACAGTGGATACAACAACCAAAGCAAGATCTATGTCGTATTAAGTGGTCAGTGTTGAGTAGTTCTCCACCAATCTTATCAACATGCTCAAAAGTTTCAAATTGCATATTTTTTGTTCCAAGTCCACCAAATGCATTAATACTTGCAGGAAGTCCGGTGGTTCCATATTTAGAAAGTCCGCCTAAAGTTTCTTTTGTCTTTTTGGCAAAGTCACTATAAAGTTCTTTAACTTTTGCCATGTCTGCTACTTTAACATCTTTATCTCCGTAAATAGCAACTGCTTTTAGATTTTTAGAGCCCCAAACAGCACCATTACCACTTCTTCCAGCAATTCTAGTATCAGTTATAATAGAAGTCATCGGCACCAATTTTTCTCCTGCGGGACCGATACAAGCTATTTTATATTCATGAGTTAATTCCTTTTTGAGCCTATGTTGAGTCTCAATTGTTTTTAATCCCCAAAATCTCTCAGCTTCCCTAATTTCAACATTATCGTTATTAATAACAACTATTACGGGTGCATCTGCTTTACCTGTAATCACTACAGCGTCATAACCTGCGTACTTTAACATAGCAGCAAAACCGCCACCAGCACTACTGTCAGCAAGGAGCCCAGTTTGAGGGGATTTGGCCCCAAAATGAGTTCTTCCTGAACCATGTGCTAAAGTACCGCTAAGTGGTCCCGAAGTGAATACTGAAATGGCTTCAGGAGCTAGCGGATCTGTGCCTTTTTTCAGTTTATCATAAAGATACTTTATAACAAACCCATTTCCACCTAGCCATTTTCTATAAAACTGTTCATTTGGCATTTCAACTTCAGTCTTTCCTGTTGTAAGATCTATATGTAATATCTTACCTGCATAACCATAAACCATTTTAATCACCTACCCACAATGCATTTTTTGGACAAATCTTGACACATTCTGGTTCCCCTTCACATAAATTACATTTGATTGGAAGTTTGTAATCTTTATGCCAATAAATACCATCATATGGGCAGGCTTTAACACACAATCTGCACCCAATACATTTATCTTCTATAAGAACAACTCTTTCTAGATCTTGATCAATCACAAGGGCGTCTGTTGGGCAAGCATCAACACATGGGGCATCATCACATTGTAAACATACATTGTATTTTGGAGCGACATAGTCTTCCGTTTTAATTCTAATTCTAGATTTTTTTGGATTAAATGCATCGTACCATTTAGATGAACAATGTAGTTCACATAAATTGCATCCGGCACATTTCTTTTCATCAAAAAGTATATGTTTCATTTAAATTACCCTCCTAGGATTGTCTTTATTGATACATATTCATATAAAAGATTTTCGGAATTAGCGATATGTTTAAATAAATATAACGAAAAAGTATATTTATTTAATTTTTTTACCAATTTTTATACATTCTTTGCAAATTTGTCCTTGTAAGATACAAGATATACAAATTGTTCTTCCACAAAGTCTACATGTATAGGGGTAAAGAACATGTTTTCCACAAATCATGCACATCATAACTATTTTAGGTGTAAACTTCGCAGCCATTTGAAGTTACAATCAAGCTGTTTTCGGCCTGAGACACCAACCCTCCTTCACTATCTAATAAAACATTATAAGGATAAATCGCATTTGCCCTAATAAGATTTCTCAGAGAGAAGTTAATTTTAAGGCCAGTATAATTTTTTTCTAACCACCTTTCTGCAAATGGCAATGTCTTATAGTTTTGTTTAATAGCATTCAATAATTTCTTAGAGTTAGGATCTCTTAGAGGTCTGTCCTGGAGATATTTGAAGATATACACTTCTTCTGAAGATTTTAGCTTGCCTGCCTTTGTGGATGCAAAAGGTTCTATTGCCATAGTATCCCCTTCTTTTAGCTTTGTTCCAAGATTACTGTTGTAATTTGGAATAGTAATCCCAGAATGGAGAACATAAGGCCTAAGTCCGTGACCACAGAGATCTTTTATCGGATTAAAATTATAATCTTTGATTGTTTCTTCTATTATTTTACCAATATAATTAGTCTTTACTCCGGGTTCTACAGTAGCTATTGCATTTTTTAGGGCCTCTTGTGTTGCCTTTATAAGATCGTCGTCATTCTCATCAACTTTAACAGTGTATGCTGAATCAGCGATACAACCTTCAATATGGCATCCTATATCGACCTTCACATAATCACCACTCTTAAGAATAAGATTTGTATTAAGATTAGGCGTATAATGCGCAGCGACATTATTGATAGAAATGTTGCATGGAAAGGCTGGAAATCCGCCCATTTCGATTACTCTATTTTCTATAAATTCAACAAGATCAACTAATTTATATTCACTAGTAATTAGTTTTCTTGATTCTTCTTTAACAATTTTTAGTATTTCTCCAGCTTTTCTATAGTTTTCAAAGTAATTTTTATCTTCTTGCATATAACAACAATAGAATGTTTATTTAAATTATTATTTACAGGGGGACCCCTTTGCTTCCAATGGAAACTAAATTTTTATAATTCTTTTTGTTCATTATTATAAATTTTTATAATATCCCATTAATCTATCTTTTTTTAACTATATAAATTTTTCCTCTTGTTAAATTCATTTGAACAATAGAAAGGATATAGAATCAGCATAATCATATATTTCAACTAAATCGTATGATTCAAAACAAAGCTTAATTACCCTCTGTTTTGTTATAATAGTATAGATTATTTTCCTTTTAATTTGATTATATCAATCAAAGTCAATCTCCAGTGGAAACAAAGGGGTGGGAGAAATATATAAAAAGGACAGTCTTGACATAGAATATCAGAGTGATGCAATTGAGTTACAATGACGAAGAAATACCTTTGAAATACGACGTAAATACTAAAGCCAAAAATTTTTCTGAAGTTTCTGATAAAGATGAGCTCCAATATACTATTGCTTCATCTGTAGAAGATTTTGTTTCAAATAAACAATCATCACTTGATGATTTGTTCGATGAACTTCTTTTATCAAATTCTATCTTTAAAAATAAAGAAGTTTTGCGACATTCTTATACACCAGATATATTGCCACATAGAAAAAATGAAATAGAAAAACTTGCTGCAATTTTGGTGTCTGCACTTAAAGGAGAAACACCCTCAAACATATTTGTTTACGGTAAAACTGGAACTGGTAAAACTGTAGTCGTAAAATACGTTGGAAATGGTCTTGTTAAAAAAGTCGGCGGTAAGGCTTTTTTGAAAACATCACCAACAATAGATTGTAACACAGGACTACCAAAACCAGATCTTTATTCAAACATGAAGATGGGCATGCCAATTACTTTTATTTATATTAATTGTGAAGTTGTTGATACACAATATAGGCTTTTATCAAAATTATCTGAATACTTTGGCCAGTCAGTTCCTCTCACGGGTTGGCCCACTGATAAAATTTATGATGTTTTCTCTCAAAGTCTTGACAGTGAAAAGAAACTTGTTATTATTATTCTTGATGAAGTTGACCAGCTCCTCAAAAAAGGAGGAGATGATGTTCTTTATAATTTAACGAGAATTAATGGAGATTTGGAAAATGCTAGAGTTAGTATTATAGGCATTTCCAATGATTTAAAATTCATTGAATTTTTGGACCCTAGAGTGAAGAGCTCTCTCGGTGAAGAAGAAATTATATTTCCACCATATGATGCGCCACAACTTATGGATATCTTAGAAGATAGGTCAAAAATTTCCTTTAATGAGTCAGTAATTAATCCTGGTGTAATCCCTCTTTGCGCTGCTTTTGCTGCCCAAGAGCATGGAGACGCCCGAAGAGCTCTTGACTTATTAAGAACTGCTGGTGAAATAGCAGAAAGGCAGAATGCTAAAAAAGTTACAGAACCCCATGTCAGAGTTGCAAAGGATAGAATCGAACAGGATAGAATATCTGAAGTAATTAAAACACTTCCAACTCAGTCAAAACTCATACTCTATTCTGTGTATCTTCTTGAAAAATACATGCCCGGAGAAATTATCACAGGAGACGTATTTAACATATACAAAGATTTAAGTAACATCTTAAAAATTGACATACTTACTCAAAGAAGGGTATCAGATTTAATATCGGAGCTTGATATGCTTGGGATATTAAATGCTAAAGTTGTAAGCAAGGGACGATATGGGAGGACTAGAGAAATATCCTTAGGCGTTCCGCCAACTCAGATTAAATCCCTACTTGAAAACGATTTTAAAATCAAGAAAATATCTGGTTATATCCCACCAATTCAACACAGGCTTATATAGATTAATTAAAAAGAAAAAATAAATTATTTAACATTTACTTTCAATGCCTTTTCTTTTTCTTCTGTTTTCTTCATTATGATCTCAAGTACGCCATTTTCAAATTTAGCCTCAGTTTCTTCAGGCTTAATTCCCGAAGGTAAGGGAATTGATCTATAAAAGCCTTGATATCTTCTCTCTTGAAAGGAATATCCTTTTTTCTCATCCTCATCTTTCTTTTCATAATTCATTTCGGCTTTTATTTCAATTGAATCTTCTGTTACTCTTATGTCAATGCCGTCTTTTGTTATACCTGGCATTTCTAGCTCCATTATAAACTCATTTTCATTTTCTTTTAGATCTGTCAAAGGCCTTCTATATCTTACTAGTTCTCCTTCTTTTGATCCCCCTGGGCTTAATAAGGAGGTTCTCCTCCAAAGTTCAGGGAAAGACCTCTCAATTTCTTCCTGCATTTTTTTCATATCTTCCATAACCTCAAACCAATTCATCTAGCTCACCTCTTTATTTTCTACACTATATGTTAACTTAACTTTAAGTATATAAATCTTTCGCTTTCATTTTTTTTTATGTGTGTGATTGTGCATATTAATTCGTTTGAGATGCCGTGAGCCCGCTGTTTTCACCCTTCATCATGTCATATAGTTCATTTTTCTTTGAAGCATAGTATGCATTCTCATCCGCCCTTGCAAGATTTTCAGGAGTGTTGTAAGTAGTAATGATCCTCTGAAGCTCTGGGAAATCTTTTTCTAAAATAGGCTGGCCATACTCAATCTTAGTGATGTATGAGTCGATGATGGCCTTATCTTTATTGTTGTTAATCAGGTACGGTGTATCTCTCCACCCTTTGAGTATGATATAAACATCCGCCTGCTCTGTCTTTGTCGATTGCATCGGAACTCCCGTTCCTGGAGAGTTTCCGTGATTTTCTATCATCGCTTCAAAATATGCCACCGCCTTTTCCCTGTCCTGGAATATTGACGTAAGATCTCCAATTACCTCTATCCTTCCGGCTTGTGTCTGGCCCATAGTGTACAAGGCCTTGAGATTCATGTCCTTTTCTTCTTTCAATTCCTTTGCTCTAGCTGATGATATGTTTCCTTTCAGCTGCTCGTCAATCTTTGCAATGTTTGTTATGTATGTGGTGGCCTTGCCAGTTCCCATCTGCTCTCTAAGCTTATCCATCGAGCTTGCATTCTGGTCAAATGCATCTATCGGAAGATATGACACAGACCCTGCAGCGCCGCCGCCATACTTCTTTTTTGTCGTCGCATTGGCATTCTGGCCTATCCCGTACTTCCATGCGGTGTCGTAGTAGCTTGACATGATGTTGAAATACCTGCTCTGGGCTGGGTCCTTCATCTTTCTAAAAACGTTGCTCCCTATCTCCTTCCTCAAATAACAATCTGCCATGATCTACCTCCTCATTTTCCTTGAAAAATAGAGGATTGTTAGGCATATTAAGGCGGGTGTCGGAAACTTTTAAATAGTAGAAAAGATATTTTTTTGACGGTGATAGCAATATGGGTAAATACTGGGGGTATTTTTTAGTTGTTGCTGGCCTTATTCTTCTAGCTGGAAAGCTATATTCACTATTCTATTTCTCAAATCTTTACAATACAATGCCTAACTGTGCATATAATGATTTTGAATGTCTGCAGATGAGACATTATGTAGGACATCAAATGTTAAGGAGTATGGTATGGGCATTTTTTGGTATTATAGTTACATACTGGGGATGGAATGATTTACACAAGCCAAAGTACCAGATAAAAGATGACAAAGAATTAAGAAAAATTGCAGATAATGCAGCCAAAAATTTTCTAGATAAAGTTCCTAAATACACTCCAATTATATTTTATCCTGATGGGACAGTCAAAACAATGAAGCCACGATATGATGATTACATGGAAAAAATAAGTGTTCTGAATCTCTTAAAAGAAAATCCCCAGATAACAAAAGAAGAGATAAGAGGCATAACAAATTTCGATGAACTTGAAATAGAACTTGCCATAAAAGACCTTATTGATGAAGGCAGAATTCTAGACACTGAGTATGGCTTTGAACTTTTGAAAAATTAAAAATTAAATAAATTAATATCTTTTTCTGGCCTTAATTTAAATTCCATCTCCTGTAGAGAGTTCCGTCAGGCTTGTAGAGATAGAGCTTATCGCCGCTATTGTTCCAGATCGCATTGTCATGGCACCAGTAGAGGGAAGTATCAGAATTCTTTCCGCATCCAGTATAGATTGTTACAGTGTCGCCCTCATAGAGAATTACTTTAGGGAATACAAAGCTCCATCCGTAATCATCCTTCATCTTCCAGGATACAAGGTCTACCGTTCCCCTGGTACAGGAAATGCTCACCCACTCGCCATTCAGATTGAGAATTAATAAATTATTGAGAAAATAATTGTATTAGATAATATGTGATAAATAAATCACGGAAATTATTATAAATATTAATTCTTTGTGTTTCATATGGACGAAAAATCTTCTATAAAAAATGGTGCTTCGTGTTCAAATGGGGGCTGTCCATTATGTACTAGAGATGGTATGATACTAGCTGGGATAGGTATAGCAGTGGCATTTCTAATGCCACCTCCATTTGGTTTTTTGGGATTTATAATACTAGGATTAGCATATTTTCTACCATCAATTAAAGCTAAAATTAAAAATAATCTTAATTAATTTTTTTTATTCTGATGAAAATTGATTTGCAAACTGGTATAATACAATAGGCCACCAATTAATATTTTCACTGTCCATATCCTTTCCATAACTTATACCGTTTCTAACAATTATCAAATTTTTTGCTGGTGATACATAGACATACTGTCCATGATTTCCAGCAGCATAAAAGTCATAACTTGTATCCTCCCTCTGTATCCCCCACCACATAAGAGAGTAATATCCAGAATATTCTTTGAAAAATGTTTTATCCGGATAATAGTTTTTACCTTCTGGAAAATAAGGTGCCGTAGATGCCACTACCCAACCCGAAGGGATAATCTGTTTTCCATTCCAATTTCCTTTTCTTAGATACAATCTTCCAAATTTAGCAAAATCTATTGCCTTACAATTTATTCCACTTTCCATCTTCTCAAAATCATTTGCGTCTATACTCCATGAGCCATCGAACTCCATCCCGACAGGCTTCCATATCTTTTCTTCCATATATTCCGATACTGTACCATTTGTAGATCTCTCGATAATCATTCCTAGTAACAGTGGGTTATAATTATTGTATAGAAACTTCTCACTAGGGATCTCTTCAATTTTAGTTTTTTCTAGAGTTAACTTTCTCAAGTTGGGGGCATAATAAGTATGAATGTCATCGGGCGGTTCGTTATATTTCAATCCCGATGACATATGTAAAAGATCAATTATTCTTATCTCACTAAATCGTATATCCCTTTCCTTTAATTCGGGAAGATAGTCTGTTATGGGATCATATAAAGATTTGATATATCCTTCATCAATTGCAATACCTATTAGAGCAGATACAAATGATTTAGCAACAGAAAATGACATGATAGTTGATTCTCGGGTATAATCATTATAATATCTCTCAAATATTATATTATCTTTGTAGATTACAATAAATGATGTCGTATCTGTTTTTTCAAGAAACTCATCCAAGTCCTCTATCTTATTATCTCCATATTTGACCTCAGCAAAACGGTTCTTTACCACACTCTCTAAATTATTTTCACCAAATTTGAATATTGGCCCTTCATTAGAAAATTCATGATATGGAAAAGATTTGTAATGATTTATGTTGGCAGGCCCGTATCTTAATACTCGCCCTATCGTGGTATTAGAGTAGCTTAAGGCAAAAAATAACAGAACAACAAAAACTAAAATAATCAGCTTTTGTCTCTTTTTGAACATATTATTCATTTCCAAATTTTAAAGATTTAAGTTAAAGATATTTAAAAATCTATCTCACTAATGTATTTCACCTGAAACGATTGATAACCTTTTAATATTCAAATAATATTATCTTTTGTGGTAAAATGAGTGAAGATTTGCACAAACTTGCGCTAAAATATGCTCTTATCAACGCCCTTCAATATGGAGGCACTCCAAACTCCAAGGCCGTTACTGGAAAAATCATGGCTGAGTTACCTGAGGTAAGAAAGCAGGCAAAAGATGTAATTTTGGCTGTTGAAGATGCTATTAATCAAATTTCAAAGATGTCTAACAAGGATATTGAAAATAAATTAAAAGAGGTATACCCTGAACATTTTTCTGAAAAACCGAAAGAGAAAGAAGCTCCAAAAGTACTGCCGCCACTTGAAGGTGCAGTGATGGGGGAGGTAGTGACAAGGCTTCCGCCAGAGCCAAATGGATATCCCCATATAGGACATGGCATGTCATTTTACTTTAATTATTATTACGCTAAAAAATACGATGGTAAAGTTATTTTAAGATTTGATGATACCAATCCAAAAAAGGAAAAACTTGAGTATTACGATGCCATAAAACAAGATCTAAAATGGCTCAAAATAACTTGGAACGAAGAGCGAAACATGTCTGATGACATGCAACTTTACTATAAATATGCTTTGGATCTTATTAATATGGGAAAGGCCTACGTCTGCAATTGTGATTCAGAATATGTATCCAAGCTTAGATATGACTCAAAAGATTGCCCATGCGTTTCAAACTCAGTTCAAGATAATCTCTCTCTTTGGAAGGAGATGGAAACAGCGGAGGAGGGGAAATATTCTCTCAGACTTAGAGGGGATATGACTTCAAAAAATACAGTCATGCGGGATCCAACTATGATGAGAGTTGTTGACCACCCGCACCCGATTCAAGGTGACAAATACAGGATATGGCCAGTTTATGATTT
>Ga0172382_10014216_pt1 | contig 10161 bp, 10 predicted proteins | sample Leawel138RmetaG_FD_122245 | JGI IMG/M metagenome (GOLD analysis project Ga0172382, IMG submission 122245) | Leachate microbial communities from a municipal landfill in Southern Ontario, Canada - Leachate well 138R metaG | ecosystem: Engineered > Solid waste > Landfill > Unclassified | place... | reverse complement strand
GCCCAGCCGCCGAGGATGCCGCCGACGACCAGCACGATCAGCGATTGCGGCTGGGATGCCAGCAGGGTTCCGTGCTCCAGGATCAGGGCGAAGACACCCTGAAGCGCCTCGACGATCCCGTCATACTGGCGGCGCAGGGAGCGCTGGATCATCTCGTAGATGGAAAAGCCCAGCAGCGCCCAGAACACGATGGTGGCCGAGGTCCGCAGCCCGGTGCCCGCCGACGCCTTGTAACCCCGCCCGGCACGCCAGCCGGCGATCGACCAGCCGCAGATCAGCCCGAGAACGGCGTTGAGCGGGCTGAACAGCCCCCATTGCGTATCGGGCGGCATCGCGGGCTTGAAGGTTTCGGCGGCAAAGAACGCCACAAGCGCAAAGGCGGCGGCGGCGAACAGCTTGGCAGCAGTGGGCATACGCGCGGGCCTTTCGGTCGTCGGTGGACGGAACGCCGGGTTCGGGCCGCAGTTTCCGCCGCAAGACGGCCCGGCGCAAGGGCCGATGGCCCCGGCGCCCCGGCGACAGCCGCCGCCGTCGCAGGGCGGTCACACTTTGGGGTCGGTTCGGGCGGCATCCGGGCCGTTTCCCCGCTGCCCGGGCCGCTGGCGCGGCTGTTCCGGGCAAGGGGAGCGCGCCCGCACCCGGCGTTCCGTCCACCGCCCCCCGGTTCAGTCCGCGCGGGTCACGTTGGTCTCGATCAGTCCCGCGACCTGCGCGGCATGGGTCACGGGCAGCATGTGCCCGGCCCCCTTCACCTCGGCCACGCCCACCTCGGGCAGGCGTGCGGCGATCGCTTCGGTGATGCGGTGCATGACCCGGGGCGACTCCGAGCCCTGGATCAGCATCACCGGCATCACCAGCCCTTCCAGCCCGCCCGGGGCAAGCAGCCCGGCGTTGTCCTCGTAATTCGCCGGGGCGATGGCCGGAATCAGGTGGATGCGCCCGGTGTTGTAATCGCGCGCCCGCTGGCTCAGGCTGTCCCAGCTCTGGCCCGCCCCCCACAGCGCGGTGAAGGCCGCCGCGCCCGCCTCCCGGTCGCCCGCCTGCATCGCCTGCACGAAGGGGGCCATCTCGGCCACATGCCCGTCCCACTCGGGATGCCCCTGCGCGGCGGCGAACAGGACCGGCTCGATCAGGGTCAGGCTGCGCACCACCAGGGGCACCTCAAGCGCGATCCGCAGCGCCAGCAGCGCGCCGAAGGAATGGCCGATCAGGTCCATCGGCTCTTCGAAGAAACTGGCCGCGACCTTGGCCGACAGGGTGGCGTAATCCTCCTGCCCGTCCCAGTCGGCGCTGTTGCCGTGGCCCGGCAGATCGGGGGCGGTGATGTTCAGCACCCCGCCCAGGTGCTGCGCCACCCCGGCCCAGGCCCCGGAATGCGCAAGCGAGCAATGCAGCGCCAGCGCCGGACGCGGCCCGCTGCCGAAGACCTGCCAATGCGTCGGATGCCCCGCCCGGGTGTCGCGCGGCATCAGAGCCTGCCCCCGAGGAACAGGTCGAGGTCGTCAAGCCGGTCCTGCCCCCAGAACCGTTCCTCGCCCGCCACGTAGAAGGGCGCGCCGAACACGCCCGCCGCCACCGCGTCCTCAAGGTTGCGCCCGTAGGCTTCGGCCCCGGCCAGAAGCCCGCGATCGGCCAGCCCCGGATCGAATCCATGCGCGGAAAGGCAATCGCGGATCACATCGTCCTCGGCGACGTTCCTGTCCTCGGCCCAGCAGGCCCGCATCAGCCCGTGCACGAGCCCGCCAAGGTCGCCGCCCCCCGCCGCCTGCGCGGCGATGATCGCATAGGCGGCGGGCGCGGGGTTGGCGGGGAAATGCGCCGGATGCAGGTTGAGCGGCATCCCCAGCCTTGCCGACTGCCGCCGCAACTCCTGCAAGCGATAGGCGCGGCGGCTCTCGTGCCGTTCGGCCAGAGCCTTGCCGCCGGTGCGGGCGAAAAGCGCGGTCGGATCGACCGGGCGATAGGTGATCTGTGCCCCGTGGCGGGCGGCGATCTCCTCCAGCCGCTGCCCGGCAAGGTAGCACCACGGCGAGATCGCCGTCAGATAGTAGTCGATCCGCACCATTGCCCGCCCCTTCCGCATCACCGCCGGTTTGCAAGACCCTAGCCGGGTGCTAAGCGGTGTCAACGCTGCGAATCTACCCGGGAGACCCCACACCATGGCCGCGATGACCGAGCCGAAACTGATTTCCGGCAATGCCAACCGACCGCTTGCCGGGGCCATCGCCCGGCGGATGTCCATGCACCGGGGCATGTCGATCGGCCTTGTCGATGCGCGGGTCGAACGTTTCAACGACCAGGAAATCTTCGTCGAGGTGTTCGAGAACGTCCGGGGCGAAGACATGTTCATCATCCAGCCGACCTCGAACCCGGCCAACGACAACCTGATGGAACTGCTGATCATCGCCGATGCGCTGCGAAGGTCCAGCGCGGCGCGGATCACCGCGGTGATTCCCTATTTCGGCTACGCACGGCAGGACCGGCGCACCAAGGCGCGCACGCCGATCACCGCCAAGCTGGTCGCCAACATGATCGCCGAGGCGGGGATCGAGCGGGTGCTGACGCTCGACCTGCATGCGGCGCAGATCCAGGGCTTCTTCGACATTCCGGTGGACAACCTCTACGCCGCGCCGATCTTCGCCATGGATGTGGAGCACTCTTTCCGCGGCCGACTCGACAATGTGACCATCGTCTCACCCGATGTGGGGGGCGTGTCGCGCGCGCGGGAACTGGCCAAGCGGGTCGGCTGCGCGCTGGCCATCGTCGACAAACGGCGCGAGAAGGCGGGCGAAGTGGCCGAGATGACGGTGATCGGCGACGTGAGGGGCCAGACCTGCATCATCGTCGATGACATCTGCGATACGGCCGGCACCCTGTGCAAGGCGGCCGAGGTTCTGCTGGAGGCGGGCGCGACCGAGGTGCATTCCTACATCACCCACGGGGTGCTGTCCGGTCCGGCGGTGGAGCGGATCACCGGATCGGTGATGAAATCGCTGGTCATCACCGATTCCATCGCGCCGACCGACGCGGTGAAGGGCGCGGCGAACATCCGCATCGTGCCGACCGCGCCGATGTTCGCCCAGGCGATCCTGAACATCTGGAACGGCACTTCGGTGTCGTCGCTGTTCGACTCCGAAACCCTGCACCCGATCTACGAAGGGCACTACCCCCGCCCGTAAGGCCGTTTCAGAAAGAGTCGAGAGACTTTCCCGGTTTGAAATGGCCGGGTCTGCCGACCGCGTTGACCGGTAAGGGGCGGGGAGTCTGGAGCGCAATCTTTGCCCGGAATCAAGGCGCTTCAGCGCCGCCGGGCAGCGGCCGACCGCGGGCGGCCGCTCCTGCAACGTTTCCGCAGGCTCTGAGCGAGGGGTATCAGGCCCGTTCGGAATATTCGAACAATTCGGTGTTCACCACGATATCCTCGCCGGTGCCGATGAACGGCGGCACCATGATCCGCACGCCGTTGTCGAGGATCGCGGGCTTGTAGCTGTTGGCCGCGGTCTGGCCTTTCACCACCGGCTCGGTCTCGACCACCTTGCAGGTGACCTTCTGCGGCAGGCTCATGGAAAGCGCCTCCTCGCCGTAATATTCGATGGTGGCGGTCATGCCGTCCTGGAGGAACGGGCGGCGGTCGCCCAGCAGGTCCGAGGGCAGCTCGATCTGCTCGAAGGTCTCGCTGTCCATGAACACCAGCATTCCGTCGGTCTCGTAAAGGAACTGCTGGTCCTTCTGGTCGAGCCGCACCCGCTCCACCTTGTCTTCCGAACGGAAGCGTTCGTTCAGCTTGCGACCGTCGCGCAGGTTCTTGAGTTCGACCTGGGCGAAGGCGCCGCCCTTGCCGGGCTTGACGTGGCTGACCTTCACGGCGGCCCAGAGACCGCCGTCATGTTCCAGCACATTGCCGGGCCGGATTTCGTTACCGTTGATCTTGGGCATGGGAAAACCTTGTCAAAAGGTTGATCGGATTTTGTCACCCCCTATATATGGGCGACGTCAGCGCGGCAAGCAGACCAGATAATGTGGCTGTCCCGGCCCCGCCATGCAGATTTCGCATGGCAGCCATGCCGAAAGGGCCATACCTGAATCGCCGCGGAAACGTCATATTCGGCCCCACGCCGGAAACGCAAGAGCAAGAACAAAGGACGACGGAATGGCTGATTTCGTTGATGGAAGCGCTTTCAATCAGGAACAGGGACAACGGTCCCGGAAACTGTTCGCCGCGGTGGTGCTTGCGGCGCTGGACGATGCCATCGCCGACGACAAGAAATACGGCAACGGGCCGGAGCAGATCGCCCGCTGGGCGCGCTCGCGCGATGGGCGCGAAGTCCTGTCCTGCGCCGGGATCGACCCGAACGAGAGGGTCGTGAAAGGGCTGATGGAGTTTGTCTCGAAGGGCGTGCGCACCTCGGTCGCGCTGTCGCGCGAGGAAAGCGAACGCCGCCAGGCGCTGGAACTGGAACAGGCCCGCGCCGCCTGAGCATCCCGAACCCACGACTGCCCCGGCATCGGAAAACCGCGCCCCTGAAGGGCGCGGTTTTCCGTTATCGGGGTTGGTTGTCGACAACTTTCCGGGTGAGAACCGCACAGCAGAGGGCAGCGGGTGGCGCTGTAGCGCCTGTAGTCCGGCAGTTCATGGTGCCGGATATCCTGACGTATATGCCTGTCGAAACGTCGCAATAGCGGCCTCTGCCCGGCGGCGCGGGCCGCGCCTTGATTCCGGGCGGGGGTCACCGCTCAGGTCAACCCGCCTTTATCCGATGCGCATCAGGGCATTACCGGCGGCGGTTCAGTCCGTCACCTGCGACGCTGCCAGCGTCCGCGCAATCTCGGCCCGGACCAGTTTGCGCACATTGCGGGTGATCCGCTCCCCCAGCGGGCCCTGCAACTCCTCGCGCAGGATGTCGCGCACCAGCAGCCGCAGGCTTTCCTCGTCGATCAGCACGTCGGCGTCGTCGAACATCCCGGCTTCGGGCGCATTGCCCCCCCCGGCCGGGGCCGGGTCGGCGGGCGCCGCCTCGAAGGCCGCAGCCGGTTCGGGGTCCGGCTCCGATTCGGGTTCGGGTTCGGGTTCGGGTTCGGGTTCGGGTTCCGGGGTTGCCGCCACGGGCTGCGGCAGCGGGTCGGCGGCGGGCTCGATACCGGCTTCCGGGACGGATTCGACAGCAGCTTCGGAAACGGTCCCGGCCACCGCCGCCACCTCGCGCAGCGGTGGAAATTCGGCATGTTCGCCGCGCTCGTAATCCGGTTCGAACTCGGCCGACTGGACCGCAAGCGCGGCCTCCAGTTCGGCGATGCGGGCTTCGAGCGGCAGGTCGTCCTCCTCCCGCGCCTGTGCAGCGGGGGCGGGATCGGGGTCGGGCGTGAACCCGGGTTCCGGTTCCGGCGCGGCGACCCGGAAGGCCGGGGTCAGCACCAGCCGCGCGCTGCGGTCCCGGGCGACCTCTTCCGAGACCAGCCGCCGGACCGAGGACAGGACATCCTCGATCTCCGGCCCGGCCCCGGGACTGGTCATGCGGTCGGACATCTCGACCCCTCCGGTTGGCGCGACGGTCGCGCGGGAACGAACGCCCCTATAGTAGCCCCGCCCCGCTTCTCATACAACAACTGGCATCATCCCGGGATGAATCGGTCGGTTCCCGCCGACAGGGCCGATACCGCACCGGCGGGAAACCAGGGGCGGCGCCCCGCCCCGTCAGTCGCCGCCGCCACCACCGATCGAGCGCAGCACCCGGTCGAGCCGTTCGCCCTGCGGGCTGGTGGCCGGCGCGTTCCTGACCGCGTTGTAATATGCGTCGGGATCATAGACCGGCACACCAAGGCCGAGATGTTCGGCCGTCAGCAGGCCCATCGACGCCAGAAGCGCATAATGGGCGGTCTGCTGCGTCGTCACCGCCTGAAGCCGCTGGCTCTGGGCGTCGAGCAGTTCCTGCTCGGCGTTCAGCACGTCGAGCGTGGTGCGCGCGCCCAGCATCGCCTCTTCGCGCACACCTTCATAGGCGGTGCGCGCGGCGCGGATCTGCCGGTCGGTCGCCTCGATCGCCGCACGGGCCACGCCGAGTTGCGCCCAGGCCTCGCCCACCGTCTGCTCGACCTCGATCGCCCGGAAATGCAGCGCCGAACGGGTGGCATCGCGCCGGGCCATGGCCTGCCGGTGCAGCGCCGAACCGCCGCCACCCTGATAGAGCCGCTGGCTGAGACCGACCGAGACCGAACCGCTTTGCAGCCCGGAATCCGGCAGCCCGTATTGCGCCTGCGCGGTGACCCGCGGCCCCATGGCGGCGGCGGCGCGGGCAACGCCGATGTCGGCGGCCTTCACCTCGTGCTGCATCTGGATGACCGAATAATGGCCGCGCCGGGCGATCTGCTTGGCCTCGTCAAGGTTGCGCGCCAGTTGCGGCGGCGCGGGCGGGGGCGCAAGCCGCCCCGGATACTGCCCGACCGCCAGCAGATAGCCTTCACGCGCCACCGCAAGGTCGCCCTCGGCGGCGGCGAGCATCGAGCGCGCGCCGGCCAGCCGGGCCTCGGCGATGGCGACGTCGGTGCGGGTGATCTCGCCCAGTTCGAAACGGTCCTGCGCCGCGCCCAGCTCGCGCTCGATCACGCGGACGTTGCTTTGCCGCAGCGTCACCATTTCTTCGGCCAGGCGCACATTCATATAGGCTTGCACCGCCATGAACAGCACGTTGTGTTCGACCCCGATCAGCGCCTGCCGGGCGGCAAGCACCATCTCCATCGCCGACTCGACCCCCATCCGGTTGACGCCGCCATCGTAGAGCGTGAGCGACGCCGTAAGCGCAAGCATCGACGACAGCCCGTCCGTGGACGTGGTGATGCCGCCGGTGCGGAATTCGTTATAGTTGTAGCTGGCGCTGGCGGCGAAATCGAACACCGGCCGCAGCATCGAGACCGCAACCGCCACGTCCTCGTCGGCGGCGCGCAGGAGTGCGCGGTTCTGCACCATCAGGTCGCTGTTGCGATAGGCAAGCACCATGGCGTCGGTCAGGGTCTCGGCCTGCGCGGCGGGGGCAAGCGACACCACCCCCAGCCCGAACCCGAGAACCATGCCGCGCAACGCCCCCCCGAACCGTCTTCCCGTCATCGTACCTGCTCCGCCTCGTTGTTGTCGGGTTGCCTTTTTCAGGTCGCCTCTAGAGGGCGAATTCCCTTGCCCGCTCGAATCCCGGCAGCACCGGGGCCGCCGCGTTGAACGCATCGCGCCAGCTTACCGTTCCGGCCACGCGGGTGCCGATCCGGCAGGTGCCGAGCGCGCCTTCCATGAACAGGCAGGCGATGCGCCCGCCCTCGGCCAGCTGGTCAAGCAGCGCCTGCGGCACCTGTTCCACCCCGCCCTGCACCGCGATCACGTCATAGGGCCCTTCGGCGGGCGCGCCTTCGGTCAGCGGGGCCTCGATCACGGTGACGTTCCGCACATCGGCCAGCGCCGCGCGCGCCTGTTCGGCAAGCCCGGCCTCGACCGCCACCACCGATCCGGCCATTTCCGCGATCACCGCCGCCGAATAGCCCAGCCCCGTGCCCAGGTCGAGCACCCGGTCATCGGGGGCGATATCCAGCGCATCCAGCATCTTGCCGAGGCTGCGCGGCTCCAGCACCACGCGGCCCGGGGACAGCGGCAGGTTCTCTCCGACATAGGCGGCTTCGCGCAGGGCCGGGGGCACGTGGCGTTCACGCGGGACGGCCAGCATGGCGGCGATCACCGGGAATTTGGTCACGTCCGAGGGCCGGACCTGGGTATCGACCATGGTCACGCGGCGGTCAGCGAAATCGGGCATGGCAAGCTCATATATACAGTTTGTCGGATTTGTCTTGCCACAGAACCGGGGGGCGGGCAATGCCGCGGTCCGGGCTAAAGCCGCGACGAAATGATCCCCGTGGCGAAACCGCCCATGCGCAACTCGCCGAACAGGCGCTGGTATTCGATCTTCGGGCAGCGGTTCTCGACCACCTCCAGCCCGGCGGCGCGGGCGCTTGCGGCGGCCTGCGCATGGGTGATGCCGATCTGCATCCAGACGGTGCGCAGCCGGGGCAGATGCGCCATGGCGTCGGCGACCACCGGCGGCACCTGTTCCGGGCGGCGGAAGATATCCACCATATCGACGGGAATCCCGGGCGGAATGTCGGCGAGCGAAGCCCGCACGGTCTCATCGAACAGGGTCTGGCCCGCAAGGCCCGGGTTGACCGGGATCACCCGGAACCCCTTGAGGCGCAGGTAACGCGCCACGTAATAGCTGGGCCGGACCGGGTTCGACGACACGCCGACCACGGCGATCACCTTCGTGGCCGCAAGGATGCGGCGCAGATCGGCATCGGTGGGGAAACCTTCGGCTTCGGTCATGTGTGCCCGCCAGAAAAAGGCGCCCGGGCCAGAGGCCGGGCGCCAGTCACGGAACGAGGGACAGTGAATTGAAACACGGATGTTCCGGATCCGCGCCTCTGATACCGATCTAGGATCGCCGGCAGATGGTTAAAGACGCTATCGCGGAACCGTGAACGGGCGGGAGCTTGACTTGTCATGCCCCGTCTGCCCCCTGCCGCGCCGCATAAAGCGCCACCGCCGCCGCGTTCGAGACGTTGAGCGAGCCGAACTCCCCCGCGAAGGGGATGCGCACCAGCACATCGCAGGTCTCGCGCGTGCGCTCGCGCAGCCCCGGCCCCTCGGAGCCCAGCACCAGCGCCACCGGCCGCCCCTTTGCCTGTGCAAGCCCCTGATCGAGCGTCGCCGGAGCCTCGCCCGCAAGGCCGATCAGCACATAGCCCATCGCCCGAAGCTTCTCCATCGCGTCGGCAAGGTTGGTCACCCGCAGATAGGGCTGGCGCTCCAGCGCGCCGCTGGCGGATTTGGCCAGCGCACCCGTTTCGGGCGCGGAGTGGCGCGCGGGCGCGATCACCGCCACCGCGCCGAACACCTCGGCCGAGCGCAGGATGGCGCCGACATTGTGCGGATCGCTCACCCGGTCGAGCAGCACCGCAAGCCCCCCTTCGGCGCAGCGCCCGATCCCGCCCCAGTCGAGCGGCCTCGCCTCCAGCGCCGCGCCCTGATGCACCGACTCGGGCGCGAGCGGCACGTCGAAGCGGCGCGGGTCGGCGATCTCGGGGGTCATGCCGCTGGCGGCGATGGCGTCGGCCAGCCGGTCGGCGGCGTTCTTCGTGACCACCAGCCGCAACCGTTCCCGCGCCGGGTTCATCAGCGCGTCGCGCACGGCATGGAGGCCGAACAGCCACACCGTCTCCGCCGCCGCCGCCCGCCGCGCACGCTCCTTGTCGATCACCCAGGCCGGTTTTTTCATGCTTCCCCCGCGATGGCCCCGACAATGCGCCCGCGGCACGGCACGTGCAAGGGGGTGCGATCCCGTGGGTCCAGCGCCCTGCCCCGGCTGATCCCGGCGAAACAGAGGGCAAGCGGCGCCCCCGGGCTAAACGGCGAAAATCAAGGCGCCCTCACTCATCCATCTTCAACGCCGAGATGAACGCCTGCTGCGGGATCTCGACCTTTCCGAACTGGCGCATCTTCTTCTTGCCGGCCTTCTGCTTTTCCAGAAGCTTCTTCTTCCGGGTCACGTCGCCGCCATAGCATTTCGCGGTCACGTCCTTGCGCAGCGCGGCGATGGTCTCGCGCGCGATCACGCGGCCGCCGATCGCCGCCTGGATCGGGATCTTGAACATGTGGCGCGGGATCAGATCCTTGAGCTTTTCGCACATCGCCCGGCCACGCGCCTCGGCGCGGTCGCGGTGGACCATCATCGACAGCGCGTCCACCGGCTCCTCGTTCACCAGGAGCGACATCTTGACCAGATGATCCTCGCGGTAGCCGGTGATCTGGTAGTCGAAGGACGCATAGCCCTTGGTCACCGACTTCAGCCGGTCGTAGAAGTCGAACACCACCTCGTTCAGCGGCAGGTCATAGATCACCATCGCCCGCGACCCGGCATAGGACAGGTCAAGCTGGATGCCGCGCCGGTCCTGGCACAGTTTCAGCACGTCGCCCAGGTATTCGTCGGGCACCATGATGGTCGCCTTGATGCGCGGCTCTTCCAGGTGATCGACATGGGTCAGGTCGGGCATGTCGGCGGGGTTGTGCAGCTCGCGCATGGTGCCGTCGCGCATGTAGACGTGATAGACCACCGAGGGCGCGGTGGTGATCAG
>Ga0172382_10014215_pt1 | contig 10161 bp, 5 predicted proteins | sample Leawel138RmetaG_FD_122245 | JGI IMG/M metagenome (GOLD analysis project Ga0172382, IMG submission 122245) | Leachate microbial communities from a municipal landfill in Southern Ontario, Canada - Leachate well 138R metaG | ecosystem: Engineered > Solid waste > Landfill > Unclassified | place... | reverse complement strand
TGAAACAGAATAATCATCCACGGTTTCCGGATCAACAGTGCCTACATATACCTCAAACCAAGACTGTTTTACTTGTCCGAGAATTTTCACGGCAGCATCTACAGTATAAGTAACTCCGGCTGTCAGTTCAACCGATTGATAGGCTCCAAATTGCGAATTGCCGGACACATTATTAATTTTTATGTGCAATGCACCGGCATCGCCCGAGAGCGGTTTATCGTCAGTATATCCCCATTCAGAGATTACGTCAGCAGTGTTAAATGGAGCCAAGGTCCAAGCCGATTGAGACTCCATATTATTCCCATCAAGTAAATTTTGTGCATTTACCTGTCCTAATATACCAGCCCCTACAATGAAACTGATACAAATAAGTAATAATTTGCTTTTCATACAGTAAAAAATTTAAAAATGAATAATTAAACTTCTAAATCAATTATATTAAAAATCACCATCTATTCTTCCGGTTTTGGAAAAACCTGAACAGATGTAGGTACCGACAAGTTACCAAACCTGTCAATGGTATAAACCGAAATCGTATAACCTTTAATTTCCAAGTCTTCAAATGTATAAGTTTCAACCATCTCGTTAATGATATACTGAGTAGTGTCCACATCAATTCTGATTTTGACTGCTGTATCTCCAATGGGGTTGGTCCAGCTTAAAATCACTTTGCTGACTTCAGGTATTTCAGCACTCAAAGCTGTGACCCTTGGAGCATATTGTTTCACATTATTCAGATAGTCTCTATAGTTCGCATCCATAGAATCACAGGCTACCAACACTAAACCTGTCCATAATATAAATAATAGCTTTTTCATGTGTGTAAATTTTAGATTATTCTACTTCAATCCCATACAAAGATATTTCTGAAAAACAAGCTTGAATTTCACTGCCGTAGGTTGCTGTTAATCCCATCACAAAATAGCGGTAGGGTCCCATCATTTCTGGCAGCTCAAACTCATGTCCGTTGATGGCTTCTTGAATTTTGCTTTGCGGCACAAAGCCATCATCAAAAGGACCTCCGAAATCACAATGCATGATGGATTTATCCCAAACATTCTGTGTGGTGATGTCACTTAATTTATTCGTTGCATAGAATAAAAATGATTTTAAGTTATCATCTTTATAATAAGCATAAGTAGAACTCACACCTGTATTGTTACCGGAAGCATCCAAAATCCGATTCGGATAATCAAAGGCGCGCTGCCAGCATACAAAGCGACTGATCATGACTTCTTTGCCCATATCAACTACCATCATCAAAGGATTACCATTTTTCACTATAAACTCATTAAAGAACATCAAAGCTCCCCCGTTATTATTCCGATGAATAATGAAATAACTGTTATCGGTTCCCGACTCTCTCAAATCTATCACATCATCAATAAAACTCTCGGTTTTACCCTCTGAAGAAGTTCCATTAGCAGATAATGCCGTAATAACTTTCCAATTTGCTTTACTAAGTTTCGTTTCAGGCATAGGGGTAAATTTCCCTTTTTCCATTTTGTTGGTTCTGTTGTTGCTAAAATCCTCTACAGTCACAGAAAAACTATACTCCACGGGGTCCAATCCTTTGATATTCATTTTCACTGTATCTTGGAGTGAACTGGATAATATACGTTGATATTCATTCTCGCCATCAGAATAATCCACATAAATAAACACTGTTTTATTGGTGGGTGTGTACCAAGTAGCCCTCACCCCACCCAAGATCGGTTCAAAGCTGATGCTTTCCTTGATTAGATCAATATAAGACGTATCCGGCACAATCTCTATCTCTGCCGCTGCAGATTCTTTTCCGTTGTGTCCAACTGAATACAACCGAATGGTATGGGGATTCAAGTCCACAAAACCGTCCACTTCAATTTGATTGTCGTAGCGACTGCTCACTTTCAGTACTTCCTTTTGTTGAGAATTGATATATTTTGCCTTTACGAAAGACAATTGCTTATCTTCCAGAGTTTTATAGCTGATAATCGCCCCACCATTTGTCTTTACGTATGACAAATCTGTAACAGCTGCCGGTGCCGGTACATTATCCACATCTTTTTCGTTACAGGCAATCAGACCTAATGAGAATATAAAGATGCTTATAATTTTAGTTATTCTTATTGTTTTCATAAACTGATAATTTAATGTTCAACCGATTTACCAACCGGGGTTTTGTACTAAATTGGAGTTATTCGTCAGTTCGTCATTTTTAATGGGTTGAAAATAATCCCGCGGTGTTGCAAAAGATCGCGGCATGACAGCAATGGGTCCCTGTTGATTATTGTAATAATCCATCATGGCAGGTTTATCGGTATTCCATCCATGTACGGGTATATTGAAATACTTCTCTCCTTCTTTCCAACGCCTTACATCATAGTTTCTCTGCCCTTCAAAAGCCAATTCAATCCTCCTCTCTTGTCTGATAATTTCCCGTAAACCGTTCTTAGTCGTATGTTTATTCACATTTTTGGCTAAGGCAGCATCGCTCCACACTTGATCTACATCAGGTATTCCTGCTCTGCTACGGATGGTATTCAAAGCATCATATACCTCCTGACTTGGACCATAATATTCATTCATCGCTTCTGCATAGCTTAGATAAAGCTCTCCCAGACGGATGATAGGCCAGGGATACACAATAAGTCTGTTGTAGTTGGATCCATCGGAGCTTGGGTGACAAGGCTTTTTCAAAAGATATCCGGTCAGAGAATAGTCTTTTGTACTCATGGTTTTACGACCGTTTTTCTCACCAAACCGAGATTCTAAAGTCCATTTAGTTCCCCAAATGCGATAGTAACTTCTATCAAACCCGATTGAAGCATAAAAACGTGGTTCTCTACCTTGATGGATATTAGGAACCAACTCACGATACAGAATATGTAAGGTATCTGCTTCCAATGCCCTGGTCAATTTAAATTTGTTTGCATATTTATCAGCATAACTCAAATCTTCATCTACAGGCAAACCATTGGCTGTATAATAAGCCTCAGTTGCCTCGTAAGTAGGCACCGCCCAATTCCATGCTGCCTCATTGTTTGTTGCCGTATTATTCATAGGCATGCTGGCAGCCTGGAGCGAAAAATACAAAGCACTGCGCATCAAAGTTGGATAGGGGTCGCCCCAAATGGTTTCGCTATTCCAGGGATCGTAAAACATAAACCTGTAATTGTAATCAGCTTGAATTTCATTTAGATAACGAGGATTACGAAAATATTTGAAATCCTCAACCAATTTAACGGGATTCTGAATGGTATCATATTCATAAATCTTCAAACTATTGTCCGTAGCGAATCGGATAGCTTCTTTTGCAGCTTCTGCTGCCAACAGCCATTTTTCCGGAACATATTCTAAATTAAATAAGTGTTGGTCTTTGTTGTCGGTGAAGTTTTCGTAAAACTCGCGATTTCCGTTAAAGAGCGGACTGGCGGCAAACAACAAAACCCTTGCTTTAATCGCTGCTGCAATCACTTGGTCAACCCTACCATATTCAACCGGACTGGTAATACGTGTCAACAAACCACCATTTATAGCCTTATCAATTGTGTTCACTATATAGCTCACCACACTGTCAACCGGTTGGCGGTGCACACGCATTACTTCAGCCGGTGCATCAATAGGAATATTGGTATCCATCACCGGTATGGGTCCGTATTGAGCAAACATCAAAAAATGATAATAAGCTTTCAAAAATATAGCTTCTGCTTTCCATTGTGCCTGTTCTCTTTCTGTCATATCATACACATGATCAATATTGTCTATCAATACATTACAGGCGTAAATACCTTTCCACATGCTTTCTTGCGTACGCACAACCATCCAGGTGTCGTTCCAATACCCCATGATGGGGTCATCCGCACTTTGTTGACCGCGCATAATATCCCTGCCGGGGATGGTTCCCTGAAAGAAATTGACAGTCAGCTCGTCCGATGCCATTGCTTCGTTTGCATAAACCCCGTCGTGATTGGGAAGAAAATGGTAACAGGTTGATAAAGCCCGGTAGGCAGATTCTCTTTGCTCGAAAAGCAGGGAAATATCTTCAGTTTTATCCGGTACGATATCTAAATAATTACAGGAGGCAAAAAAACCTGCGCTGAAGATAAGACCGGCAATTATATATACATATTTTTTCATTGTCTGTATTTTTAAATGGATTAGAAAGTAAACTGAAAACCAATATTATAAACCCTTTGGGTCGGATAACCCAACCCATTATTGCCCATCTCCGGATCCCATAACTTAAATTTACTGAGGCAGAATAAATTATTTCCGGTAAAATATATTCTTGCAGAAACTATCCCTTGTCTCCTCAAAAAATTATCTTTCAATGAGTATCCTAATTCCACACTTTTTAGTCGTAAGAAGCTACCGTCTTGCAACCACCAGGTGGATGGTACACTGTTGTTGGGAACTTCATAAGTTGCCATGCGGGGCCAGAATGCATAAGGATCGGGGTTTTCGTAAGACCAATAATCTTTGGTAATGACTTCCAATGCATTGCGTTCGCCTATGAAAGGTGCAATTTTATTGGGATCAAGGAAAAAGGATGACCGCGCTGATCCCTGAAAGAAAAATGACAAATCAACATTTTTCCATCCGGATGAAAGTCCAAAGCCGTAAATTATCTCCGGAACGGTTGGATAGCCAATAGGCACTTGGTCGTTTTGATCTATTTTTCCATCATCATTAACATCTACATATTTAATATCACCCGGCATGTAGCCCCCTTCTTCAGCACTTCTTTTATTAAACTGATCGGGAGAATTGATGCGATCATATTCATCTATAAACAAGCGCTCAGCCACATAACCCCATTGTTGATTGATGGGTTGACCAATCCTGCTCAGGTAAGCATATTTGTATTCCGGTTCACCATTGGCTAAAGTAACATTGGTGGCATAGGTAAAATTCGCACGGGCTGTAAACCACAAGTCCTTTTTCACACTCCAGGAAAAGTCGGATGCCACATCTACCCCTTGTGAAAATGCCTTACCTATATTGTTGCTTAATCCGGCAGTTAAGCCCATGCTCGCAGGTATGAATTCAAATGCCCGGTAAATATTATTTCTTTGTTCGGTAAAATAATCTACCTGAACATTCAACTTATCGAAGAAATTCAGTTCTACTCCATAATTGGCTTTTTGAGCTACTTCCCAAGTGATGGAGTTATTGGCATAGCGATTTATGGAATAGCCGTTGTAACTTTGGTTGTACATTTCTCCCCAAGTATATCCTTTTCCCCCATCGTTGATATTAACAGCCGATAAATAGAAGAAACGATCAGAAGCAGCGGCGATGGCATCATTTCCAACTAATCCGTAGGTAACTTTAAACTTCAGTAAAGACAGCACTTGTTTCAGATCATAACCGTAAAAATTTTCGTTGGACACAGTCCATCCCAATCCTGCTGATGGGAAAAACCCCCAACGCTTGTCTTTTTCAAATTTTTCAGAACCGTTGTATCCGAAGTTCAACTCCACATAATAACGTTTATCAAAACCATAGGTTGCCCTGCCCGACAGACCCATATTTCGTACGGGCAGAGAAGATAAAACGTTACTACCGGCGATTTCATTCAAACCCTCGCGCATATAGAACACCAATAATCCTCCAACATCATGCTTATCGAAAGTCCTGTTGTATTGCGCAGCCGTTTCGATGTAAAAACTGCTGCTGGCACCATTGCTGATTTCGTTGGTTAATGATTCCGTGCCTTCTTGCAACAGCTTTAGTTCATGCTGCACGCCTTCATCAGTTTGACGTTCAATCATACCATAATAGAAAGGCACAAACCTGCGTGTTATTTGGTTGGAGCTGGTTACATTCATAGATACCAACCCACGAAGGTTCAAACCTTTAGTAATCATGGATAAGTCTTGCTCTACCTGGAATTGCGCTTGGTTGGTAGCATTAAATCTATCGCGATAGCCATTGACCATTTGTGCATACGGATTGACGGCATCTGCACGTCCATCTCCTTTATTACCAAAGAGCGTATGTTTCACAAAGGGGAAATTATCCGGTTTCTCATAAGTTTTGGGGAAACTGACCGGATTAGCATTCATCACTGAAGTAAAAATACCTGAAGCATCCGATGCCGGTCCGTTATATCGGTCGAACAGGGCATAATACTTCAACGCAGCTTTGGTAGTTTTTGTCAGGTTGAAGTCAATATTCGCCCGCACATTAAATCGGTCGATATCAATATTATTATTGAAATTATTGAGCGGATCAACTTTCAACAAACCTTTTTCATTGGTATAAGATACCGACAGGTAATATTGAGCTACATCCCCACCCCCACTGGCACTCACATTGGCACGGTAGTTTTGTACATAACCCTTAAATAATTCATGATACCAATCTACATTTGGATAGAGTTCGGGGTTTAAGCCCATGCGTGTTCCTTCAATCTTATCTTTGGAATAATACAAAGGATATTCGGGATGTCGCATGCGGATAGCTGTATTATACATCTCCATATAATCGACGCCATCCAGAAACTTATTGATTTTGGTGGGTGTGGAGATATTGGTCTCTACACGAGCTGAAACAGTCATTTTCCCCCTCTTACCGACTTTGGTGGTGACCAAGATTACCCCGTTGGCGCCTCTTGCTCCATACAAAGCCGTTGCGGTAGCATCTTTCATGATGGAAAAACTCTCTACGTTGTCGGGTTCCAAGCGTGCCAAATCTTCGGTAGTAGATTCCAAGCCATCAATTAAAATCAAAGGTTTGTTGCCGTAACCAAAAGTTGTTACCCCACGGATAAAGAATTCCGCATTATCCTGTCCCGGTTCGCCGGAGCGTTGATACGAGATTACTCCGGCAATTTTACCGGCTAAAGCGGTTGTCAGATTGGATTGTGGCACTTTCAATTCTTTCGGATTGATGGTAGAAACTGAGGCTATAACACTTTCTTTCTTTTGCTTTTGGAAAGCAACCACCGTTACTTCTTCCAATTCACTGGCACTTTCCAACATGATAATGTCTAATACTTGTTGATTGCCGACAAGGTGTTCCTGCGTGTCGAATCCCACATAATTAAATGCAACCGTGTCATTAGCATTCACTCCGGTTATGGCATATTTTCCGTCTATGGAGGTTATGCTTCCTTTTGTTGTGTTTTTGACGGATACCGAAACTCCCGGCAAGGGTGTACCTTCTACGTCCACCACCACGCCCCTGACCAAAGAACCTTGAGCCAAGAATATGGTCGGTAAAAACCACAAAAAAAGTCCTAAATAAAATGTCTTACAATTATACATACGTTGATATTAGAATAAAGTAAAAAATTAATTTTCACAAAAATTACAGTCAATATATTTCATTCATTTTATGTTCTATCCACTATTATCTTTTCAGAAAAGGAATGATCAGAAAGATTTAATTGCAACACATAGATGCCGTTATAAAAACTGCTGACGTCAATTTTAATCTTTTCTAAATTGGAATAGTTGTTCGCATATTGAACCCGTCCGGTTAAGTCGTTAAGAGACAAGCACACGTCCGCAGGTTGATTCAAAACGATATACAAGTAATCTTTCACGGGATTCGGATAGACTTTAACAGGATGATTTGACAATCGTGATGATGCTACACCGGTTTCCTGTAAATTTGAAAACTCAAACCAATTCAAATTAAACCCGTCTGTGATGGCTTGTATTCTGAAGATGTTTTTTCCACGTTTAAAATGCGCAGTTGATTGTTGTGTCTGCCATTTCTGCCAACCACCGGTATTGCTTAATGTGACAGCATTGATTAATTGATTTGTTTCTCCAATATCGTACATAGCAATGCGTGCAGAGGCTTTATTAACAGCCACTCTCAAATCTATATTACAAGACACTGCCTTTTCAGTGTAGATGATATAATCTAAATACTTGCCGGTAGCAGCATACCCGGCATTCTGTCCACCTCCAACATCTTCCGTATCTTCAAACTCAAAACCGTTGTTCACTGCATAATCTTCAGCTTCAACCTTAGCAGGAAGCGTAAAATGTGTTGCCATTTTATTGCTTACTTGATTATTGGCGAATGCTTTCAGCACCGTACTTCCACTTTTACAATCATTGCTCAAGGTACTGATAGTAATTACATCATCAGTCAGAATTTCTTGATTAAGTTTCAGAATCAACAGCTGTCTATGATCAGTATCGGTAATTACCTCTTTGATTGCAACTTCTTGTTGATTCACCTTCACTTCAAATGAGTTTATACTGACTTCATCCACAGGTCGATTAAAGCTTAAAATCAACCGATCGTACAATACATCTGTTTCGACTTCCAATAATTCAAAATTAACCGCTGCTACATCTTTTGGATTGGTTAATTTGAAATAATTGAAGTTCACACCACCGGTTTCAAAAATAATTTTTATTGTTGATGATCCTGCCGGTACAATTAGGTTTGGTATGACAGTGGTACTCCAGTTTTTCCAATCTCCGGTTGCAGGAAGGTTGACAGTTTGCGAGGCACGACTGCCATTTACTTCGACATAAACTCTTCCTCCACCCGTTTGCGTGGCGTACCTGAACTGCACAGTGTATGATTTTGTTGCACTTGTATTGATGGTATAAAGCAGCCATTCTCCGTCTTCAATCCAGCCGACCGAATAACCATTGTTTGTAATGTCATTACATGTTTCAATGTCCACTCCATCGTTTCTATATTGACCACCCCTATTAAAGTTAACAAAATTCCCACCTTCACTTCCATGATAATCTGCATCATCAACATCAAAGTAAGCATATCCAACAGGTCCAAGATCATAATCTACCGCAAAAATCGGTTCTTCTATCTGATGCTTTTTAAATGGACGGGGTTCATAGGTATGCGGACGGGTAATCATGGCATCAATAACATCATATTGAATATTGCAATTTTCCAATTTATGATCCTCTGCAAATTTCATGACGCCATTGTATGCTGTGGTAGCATTGATGGATTGATTACGACGCCATGCATTGAGCAATTGATCGTAATTACTGTTTGACTTGGAACGCAAAATATTGTTGATACCCATTTTTTTGACAGGCCACCACGACCAACCAATATTTTTCGACTCACACAAACGGATTAAATCGGTGAACCAGGTATTTGAGTTTTCACCGGTTTCGCCCAACCACACCGGCACATTATGCTGATTGCCCAAATTGATAATCCAGTTAAGAGAGCCTTCATCATTATAATTCCAATACTTATGAAAACTTAAAGCGATATTGCCTCCCCATGATGAAATATTGGGTAATCCTGCATAGTCATTACCCCAATTGTTGCCTGCCAAGAAAATCAAATGATTGTTGTCAACTTCACGTATAGCGTCAATCATACGTTTAAAAAGATCCCAGAGGTCGCGATTGTTGTTATTCCTCAACGCATCCCACTTGGGTTCATTAATCAAATCATATCCACCTACCCAAGGATGATCTGCATAGCGCTCCGCGATTTTCCTCCATAGAGCCACCAACTTCCTTTTGTTTTCTTCACTTTCCCACAAAGAGGGTTTAGAAGAATCGTAATCTGAGATATTGGAATCACTGCCTTGTGCACCCGGACAACCATGCATGTCAAATATTACATACATCTGATTCTCTGCGCACCACTCCACCAAATCATCCAAGCGTTGAAAACCTGCTTCTAACCAAGTATCCTGACCTGGTACAGGCTCCTCTTCAATGGGCAAAGTAAATACCTTATAATGCAAAGCGGGACGCACACTGTTAAATCCCCAGGCAGCCATCGAATCCACATCCACTTTTGTAAAATGATTATCTAACCAAGCATCGTAAAATTCTTTGGTCTTTGCTGTTCCAATTGTTTCAGTCAGTTTTTGTTTAAAATGCCACTGAGTCCCGTTCGTTGCCCCATTGGTTCCCATCATATATCCTTCCTGCAACATCCAATTGCCGGTCCCGATACCTCTCAAAATCAAGTTGTTTCCCTGATTATCCAAGATGCGGGTTCCGGAGGCATGTAAAAATCCGGTAGTTTGTGCATATAGATTTTGAAAAGAAAATAAAGTGAAGATAAAAAATAAGTAGGCAATACGTTTAGTTCTCATGGCTATAATTTTTATAGTCGTTTGTGTTTTATATAAGGATAATAAATGACATGTCACATTTCAGTTAATATCACACCATGCAAATATATCAATTTAAAAACAAAAGTATT
>Ga0172382_10014214_pt1 | contig 10163 bp, 9 predicted proteins | sample Leawel138RmetaG_FD_122245 | JGI IMG/M metagenome (GOLD analysis project Ga0172382, IMG submission 122245) | Leachate microbial communities from a municipal landfill in Southern Ontario, Canada - Leachate well 138R metaG | ecosystem: Engineered > Solid waste > Landfill > Unclassified | place... | reverse complement strand
TTTACGGTAACTTCAAGCAGAAATTTGGTTGCTAACTTCAATCAGGATGCATACACAATCACAACCAGTTCAAACCCGACAGCAGGTGGAAACACATCAGGCGGCGGAACATACAATTATGGTGATACTGCAACGGTTTCAGCGACTGCAAATGGAGGCTATACTTTCATCAACTGGACAGAAGACGGAACTGTGGTTTCAACCAATGAAGATTACAGTTTTACGGTAACTTCAAGCAGAAATTTGGTTGCTAACTTCAGTCAGGATGCATACACCATTACCACAAGTTCAAATCCGACAGCAGGTGGAAACACATCAGGCGGCGGAACTTACAATTATGGTGATACTGCAACTGTAAGTGCAACAGCAAATGCAGGCTATACTTTCATCAACTGGACAGAAGACGGAACTGTGGTTTCGACCAATGAAGATTACAGCTTTACGGTAACTTCAAGCAGAAATTTGGTTGCTAACTTCAGTCAGGATGCATACACCATTACCACAAGTTCAAACCCGACAGCAGGCGGAAACACATCAGGCGGCGGAACATACAATTATGGTGATACTGCAACTGTAAGTGCAACAGCAAATGCAGGCTATACTTTCATCAACTGGACAGAAGGCGGAACTGTGGTTTCGACTGATGCGACTTATTCATTCACCGTGACCGAAGACCGAAATCTGACTGCAAACTTTGATATAATCATGTCGGTTGACGATCCGATTTCGAAGACCTACGGTATCTATCCGAATCCGGTCAGAGACTTTGCAACCATCAAAATGGGTGACGAGCACATCCATTCGGTTCAGATTTATCATTTGTCCGGTCAGCTGGTAAAAGTGCTGAAAGGAAACGGATTGAATCAGTTCGAAATCGATATGAGACTGTATGACAAAACTTCATACATCATTAAAGTATTTACCAATAAAGGCGTGAAGAACTTCAAAGTATTGAGGAAATAATCTTAGAAATTATTGAAAAAGCCTGTCAGTTTTGTCAGGCTTTTTTATATTTTGCAGCAATGGTTTTCAAATAAGTTTCGGCAGCAGGACCTTCATTAAAAAGCAGATCCAAAATGCTCAAATCGGGCATAAATTCAAATCGCGCACCAAAAACCTGGGTATAAACAGGAAAATCTTTTGGATCGGGTTCTGTTTTTGATTTGAAATAATTTCTGAAATCCTTCTCATCCGGATTTTCAATATAACATTCTGTCAGACTGATTTCCAGATCAAGTTTTAATTTTCTGACAACAAATTCAAAAGTACTGATGTTAAAATCAACCAGAAACTTTTCATTTTTTTGATAGATCGGAGCCAGATCGTCTTCGTAAAATTCAAAATAAGGCGAGCTTTTATAGGCCGAAACCAAAGATTTGTAATGTTCTTTTCGCCAGTTGGATTCATCCGACATTTTGATGTCTTTCATCTGTCTGCTGCCGTCGTGCTCAATCGGAATGGCGAGTCTCAGCTTTCCGTTTGCACCCTGTATGTAGCATCGGTTTCTGAAAGTTTGTTTTCTGAAATTCTCATTGATTTCAAACCGAAAATCATCACCATCGGTCAGTTTTGAGAAATAAGAAATCGGCCCGAAATAAAATAACGGAAAAATCATTTTCTGCCGGTTTTATTTTTTATCCTCTTTTTCCTTTTTCTTTTTTGCTCGCCAGAAATCCCAACCGAAAAATGCAATCAGTGCAATCAATACATACCATCGATAAGAAGTTTTGTCAGGATTGTCGTTGTTGATCGATGTCATCCAGCGGTTCCAGATAAATTTCTTTGGCGCAGGTTCAAACATACCGTTGAAATTCGCCCAAACCATAATCGGCCGACCGATGATGTTCTGTTCGGGTACGTAACCGAAGAACCTTGCATCCAGCGATTGGTTTCGGTTGTCTCCGATCATAAAATAATAATCCTGCTGTATATCATATTCAGAAGCTTCCTTTCCGTTGATCAGGATTTTATCACCATCGATCTTCAAATCATTGTTTTCGTAAATTTTAATGATGTTGTAATATTGGGTGATATTGTTTTTGTCAATTTTGATTTGATCACCTTTTTTGGGAATATAAATCGGTCCGTAATTGTCCTGATTCCAGTCTTTGTCAAGCGGAAAAATTGTATTGGTGCTGTCAATTCTTCCGTCACCGTAATATTTCACATCCTTTCTTCCGATAGGACTGATTTTTTGTTCAACCGATATCACATTCGGATTACTTTTAATCTGATCGGCCATGTCAGATGTCAATGCATAAAAAGAATAGGTAAAAAGATCATTTCCCTGCGCTTGTACTTTGTAATCTACACCATTGATCAGCGAAAAATTATCATAAAGAATCTGGGTGCTGAATGGAACTTTTGTGGTAACTATATAACTGTGCTGTACGATGGCATCTTTTTTTGGTATAAATTCTTTGCCGTTGATTTTCAGAACACTGTTGTTAAATTCAACCGAATCACCGGGCATACCGACCAGTCTTTTTACATAAGCATCTTTTCTGTCGATGGCCGAAAATGCAGAGTCTGTCGGATAGTTGAACACTACGATGTCGTTTGATCGGATTTTTCGCCAGCCGGGCAGTCTCATATAAGGCAGTCTTGCCTGATCGACAAATAATTTTCGGTTGATGAATTCCGAAAAAGGAATCCCGATCGGTGTCATCGGAACTCTGACGCCATTGCTGATTTTTTCAACAAATAGCGCATCACCGATACGGATGGTATTTTCCATTGAACCGGTCGGAACCACCATCGGCTGAATCAGCCAGTTGTGAACCAGTGTTGCCAATACGATCGCAAAAACCAATGCTGCGATAAATGTGCTTTTTCTTTCTTCAGGTCCTTCATAATCAGGCTTTGCCACATAATTCAAATAGAAAGAATAAAGACCAAACGTTACAATCATCAATATTGCATCTGTCCACGTCCTTCTGCCGAAAACCCTTCCGAAATCAACCCAATATACCCACCACATAATCGGTGCGACTATCGGTGTGAAAAACAGTATGATCCACCATTTCGGACGTTTGATCAGATCGAGTCCAATCCAGAAATTATAAAAAGGAATAAATGCATGGGACGCTTTCTTGCCCGCATTTTTGTATAGTTGCCAGGTGGAAGCACCGTAAATGATGTTATAGATGACAAAGGCAATGAGCCAGTTGAAGAGTATTTCCATTTGAATTGTATTCGATTTTTAAATCTCCACAAATATAAAAAGTTAATTCAGAGTATCTGAATTTTAACGGTTTGTTATTGTAATTCCGGTTCTATTTATCAACTTTTCTGATCAGCCCTTCCTGAGCGACCGTTGCCAGCAGTATTCCTTTTCGGTCAAATATTTTTCCCATCGTCAGTCCTCTTGCGTTTGAATTGCTTTCCACATCTATACTGTACAAAAACCAATCGGTGAAATCATCAGGAATCCGATGAAACCACATCGCATGATCAAGACTTGCAATCTGTGTATTTGAAAAAGCAGCTACTGAAGCATGCGGCTGTAACGCAGTCATCAGTATGTTGTAATCAGATGCATAGGCGAGCAGCTGAGTGAATTGTTTGATGTTGAGATTGTCTGTCATTTCGTTGAATTTGAACCAGATATTCTGTTTTGGCGGCAGATTTACTTTGTCAAACGGATTCTGAATTACCGTCGGTTTGAAAGCAATCGGTCTTGGCATTCCCAAAAATTGACTCACTCTTTGGGACAAAAAACCTTTTGACTGCTCATAAATATCTGACCAGCTCAGCAGATCTTCGGGTTGCGGAACTTCGGGTGCGCTTTCCTGAAACTCATATCCGTCTTCGTGTTTTTGAAAAGAAGCTGCCAGCACAAAAATCGATTTCCCGTCCTGTTCGGCAGTTACATATCGGGTGGTAAAACTTCCGCCGTCTCTGACCAATTGGACTTTGTAATGAATCGGTTTTTCAAGATTTCCGGGCAATATGAAATAGGCATGAGCCGAATGACAATGTCTGTCGTCAGGGACCGTTCTGCAGGCTGCATTCAGCGCCTGTGCCAACGCCTGACCGCCATACACATTGGGGCCGCCCACTGTGATGCTGTTTCCTTCAAAATGAAGTTCATCAATCTGTTTGAGTTGGATTAAGTCGATCAGTTCTTTTGTGGTATTCATTTTTTAATTTTAAAAATTGATTCCGGATTCTATCGTTTTGACTTTTTCAATTCCTTTTTTGTATTCGTTTTCCAATTTTTCAACCAGCTTTTTGACCGACAGCACTTCCGAAATTTCAGCTACTCCGTGTCCGGCCGACCAGATGTCTTTCCATGCTTTGGCATGTTCACCGGTCAGTTTTGAAAAATCTTCTTCTTTTTTGTGACTCAAATCTACACCTGCTTTTTCAATGCTTTTGATGATGAAATTTGCATTAACACCCGAAACTCCGTCTGTATAAATAATATCTCCAATCCCCGAATCGATGATCATCTGTTTGTATTCCGGAACCGCAAGACATTCCTCGGTAGCAATAAAACGGGTACCCATATAACAGAAATCTGCGCCTGCCACCTGAGCTGCCAGAACTTCATTTCCGGTACTGATGCTGCCCGCCATTACGATTGCGCCATTGTAGAATTTTTTGATTTCATTCATCAGTGCAAAAGGATGGGCTGTTCCCGCATGACCGCCGGCTCCGGCAGAAACACAGATGATACCGTCAACACCGGCTTCGGCTGCTTTTTCGGCATGTCTTTTTTTGATGACATCATGAAAAATCAAGCCGCCGTATGAATGAACCGCATCCACGATTTCTTTGACTGCGCCCAGAGAGGTGATTACGATCGGAACTTTGTGTTTGATCACTTTTTCCAAATCCGGCATCAGTCTCGGATTGGTTTTGTTCACAATCAGGTTGACTGCGTATGGTGCCGGTTTTTTACCGGTTTCTTTTTCGTGTTGATCAAGCTCGGATGTAATTTCATTGAGCATATTTTCAAAATCCTCGGTATGTCTTCCGTTCAGTGAAGGAAAGCTTCCGACAATTCCGCTTTTACAGCATTCTGCCGCCATTTTGGTGCCAGAAACGATAAACATTGGCGATACGATGACAGGCAGTTTCAATTGTGATTTTAATTCAGAAATGGTCATATTATAGCATCTGATTTAAGAAATTATTCAAAAACAAAAAAATAGGTCTGAAGTAAATCAGACCTTTTGATTGATTGATTGTTTCGGATTATCTGTTCAAAATATCTACAAAGTCTCTTTTCGGTTGACCGGTATAAATCTGTCTCGGACGTCCGATCGGTTCGTTGTTCTCTCTCATCTCGATCCACTGTGAAATCCAGCCCGGAAGTCTTCCGACTGCAAACATCACAGTGAACATTTCGGTTGGAATACCAAACGCGCGATAAATCAGTCCCGAATAGAAATCAACATTCGGATACAATTTTCTTTCTACGAAATAATCGTCTTCCAAAGCGGCTCTTTCCAGTTTTTTTGCAATCTCGAGTGATTCATCATGTACACCCAGTTTTTCCAAAACCTGATCGGCAGCTGTTTTGATGATTTTTGCTCTCGGATCAAAGTTTTTGTAAACTCTGTGTCCAAAGCCCATCAGTCTGAATTCGTCATTTCTGTCTTTTGCTTTGTTGACCCATTTTTGTACATCTCCACCGTCTTCTTTGATTTTGTCGAGCATTTCAACCACCGCCTGATTGGCGCCTCCGTGAAGCGGACCCCAAAGCGCAGAAACACCAGCAGAGATTGATGCAAACAGTCCGGTATGTGCAGAACCAACCAGTCTGACAGTAGAAGTTGAACAGTTTTGTTCGTGGTCGGCATGAAGAATCAGCAGTTTGTCAAGCGCATTGATCACAATCGGATCCATTTCAAAATCACGATTCGGCCGTTTGAACATCATCTGATAGAAATTTTCAACAAAATTTAATTTGCTGTCCGGATAATTCAGCGGCAAGCCTTTCATTTTTCTCAATGTCCATGAAGCCAGAACCGCAAATTTACCGATCAGGGTAACCGCAGCACGGTGCATATCTTCGGGTGATTTTGCATTGACTGCCTTCGGATTGAATGCGGTCAGTGCACTGGTCAGCGTTGAAAGCACGCCCATCGGGTGGGCAGAACTCGGAAATGCTGAAAGGATTTTTGTAACATCCTCAGACACCATATCATATTCCTTGATGTCGTCGTTGAATGCAGTCAGCTGATCGACTGTAGGCAATTCTCCTTTGAGCAGAAGATACATCACTTCTACAAAACTTGATTTTTCTGCAAGCTGTTCGATCGGATAGCCTCGATACATCAGTATCCCTTTTTCACCATCCAAAAATGTAATTTCACTCTTGCAGGAGCCTGTATTTTTATAGCCGGGATCCAATGAGATAACACCGTTGGTTTGGGAACGGAATTGAGCGAAATCAACATATTTCTCGTCCATGGTTCCCACACCCATTTCCAGCTCAACTTCTGAGCCGTTATAACTGAATTTTGATTTTGATGACATTTGTTTTATTGTTTGATAGCAATTTAAGCCAATTGTATTGAAATTTCCTAATGAATTCGGTCTTTTTTAATAAAAAATTATTTCACTTTGAAAGCTGAGAGTTGCGGATACACAGCTGACTCGTCAAGGATTTCCTCGATCCTGAGCAATTGATTGTATTTCGCCATTCTGTCTGATCTCGAAGCAGAACCGGTTTTGATCTGACCGGTATTCAGGGCCACCGCCAAATCTGCAATGGTCGTATCTTCGGTTTCGCCCGATCTGTGCGACATTACTGCAGTATAGCCGGCATTCTGAGCCATCTGAACCGCATCAATGGTTTCGGTCAGTGTTCCGATTTGATTGACTTTGATCAAAATTGAATTTGCAGTTTTTGAATCGATTGCTTTTTTCAGTTTTTTCACATTGGTCACCAACAGATCGTCTCCGACCAACTGTACTTTGTTTCCGATTGCGTCGGTCAGCATTTTCCATCCGTCCCAGTCGTTTTCGTCCATTCCGTCTTCGATTGAAATGATCGGATATTTCTCAGCCAGTTCTTTCAGATACTGAACCTGTTCGGCAGAAGTTCTGACCGCACCTTTGTCGCCTTCAAATTTTGTATAATCATATTTTCCGTCATGATAGAATTCTGAAGCTGCACAGTCAAGCGCAATCATAATTTCTTCTCCTGCTTTGTAACCGGCATTTTCAATTGCTTTCAGAACGGTATCGAGCGCATCTTCGGTTCCTTCAAAAGTAGGAGCAAATCCGCCTTCGTCACCGACGGCAGTTGAAAGACCTCTGTCGTGAAGTATTTTTTTCAAATGATGAAAGATTTCAGATCCTTTGCGGAGCGCATCTGCAAAAGAATCGGCTTTGACCGGCATGATCATAAATTCCTGAAAAGCAATTGGTGCATCTGAATGTGAACCGCCGTTTACGATATTCATCATCGGCACCGGAAGAATTTTTGAATTGGTTCCGCCCACATATCTGTACAGCGGCAAACCGAGTTCGCTGGCTGCAGCATGCGCAACCGCGAGCGAAACGCCCAAAATTGCATTTGCACCCAGATTTGATTTGTTTTCGGTACCGTCGAGTTCGATCATCGTTTTGTCGATCAGCACCTGATCGAGCACATCATATCCAAGCAGTTCTTTTGCAATTTTTTCATTGACATTTTCAATTGCATTTTGAACACCTTTTCCCATATAGCTTTTGCCGCCGTCACGAAGTTCTACAGCTTCATACTCACCGGTAGATGCACCGGATGGGACAGCAGCTCTGCCCATAAAGCCCATGTCGGTCACTACGTCGACTTCAATGGTCGGATTTCCTCTTGAATCAAGGATTTGTCTTGCGTGGATTTGTGTGATAATACTCATTTAGAATGATTTTAAATTTAAACTCCCAAATATACAAAATTGAATCTTTTCAGTTCAATGAACAGGATTGAAATAAGCCGGTTTTTGACTAAAATTTTGATCGAAAATAAGAATCAGTCAAAAAAATGATTTTTCAGAACAAAAATTTTGGGTATTTTTACATTTCAGTAAAATCCGATGAAGAACTCAAATCAGTCCGAAAAGTCAATAAAGCCTTTTCCCTATCTTGAAAAATTGGAGGAAAGGATCGAAAATGGGAAACGACCTGATGCACCAGAAAACAAGATCAAAAGATTCTTTCAGCGTGGCACTTCCCAAATTGCAAAGAAGATGGGTGAGGAGTCGGTGGAAATGGTGATTGCTTCAGAACAGGGGAGCGATGAGAATTTTCTGGAAGAAGCTGCCGATGTGTTTTTTTATTATCTGATGGCGATTCACGCCCGCGGTTTCAAACTCAGGGACGTGCTGAAGATATTGAAGAAAAGACACAAAAAAATGAAAAACAAATAAATCGAATTTCGATTGATTAAGTTTTTTCAGCGGCTGAAAAATATTTCACTGAAATCTTTTTGTAAGTCAGATAAAACAGATAACCCAGTGTCAGTCCGATCAAACTACCGCAAATGACATCGAGCGGAAAGTGTACACCGAGATAAATCCGGCTGTATGAAATCATTGCCGCCCAGACCAACAGCAGCCAGATCATCCATTTGATTTTTGTTCTGAATACCAAACCGAGAAACAGGGCAATTCCAAAATGATTGGACGCATGCGCGGAAGTAAAACCGAATCTGCCTCTTCTTTCGCAGCCGACACCTCTCATAATACCTTCAAATTCGGGTGTGAAACAGGGTCTTGGCCTTTGTGTCCAGCCTTTGATCAGGCCGGTCAGCTGATCGGTTGCAAGAACCATCAGCAGCGTCAGTGCAAGGATCAGAAATGTTTTTTTCGGGCCGAAATTTTTGTAGAGTAACCAAAGTAACAGCAGATAAAACGGAATCCAATAAGTTCTTTCAGATAGAAATGTCCAGAATCCGTCCCAGGATGCTGTCCCGAGTGTATTCAGAAAAATAAACAGTTCTTTGTCCAGTCTGATGATTTCCTCCACTTAATCTCTTTTTATCGGACCGACTGCATCGTCCAGTGATTCTTTGAAGTCTTTGACCGGATTTGAAACCGAATCAGAGACGTCATTTGCAGTCTTTTCGATAGTGTCTTTTATGTCTTTTACCGGATTTTCAATTCCGTCTGCTGAATCCAGAATTTCTCTTTTGATGTCTTCGGTCGCCTTTTTCATTGCTCTCATCCCTTCACCCAAACCTCTTGCAATCTCGGGAATTTTCTTTGGCCCGAAGATGACAACCGCAATCAGAAGAATGACGGTCATTTCCTCAAAACTGATAAATGCAGGTATTAAAACTGACGGATTCATTGGACAAAGATAATACCTATAAAACAAAAACTCCGAAAATAAATTTCGGAGTTTTCAAATCTTATGACTTCTTTATCTGTTTTTATGCCTTTGCATCTCGTTCTGCTTCCAAACGGTGCATTTTCTTTTTGGTCAGGTCATACATGATCTGAGAAGCGACAAAGATAGACGAATAAGTACCGACTACCACACCGATCATCATTGCAAACATAAATCCTTTGATGGTTTCACCACCGAACAGGAAGATGATCAGTACCACCAGAAACATACTGATTGAGGTGTTCATGGTTCTGGTCAGCGTGCTGTTTGTCGCTTTGTTAATCAGCGTTTCAAAATGCATTCTCGGATACAGCCCCAGATATTCTCTGATCCGGTCAAAGATGATCACGGTATCGTTGATCGAAAAACCGATCACTGTCAGGATTGCAGCGATAAACGCCTGGTCAATCTCAAGGTTGAACGGCAATATACCGTGCAGCAGTGCAAAAAGACCGAGAATCACAATCACGTCATGGATTGCAGCAGCCACCAGACCGATACCAAACTGCCATTTGAAGCGGATCAGTATATAGAATCCCACACCGAAGAGTGCCAGAATTACGGCAAGTACAGATGCTCTTGTTGTGCTGTCTGCAATGGTCGGACCTACTTTTACAACCGACATCAGACCGATTGTTGTTTTGTCGCTTTCAAAATCTTCAAACGACATATTTGGAAGAAATTGTTTGACACCTTCATATACCTTTAGTTTTACCTCTTCGTCAATTGCAGTAGATTCCTGGTTTGATTTCAGTTTGGTGGTAATTTTCACTTGATTTGAAGGGCCGAAGATTTTGACAGTCGGTGCAGATGATTTTCCGTCATCGTCAATCAGT
>Ga0172382_10014213_pt1 | contig 10163 bp, 12 predicted proteins | sample Leawel138RmetaG_FD_122245 | JGI IMG/M metagenome (GOLD analysis project Ga0172382, IMG submission 122245) | Leachate microbial communities from a municipal landfill in Southern Ontario, Canada - Leachate well 138R metaG | ecosystem: Engineered > Solid waste > Landfill > Unclassified | place... | reverse complement strand
GCCGAATTCGAAACGCAACTAAATCCTAAAAAATTCAGTAACTTCAACATTCCAACGGTATCGGACTAGCCCGATCGTTCCTTGGTGACCGGTTTAGTCCGAAAATTCCGGTCCAGTGATTTGAGGCCAATGGTAATGCGGAGCGATAACACGTAAAAAAACCATTTAATGTAAATGAGTTAACTATTTTAATGTTGACATCCGCGGCACTTTCGTTGAGGTTAAGCTTAACATATGTAAACATATCAAGCGCGATGAGGTTAACATGGATGCTTCTGCCCCAAAGTTGCTCGACCAGGTCAGGGATGCCATCCGGCGGAAACACTATTCCATTCGTACCGAGGAGACCTACTGCGACTGGATCAGACGGTATATTCTGTTTCATGACAAAAAGCACCCCAGGGACATGGGAGCTGCGGAAATCGAGCGGTTCCTGACCCATCTGGCGGTTGCCGGCAAAGTGGCGGCATCGACCCAGAATCAGGCGCTCTGCGCTTTGGTGTTTCTTTATAAGCACGTATTGGCGATGGAAATCAATGGAAAAATCGACGCCGTACGCGCCAAGCGGCCCAAGCGGTTGCCGGTGGTGCTTTCCAAGGCCGAGGTCGACCGGTTGATGGCAAATCTTCGAGGCGTTCATTGGCTGATGGCGGGCTTGCTATACGGGGCCGGGCTACGGTTGATGGAATGTGTACGACTGAGGGTTAAGGACGTTGACTTCAATCAACACCATATCGTCGTTCGAGCCGGCAAGGGCAACAAGGATCGGGTCACGCTGTTGCCCGAGCGCTTGATACCGGAACTGAAAAACCAGATCCACTATGCCACGACGATGATCTACACCCATGTCTTGCAGCGCGGTCCCGCGGCGGTGCGCAGCCCCATGGACGGCGGGGCGCGGACCGCCGCCGGCGCGCCGATCCGTCTGGTGAAACCCGATTATCGTGAAAGGAGCCAAAGATGGTCTCAGAGGGCAAGGACCGCCTGAATTTCGACGCTTTCATGCGGCGGGTGAAGAAAGGAGCCCGCATCCGTTCCCAGAACCAACTCGCCGGCGCCCTGGGCATCCACCGCTCGGCGGTGACCCAGGCCAAGCGGCGGGATTCGGTGCCGCGCCAGTGGGCCTATCGCATCGCCGAGGCGTTCGACCTCGATGCCCATTGGCTGCTCACCGGCCGCTCGGACCCGGTGGCCCTGGCGGAGGACGAGGTGGTCTGGGTGCCTTGGGTGGAGGCCCGCATCAGCGCCGGGGGAGGGTCCTTCGAGACCGACGCCGGCACCCGGGGCGCGTTTCCCTTCCGGCGCGAGCAGCTCCAGGGGCTCGGGCCCGCCGCGTCCATGGTGATGATACAGGTCAGCGGGGACAGCATGGAACCGGGGATCCGGGCTGGGGACACGGTGATGATCGACCGCTCCCAGACGGCCGTGGTGGCCGGCGGGATCTACGCCGTGGGCATCGACGACACCATCATGATCAAGCGATTGGAAAAGCGGCCCGGGCAACTGGCGCTCATCAGCGACAACCGGGCCTACGAGACGATCCTGGTCGATGCCGGCGCCGCCGCGGTGCGCGTTCTGGGCCGGGTGGTCTGGCTCCAGCGGCGGATCTGAAGGGTTTTTGGGCTTCCGGGGCCACGCTTGACACAATGCCCGCCGCAGCCGATGATAATCATCGGGTTCCCGGGAGGATGCGCTTCGGGATCCAAAAATTCGCGTCAATAGGATATGTCCGTTGGGCGGACATCGATCCACCACAGGTGATGGCGCCGGCGTCACGGGCAAGCCACCGCTGCATTTCATTTCCCAGGAGGCGCAATGACAATCCGATCCGTTTTCAATTCCTTCTTTTCTCAAGCGCTGGCGGTGTCGGCGGCCGTGTTGATTCTGGCCGGCTGTTCCTCCATGTACTACTCGACCATGGAAAAAGTCGGGGTGCACAAGCGCGACATTCTCGTGGACCGGGTGGAAGCGGCCCAAGATGCCCAGAGCGACGCCCAGGAAAAGTTCAGCTCGGCCTTGGAGGAGTTTGCCACGGTGGTCAACATCGGCGACAGCGACCTGAAACAGGCCTATGAGCGCTTCAATGCCGAGTTCGAGGGGGCCGAGCAGGCCGCCGACAGGGTTTCCGAACGCATCGACAAGGTGGCGTCGGTGGCCGAGGCCCTGTTCAGGGAGTGGGAAAAGGAGCTGGATCTTTACAGCAACGCCAGCCTGCGGCAGGCCAGCAAGGTGCGGCTCCAGGAGACCCGGCAACGGTATGCCACCATGCTGGCCAGCATGCACCGGGCCGAGGAGAGCATGGCGCCGGTGCTGGATGCCTTCCGCGACCACGTGCTCTTCCTGAAACACAACCTCAACGCCCAGGCCATCGGCGCCCTGAAATTCGAATTCGCCAGCCTCAAGAAGGACATCGACGCCCTGATCCGGGAAATGAACGCCTCCATCGAGAGCTCGCAGCGGTTTATCGCCGAAATCCAGGCGTAAGGCGCTGCGAGAGGCCAAGCCAAACACGGGTTTTCAGGATCTGGTCGTCCAGCGGCGAAAATAGAGGATTGCCTCGGCCTTGCTCATTTCCTCGCTTGCAACGGCCAACACCATGTCAGCAAAATTACCCTGCGGGGCTTTGAAGTCGCACCCGTTCAGAAGGAGGAAAACGAGTGCCATGGTTTACTGGGCAAGTTTTTTCAGGCTTTTCCGATAACGTCGATTGACTTCCTTCAAGGCGTCCTTGAAAGCCTCGCGCCGGCCGGTGTCCTTGATGGGGGCCAGAATCAACACCTCTCCGTCGGTACTGACGTCGAAAGGGGTTTCGGCGTCGGCGCCCAGCAGTTCCAGGATCGGTTTTTCGATGACCAGGGCCAGGCTGTTCCCATGTTTGGTGAGAGACTTGATCATGGTCGCCTTTCAAAGTTATGGCGTTATTATGCTGTATGAACATGTGTCTAACGAAAACGCCATGCAATCAAGGATCGGCCCGGCCGGAGAACCTTTCTATTTCGCCGCGACCCGCTCCAGGGTCCAGTCCACCAACTGCCGGCTCAGTTGGTCGGCGGCTCGGCCGAAGGCTTCCACCACGGCCTCCACGCTTTCGTCGGCGCTCGGTTCACGCACCTCGAAGCGGCGGGTGGCCAGAACCCGCTGCCGTGAGCTGTCGATGAGCCGGACATCGAGGCGGATCACCGCCCGGGGCCGGCCCTCCATGTATTGGCTGTGAAACCCCCGCAGGTCGCTGACCAGGTCGAAATCGGCACTCACCCGGTCCCCCTCGTCCACCACGGCGGCCAGGCGGTTGTCCTGACGAAACGCCTCCACCAGCCGGTCCCGTAGCAGCCTGGGGGCACTGTCGCTCCAACGGGCGCCCTGGTAGGCACTGAGCTGGTTTGTCTCCGGCATCACCACGATGCGAGAGCTGTAGAGGGCCCGACCTGCCTGGGGGGTCTCGACGCGCAACGTCAGCGGTAGCCGGGCCAGGTCGGAAGAGGGAATTGCCGTGGCGGGCAGAACATAGACGTTCAGCGGCTCGCGTGGGCCGATGAGGCTGCAGGCCGCAAGTGTGCCGAGCAGGGCGACGAGGATCACCAGGACGGTTATGCGAAGATAGCGGTGTCGGTTCACGGGGTAAACTCCTGGATCGGATCGGGGCCGAAGAAAAAGGCGGCCGGATTGTCTTCGAGACGACGGGTGATGCGGCTCAGGTTGCCGAGAATGCTCCGCAGGTCGCGCATGGCCGGTCCAAACTCGGTCAACCCCCTCATCCCCTGCGAGAGGGAGGTCTGGTTTTCGGCCAGGATCCCGTCGAGGCGGGCGGCGGCGTCCCGGAGCGCGCCAATGGCTTCGCTGGTGCTATCCAGGGTCTGGCGGCCCTCCCGGATCACCAGGCTGTTGGCGTTTTTGCTCAAAAGATTCAACTCCTGAAGCAGGGCGCTGGTTTCCGTGCCGACCTCATTGAAGGTGACCAGCGCATCGACGATTTTTTGGCGCTGATCCGCCAAGGTGCCGGTGGTCTGCTCCAGGTTGGCCAGGATGCTTCCGAAACGGCCGATGTTCTCCTCGGAAAGCAGCCGCATGGCGTTGGCCAGCAGCCGGTTGAGGTTTCTGGCAAGGGTTTCGCTGTCCGCCAACAGCATGCTGAGCGGTGAGGGGTCTGCCACGATCAATGGCGGATTCTCGCTGTCGCCCACGAGCAGCGGGCTCTCCAGGGTGCCGCCATGCAGTTGGATGCTCATGGAACCGGTGATATTGGCCAGATGCAGGCTCGCCCGGGTGTCCTTGCGGATGGGGATGTCGCTGAACACACGGATGCGGGCCCGCACGTGGCGGGGATCGTCCGGATGAAGCCGAAGGTCGACCACGTCGCCGACCTTGATGCCGCTGTAGAGCACCTCGTTGCCGACGGCCAATCCGCTGACTGCCCGGTCGAAACCGACCTCGTAGTAGGCATAGCTCCGGTCGCCACTGGACTTGTCCAGCCACAGGGTGAAGACCATGGCACCGGCCACGGCGATGACGGTGAACAGACCAATGAGGATATGGTGGGCTCGGGTTTCCATCTTAAAACTCCTGGGACAATTGGGCGGCCTTGTGGGCCGAACGGCCCCGCGGACCGTGGAAGTATTCCCGGATCCAAGCGTCGTCGGTGGCTTCCACCACTTCGAGGCGGTCCGCCACCAACACCTGCCGGCGGGCCAGTACCGCCACCCGATCGCAGGCGCTGTAGAGGGTGTCCAGATCGTGGGTGACCAGAAAGACGCTGAGACCCAACGCATCCTTGAGGGTCAGAATCAATCGGTCGAAGGCGGCGGCGCCGATGGGGTCCAGGCCGGCGGTGGGTTCGTCGAGAAACAGAATCTCCGGGTCCAGGGCCAGGGCCCGGGCCAGGGCGGCGCGTTTGACCATGCCACCGGAAAGCTCGGCGGGAAACTTGAGGGCCGCCTCGGCGGGCAGCCCGGTGAGGGCCAGCTTCAGTCGCGCCAGATACTCGGCGTCCGGGCGACGGAGACCGATGTGTTCGATGAGGGGCAGGGCCACGTTTTCCTGCACGGTGAGCGAGGTAAACAGGGCACCGCGCTGAAACAGGACCCCGGAGCGGCGCTCGATCTCGGAGCGGCGCGCCGGCGAAAGACGATCCAACCGTTCCCCGAACACCTCCACCGTTCCGCCGTTGAACCGGTGCAGACCGACGATGCTGCGCAGCAGCACCGATTTTCCCGTCCCTGAACCGCCCACCACCCCGAGAATTTCGCCGGGAAACAGGTCGAGATCGAGATGCTCATGAACCGTGAGCGATCCGAACCGGTTCAGCAGGCCCCGCACCCGGATCAACGGCGTCTGGGCCGCGTTTACCATCTCATCTCCATGCAGAACATCGCGGCAATGGCATCCAGCAGGATCACCATGAAAATGGACTGCACCACGCTGCTGGTGGTGTGTTCACCCAGCGACTGGGCGCTGCCGGTGACCTTGAAGCCCTCCAGGCAGCCGATCACCGCGATGACGAAGGCGAACACCGGTGCCTTGGCAAGCCCGATGAAAAAATGCCGCAGGGTGATGTCGCGCTGGAAGACGGCGAGAAACTGGGTCGATGAGATATCCAGCATCAAGGCACAGACCACCGCCCCGCCGAGGATCCCGGTCATGGTGCCGATGAAACTGAGAATCGGCAGGGACACCATCATGGCCAGCACCCGGGGCAGCACCAGAAGTTCCACCGGACTGAGCCCGAGGGTGCGGATGGCGTCGATCTCCTCGTTGGACTTCATGGAACCGATCTGGGCGGCAAAGGCGCTGGCAGTGCGGCCGGCCAGGAGCACGGCGGCCAGCATCACCCCGAATTCCCTCAAAAACGCGTAGGCGATGAGATGGACGGTGTAGATGGTGGCGCCGAAGTCCACCAGCACCGTGGCGCCGAGAAAGGCCACCACGGCGCCGATGAGAAACGTGAGCAGGGAGACGATGAGGATGGCGTCCAGCCCGGTTTGCTGGATGTGGGCCACCATGGAAGTGATGCGCCATCGACGTGGCCGGGGCAGGGTGGCCGCCAAGGTGGCCAGGGTCAGTCCGATGAAGGACAGCAGCATGCGTTGCTGCTGCCAGAGAGCTTCCACGTGTTTTCCCGTTTGGGCCAGAAAGCTGATCAGAGGGGAAACGCGAGCCTGGGTGGGCGTCAACGGTGAGGCCATGGCTTCGGCCACGGTTTGCAGCAGGGCCTGCTTGGCCCCGGGCAACTCGGGAGCCAGATCACCGATCCGCTTCAGCCGCTCGGCGCCGATCAGCTCCACCAGCAAGGCGGCGCCGGCTGTATCCACCGCCGCCAAACCGGATAGATCCACCTCCGGCCCGGCCTCCTGTCGCTGTTTCCAGGCCGCGACCTGCTTTTTCAGCGCGCCGTGATGGGCAAGGATCCAGTCCCCTGTGACCTGAAGACGATCCCGTCCTTGCTCAAGGCGTCCGGGATGTGATGAAATGTCGGACTCGGACATGGAAAAGGACATAAAGGACAACCGGCCCCAAAGAAATCCCGAAATCAGGTTTCATGTTTCAATTTAGCCGCATGGCGCCATCAAGCCAGAAGAATCAGGAATGTTACCTCAAATTTGAAGAAAGGAAAACAACTGTGCGACAAATCCTGTTCACCGATCTGGAGGATATCCGTGTCGGACACGCCCAAAACCTGGAAGCGGGCACCGGGTGTACCGTGATCATCTGCGAAAAAGGGGCCACCGCCGGCGTTGATGTGCGTGGCGGCGCTCCCGGGACCCGTGAAAGCGACCTGCTCAACCCCGTCAACCTGGTGGAACAGATTCACGCGGTGGTCCTTTCGGGCGGCAGCGCCTTCGGCCTCGACGCCGCCGCGGGGGTGATGCAGTACCTGGAAGAAAGAGGCATCGGTTTCGATGTCCAGGTGACCCGGGTGCCCATCGTGTGCGCGGCGGTACTCTTCGACCTGACCATCGGCGACCACCGGGTCCGTCCGGACAAGGCGATGGGCTACCAGGCCTGTCTCAACGCCACGGAAAACCAATGTTCCCAGGGGTGCGTAGGCGCCGGCACCGGGGCGACGGTGGGCAAGATTCTGGGCCCGGACCGGGCCATGAAGAGCGGATTGGGAACCCATGCGGTCCAGGTGGGGGCCCTGAAGGTCGGTGCGCTGGTGGCCGTGAACTGCCTTGGAGATGTCATCGATCCGGATAGCGGGGAAAAACTGGCCGGGCTGCTCGACGAGGATCTCAGTGCCGTGGCCGACACCGAAGCGGTGATGATCGCCGCCTACGCCGAGCAGAAAAACCGCTTCGCCGGCAATACCACCATCGGCGTGGTGGTCACCAACGCAACCCTGACCAAGGCCCAAGCCACGAAACTGGCCTCCATGGCGCACAACGGCTACGCCCGGGCGATGCGGCCGGCCCATTCCATGTTTGACGGGGACACGATCTACACCCTGGCCACCGGGCATGTGACCGCCGATCTGAGCGTGGTGGGCTTGCTGGCGGCCCGGGTGATGGCCCGAGCCGTGGCCGAGGCGGTGAAAAACGCCCGTTCCCTCTTCGGTCTCAAGTCCCATTGCGACCTTTGAGGACGGATACCTGGGCGGAGCCTCCCGCTCGTGCGCGTGCGGGCCCCATGAAGGCCGGATGGCGCTTGATTCCAGCGTTTCGTGATACCAGGGAAGCATTTGCGTCATGGCGACATTTCGACGGGGCTGTTCATGGATTTGGCAGGGTTGACATAATCTGTTCCGTAATGTATAGTTTACTAAAATTATCTATATTTTCAAAAATTTTAAGGTTCTTTTGAAAGGTATCTATATTAATATAATACTCAAAGAATTATATATCTGGCGAATGAACAAGGTAAAATCCATCTATTTCAATATCCTGTTTCAAACCGAAGGCGCTACCCGCCGGCTTTTCTTTCCGCAGCCGGCGCCCGGGTCGCCCAAGCACCGCTTTTTCGAATTCCCCCGTTTCCACTAGCACTCTCCAGTATCCGCCCACCGAAGAATCAACGGACATTCAGCCGCGCCCCCAGAGGGACGTAGCCCCGTTGGGCTGCCTTCCCATAAATCGATTTGCGCCGGGGGCCCCGATCCCCTTCGAATCCGGCCACGACAAGATGAAACCTGAAAAAGGAGGAATCCGATGACGGAAACCAACTATCCGCGCTACCGTGCCTACGGACTGCACAACCTGGACAAGATCGCCCAACTGGCGCTGTTGCCGGCCAGTTTTCGCCACCACCTCGAAATGGCGGCCCAGGTGCTGCCGTTTCGCACCAACAACTATGTGGTGAACGAACTCATCGACTGGACCGACATCCCGGCCGATCCGATGTTTCAGCTCACGTTTCCCCAACCGGGGATGCTGCCGGCCAGGGAGGCGATGCACCTGCGCACCCGAATGGCGGGCAAGCCTTCGAAGGCGCGCATCAAAGAGGCAGTGCGCGAAATCCAAACCGGAATGAACCCCCATCCGGCGGAACAAGCCACCCTCAACGTGCCGCACCTCCAGGGCCGGCCGCTGGCCGGATTACAGCACAAGTATCCTGAAACGCTCTTAATATTTCCACGGGAGGGGCAGACCTGCCATGCCTTTTGCACCTATTGTTTCCGCTGGGCCCAATTTTGCGGGATGGAAAAACTCCGCTTCGCCTGCCAGGACCCCATGGCGCCGAGCCGTTATCTCGACGCCCATCCGGAAATCACCGATGTGCTGATCACCGGCGGCGATCCTCTGGTGATGCGCACGCGCGCCCTGCGGCGCTATATCGATCCGCTGCTGGCCCGCCGAGACAACCGTCCGGCCACCATTCGCCTCGGCACCAAGTCCCTGGCCTACTGGCCGTATCGGTTCTTCGCCGATGGGGACGCCGACGATCTCATGCGCCTGCTGGAGCAGATCGTCACCAGCGGGCGGCATCTGGCCATCATGGCGCATTTCACCCATCCACGGGAGTTGGAGACCCCGGCGGTGGAAAAGGCCATCGCCCGCCTGAAGGACGTGGGCGCCACCATCCGGTGTCAATCTCCCATCGTGCGGCATGTCAACGACAGTTCGGAAGTCTGGCGCGGCATGTGGCAACGCCAAGTGGCCCTGGGCGCCGTGCCGTACTATATGTTCGTGGCCCGCGACACTGGCCCGGAAAAGTATTTTCGGCTACCATTGGCCCGCACCTGGATGATCTACAGTGAGGCCCTGCGTCGGGTTTCCGGGCTGGGGCGCACCGTGCGCGGACCGTCCATGTCCGCCTCGCCGGGCAAGGTGCTCCTGGACGGGGTGGCCGAGATCAACGGCGAACGGGTCTTTGCCCTCAAGTTTTTGCAGGGCCGCAACCCCGCCTGGGTGAACCGTGTCTTTTTTGCCCGCTATGACGATCAGGCCGCATGGTTCGATGACCTGAAGCCGGCCTTCGGCCAGCAGGAATTCTTCTTCGAAGCCGATTATAGGCGGATCAAGGCGACTGCCGACGAAACATTGATGACCGCTGATCAAGGGTAGAACGTCCTCTCCAAACCCCGTTACGGCCGGGGCGGTCTTGAGACCGCATTTTCCGCGGGTTGCGGGGAAGTGCGAGACGGCATCTTTTGGTTGACAAGCCGAAGACAAATATCTTAGTGAATTGTATTCATTAAGATATTCGGTTGATCTCACGTGAAGATTGCAACGAGAAGGCTAGCTCGTGCGGCGAAAGCGTTGAGATGACGGACCGTCCCGGCGAAAATCGCCCGGCGCCTTTCTTCGGCCTCGGCGCGGACCTGAAGGCACTGGCCGGGGCCATCGGCTGGTTGGCCGGCGCCATGTCCGGCGTGGTGGCCCTGATGTATGCCGTGGGGTTTCTCTGCGCCAAATCCCATCTTTACATGCTGGGTATCGAAACCCACTCCGGCGTGCCGGCCGGCGCCTACGTGGAGATCGGGGCCAAGTTTTTCTACATTACCCTTTGCGGACGGCTATGGTCGGGGTGGCGCGGCGGCCTGGAGGCGCGGTCGGGCGGCGGCCTGGCGTCGCCGCTGGCCTGACCGGGGCGGGGCAGGGCGGTCTCCGGTCAAGTCCTGGATGTGAAAGAAGCAGTACCAGTTGCCGGCACGTTTGGCGAAGCGGGCCGCCAGCCATTGCCCCAGCCTGTTTGGCGCTGCGCGTCGATTGGCGCGGCGCCGGAGCCGCGCG
>Ga0172382_10014212_pt1 | contig 10163 bp, 9 predicted proteins | sample Leawel138RmetaG_FD_122245 | JGI IMG/M metagenome (GOLD analysis project Ga0172382, IMG submission 122245) | Leachate microbial communities from a municipal landfill in Southern Ontario, Canada - Leachate well 138R metaG | ecosystem: Engineered > Solid waste > Landfill > Unclassified | place... | reverse complement strand
GGGCGGCCGATCCGCTCCCAATCGCCGTTCCAGCGGATCTCGCTGCCGATCGCGCAAGCGGCATCCTCGACCAGCGGCACGCCGCACGCACGCGCAAGCGGAACCAGTCGGCCCAGGTCGCAGGGCATGCCGATCTGGTGGACGCACAGAATCGCGCGCGTGCGCTCGGTGATCGCCGCTTCGACGAGCGCAGGGTCGATGTTGAACGTGTCGGCTTCGACGTCGACGAAGACCGGGATCGCGCCGCAATAGCGAATGGCGTTGGCGGTCGCGATGAACGAATGGCTGACGGTGACAACCTCGTCGCCGGGCCCGACACCGGCCACGAGCAGTGCGAGATGCAACGCCGTGGTGCAACTCGACACGGCGCAGGCATGCGGAGCGCCGACGAAGCGGGCGAACTCCGCCTCGAAGGCAGCGACTTCCGGGCCCTGCGTGGTCCAGCCGCTGAGAATCACGCGGCGCACGGCCTCGGCCTCGGCTTCGCCCATGACGGGCCGCGTGATCGGAATCATGCGGCCGCCGGCAGGTCGCGATTCGTCTCCCACCATTGCACGAGACTCTTCAGTCCGTCCTTCAGAGGGATGCGGGCATGGAAGCCGAGAAGTCGCTCCGCCTTCTGCGTGCAGCCGAGCCGGCGGGAAACCGGATTGACGCCGCGTTCGGGACCGTACTCGGGCTTCAGATCGGCGCCCATCGCCTCGATCAGTGCCGCCGCCAGCGTGCGCAGCGAAGTCTCCACGCCGCTCGCAACGTTGTACGTCTCGCCCGTGAGTTCCGACAGCAACGCGCGAAGGTTGGCGCGCGCGACGTCCTCGACGTGGACGAAATCCATCGTCTGATGGCCGTCGCCGAAGATCAGCGGCGGCTCGCCCCGTGCGATGCGTTCCATCCACCGGATCAGCACCTCGGTGTACCGACCATGCAGGTCCATTCGCGGGCCATAGACGTTGAAATAGCGCAACGCGACGTACTCGAGCCCGTACATTGCCCGATAGGCGCGCAGCATCCCTTCGAGGAAGGTCTTGCTCGCTCCGTACCAGGTGTCGTCGTTGTATGGCGGGTGCGTTTCGGGCGTCGGGAAGACGTCGGCGAGTCCGTAGACCGACGCGGACGACGCGGCGACCACCCGCTTGACCCCGGCTTCGCGAGCGGCATCGACGACGTTGAAGCTGCCGTCGCACATCACTTCGCACGCCTCGCGCGGGTCGGCGGCACAAGCGGTGATCCTCAATGCAGCCAGATGGAGCACCGCGTCGATGCCGCGCGTAGCGGCACGCACCGTCTCGACGTCGCGAATGTCACCGCGGATGATCTCGACGCGTGGATCGCCGGACGCGGACTCGAGGTTTCTCGAATGACCCCGGACGAAGTTGTCGAGCACGACGATCCGGGCAGGTGCGTGCTCGCGAAGCAGCAGGTCGATCGTCGTCGAGCCGATCAGGCCCGCTCCTCCGGTCACGAGAATCTGCGCTCCGTCGATTTCCACGAGTTCCGCCCTGTGTCCGCCGTGATGGCGCGAACCGCGCCCGTTCTTCCGCTCGTCTTCGTCGTGCGGTGTCTGTCAGCCTGCTCCCTCGCACCGCAGCACCACGCGCACCGTTCGCAGCAGGATGCGCAGATCGACTCCCAGCGAGCAGTTCTGTGCGTAATGGAGGTCCATCCGAACCATGTCGTCGAACGAGACCCGACTGCGTCCCTGCACCTGCCACAGCCCCGTGATGCCCGGTTTCACCTCGAGCACCCGGCGCAGATGCCACGGCTGGTAGTTCTCGGCTTCGTACGGAATCGGCGGGCGCGGACCCACCAGGCTCATCTCGCCCCGGAGCACGTTCCACAACTGCGGCAACTCGTCGATGCTGGTCTTGCGAATCCAGCGACCGACCGGCGTGATGCGGGGATCGGCGTTCATCTTGTACGCGAGACCCTTACCCTCGCTCGCTGCGTCTCCGACGTCGTTGCCCTTGATCAGGTTCTCTACGTACCGACGATGGATGTCGTCGGGAACGTCTGCGCTCATCGAACGGAACTTGTAGAACACGAAGGGCACTGCACCCTTCCCCAGCCGGACCTGGCGGAAGATCACCGGGCCCGGGGAGGTCAGCGCCACGGCGAGCGCCGTGATGGCCATGATCGGTGCGGCGAGCAGGAGTGCGACGAGGGCGCCCACCACGTCGAGTGTCCGCTTCAGCGCATACTCCCCCGTGCCGTGCGGAAGTGCCTTCGGCTGCGCGGTGTGCGACTCGAGGTTGCGCTGGACGAGCTCCTCGAGCCGGTCGCCCGGATAGGTGGCGCTGCGGCTCGTGTATCGCAGCCCCCGCGCCGTGCGCTGCACCCGCTCGCTGAAGGAGCCCGTTCCTGCGGCGGCGGTGTCCGGATGCAGGACGGCGAAGATCCCGTCACCCAGCTTTCCGAGATAGTCGGTCTCGCGGGTCTCGCTCTTCAGGCACGTCGAGAAACGCTCGAGCGTCTCGTGGGGCATGCCGGCGTCGGCGTCGAGCCGGAAAAGCGTCAGCGACAACGGCGCTCTCGAGCGATCGGAGCGCCGCTCCTCGCGTTGCAGCAAGCGCATGAAGGCCGCCTCGCCGAGGATCGCGTCCGAATTCTCGTGCGCCTGCTCGATACCGCGGGACGTCTTGCTACGCCGTGCACGACGCGACAACAGGCGTGGCGTGGCTTCCTTGCGCGGAGCGTGGGATCTTCGCGCGGACTTCTCCGCGAGCGGCACGAACCCCGACGCGATGCGGGTGGCGTCGATGCGTGCCGCTGTCGACTGCACCGAGGACGAATCTGCGCCGTCGGAGCCGACGAGTTCGAGGGAGCGCAACATGGCGACCCGCTCGCTGCCGGAATGGTCGGCCGCCGGTCCGCACCCGTGCTCGGTGAACCGCGCATCCACAGTTCCCCCTCCCCTTTTGCCGGACCATTCAATCGCGGATGCGCAGACACTGTCAACGAGCGGCCCCGCCGTTTCCTCCGACTACCTCTTTGGGAGTAGCCCGGCGGGAATAGCCCATCGACGCGCTTTGTCCTCGTTCCGATTCACCGCGAACATTGCGTGCAACGAGCCTCGTCGCCGCGCCGGCAGCATGGGACTGGGACGAGACGACCCACCGGAACGACCGGCCCAACGAATCTGTCGAGCGGAGCCACAGCATGCCAATCGCCGACGATGTGCGACTCGGCCCAGGGGTCATGATCTTCCAGCCGTCGCTGGTGAACCTGTACGGCTGCACGATCGGCGAGGACACGCGGATCGGCGCGTTCGTCGAGATCCAGAAGAACGCCGTCATCGGCGCACGCTGCAAGATCTCCTCGCATTCGTTCATCTGCGAGGGCGTCGTCCTCGACGACGAGGTGTTCGTCGGACACGGTGTCGTCTTCACCAACGACCGCCGGCCGCGGGCAACGAATCCGGACGGACGGCTGCAGACCGAGTCGGACTGGACGGTCATCGGCACGCGCGTGCGTGCGCGCGCTTCGATCGGGAGCAACGCCACGCTGATCGCCGGGATCACCGTCGGCGAAAGGGCGCTGATCGGCGCCGGCGCCGTCGTGACGCGCGACGTACCCGAGCACGCGATCGTGGCCGGCGTTCCCGCCCGCGTCATCGGCGATACACGCGCCATGCGCTGAGCCGCCACTGCATCCATCGATTCACCGCAACGTCGTCGCACCCAGCGACCCACCGTACGGCACCACGCAAGGGAGTACCATGCTCACGATCGGCATCATCGGCTACGGGTACTGGGGTCCGAACCTCGTACGCAACTTCTTCGAGACAGCCGACATGCGCGTGGCGGCGGTCGCCGACTTCGACACGCGCCAGCTCGAGCGGGTGCGGCAACGATACCCGGCGATTCGCACGACCACCGACTACCGCGAACTGCTGTCCGATCCGTCGATCGACGCGATCGCCGTGGCGACGCCGGTTGGCAGCCACTTCGAGCTCGGCATGGCCGTGTTGCGAGCCGGCAAGCACCTGTGGATGGAGAAGCCGATGACCGAGACATCGGATCAGGCGCGTCGGCTGGTCGACGAGGCGCAGCGGCGCGACCTCGTCCTCATCGTCGACCACACCTTCGTCTACACCGACGCCGTGCGCAAGATGGCCGAGCTGATCCACGGCGGAGAGCTCGGGCGCATCTACTACTACGATTCGATGCGGATCAACCTCGGGCTGTTCCAACGCGACGTCAGCGTGATCGCCGACCTCGCGGTGCACGATTTCTCCATTCTCGACTACCTGTTCGACGAATACCCGGTGGCGGTATCGGCCAGCGGCGGAAACCACTTCCCGGGCGCGCCGGAGAACCTCGCCTACGTCGCGCTCTTCTACGACTCCGGCGCCATCGCGCACATCAACGTGAGCTGGCTGGCGCCGGTGAAGCTGCGGCAGATCCTCATCGGTGGAAGCCGGAAGATGATCAAGTACGACGACCTGGAACCCAGCGAGAAGGTCAAGGTCTACGACAAGGGCATCGACTACACCGACGATCCCCAGCAGATCTTCGAGATGCGCGTGGGCTACCGCACCGGCGACATGTGGGCGCCGAAGCTCGCGATCACCGAAGCGTTGCGTGTCGAGGCCGAGCATTTCGTCGATTGCATCGACCACGGACGTCTTCCCGACACGCATGGCGAACTCGGCCTGCATGTCGTGGCTCTGATCGAAGCCGCGAACCAGTCGATGCGGCATCGGGGCGAGACGGTCCAGATCCGGCAGCGGGAGCTCGTGCAATGATTCCCTTCGTCGACCTGAAGGCGCAATACGCATCGATCCGCGAAGAACTGCAAGCGGCCGTCCTAGGCGTGCTCGAGCGCTGCCAGTTCGTCCTCGGCAGCGAGGTGGCCGCCTTCGAAACGGAGTTCGCGCGCTACTGCGGCGCGGGCTTCGGTGTCGGCGTGAACACCGGGACCAGCGCATTGCACCTCGCGCTGCTCGCCGGCGGCATCGGCCGCGGCGACGAGGTGATCACGGTGCCTTTCACGTTCGTCGCGACCGTCTCGGCGATCGACTACGTGGGCGCACGGCCGGTGTTCGTCGACATCGATCCGTCGAGCTACACGATCGACGTCGGCGCGATCGAGACGGCGATCACGCCGCGCACGAGAGCGATCATCCCCGTCCACCTGTATGGCATGCCGGCCGACATGGATCCGATCGTCGACATCGCCCGGCGCCACGGCCTGCTCGTCATCGAGGATGCCGCGCAGGCGCACGGCGCCGAGTACAAGGGGCGACGCGTCGGCAGCATCGGCGACATGGGCTGCTTCAGCTTCTATCCGGGCAAGAACCTCGGCGCCTGCGGCGAGGGCGGAATGGTCACCACGGACGATCTCGAGTACGCGCGAAGGATCCGGATGCTGCGCGACTGGGGCGCCGAACGGAAGTACGAGCACGTGCTCAAGGGCTTCAACTATCGGCTCGAGGAGCTGCAGGCGGCCGTACTGCGAGTGAAGCTGCGCCAGCTCGACGCGTGGACCGAAGCGCGACGCCGGGCGGCGGCGTGCTACGACGAGCACTTCGCGGGCAGCACGGTGGCGCGGCCGGAGATTCCGAACGACGTGCGCCACGTTCATCACATCTACGCGATCCGCACGCGCTACCGGGCCGAATGGCAGTCGTCCCTCGCTAACGAGGGAATCCAGACGGGCATCCACTACCCCACGCCCGTTCACCTGCTACCCGCCTTTGCCGAGCTCGGCGGGCAACCCGGTCAGTTTCCGCATGCCGAGCGTGCGGCGCGCGAGGTGCTGTCGCTGCCGATGTTCGCCGAGCTGACGGGCGCGCAGTGCGCCCAGGTCGCGCAACGCGTCCTCGCACTCGCCGAACTCGACGCGAGCAGGGTGCGCAGCGCCGAGCCGACGACCTGACCCTGGCGCCGCACGTGAGCGACGCGACACGCGCCGATGCTCGGTGCGAAACCGGCGACGCCCCCGCAGGCGGCGCCGAGCCGCTTCTCGTCTTCCCGTGCAACGGCAACGCGATTGAGGCTCTTGACTGCCTGGGCCGGCGCTGGCGCATGCTGGGCTTCGTCGACGACACGTCCGAAAAGCAGGCCAGCGTCATTCACGGTCATCCCGTATACACGCGAGCAGCCTTCGAGCGATGGCCGGACGCCTCGGTGCTCGCGGTACCGGGCGGGCCGTCGTCGTATCGCGGTCGCGCGGCGCTGATCGCACGCCTGGCCGTGCCGACGCATCGCTTCGCGCGCGTCATCCACCCGAGCGCTCGCATCTCGCCGCTTGCCGTGCTCGGCTGCAACGTGCTGATCATGGCCGGCACGGTCGTGACCAGCAATGCCGTCATCGGCGATCACGTCTGCATCCTCCCGAACACGGTCGTACATCACGACGCGAGCGTCGGCGCAGGGACGCTGATCGGGTCGAACGTGACGATCGCCGGCGGCGTCGTGATCGAGGAGACTGCCTACATCGGCAGCGGGACGAGTGTGAAAAACGGCGTGCGGATCGGTGCCGGCGCACTCGTCGGCCTCGGCAGCGTCGTCGTCCGTAATGTCGCGGCCGGCACCGTCGTCGCGGGCAATCCGGCACGAGCGCTGCGCGAATCCGCGCCTGAACCGACGCCCGAAGGGCGTTGAGCGGCATGCAGCGCCGACTCGATTACTCCGATGCGGTGTCCGACTGGCTCCTCGAATGCGCGGAGGAAAGCATCGCGCGCGGCAACCTCGAGGAGGCCCTGAAGTACACCTACGTCGCCGCGACGATCCTGTCGCGCCAGAACCGGCGCCTGGTTTGTGCGCGACTCGAGTCGAGTCTGCAACGTATCGCGGAGCGCCTCGAGGACGCCGCACCGGCTCCCGCCCTCGACGACATGGCGATCGACGACCCGGCCGTCCCTGGCGAGACCTGCTTCCACGTGTTGAGCGAAGCACTCGCCGCCGGAGGCCTCACTGCGATGGTCATCCGCTGGATCGAAAACGATCCCGGCCGGCGCCATTGCGTCGTCTTGTGCGCACAGCGGAGTACCGTGCCAGAGGAGCTGGAAAGCGCCGTCCTGCGGTCCGGGGGACAGGTCCACTGCCTCGACCCCGCCGATTCGTTCGTTCGGCGAGCGAGCCGGCTCCGGCGACTCGTCCGTGCACACGCAACGCTGGTTGCACTCCACATCGACGTCGCCGACGTCATCGCGGGGGCCGCCTTCGGCACGCCCGGAGGGCCACCCGTCTTGCTGGCCAACCATGCCGCCCACGCATTCTGGACCGGCGCGTCGACCGTCGACCTCGTCCTCAACGTACGCGGATCGGCGCTCGAGAACCACTGGACCGAGATTCACCGCGGCAAGCCGGCGCACGCCATCGTCCCGGTGCCGCTGCCGCCGCCGCGCCCGCGTGAAGACCTGCAAGCCGATACCCTTCGCAGGCGCCGGGCGCGAAACTCGCTCGGGATTCCCGAGGAAGCGCTCGTCCTGATCACGGTAGGAGCCTCGTTCAAGTACCAGCCCGTGAACCGGATCGACTTCCTCGGATGGCTCGAAAACGTCCTCGCGCGGCTCCCGAACGCATACCTACTCGCCGTCGGCTTCGCAGCAGACCAGCGCTGGAACGCCGCGTCGCGACGCCAGGGCTTCCGGATCCGCACGCTCGGGGTACTTCCGCGCAATCGCCTGGCGCTCGTGCACGATGCGGCCGACCTGTACGTGGAGGGCTTTCCCTTCGGCACGACGACTGCGTTGCTCGAGGCGGCGATCGCCGACATCCCGGTCGTGCTCTCGCCCGCCGGATGTCCGCCACCCTACGGATCCGACGGGCTCGCCCTCGACGGGATCCTGCGCCGGGCCGAGAATCTCGACGAGTATGCGGCCGAGATCGTCCGCCTGGCGACGGATCCGCTGGCACGCCGCGCGCTCGCGGAAGCGGTCCGCAACAGCGTTGCCGCGCACCACTCGGGACCGGGCTGGCGCCGTCATCTCGACGCTGCGATGGACCGACGACCCGCGGAGCATCGCATTGCGCGTCCGGTCGAGGGCACTCCTACGCCGCGACCGATCCACGAGTATTGGGGCGCATTCGTCGAGCGCTGGAACTCCCGCTACGACGAGCGACTGGAACAGGGGGTCGACACCGCCCTTTCGCTCGGGCTGCGGCCCCGGCTCGCACAGCCGGCGCTGCACAGCATCGGTCGCTTCGCCGATGTCCGGGCGAATCGGACCATTCCCCTGCCGTTGCTGGCGCTGTTCCTCGATCGATGCGCGCCGCTACTGCCGACGAGGGGCGCCGCATGGACGTTTCGCTCCCTCGCCTTCCTGTTTCGCGGGGCGCTGGTATCGAGAACGCTGCGCAAGGCGCGAGCGGTTCTTCGGGGCAACCGAAGTCCGGGCTCGTGGTACAGCGAGTATCGAAAGTAATAGTGGCGAGGTAGACGATCGCAGCGGCACTGCATCGGAAGGCGACCGGAGGGAGCACGATCGTGGAACAGCAACCGATCCGGGTGGTGCTCGCGGCAGACCACAACTACGTGATGCCGCTGACGGTGGCGATCTGCTCCGCCGCGTCGCATTGCGACCGTTCGTGCGTGCTGGCCTTTCACGTCATCGAGCACGGAATCGGGCGCGAGCTTCGTGCGAGGGTCGAGTCGTCGTTGCAGGCAACCGGGTTTCCGAACGCCGGAATCGAGTGGATCGAGGCGCCGGTCGACCGCTTCCGCGACCTCCGGGTGGTCCATCGCTACATGAGTCCGCTGATCTATGCGCGGCTGCTGATCCCGGAACTCCTGCCCGATACGATTGACAAGGCGCTCTACCTCGACAGCGACGTCATCGTCAACGACGATCTGCGCGAGCTCTGGGATCTGCCTCTCGGCGGCCGTTCGCTGCTGGCGGCGGTCGATCGCATCGGGTTCATCGGTGCCGTCGGCGGCGTCGCGCACTACCGCGAACTGGGACTCGATCCCGACGCAAAGTACTTCAACACCGGCGTGCTGGTGATGAACCTGCGCAAGTGGCGGGAAGGCGGCACCACGGCGCGCGTCTTGGACTATCTGCGGACGAACCGCGACCACCTGCGGATGGAGGACCAGGAGGCGTTGAACGTAGTGCTCTTCGGCGACTGGGGCGAACTCGATTTCCGCTGGAACTGGCAGATACCGTGGCGGGGCGTTCGCCGCGGAACCCACTCGATGAACTGGGTGCCGCCGACCACCCGCAAGAGCATCGTGCACTTCACCACCGCGGAGAAGCCCTGGCTGCCCGGCTGCGATTACGAAGAGAAGCGCTGCTTCTTCGAGCATCTCAACCGCACCGCGTGGGCCGGCTGGCGAGTGCCGCTGGTCCGCGAAGCGACGTTCCGTGCCGTTCGTGCTATGCAGGACGCACGCGACACGATCGGTGCCGCGCGACGTGCGATCGTGCAGAGGCGACGACACGAACCGCTCGTCCGGTAGCGTCGCGCCGCCGCCGCTCGGCGCGATGCGGGCGCTGCACCGGACCTCGAAGGCCGGTCAGCGCAGGCATTCGAGCGCGCGCTCGAGCTCCGCGCGCAGGCCCTCGAGGTCGATCTCCGGCGCGCCTGCCCGGCCCGGCGTGCTGACGGTTTCGTCCGTCTCCGCGCGGTGGCCGGCGGCGGTCTCGCCGGAACGCCCCTTCCCCGCCTGCTGCGCCTCGCCGAGCCGGTTTCGCGCCCCGCTGATCGTGAAGCCCTGCTCGTAAAGCAGCTCGCGGATGCGGCGCACCAGCAGCACCTCGTGGTGCTGGTAGTAGCGGCGGTTGCCGCGCCGCTTCATCGGGCGCAGCTGCGTGAACTCCTGCTCCCAGTAGCGCAGCACGTGCGGCTTGACGCCGCACAATTCGCTCACCTCTCCGATGGTGAAATAGCGCTTCGCGGGAATCGGCGGCAACGCTGCCTTCGTGTCGGTCCTGTTCTGCATCGTGTGCCATGCCGGGCGCGCGCGCCGGGCAACGTTCAGGTCTCGCTGCCCTCGATCTGCGACTTCAGCTTCTGGCTCGCGTGGAAGGTAACCACGCGGCGGGCCGAGATCGGGATCTCCTCGCCCGTCTTCGGATTCCGGCCGGGACGCTGGGGCTTGTCGCGCAGCTGGAAGTTGCCGAACCCCGACAGCTTCACGGATCCGCCGCGCTCCAGGGCGCCGCGAATCTCGTCGAAGAAGGTCTCGACCATGTCCTTCGCTTCACGCTTGTTCAG
>Ga0172382_10014211_pt1 | contig 10163 bp, 9 predicted proteins | sample Leawel138RmetaG_FD_122245 | JGI IMG/M metagenome (GOLD analysis project Ga0172382, IMG submission 122245) | Leachate microbial communities from a municipal landfill in Southern Ontario, Canada - Leachate well 138R metaG | ecosystem: Engineered > Solid waste > Landfill > Unclassified | place... | reverse complement strand
GTTACGCGCGCGATCCACTGAACGCGCCTCAATTAATTCAGCCAGGGAATACAGCGCCATCACCATGGCGGCCTCGGGCCACTCACCAATAAGGAAGGCGCCAGTGACCGCCACCGTCATCAAGGCGTGGATGTTGAGCTGGCCTTTGAACAGCGCGGCCAGCCCCTTGCGGAAGACGGCGAGGCCCGCCATGGCAATGGCCAGGGCCGCCAGAGCCATGCCCGCGGCCTGCCATACCAGTGCATCCATTCCGGCAAAGCCCAGGGTTTCCGCCAGCCCTGCAAGGGTCAGTGCGGCCAGCAGCCGCCATAACTCGCGGCGGGACTGCGCCCGGGCCGCCTCGGCCGTGGGCGGAGCGGCCAGCGTTTCCACCTTGAAACCGCCCTGCTCGATTGCTGATACAAGCTCATTCCAGCCCTCTTCCGACGCATCAATCGCCAGTGTCCGGCCTGCCAGGTCGAAGTGCAGACGCTGGACGTCAGCCCTGCCGTCGAGCAAGCGCCTGATCTGGTTTTCTTCCACCAGGCAGTCCATGGCGGGTATCCGCAACATCAGGACATCGGGCCCGCTCATCCCAGGCGGGGCCACCGCCGCTGCGGCATCGCCCCCCGTATGCCGCAGCTGAGGCTCGCAGGCGCAGCAAGGCGATTCATGGCCACGCTCGTGCTCATGGTGATGGTGATGCGCGGCTTGATGCTCATGGCTGGGATTGTGATCGGTGGCGGGGCGGTGAGCGGGCCCAGGTTGCGAATTGCCGTGCCGACCGTGAACAACTGGCATAAATTTCTCCGGATACCGGGGCGCCCCCTTATGTGGAAAGCATCCCCCTCCATTCATGCCTTATTGGAAACCCTGTAGCAGCTACAAGGTCAACTGCGGGCTTTGCGTGTCGTAGCACTACATGGGTGCTATTCTCAGACGCTTGCCTACAGGCACTTCCACCAACCAAGGAGACCAAGCATGGAATACCGTAGCCTCGGGCGCAGCGCGCTGCGCATTTCACCGCTCACACTGGGCACCATGATGTTCGGCGGCGCAACCGATGCGGCGGAATCACTGCGCATCATCCACGATGCCCGCGACAGCGGCATCAATTCCATTGATACGGCCGACGTCTACAACAAGGGCGAAACCGAGCGCGTACTGGCCAAGGCGCTCGCCGGGGAACGCGACCGCTGGGTGCTGGCCAGCAAGGTTGGGAACCGCATGGGCGATGGGCCGAACCAGTTTGGGTTTTCGACAAAATGGGTGATGGAAGGAGTGGAAGCCAGCCTGCGCCGCCTGGAAACCGATTACCTTGACATTGCCTACCTGCACCGCGACTTTCCTGGCCGTTCCCTCGAAGAACCCATCCGGGCGATGGGTGACCTGCTGCGCCAAGGGAAAATACGCTATTACGGCTTATCCAACTTCCGGGGCTGGCGCATAGCGGAAGCGGTGCGAGTGGCACAGCAGCTGGGGGTCCCCGCACCCGTCGTCATCCAGCCTGTATACAGCCTGGTCAACCGGGTCGCCGAACAGGAACAATTACCGGCCGCCAACGAATACGGCATGGGTGTGATTTCCTACAGCCCCCTGGCACGCGGTGTATTAACCGGCAAATACCGCAATATGGATGATGTGCCAGCGGATTCCCGGGTTGCCCGCGGCGATACTCGTATCCGCGACACGGAATGGCGCCAGGAATCCCTTGTCGTCGCCAACGCCATCCGCGAACGCGCGGAAGGCCGCGGCCATACGACCGCCGACTTTGCCACGGCCTGGGTCATCAATAACGATATCGTGACATCGGCCATTGCCGGCCCGCGCACTTTCGAACAGTGGCGCGCCTATATGCGGGCGCTGGAAGTAAGGCTCGACGCTGATGACGAAGCCTTTGTCGACACGCTGGTAGCCCCGGGCTATGCCTCCACCCATGGCTACAACGACCCTCACCACCGGGTCAGCGGCCGTATTGCAAGCAGCTGACGCTGAACACTCAATTTCTTTGACCTCACCCGCGCCGATCCGTAGCCACTCAGCAACGGATCGGCGTTTTTGCTTGGGAGACTTTACATACATCAAGGATGCTGATGGAAATGCGCTCAAGTCCCAAGGGTTAACCCTATACTGGAACTTTAAGAAACATTTAGCATCATTCACTCACCAAGCAGAGCGCCATGCAAATCCTATTGAACCGCCTACAACTTTCGCACAAGTACGCCATCATCGGCTTGCTGGCCCTCATTGTCATGCTCATCCCCACGAGCATTGTCGTGCTCGACCAAAGTGCCACCGCGCGCAAAGCATCTGCGTCCGTGGAGTATCTTGTTCCGGTGCGGCAGACCCTGGAAACCATTCGTCTCAGTCAGCAGGCTCGCGGCTTGTCCAGCGTCTACCTGAACGGCAGCACCGGCACTGCCGGCAACCTTGCCAGTGCACTTGAATCGGTGCAAAAAGCCCATGACCAGGCCGATGCCGACATGCTTGCAGCGGGTGTGGATGCCCAGACCCGCGCCCGGCTTCGCGACCTGCGTGGGCAGATGGATACCTTGGGGGCGCGGGTACGTGCCCAGGGGCTGGATTCGGCCGAAAGCTTCAGCGCCTATTCTGCCATTGTGGCCCGGCAACTGGATGTACTTGCCGATCTCGTTTCCGCAACCGGACTTGACCTCGACGCCGCCCCGGATACCTACCCCCTCATCAATGGCTTGTTCGGTAGTTTGCCTCAGCTTACAGAACATCTGGGGCAAACCCGGGCGCTGGGCTCAGGCCTGCTGGCGCGGGGCATCGCATCGGAAACCGACCGCAGGCAAGTGACCATGACACTCGCCCTCGCGACCGACCGGCTGCAGGACTGGGAAGCTTCTCTTGCCACGGCGCAGCGCAACAACCCGCTGATCGAAACCGGGCTTGCAACAGCCTTGAAGCAGGCCAGCGACGACACCAGCCGTGCTCTGTCACTGACCCAGCGTGAAATCATTGATGCCCGGGTGCTTGGCCACTTACCAACCGACTACTTCAACGCCATGACCCAGGCCATAGACAGTCAGTTCACGCTGGCCTCCCAGGCAGCCGCAACCCTCAGCACCCTGCTGGATACACGGGCAGCACAGGCCCAATGGCAACTATGGCAGTTGGTCGGCGGGCTGACGGTACTGGCACTCGCGGCATTCTGGCTGGCCGTCATCATCACCCGCAGCATCATCGTGTCGCTCAACACTTCACTGAGCATGGCGCGGACCGTGGCGCGGGGCGACCTGACATCCATCGCCCACATCGCTGGCACGGATGAAGTCCAGCAACTGCTGCAGGCACTCAACGACATGAATGGCAGCCTCATCGGCATGGTCGATCAGGTACGTGGTGCTACGGACAACATTGCGACAGCCGCCCGTCAGATCGCCGCCGGCAATCAGGATCTTTCCGAACGCACAGTGGCCCAGGCTGCCTCGCTAGAAGAAACAGCCGCCTCGATGGAACAGCTGACCAGCACCGTTACGCAGAATTCCGAAAACGCCCGCACTGCGAACTCATTGACACGCGAAGCTACCAACGTGGCCCGCCGGGGCGGCCAGGCCGTGCTGCAATTCGTTGACACCATGTCGGCCATACGCGATACCTCATCACGTATTTCCGACATCGTCGGCATCATCGACGGCATCGCCTTTCAGACCAATATCCTGGCCCTGAATGCCGCGGTGGAAGCCGCCCGCGCTGGTGAAGCCGGCAAAGGGTTCGCCGTGGTGGCGGCCGAAGTCCGCAGCCTGGCGCAACGCTCGGCCACATCCGCGCACGAAATACGCGACCTCATTGGCCAATCAGCTGCCGAGGTGGACTCCGGCAGCCGACTGGCCGATGCGGCAGGCACAACCATGCGTGAAGTGCTGGCCAGCATCGAACAAGTCGGCACGCTCATGAACGAGATCGCCATAGCCAGCACAGAACAAAGCTCTGGCATTGCCCAAGTCAACATTGCCGTCGGCCACATGGATGGCGTCACGCAACAGAATGCGGCCCTGGTCCAGGAAGCCAGCGCCGCCGCCGATTCCCTGCTGGAACAGGCCGACATGCTGGTGCATGCCATCAGCGCCTTTCGTTTGCCAGACGACAGCATCGATACCGGCCAGAACGCCAGCCCACGCCTCGCACCGGCCCGGGCAGCCCTGCTGCCCGCCGGTTGACCCCGCGCATGGGCGGGCAACACGCTGCGGCCCCTAAGGCGCTTCCGGCTGCAAGGGCACTTCGGCCAGCATGGTGTAGCGGCTACCCGTGGCGCTAGGCGCGGATGCCACCAACACACAGCGGCCGGCCGTCCAACTGATGGGCGCCCCCCGCAGCGCCGACAGGTCGTCCGGCCCCGCGTTCCTCAGCAGGGATACATGCGGCCGGAATGCGGAACCTGGCGCCCGCCACCCCAAGGGTGACAGATAAGCCCAGAGCCGTGCATGTGCATGGTGCAACCAGGCAGGCGACGCTGGCCCGGATGATGCGGGCCCCAGCCACACCACCCTGGCGTTACGAAAGCAGCCCGGCTCGCGCAGCACCATAGGCCCTGTGGGCAGTCTCCAGCCAGCGCAGGCCTGCGCCAGATCATGCGCCTGTCCGGCATCTGCCTGCCCCAGGAAAGCCAGCGTCATATGCAGCGTATCGACCCGCATGGGGCGGCCGCCATACAAAGCATGAGCGCTGTCCACCCAAGGGACGATATCCGCAGCCTTCTCGGGAGTAGGCCAATAAGAAAAGAAAAGTCTCATGCAAGCACCTGCGTCATGATCGGCCCTCTGTTTCATACAGCAGCCAGATCATCGCCAGCAATGTCAGATTCTTGGCAAGCGAGCCAAACGGATGCAGCCAGAGTTCAGGCACATTCACGGTCAGGGCAAGGGTATAAGCCAGCAACAGCGCCGCCTGCAGCAGCCACAGCCAGCGGCCGCGCCACGGCAAGAGCGTAAGCAACCCCAGCGCAAGGTGCAAACCAGCCCCTATGTAAAGCGCAGCGGGTGCCAGGTTCGCAGGCAGGCCGACGGACTGCAGCATAGCCAGACTGTCGGCAACAGGAGACAGACCCAAGCCAACCCCCCCGGCAATCAGCCACACAAGCGCCACACTGACCCGCAAAATGGGCGCCAGCCAGCGTAAGCGGGCTGCCAGAGCCACATCCCCACTTACGCCGGTCGCAATAAAGGAAGCCACGCCGCGCGGGGCGCGCCCCAGTATGTGCTGCGTATCATGCACGGGCGCCGCACTACCGCGCTCGAGCATGGACAGGGTATCCGGGTCCAGCGGGCTGCCAGGCAGCCACTTCCCGACCTGCGCCATGGCCCGCATGACCCACATCGGGATACCCATGAAACGGGCAGGTTCCCGTATACCCATTGTGCGGCGAAGACCTGTATAGAATTCCCGCATGGTCATGGCTTCAGGCCCAACCACGGCGACCCGGCGGCCTGCATGGGCACGCGCGACTTCGTCCCGGGTTGCCAACGCCACGACCACGGCCACCAGGTCATCCACATGAACAGGCTGAACAAGCTGCTGCCCCGAGCCCGGCAGGGGGATGATGGGCTGGCTGGCCTGCATGGTGAACATGGCAGTACCAGCACCGCCAGCACCGAATACCAGGGATGGCTGCACAATAATCCCTTCCACAGGAAGCGCACACAAAGCGTCGTCGGCGGCCTTTTTGCTGAGGTGATACGGTGTAGTTGCGGCGTCGTCCGCCCCCAGGGCCGAAATCTGCACGATGCGCGGCACGCCCGCCGCAGCGGCTGCCGTGAACAGGGCGGCCGGCGCCCGATGATGCAGAGGCTCGAAGCGCTGGCCGCGTGTTTCCTGCAGGATGCCGACAGCGTTGATGACCACATCGATGTCCTGAACGGCGCCCACCCAATCAGAGGGGCTTAACGCATGCGCAAAGTCCTTGTTCAGATGTTGCACCGCCCGGGTCTTGGGCACAATATTGCGCCGCGAGACCGTCACCACCCGATGCCCACCCCGCAGCAGGGCTTCCAGCAGGCGGCCCCCAATGAAACCGGAAGCCCCGGTAAGAAGAACTCTCATGCCATCCCCCGTCAAAATACAAGCTACCGTGTATCGGGAAGCCGGGCAGCCAGCGACACGATTACAGGCTACCTCATCCCTTATCCTGCTACCATCCTTTTGGGCACGCCTGCCGCTGTTACATCAAGATGCATTGTGGCGCATTGCCGCCACGCTCCTGTCTTCGTTCAGCCTTATCATGCTCGGATCATCACTACACAAGGGCGCGGAAATGGGCATCGCTTGCCAGGGCCATCATGCCGGGCGATCAGAAAATGGGTTTCATCCTGACCGTCCTACTGGGGATAGTCGGGGCGATCGTGGCCGGATACCTGGGCAGCGCCATGGGGCTGTATCAACCGGGTGAAGGTGCCAGCTGGATAGGCTCCATCATTGGTGCGATCATCGTGCTCTTTGTTTATGGGCTGATAGCCAAAAAACGCTGATTCGCCGCCAGCAGGGCCACATGCGGGGCGCCGCCATAGCGGCGCCCTTTTTGCGCCTACGCCTTTCATATGCGGGCCTGCACGGCAAGGCACGTAAATCGCCTTGCACTTACAATAAAGGGTAAGGCCAAGGCCGCAAACGCCGCTAGCGGAGAATCCCATGAAAACCGATGCCCGCCATTTCTCACCTCTTAGCTTCTGGAAAAAACTGGCTCCTAATGCCCGCTCCATTGGCCGTGGCGCGGTCGAAAAAGCACTTTATCTCTTTTACGCCACCCAGAATTCCGCCACCCCCAAATGGGCCCGCCGCGTCATTTATGGGGCGCTGGGGTATTTCATTTTGCCGCTGGACGCCATTCCTGATCTGGCGCCCTTGATTGGCTACACCGACGACATGGCGGTCATGGCGGCCGCATTAGCAACCGTCACTTTCTACATCACCCCTGAAGTCAAGGCGCAGGCGCACAAAAAAATGTCCGAATGGTTCGGGTCGCCCGCCCAGGGCTGGTCCGACGCCTGAGGCGCTGCACGGTTTTACATGGCGCATAGCTTCGACGAACATTGGCTGCTTGAGACACTGCGTCTGCGGGAATCGCTCTGGGGGCCGCTTGAAGACTCAGCGGAAGCGGGCCGCGCCCGGGCTCAAGGCGGCGACTTCAGCACACGCTTGCTGACCCGTGCACGTCTGCTGGCACGGCGCGAGCAGGTTGACGACAACCTTGCCGGCTGGCGGCAGATGGCCCGCGTGGTACTTCTGCTGTTCATGATCGTAGCCCTGGTAGCAGGCGGCGCCGCAGCCGCAGGGGCCTTGGGCAGTGGCGGCCAATCCGTCAACCTGGCTGTGGCCGTCACGGCGCTGCTGGGCCTGAATGCCATCACTTTTCTGATCTGGGTCGTCAGCTTCTTCATGCAGGCCGGCACTAGCGGCAGCCTGCTCACCAATATCTGGTTCCGCCTGACGCGGCGGCTGGCACGCGGGCCAAACGCCGCACTTCTGCCCCGCGCACTGCTGGAACTCCTGACCAGGCAAGGCTTGTCTCGCTGGGCGGCCGGCGTGGTGAGCCATGGCCTTTGGGTGCTGGCCCTGCTCAGCATGCTGGCCACCTTGCTGGCCATGCTGGCAACACGGCGCTACACCTTTCTGTGGGAAACCACGCTGCTGTCACCCGATACATTTGTTCAGGTTGTGCATGCCCTGGGATGGCTGCCGTCACTGCTGGGCTTCGCCCAGCCTGCCGCGGACACCATTCGCGCCAGTGGCGGCCAGCAGATATTGCCTGAATCCGCACATGCCTTGTGGTCCACCTGGCTGCTGGGGGTTGTCGTGGTCTATGGGCTCCTACCCCGTGTGATGGCTTTATTGCTGAGCGTCGTCATCATGCGTCGGCGGCTGAAGCGTCTGGCTGTCGACCCTTCCCTGCCCGGCCTGGCCGAACTTCACGATCGTCTGATGCCTGCCAGCGTGAACACGGGCATTGATGCAGCCGCAGCAGAACCCGCCGCCACGGCCCTATCAGGCCTGGCCGAGATCCCCACAGGCCATGGCCCCCACTACCTGATGGGCCTGGAACTCCCCCCAGACCAGAACTGGCCGCCGCAGCCCGTGCCGACGGGCATTACCGATCTGGGCGTCATCGATAGCCGCGAAGAACGTCACCGCATGCTCAACACGCTGCGTCATCATCCTGCGCAGAGCCTGCTGGTCTGCTGCGATGCCCGTCAAACACCTGATCGCGGTACGCTGGCGTTGCTGAAAGAGCTTGCGTCACTGGCAGGCGAAATGCGCGTGGCATTGCTGCCCGATAATGGCCTGCAGGCACGCCGCCCACAATGGCGGCAACAACTCCTGCAGGCCGGTTGCACGCCCGAGCAGATGCCGGCCGACATTACATCCGCCTACGCCTGGATGGAAACAACCGCTCAGGCTGGCGCTGCCACGTCAGCCTCGTCAGTCGTCCAGCCCGGCCGCGCGGCCAATGCCCCCCCAGGAGCACCGGCATGAACGCCTCATCCCAGGTGCTGCGTCTGGCTGTTGTCGGCCACACCAATACCGGCAAAACTTCATTGTTGCGCACCCTCACCCGGGATCCTTCCTTCGGCGAAGTCATGGACCGGCCGGGCACCACCCGGCATGTGGAAGGCGTCCGCCTGTTGATCGAAGGCAGCACCGCGGTCGAACTGTTCGACACGCCAGGCATGGAAGACGGCATGGCACTGCTCGACTATCTCGACACGCTGGTGCCGCCAGGCACACGGCTCGATGGCCCCGCCCGTATTCAGCGCTTCCTGGACAGCCCTGAAAGCCTGCGGCGCTTCGAACAGGAAGCCCGCGTGCTGCGCAAATTGCTGGACTGCGATGCCGGTCTGTATGTGGTGGATGCCCGCGACCCCGTGCTGGCCAAGCATCGCGACGAACTGGCCGTACTGGCTTCCTGTGGCCACCCCCTGCTGCCGGTGCTGAATTTCACGCACAGCCCCGACCACCGCATAGATGAATGGCGGTCCGCCCTTGCCAGGCTGGGCCTGCATGCGATTGTGGAGTTCGACACGATCGCGCCTTCCCTTGACGGCGAAGACCAGCTCTATGACAAGCTCGCCTTGTTGCTGGATACCCATGCGCCCACCCTGCGCGCCCTGCGACGGGATGTGGCGGACCAGCGCCGGCAACGCCGCCTTGATGGGCTGGGCATCGTCGCCGAGATGCTGCTGGATATTGCGGCGCTGCGCCTGTCATCGCCGCCCGACGAGGATTCCCTTCAAGCCAGCGCCAAAGAACTGCAGCGCCTGGCCCGCCAGCGTGAACAGCGATGCATAGACGCCTTGCTCAAACGCTACAACTTCCGGCCTGCCGACTTCCCCTCCCACGCACTGCCGCTGCAAGGCGAACGTTGGGATATGGACCTTTTTCATCCCCAGGCGCTCAAGGAAGTCGGCCTGCACCTGGGCAAGGGCATGGCAGCCGGCGCCATGGCGGGCGCCACACTGGACATGTTCACCGCAGGCATCAGCCTGGGCGCCGCGACCCTGCTGGGGGCCGCCGCCGGTGGTTTGTGGCAAGGCGCCGACAAACTGGGGCGCCGCCTGCTGGGGCGTCTGAAGGGTTATCAGGAACTGACGGTGGACGACGCCGTACTCCGCCTGCTGGCCATGCGGGAACTGGCGTTGATCGTTGCCCTTGAGCGCCGCGGCCACGCCGCCCAGGGGCCGATAGAAATCGCCTCGCTGGTGGCAGACAAGGCCGACACCTTGCGCAAGGAAAAACTGCCCGAAGAACTGCTGGAAGCCCGTGCCAGCCCGGAATGGTCCACCCTGACCGACCATTACCAACCCACGGCGCGACGCGCGCAGGCCGTCAAGCGGCTGGCGGCAGAACTGGATACTAGCTGGATGCCGGAGTCACTGCAGATGGGGACACTGCCGAATCACACGGGTTAAGGCGACGGCGTGGGTCGCACTTCAGCTACCAGCCACGTGGCCCGCAATACACGCGGCGAGCCATGCACGCTTCAAAGCAGCACGGCCTCGTTGGACAACCCGCCATCGCCCATGTCCGAACCGGGGCCGGTGGCGCAGTATCTGCGCATGATGGCCTCAATGTCTTCGATGGCCCCCAGTATGCCTTCCGCATAAAGCTTTTCGGCCATGCGGGCCTGTAGCCGGGTACAGACGGCTTCCCACTCATGTGCATCCGCCGGT
>Ga0172382_10014210_pt1 | contig 10164 bp, 8 predicted proteins | sample Leawel138RmetaG_FD_122245 | JGI IMG/M metagenome (GOLD analysis project Ga0172382, IMG submission 122245) | Leachate microbial communities from a municipal landfill in Southern Ontario, Canada - Leachate well 138R metaG | ecosystem: Engineered > Solid waste > Landfill > Unclassified | place... | reverse complement strand
CGCCTGGAAGAACGGGGGTTGGTCGAGCTGACGGGGGGCCGTATGCGTACGACGGAAAGCGGCTGGCTTTATCTGAACGACGTCGTACAGGAATTCCTGGATTGATGGCTCTCCTGTAGCCGGGACAGGGTTCGGAAATTTTTTCGTTGAATGTGGGCTATGCGGCATCGACAGCCACGATTTAACGTGGAGCTGCACTAAAATACGCACCGTTATAGTGCACCACGCACTGTTTTGGTGAGCAGGGTCGATGCAAACCGGGGCAGGGCGCACATTATGCTTGGAACATGCCTATCGAAAACTGGCATGGCGATTGCGTCAATGCACTGTGTCCGTTCAAAAATTTGGTTCAGGAGCCCCTATGTCCACCCCGGAAGATGTCATCAAGCTGATTGCCGATCGTGAAGTCGCGTTTGTGGACTTCCGATTCACCGATACCCTTGGCAAAGAACACCACCTTACTGTTCCCGCCCACACCGTGGACGAAGAAAAGCTGGAAAGCGGGGTCATGTTCGACGGTTCTTCCATTGCCGGCTGGAAGGGCATCGAGGCCTCCGACATGGCGCTGGTCCCGGAAGCCGGCACCGCACGCCTCGACCCTTTTCGTGAGGAAACCACCCTTATTCTGACCTGCGACGTGGTCGAGCCCTCGGATATGAAAGGGTATGACCGCGACCCCCGTTCGATTGCCAAACGCGCCGAAGCCTATTTGAAATCCAGTGGGCTGGGCGATACCGCCTATTTCGGCCCGGAACCCGAGTTCTTCGTATTTGACGGCGTCAGTTGGGACGACAGTGTTTCCGGTTGCTTTGTGAAAATCCATTCCGACGAAGGCGTTTGGTCGCGCGGCCTGGACATGAATGGTGCCAACATGGGGCACAGGCCCGGGCATAAGGGGGGCTATGTGCCCGTTTCGCCCATCGACAGCTTTGCCGATATGCGCTCTGAAATGTGCCTGCTGCTGGAACAGCAAGGTGTGCCGGTCGAAGTGCATCACCACGAAGTTGCAGGCCCCGGCCAGCTCGAGATCGGCACCCGCTTCAGTACCCTGGTGGAACGCGCTGACTGGAACCAGATCCTTAAATACACCGTGCGCAACGTAGCGCATGTCTACGGCAAAACGGCCACCTTCATGCCCAAGCCCATCGTCGGCGATAACGGCTCGGGCATGCACGTCCACCAGTCCATCTGGAAGGATGGCCAGAACCTGTTCGCCGGCAACGGTTATGCAGGCTTGTCGGAGTTTGCGCTGTACTACATCGGCGGCATCATCAAGCATGCCCGTGCCCTGAACGCGCTGACCAACCCGGCTACCAATTCCTATAAGCGGTTGGTGCCGCACTTCGAAGCCCCCGTCAAGCTGGCCTATTCGGCGCGCAACCGTTCGGCATCCATCCGGATCCCCTACGTGGGCAGCCCCAAGGCCCGCCGTGTCGAGGCCCGTTTTCCCGACCCCATGGCCAACCCTTACCTGTCGTTTGCCGCTTTGATGATGGCCGGGCTGGATGGCGTGCAGAACCGGATCCATCCGGGTGATCCGGCTGACAAGAATCTTTACGACCTTCCCCCGGAAGAAGACGCAAAGATTCCAACCGTCTGCGCTTCACTTGAAGAGGCCGTTGAGGCACTGGATGGCGACCGTGAATTCCTCACCCGCGGTGGCGTGTTCAGCAATGACATGATAGACGCCTACATTGCGCTCAAGATGGAAGAGATCACACGGTTGCGCATGACTACTCATCCCATTGAGTTCGATATGTACTACAGCCTGTAAAGGCAATCGCCGCCGCATAATCTGCATCAATGTGCGGCGGCACCAACCAGGAAGCCGCAGCATGGACGTCAGCGCCTACGAACTGCTGTCGACGGCCGTGCTGCTGCTGGACCGTCGAGGTTGTGTCAATTACGCCAATACGGCAGCCGAAGAGCTATTCGGCAATTCAAGAAAGGCGCTGCAGGGGGAGTCTGCTGCCCGCTTGTTGGGTGGCGACGAAACTCTGCAGGCGCGCTTCATGGAAACCGTTGCAGGCAGGTTCGGCATACTCAGGCAACCCTTGTCGGTCATCAGGCAGGGCATGCCCATGCCGGTGAATGTGGCTGTCGTTCCTTTGTCGGGCATGCCCTGGGCCGCACTAGTGGAAGTGCGTATCATCGAACAGCACATGCTGCTGGAACGCCATCAGCAGCTCAGCAAAGAGCTGGCTGCGCAGCGCGAAACGCTGCGCAATCTGGCTCATGAAGTAAAGAACCCGTTGGGGGGCATCCGTGGCGCCGCGCAGTTGCTGGATACTGAGCTGGGCGGGCAAGGGCTCAGGGAATACACGGGCGTCATCATCGCTGAAGCCGACCGCCTTGCTCATCTGGTTGATCGCCTGATCGCGCCCCAGGGCGGGAGCCTGCAGAAACGCTGCTTGAACATCCATGAAGTCTGCGAGCGGGTGCGCATGCTGGTCTGCGCCGAATTTACCGCAGTCGCGGTGCAGCGCGATTACGATGCATCTCTGCCAGAGCTGCGGGGGGATTTCTCGCGCTTGTTGCAAGCCATGTTGAACGTCGCCCGCAATGCCGCTCAGGCGCTGACTGAACATGCTCAGCAGCGGCAGCCGCTACTGGTTCTGCGTACACGCGTGGCCAGGCAAGTACTGTTGGCGGGTTATCAGGCGCCCCTTGCGGTGGTGATCTCATTGATCGACAACGGGCCTGGCGTACCCCCCGAATTGCTGGACAAGCTGTTTCATCCTTTGGTCACGGGTCGGGCCAAGGGAACCGGGCTGGGCCTGAGCCTGGCTCAGGAATTCATACAGCAGCATGGCGGTATTCTGGAATGTGAATCCCGCCCCGGTCACACGGAATTTCGCATGATATTGCCCCTGGAGCCCATATGAAACCGGTCTGGATAGTGGATGACGATCAAAGCATACGTTGGGTTCTGGAAAAGGCGCTGGCCAGGGTGGGCCAGCCGGTGCAATGCTTTTCCGGTGCGACGGAAGCCCTGGAAACCTTGAAAGACCCGAATATCGAGCCGCCCTCTGTGCTGGTGACGGATATCCGTATGCCGGGCATGGATGGGCTCGATCTGCTGCAACACGTCAAGGATCGCCATCCCGAACTGCCGGTGATTGTGATGACGGCCTTCACCGATCTGAACAGCACAGTAGCCGCTTTTCAAAAAGGGGCATTCGATTATCTGCCCAAGCCCTTTGACGTGAACGCCGCCGTGTCCCTGATACAGCGGGCGGGCCAGCGTGACATGGTCGACGCGCCGGCACCGCTAGAGAAGCGCGAACCTGAAGGGGGGCGGGTGATGATGCGATCTTCCTCACCCGCCATGCAAGAGGTATTTCGCGCCATCGGCCGTCTGGCACATTCCAACATCACTGTACTGATCACCGGCGAATCCGGTACCGGCAAGGAATTGATTGCCAGGGCGCTTCATGATCACGGCAACCGCGCCGCCGGCCCCTTTATTGCGCTGAATGCGGCCGCCATTCCCAAGGATCTGCTTGAAGCCGAGCTTTTCGGGCATGAGCGCGGTGCATTCACCGGCGCCACGCAGCAGCGGCGCGGTCGGTTTGAGGAAGCACGCGGCGGCACCCTGTTCCTGGACGAAATTGGTGATATGCCGTTTGACTTGCAGACTCGATTGCTGCGTGTGCTGGCCGAGGGCAGTTTCTATCGGGTCGGGGGTTCACAAGCCATTCAGGCGGATGTGCGCATCATTGCTGCGACCCATCAGCCATTGGAACAAAGGGTGATGGAAGGCCGATTCCGTGAAGATCTGTTCCATCGTCTTAATGTCATTCGGCTTCGTTTGCCACCCCTGCGGGAGCGCAAGGAAGACATCCCCGCGCTGGTGCAGATTTTCCTGCGCAATAGCGCGAACAGCCTGGGGGTGGCTGCACGTCAGCTCACGCCAGCGGCTCTGGAAGCCCTCATGGCTTTCCACTATCCCGGCAATATCAGGCAGCTGGAGAATTTCTGCCAGTGGCTGACCGTGATGTCGTCCAGTCCGCGTGTGGAAATCAAGGATCTTCCGCCCGAAATCAACGGCTCAACGGACGCATCGGCAGTGTTCGCCAGCGATGGCGCGGGTCTGGATAAAACAGGGCTGCCAGCCACAGAAACGCGCGATACCAGTGCCCAGGCTGGATGGCAGGAAATGCTCAAGCACGATACGCTGGAGCGGCTGGCGCGCAATGAGCCTGCCATCATGGCCAGCCTGACACGGGATGTCGAGCGTATCCTGATCACTGCGGCGCTGTCCCATTGCCGGGGCAGACGTATGGAAGCCGCACAGCGGCTGGGCATAGGGCGCAATACCTTGACCCGGAAATGTGTCGAACTTGGCCTGGACGGCCAGGAAAGCTGACGCTTACTCGGCTGCCAGGCCGCGTTGGTAGGCGCGGGCGCGTTGCGCCATCAAGGCCTCGCGCTTGACGAAATCTGCGATGAAAGGGGTGGCCGGCGCATGATGCAGAGCGTAGGGTGTGTCCCATTGCACAATGTTGCCGCTATGCATGACCCCGATGCGGTCCGCAATGGCAAAGGCTTCGGCCTGGTTATGGGTGACTAGCAGGGCGGTATGGCCGGTCTGCTTGAGAATATCGCGTACTTCGAATGCCAGCCGTTCCCGTGTGTCGACATCCAGATTGGAAAAAGGCTCGTCGAGCAACAGCAATTCTGGTTCAGGGGCCAGTGCGCGCGCAAGTGCGACCCGCTGTTGCTGCCCGCCTGATATTTCATGGGGAAAGCGATGCCGGGCGTCGTGCAGGCCGACCAGTTCCAGCAAGGCCTCTACACGTGCCTGACGGCGCGTCTTGTCCCAGCGCCGCAAACCGAAAGCAACGTTTCCTTCGACGCTCAGATGGGGAAAGAGAGCGTAGTCCTGGAACATCATGCCGACATGACGATCTTGGGGTTCGATGGACATGTCAGGGGCCGAGATGAGCCGGCCCCCCAGCCGGATATTGCCGGCACGCAAGGGCTCAAAACCTGCGATGGCACGCAATATGGTGGTCTTGCCGCAACCGGATGCACCCAGCAGGCAGCCGATATGGCCGCGCTGCAATGTGAGGTCGAGGTCGGTCACCACTGGCAGAAGGCCTTCAGGCGTGTCATAAGCCAGGGATATGTGTTCCAGTTCAAGCAGGTCGGACATGTCGATATCAGTAAGCCGGTTTCAGCTGTGTTCGCGCCAGCAATACGACGGGCAGCAGCCCGGCCAGCACGATGGCCAGTGCGGCCACGGCGCCTTCTTCGTAAGTGCCCCGCGATGCTTCTGCATATAGCCAGGTGGCCAGTGTCTCGAAGCCTGCCGGCCGCAACAGCAAAGTGGCTGGCAGCTCTTTCATGGCATCGACAAAGACCAGCAGCCCGGCAGCCCCGATAGCGGGCCTGAGCAGGGGTAGATGGATACGGCGCAGGGTGCCAGAGGGCGATTCGCCAAGCAGGCGGGCGGCCTGTTCCATTGAGGGCGGGATCCGCGCCAGGCCGCTTTCCATGCCACCGACCGAAATCGCCAGAAAGCGGATCACATAGGCACAGACCAGGGCGCCGACCGAGCCCATGAGCCATAACGCCGGATCAGCGCCGCTCAAGCGGCCCCACAGGGTGGATAAAAGGCCGTCTAGCGCCATGATGGGTGCCAGCAGGCCGATAGCGAGCACCGTGCCGGGGATGGCATAGCCGCTGGTGGAGATGCGTGCGCATATTCGTGCCAGGGTAGGGCGGTCGGAGTTGCGGATGGCGCGTGCCGCCCATGCAACGGCAAGACCGAACAGCAGCGTGAAGAACGTCGCCAACAGCGCCACCTTCAGCGTATTCCAGGCACTGGCCAGAAGCTGGTCGGAAACACTACCGGTGATGGCCAGATGCTTGAGCGTTTCGTTGCCGAGGTAGATGGCAGGCGCAATGAAGCCGATGATGACAGGTGCGCAGCCCAGGCCCAAAGCAATAAGGGCACGCAAACCGTGCAACTGGCGCGGCTGCACGGCACGAGCGCGCAGGTTGGAAGCATAGCGTTGGCGTTTTCGGCCGCGGCGTTCCACGAGTACCAGTACGGCCACCATGACCAGCATCGCCAGAGCGATCTGAGCTGCGCCCGCCAAGTCGTTGCGCGTAACCCAGGTCGTGTAAACGGATACGGTGAGGGTCTGTACGCCCAGGAATTCCGATGCGCCAATATCGTTCAAGGCTTCAAGCAGGGCCAGACTCAGGCCAACCGCGATGGCGGGCCGCGCCATGGGCAGAGCCACGCGAAAGAACACCCCTTTACCGGATTCCCCCAGTATGCGCGCGGCTTCAAGCAGGCTGGCGGCCTGCGTGGCGAACATGATGCGTGTGCTGAGGTAAACGTAGGGGTAGAGCACGAACCCGAGCAGAACGATGGCACCGGGCAGGGAACGCAGATCGGGCAGGCGGAACTGGCGGGGGCTGGAATAGCCAAGCAGATCGCGGAGCAGTGTTTGGCCCGGGCCGATGGGGTGAAGGATATCAAGATAAGCGAAGGCGACGATGTAGGTCGGGACGGCCAAGGGCAGCAACAGCGCCCACGACAGCACCGACCTGCCGGGAAAGCGATAGGCGGTGATCAACCAGGCGGCGCCCACGCCCAGCGCTGTCACCAGCACGGCGACGCCGATCAGCAGCACGGTGGTGTTCAGGAAGGCCAGCGGAAGCACGTGATCGAGCAGATGCCGCCAATGCTCGAATGAGCCGCTGCGGGCATGCCACACTAGTGTAACGACAGGCGCCAGTACGCCGGCAGCGATAAGAAGGGCGGCCACCAGCCAGGGGCCGCCCGCGTCTGTTGCCAGGAACAGTCGTAGCTTGCCCGCAAAGCCTTGAGAGGCCCTGTTGGCAGAATAGGCTGCCGCCGGGTCTGCCGGCCGCGCAGCCAGGGGAGGGGTTTCAGTTGTTGAAGCCAACCTTGTCCACCAGTTCGCTGGCTTGCTTGCGATGTTTGGCGATTTCAGTGAGGGGCAGGGGGTCGATGATCAGCCTGCCGAAGCTGGCCACCACCGGGTCGAGTTCCACGCCTTCCTTGACGGGGTATTCGTAATTGGCCTTGGCGTACAGGCTCTGGGCCTTGTCTGACACAAGATATTCGAGCAGCTGCACGGCTTCGTCACGATTGGGGGCATGCTTGGCCACGGCCGCACCTGAAATGTTCACGTGGGTGCCACGGCTGTTTTCATTGGCGAATGTGGGTCGTACCACCTTGATGGCTTCGCCCCACTTATGGGCGTCGGTGCCGGGCTCGGCGTTCTTCATGCGGCCGACATAATAGGCATTGGCAATGCCGATGTCGCAGATGCCCCCAAGGATGTCGCGTGCGACATCGCGGTCGCCGCCGGCAGCCTTGCGACCAAGGTTGTTCTTGACGTTGCGCAGCCAGTTTTCAGTGGCTTCCAGGCCGTTGTGGGCGATCATGGCGGCAATGAGCGCCGTATTGTAGGGGTGCTGGCCCGACCGGATGCAGACCTTGCCCTTCCAGCGTGGGTCGGCAAAGGCTTCGTAGGTAATGGCGCCTACATCGAGCTCTGTGGCGACATACGCGACACGGTCACGCAGGGAAAGGGTGTACCAATGATGGTCGGCACCGCGCAGGTTTTCGGGGATGGCTTCGCGCAGAACGCTGGAATCGATAGGCTGGGTCACCCCGGCTTCTACCAGGTCGAGCAAGTTCCCGATATCTACGGTCATAAGCACATCGGCCGGAGACTTTTCGCCTTCCGCCTTGACACGTTCTATCAGGCCGTCTTTCACGAAAACGGTGCTGACTTTCACCCCCGTGTCTTTCGTGAACTCGTCAAGCAGCGGCTGGATCAAACGCGGCTCGCGCGTGGTATAGAGGCTGACTTCCTGGGCGGCAGCGGCCCAGGCCATGCTGGATAATACAATTGCGCCCGCAGACAAGGCGATGCGGAACAATGGACGCTGTACGGGCTCAAAGGGCATGGGTCGTCTCCTGTATAAGGGCAGCCTCGAAGGCGGCTCGATGAGGCCTGACCCCGACGGACAGGCCCAAGGCCCGGCGCTTGCCGGACTTTTTCAATGATGCATTATAGAATAATAATGATTCTCAAATAGACTGAGAGGACAGATAGCAGGCGTTTGAGTGGGTTTCCTTTGATTCTGCTTAAGGAAACCCGAAAGATAAGTGCCGATTTGCGTTTTATTGCCTTATCCTACAGAGTTGTATCTGTCCACTATCGCCAACCATCTTCCCATTTACAGGCTCATGGCAGCTTTCAATACTGAAAAAGTACTCAGCGTGCATCACTGGAACGACACGCTTTTTTCCTTCACCACCACACGCGATTCCGGGCTGAGGTTCGATAACGGCCACTTCGTCATGCTGGGCCTCGAGGTTTCGGGCAAGCCGCTGATGCGGGCCTATAGCATCGCCAGCGCCAACTACGAAGAAAACCTTGAGTTTTTAAGCATCAAGGTGCCCAACGGCCCGCTGACATCCCGTTTGCAGCACCTGCAGGTCGGTGACGACGTGCTGGTCAGCCGCAAGCCGGTCGGCACCCTGGTGGTGGATGACCTTCTTCCGGGCAAGCATCTGTACCTGTTTGCCACAGGCACCGGCCTGGCGCCCTTCATGAGCATCATCAAAGATCCGGAAACCTACGAGCGGTTCGAAAAAGTCGTGCTGTTGCATGGGGTGCGCTATAAAAGCGAACTTGCCTATCACGATTACATCCACGAAGAACTTCCCGTCAACGAATATTTCGGCGAGTTCGTGCGCGACAAGCTTATTTATTACCCCACCGTCACACGTGAACCCTTCCGCAACGAAGGCCGCATCACGCAACTGGTGGAAACCGGCAAGCTGTTCGAAGACATAGGCCTGCCACCGCTCGACCCGGCCACCGATCGTGCCATGATCTGCGGCAGCACAGCCATGCTTGCCGACATTTCCGGCATGCTCGATAAACGTGGCTTCAAGGTTTCCGCCGGCGTTGGCCAGCCGGGCGATTACGTGATCGAACGGGCTTTCGTCGACAAATAGCTTCTTGTTGATTGAGGCTATAGCCGCGTACACTCCGATAGGTAGCGCAGATCGCGATCCGATTCAGCAATAACCCTAGGATACCGGCCATGGCAAAGGAAATCATTCATACCGACGCGGCACCCGCCGCTGTCGGCCCTTATTCGCAGGCTGTTTCGATTAGCGGCGGGCGCACCCTGTATCTTTCGGGCCAGATCGGGCTCGAACCGGGTACGGGTGAACTGGTGTCCGAAAATTTCGAAGGGCAGGTGCGTCAGGCGTTCGCCAATATGAAGGCGGTTATCGAAGCGGCGGGCGGCACGCTGGGCAACATTGTCAAGCTCACACTCTTCCTGACTGATCTGGGTAAATTCGGCAGCGTCAATGCCATCATGGCCGATATCATTCCCCAGCCCTATCCAGCACGCTCCACCATTGGTGTGGCCAGCTTGCCCAAAGGGGCGCAATTCGAAGTTGAAGCCGTCGTCGTGCTTTGAGCCGGCGGGGGTGTCCGCCAATTCATGAGTACGCCTGTTAAAGCGCCCAAGGAAAACCGGCAAACCTCGCAGCCAGCAGGCCGTGCCGATTCGCCGCAGGAACGCAAGTTCAAGCGGTTGGGGCTGGTGGAGCCTTCAGATTTCGTGGTGCATCTGCCTATCCGCTACGAAGACGAGACCCGCATTTCTGCCATAAGCAGCGCCGCGCCGGGCCAGGCTATTCAAGTGGAAGGAGAAGTCCTGCATAGCGAGGTACAGCTGCGCCCGCGCCGGCAATTGGTGGCGGTTATCTCCGATGGTACCGGCAGGCTCAATTTGCGCTGGTTGCACTTTTATCCCAATCAGCGGCGGCAAGTCGAAACAGGGCGTCATATTCGTGTGCGAGGCGAGGTCAGGGCGGGCTTCAATGGTTGCGAAATCGTGCACCCCCGCGTGACGGTTGCCGGAACGGCGCTACCCAACGCGTTGACACCGGTGTATCCGACAACTGACGGCCTGTCGCAGCCCGCGCTGCGACGTGCAATCGGGCAGTCACTGCTCACCGCCGATTTGTCCGAGTCGCTGCCAGACCCCATGCTCCGGTCGCTGGCGCTACCGTCCTTCAAGGATGCGATACGTATATTGCATGCGCCGCCGGCCGGCATGTCTGTCCACGAACTCGTGGAACGT
>Ga0172382_10014209_pt1 | contig 10164 bp, 13 predicted proteins | sample Leawel138RmetaG_FD_122245 | JGI IMG/M metagenome (GOLD analysis project Ga0172382, IMG submission 122245) | Leachate microbial communities from a municipal landfill in Southern Ontario, Canada - Leachate well 138R metaG | ecosystem: Engineered > Solid waste > Landfill > Unclassified | place... | reverse complement strand
GACGGCTTTGGCGCTGGAGCATATCCCGCTGGCGGTCTTGCTGATCATCGCCGTGATTGCGCTGGCTGTCGTTGTGACGGTCAGATATAACCGGAAGATCAGTCAGGCCGAAGCAGATCGCGCAGAGGCCCAGGGCGTGAAAAAACAGCAGGACAAGATTATTCAACTGCTCGAAGCAGCGCCCTGCATCAGCAAGCGAAACGCAACCTGGCTGCAGGACGAAACGAAGAACGGCGGCAGACCGCCAGAGCCGATTGTCTGTCAGTATCATGCCGCGAAAGAAAGGGGCGACAAATGAAACGACTCGTAATCAACAGACTCGCAAAGCTCGACGATCGCACGCTTGGCCGCCTGATTGTGTTTAATGGCCTGAAGATCGTCGGCACGTTCACAACGCTTGAATTGCCGTTCCGAAACAACGAGAAAAGCAAAAGCTGCATTCTGTCGGCATTCTACACGGTCGAGCCGCGAACGTCGCCGAAATATGGCAAACACCTACTTGTCAACGGCACCGCGCCGAGAGAGCTGATACTGCTGCATCACGGCAACTATCCGAAAGACACTCAGGGCTGCATCATAGTCGGCACCGGGTTCGGCGACATCGACAACGACACAAAACTGGAAGTCACCAGCAGCAAGGCGGCTATGAAAAAGCTGGTCGAGTTAGTGCAGGAACCGGCTGAACTGATCATACTCTGAGGCATGGAGCATGGACATTGACGAAGCAATTAAAACGGTCATCGAGATCGGGCAGCGATTTGAGTGACAACTGCAGCTTGCCGAAGAACTTGCCCGCATCGAGCGACAGAGAAAGGATGCTGCAAAGGCGCAGGCGGCAGGTATCTGGCGTTGAGTTGTGTAGTTGTGGAGGCATTTACTGGAAGATCGGCAACGTCGAAAAATGCGGCGATTGCCAGAAAATAAGGGAGTAATATCATGGAATTTATCTGGAAAAACATCGACACCATTCTTCTCGTGGTTCTCATCGGCGCAAAGCTGCTGGAATACATCGCGCCGAAGACTCAGACCACTGTTGATGACGAAATCGTCAGCGGTATCAACTGGGCGCTGCAGCACGCGCAGGGCGTTTTCAATATCGTCGACGATCTGACCGCTGCCGGGCTGATCAAGACCAGTAAAGCCGAGGCGTTCAGAAAAGAATTGCAGGCGCAGCATAAAAAAGTCTACGGTAAAGACTTGCCAGAAACGGCCATTAGCGCTGCCGAAAACATCGCTGCCGGACTTGCTGCCGAAGACCACAACATCAAGCGTCTGGCGGCTACCGTAAACCCTCAGTTGCCCCCGGCACAGTAAGACTCGGCGTAGACTTGCAGGGGGCGTCGTTATCGGCACGCACGAAAAACGCATTTTTAAAGATCAATAAAGACTGGAAAGGCGGCAAGCCGGAAGTGACAGCAGGGTTTGAGCTTACCGGAAAGTTTTAAACAATTTCGGGAATCCTCTAGGGTGTTTGCCCCCCTCGCAATGAGGGGGCTTTTTTATGTCATTGCTTGCGGAATATCGTCACCATCCGAAAACGGTGATTAGTTGATTTTACCATGCCTATAGTCGCCTCCAAAACGAATTCTTTCTTGCGATAAACCGGCAATACCTGGTCGAGCCAGACGACGTGAGCGCCGGGCCGCATGCGAGAGCCGAGAGCTTTCATTACCAGATTGCGCTTAATCATGGTGGTGCCGTAGTGTTCGCAATCCTCGACGGAGTAGGGCGGGTCAGCAACGATGAGGTCAAATTCTTCGATTGGTACAGACTTCAAGGTCTGCGCGTCGTCAACATAGTCAGGGTTTCTGTCAGGGTTGATGTCGCAGGTTTTACCCGGTAACGCATCCAGATCGACGCAGCCCGAGAACAGATGCAGGATGTTCGTTTTGTCTGGAAACATGGCCTTGATGCGCCTCAGATAACCGTGAGGGTAGCCGCCATACAGGCCAGATTTAACAGTGTAAGTGTTTCCCATTATCCATGTGCCGACAATGCGCCCGTCTTCGCCGAGGAAGATGTTTCGCGGGTAGCCGGTTGTGGCGCAGTATGCGTTTATGCGGTCTTGTAATCCCCAGCCCCATTGTGGTGCGTTCATGTCGTTGCTCCTTGCAGCCATTCAGCAGCCAGGTTAAACGCAATCTTGCGCGTGGTTTCCGAATACGGCCCCAGATGCGGCCCGAAGAAACCGTTTTTCCACATAAGCTGTTTTCGCTTCAAGTAATACCGCGTCTTAACTTCCCCGGTAATTTGTGACGAATATTTCTGGCTTTCGATTATTGCAAGCCTATTACCCCGGCTCTGCACTGATATTAGTTTCATCACTCGTCCCTTTCTGCCGCCGATATTGCGGTTCTGATTAGTTGGTAGGTTATCGCGCTTTGCATCTTGCCGTCATTTTTTGCCGCAACAAGAGATTCCCGCATCTGCTCGATCAGCTTGTCTTTGCGCTCAATCTCAGCCCGCGCCTCGGCGAGCTCGCGCTCAAGCTGGCGAACATAAACAGCGGGAACTACGCCCATGAGGGCGCCGCTGCTTCGTATTTTGCCAACTCTTTCACGCTCATCAGTCCATGGTGTGCCGCTCATTTCTTTTTCATCCTTTCAATCTTTGCATTGGCCGCCCTCATCTTGGCATCGTGCCGGTTATGGCACCGCTGGCAGAGAGCCGCCAGATTCAGAAAACTGCACGCTTCCGGCCGGTGGTCGTAAACGTGCGCGGTTGTCAGGACTACTTTCGAGCCGGTTATTGGGTGCGGTTCGTAATTTCTGGCCCCGCACCACTCGCATCGGTTTTGGGCGCGATAAAATCTGACAAACCGGCTTCGGAGCTTCCAGTCTGCCGGGTATCGGCTTCGATTTTCTGGCTTAATCGGCATTTAGTCTTCCTTGAGCCGTTTCAGTTCTATAACCAGTTTTTTTCTAAGCGCCTCAATCGCGGCAAGCTGTGAATCTGGGCTGTTGCAGGCGCCGTGCTTTGAGTATGTGCAATCCTCGGTTCCGTCCGGCGGCATTGTTTCGCAGAGAGCATGTCGGCATTGCGTCGCACCGCAGCAACAAAAATCAATCGAAAACTGCCCGTCAAAGAAGTTCGCGCTGATATTTGCGTTTTTATTTGCCATTATTCTTTTTCATCCTTTCGATTTTCCTTCTTCGCCTGATCTCCCGCGCAATGAACTGCCGGCAGTCTCGCAGCATCGCAAGCTGGGCGTGTTCAAGCAGCGGGTAAGTTCTCCTTCTTCGGCTCCCAGAGATTCTGTGGGCACTCTCGATCTTGCCCGCTGCCGATCTTGATGCCGCCCTTGGCGCTACAGCGCCAGGGATAGCCGCCCCATTCGTCGGGGCGAAGCGATTTGTAGCGGAAGCGGCAGGTGAAACAGTTTCGGGGTTCGGTCATGATTTGGAGTCCTTTTCCGCCCACAATTCATCGAGGGCTTTTTTAGATTCAATACAGGCTTGATTGCCGCAAAATTCGCAGTGCTCTGGCGTTCTATCCCAGATCGGGCAGTCGATGGCGCAGCGTAGTGACCTGTTTACAATTCGGCGCAGGCGGCGATATGCGAGGCGCTGCGTTATCTCGACCAGTCGCTGACTTCGGCGATAATCTTCACTGCTCATTCTGACCCCCATACAGGCTCGCCTGCTGCTCTTTGCCGTCTCCGAGCCTCAGTCCGTCCCAGACCGTGATACCGGTGTGAAATGCGCGACGCTTCACAAAGCCTCTTTCGGAGAGCTTTATGCTTAGAACTCGATGCGGCATGGGCCGCTCTCCGGCCTCTTCGCACCAGTCGCAATAGGCCTTATACAGGTCTCTGGTCTTCACATACCCGCTCTTTTTCTGCGGGCAGGTGGTGCAGGTTTCGGCCAGAAAGATTCCGATTAGGTCCTGAGAGGTTCGATATTCCTCGGTTGCGATCTCAACGGCGGCCGGAGCTTTCAGCCCGCAATGCTGCCAGAGCACGCAGCCCTCGACGGCCCAGTTCAGGATACCCGGCAACTCGGCCATGAGCTTACTGGTCAAATGCGGGTCTTGCTTCTCGGCCGGGATGCAGACGTTGAACGGGATAAGCTTCACTCTTCGCCAGATGCCGGTATCTGTGCCTCTGATTTTCGGCTTGTGGTTCGTCCGGATCCAGATCTTGAATTGCGGTCGGAACTCGAAGAATTCTTTATGCAGGAATCGCGCAATGATGATGTCATCGCCGGTCATCGCTTTGATTTTGGATTCTGCGAGACACTGGCCCTCTTCGGTTTCGTTTGCCGACACCAGGCGCGCTCCCGACAGTCTGGCCAGATCGTTCGTCGGTGCGTTGTTGCTGTTTTCTCGGCCGCGCATCAGGGTTTCAGGGGGTGTTTCCATCGAGTAACCGCCGAGTAAGGCTGAGAGGATGTTTGAGAAAACCGATTTACCGTTTTTGCCAGTGCCCCAGAGGATGAACATGACCTGTTCTGTGGTCATACCCGTCAGACAATACCCGATTGCCAGCTGGATATACTCAACCACAAGCGGGTCAGGAATAATGTCGGCCAGGAATTGCCGCCAGAGGGGACATTGCGCGTCTGGGTCGAAATTCACATTGCTGATTCTGGTGATTATGTCGGCGGGGTCATGTGGCCGCAGTTTGCCGGCTTTCAGATCCACCGTGCCATTGTTGCAGCAGAACAGCATCGGGTCTCTGTCGAATTCGCCGGCCGCCACAGATACAGACGGCATACAGGCGGCCATACTAAGGGTTGAACTCATAACCCTGGTCGATTCTGATTTTTTCGCCCAGTCGTTAAGAGCCCTGGTCAGATCGGCGTCGCTCTCGGCGTAACTGGCCTCTACTTCTGCATACAGATTTTTTACAACCCGATCGTGATACAGCTGCTTTACGATAGACTCTTCGGGGATCCAATATCGGCCCTCCCACGCATACCAGCCACGCGTCGAGGAATATTTAATTTTGCCGTCAGAGCCAGAGATCAGGCGCTCAGCATTACCCAGGTCGGTTGCCTTGGCCGGGTTGTAAACGTCTCTCAGGGTCAGTTGCTTCGCGCCGGTCGTGACGCCGGATTTGATGGCATCGACCTTTTGTCTGATAACGTCGTCTTTGCGCTTACGACTCATCTGTCTCTCAAGGCGCTTTTCTGCGAGATTGCCGGCCGACTTCTTGGCGTATTCTTTAGCGTGTCGAACCTTTGCCCGAAGCTCGTGTTCTTCCCATGGCGGATTGCAGCGAGTATTCCAGTATGACAGCAGCGAGAGCGCTGATTCTTCGTCGAGGTTGAAGTCGTTCACCAGAATGCAGGCGGTTCGGTATGTGGTTCTATCTCCAGCCTGGCCGGCGACGGCCGGCTCGCATCTATCGAGGTAGGCGCGGGCGCGCTCGTAAACAGAAACGTCAGCATGCTCGGGGCGCTCGCTGGGTCTTAGCGGGGCGGTGGTTGCAATCTTTGGAGCTTGCGCGGCCAGTTCTTTGAGTTCGAACGTATTTACAGGCGTGATAGTCGAGGGCGGCATTAGTATTTCAGATCGGCGATGCGGTCGAGCTGGCGTGCTGTCACCCTTGCGCGCCATGATGCCCCAGAGCTTCAGAATTCTGGATGCGTTGCCGAGTTGGGTGTCGATTTTTACCTGATCGTTATCATACTTGGCGGCTAGGGCGCGCAGAGCGTCGAGACAAATAGCGTCGGCTTCCTTGCTTGCCGGGAGGCTGATCGGGTAGACGACATGCGCGCCATTACCGGAGCTGGCCAATACGGGTTCCGGCCAGCCGTCAGCAGTTAGATCGTCTATTACCCGAAACGCCAGTTGCAGCGCCGCCTGATGCTCCTCGTCGGTCGAGGAAATGCCGGCGGGCCGAACCGGGTCCAGGTCGATCGGCAACCATGCGCGCTCGATGATGTCGGCGTCAGAGGTCGAGGGGTCGCCCTTCTTTAGATGGCGCATTTTGTTTGCAGATCTAGCCAGCAGGTCGGGGTTAACCGGGTTTAGTGTGATCGAGACATAATCAGGGTTCTGAACGTCCATTTTAAAGGCAGCTTCAGCCAACTTTTCGGCGCTATCAAACCACCCGGCATAAGTTCTGGTGTAGCCGCCGCCGGAAGGAATGCCGAGCGCGCGCAGTTCGTAAACCTTGCCGGGCTGCATGATCAGCTTTGCGGATTGCAGTAATTGTTTTTTTATTTCAGCGCTCATTAGAACAATCTCTATTCTTTAAGATTCAAGCCCCGGTACACGTCTTCAACAGATCTGGCCAGAATGTAAATTCCGCCCATGGATTCAACCATTTTGCCGAAAGCGACTTGCGATTCTGACTGGCGGCCCTTCTCGTTTTTTACTTCGATTGCCAGGAATCGGCCCTCTGGCGAGATCAGCCCGAGAATGTCAGCAGAACCCTTGAGGCCGTAGGTGATCAACTGGCCCCGCTGGTCTTTCAGGGCGCCGGTGTTGTTGCGCCAAACTCTTAGCCAGGGCAGCGCGCCAAACTCGGCCAGTATTTGTTTTTGAATGACCGATTCTTTCATGCGTCATCAACCTCAGCCGCCACGCGGGCCTGAAGCTTCAGAATCAACGTCTTGTTTTCGGTTTCAAGTTCCAGGATGCGCTCGTTCTGAGCCGCGCTTATCTGGCGCTCTTTGTCGAGCTCAAGTCTTAGTATTCTTTCCATGTCTGTCATGCCGCCACCTCACTTCTGATTCTGGAGTCTGGCCAGTAGCCGTATCGGGCTTTGAACATCATCCCGGCTCTGGCTTCCTTGTAGCCCATTTTCCGGCACTCGCTGAGCTTTTGCGCGTAATACTGAGCCGGGGAAATATCTGGCTTAATCGTTCTGAGCACATGGCCGCAACCAGCGCAAACAATCTGTGTTCCTTGCGGGCTGGGTTTCTTGATCGTGTCGAAACTTCCGCAGGCGCAAGAAGGCTTCGTGAGTTCCTTCAGGTCGCCTTCTTTGGTAATGATTGTTCTGACCGGGCCTTTTGCCTCGACGCCACAGCAGGGGCAAGCATCGAGCGCGGCCGGGAAAATCGCATAGCATTCCCGACAGGTCTTCAGCGCCGGAGCAACATCGTCTTCGTTGCGCTTCAGTTTCTTTTTCAGACCGCCTTCGAGGTCGACGGGGTGATCTTCCATCAGGCCGAGGCGGCGACAGTTCCCAGCGTGGTCGATGACTTTGGCGAACTTCTTACCAGAGTGAGGTCTGAGCACTCGGCCGATCTGCTGAATGTGGAGACCGACTGAAAGCGTTGGCCGCGCCTGAATACAAACTGAAACAGCCGGGTCATCGTAACCCTCTGACAGAATTCCGACATTAACCAGGATCATGTATTTACCCAGGCGATGCCAGGCCAGAATCTTTTCACGCTCTTTCTTGCCGGTCGAGTCGTGCAGAAATGTGGCCGGCACACTCGCTTCATCGAAAGCGTCGGTCAGCGCCTGCGCGTGTTGTTTGTTGACAGCGAAACAGATGCCGCGTTCGCCGCCTGCTATCGACTGATAATGCTTAACCACGTCGCCGATCAGTTTCGGCTTACTCATTGCCTCGCCGAGTTCTTCAGATTCAAAGTCTGAGCCTTTGCGCCTGACCCCGGCGAGTTGCGGCAATCCGGGAGACCAATACCGACACGGCACAAGGAAGCCCTTGTCAGTCAGTTCCTGAATTGTCGCAACTCTCACCCAGTCGCCGAATACATCGCCGAGGCCTTCACCGTCTGCCCTGTAAGGCGTGGCAGTCAGGCCAATGACAACGGCATCCGGGAACTGTTCAAGAATGCGTTTATAACTTTCGGCGGCGGCATGGTGACACTCATCGATGATGATCAGGCGGAACCCGGCCGGGAGTTCCCGGCGGGTAGCGGTCTGAAGGCTTGCAACCTGTACCGGCGCAAGCGAGTCATAGGGATGCCCGGCCATGATAATTCCGTGCGGCAGCGAGAGCGCCGTCAGTTTCTTCGAGCACTGGTCAACAAGTTCTTTACGATGCGCCAGAAAGAGCGTCTGATTGCCCTTGATGATGGCCTTCAGGATGATGTGAGAGCCGATAACTGTTTTGCCTGAGCCGGTGGGGCTGACGAGAATCAGAGATCTGCAACCGCCTCCGATTTTAGCAGCCGCCATGCTGATGGCGTCTTCCTGGTATGGTCGCAAGTGGAACATATTAAGTCACCTTTTGCCTTTCAGCTTCGGCGACGATGCGCCATGGGCCAAGCTGACCACAATTCACGCATTTGCCGGGCGCAGGCCTCAAGACTTCAACGAATCCGCAAGACACGCACTCGAAAGCCATGGTTGCAGACTTCCCCGTCTGGTATTTCTGGGCTTCCGCCAGAGTCTCGAAAGGGTTCAGACACGGGTTGCCGCAATGTGGACAGCCTTCGAGGCCTGCCGGTTCACAGCTGATCTTGTTGCATTCGGCGCAATAGTGGCCGAGAATCGGCGCGAGACCTTCGGTAACTGTTGCGTCTTCAATCTGCGCGGCTTCGGGGGCAGGCGTGGCGGGGACAGTGGCGGCCGGTTCTTCGTCTTCAGCCTCATCCTGCGTCTGGCTGATCTTCGACGTGACTTTAACCGTGGTCGATGCCGGGGTTCGGTGGTCGAGCTTGAGCTGCTGCAGGGCCTTTTTCACAACCTTGTCGCTGGCCGCTGCAATTAAGTCGTCATAAGCGCCCGAGTTGAACTTCATCAGCTCGAATGGGGGACGCTCGATCAGGTTCTGAACGCCTTCAAAGATCGAGGGGAGGTCATAGTCGTAACCGCTGTTAGATTCGGTCGCCACATATACGCGGTCACCACAGGTAAAGCCGCCCTTGCCGTATGGCAGCAGCAGTTCAGCCTGAGCCTCTTTGAGTTGCTTTTCAGCCTTTTCGGCAATCTTGCGGATTGCGGAAATCTGCTCAAGGCGCTCGATGATGGTCGGCAGATTTTCGGGTTTCTTCTCGATGCCAACGACTGCAGGCACTTCGGTCAACGCCTTCTGGTAAACCGGGCACTTGTCAGCCAGGTTGCAGCAGTAGCACAGCTTATTCAGCTGTCGCGGAAACTCCTTGCGCTTGCGAAACGCATCGACGCGGGCCTTGATGTAATGGAACGCCGACACCAGGTTGTTTTTATCCCAGTATCGTTTCGGCGACTTGCCGCCCTGGTCGAGATAGAAAAACCGGGTTTGTATGACGGTTTCGATACCCTGCTCTTCGTAAATCTGGCGCAGGTATTCATATTTCATCCAAGAAACGAGAGCATAGACAGCGGTCTGAAGATCGTCGGCATCTGACCAGCCGGTTTTCCAGTCGATGATTCTGATGACGTGTTTTTTGATAGCGGCGAAGTCGAAGAGATCTTCAACGCGGTCGCCGTTTTCGTTCAGGCCGAAGCGATCGGCGTAATCGATTGCACCACGGAGGCCCCAGCCTTTGCCGATTGCGACTTCAAAGAACTTATTGCCGTAGTATTCGGCCTCGCCGTCATCGGACTGAATGCAGACAATGTTTTCACGGTTCAATTTGAGCCAGTCTTCATCAGCGGTCAACAGGGTTTTGAAGCACTTGTCAGCGCGTTCGAGGTATTCAGCCGTCAGGGGCAGGCCAAGTTTTCCGGCTTCGGTTGCAAATGTTTCGTCGCAGTCGCCGCCGCGAATCAATGCGGTGATGCCAGCATCAACGGATTTGCCGAATTTCAGATGGTCGGAGTCTTCGAAGGTTTCGAACTTCCGGCGGTGAGGGCAGAGAGAGTCCTGTATCAATTTGGTTGCGCTTAGGAATTCCATGGTTACCTCACTTCGCCCGCAGGGCTGTCAGTACCTGGAGCATTTCTTCGTCTGACCAGGAAGCGGCGTTCATGTCCTTGAGACCGACAGAGCCTACAATCGCCTGCCAGTCGGCTGTTTGTATGCGCTTCTGGGCTCGGGTACTGGTGATTTCTTTCATCATGTCGCCGCGCGCGGGAGCGGTGGTCGGAGTGGCCGGGCTTGCGGCCGGGTTTGCGGCCGGGGTCGTCTTGGTCTCGGTTTTGCCCTCAGCACATTTACACGCGCCCGGCTTATCGCTGACGCGGCCACAGGCTGAGCAGGTGTATTTTGCAGGTTCAGCAGCCGGGGTTGTGGCTGGTTTTGCTTCAGAATTAGCCGCTTTCGTTTCGGCGGCGGCCGGTTTTGTTTTCGGGTCAGCGGTTTTTGTTTTCTTCGGG
>Ga0172382_10014207_pt1 | contig 10165 bp, 9 predicted proteins | sample Leawel138RmetaG_FD_122245 | JGI IMG/M metagenome (GOLD analysis project Ga0172382, IMG submission 122245) | Leachate microbial communities from a municipal landfill in Southern Ontario, Canada - Leachate well 138R metaG | ecosystem: Engineered > Solid waste > Landfill > Unclassified | place... | reverse complement strand
TGCTCCGGAATTATTCATGAGAGTAACAGCGAAAGATCCGATGAAGGCCAAACACCTTGAAAAAGGACTTGCTCAACTTTCCGAAGAAGGGGCTACTCAGCTTTTTATTCGTCGTACGACTAATGAAAAGCTTCTTGGCGCTGTTGGTTCTCTTCAATTTGAAGTGGTGAAATATCGCCTGGAAGATGAATATTCTGTTCCTGCCACCTACGAGCCAGTTCCTTGGGAAGGAGTTCGATGGTTGAAATTCAAAGATAAAAAACAAGAAGATCAGTTCTGTCGTGATTACTCTTCAGTCATTATGGAAGATAGTCATGGAAGAATTTGTTATGCTGTAAGAACCGAATGGGATTTAAAACTCTGCCAGGAAAAGAATCCAGAAGTAAAATTCTACAAAAACTCAGATTACATTGATTAATAAAACCACTACCAAAAGGTACGCCGTACCTTTTGGTAGTGGTTTTGGTTGAAATTATGGTTTGAACCAGCAAAGTGGACGTGTACCGATTTTGTCTCCATTAGCTGGGTGACAAGTTCCGGTAACAGCATCTTTTTGTGAAAGGGCCTCATCAAGAGGACGATCACAAAGAGCACCTTGGAAATAAGTATCTAGACGACACTGAAAATGAGGGTGGTTATGATCTGTTTTCTTCACCACGGCCTTACTTGGAGTCTCAAATTTTGCAGGCTGCTCTTCTCTCATGGCCGCAAATAGATTTGATACACTGGCCCCGGCCATCGCAATTCGCTGACAGACAGCCGATTCATCAGCATTGGCGTAAACACGATCACATGAATTCTTCACCATTGCAGGGACATTCATTTCGCTTACAATGGTCTGGTTATCATCATTTTTAAAACCTTCACGAAGACACTTTAAAGAAGCAAAGTAATCCGACTGCCCTTCGTTAGAGGCCCACTTCATAAGTACACCACGAAGCCCACCTACTTTAGGAGCTCCGCCGATATGGTGACCGATTTCGTGACAAAGAACCAAAGCAAACCCATCTTCAGTAATTTCCGGATGGCGGGCAAGACCTCCGAACATATTCACTTGATAAATCTTTCCAATTCTTTGAGCAGAGGCATTCACTGTTCCGTTTTTCCAACCACGTGAAACATTGAGCTTTCCTCCAAGCTCTTCGATTTTAGGAGCATATATCGCAACATAGTGATCAATCACTTTGTTAAACTGCTCTTCCGAAAGTCCTCCTTGAAAGGTCTCTGGAATATTCCAGTCATTTTCAGGAAAGAATCCGCCTGTTCCATCTTCTGAACAAGCAAGCGCATTCATTGTTAACCCCATAAGAGTCGCTAAAAGTAATTTTTTCATTCTTACCTCTCGAAAATAAAAAGGGCAGGATTTCTCCTGCCCATGTGTGTTTTTATTTTTATTGATTATTGAGCGCTAGGCTTGAACCAACAGTGTGGTCTGTTACCAACTGTATCACCTGAAGCGATATTACAAGTTCCAACGAACTCATCAGTTGATGATACATCTTGAGTGTAATCAACATTACATAGAGAACCTTGGAAATAAGTATCTAGACGACACTGATAATCAGGGTGATTGTGATTTGTTGTAGTCACAACACGAGGATCTGGTGTTGTAACGTCTGGAAGATTTCTTCCTGTTCCATCATGGAAAAGACGAGAAACTGAATAGCCGGCCATTGTTCCACGGATACAGATATTGTAATCGTGATTCCATGTCCACTGCTCACCACATGCTTTAGATACAGCTTCAGGAACTTCCATTTTTGCTACTACTGCAGCGTTATCTTCATCTTGCCAAACACGTCTTAAACACTTGAGGTTAGCAAAGTAATCTGCTTGCCCTTCGTTTGAAGCCCAGCTTGTTCCACCCCAGAAGTTTCCTTTCCTAGGAGCTCCACCAATGTGGTGGCCGATTTCATGACAAAGAACAAGAGCAAAGCCATCTGAAGTAATTGTGTTATGACGAGCAAGACCACCAAACATAGCTACACGCCATGTTTTTCCAATCTGCTGAGCATAAGCGTTTACTGTTCCATCTTCCCAGTTACGAGTGACTTCAAGGCGTGCACCGTGAGACTCAATAATAGGTCTATAGATAGCTTCAGCTTTATCAATTACGCGATTAAATTCGGCTTCTGTAATTCCACCAGTCGTCTTAACGTTAGCAGGAATATACATATCATTTTCTGGTAGAAACCCTTCCTTACCATCGATTGAACATGTCCAGGCAGCACTGGTAAGAGCTAATGTTGTGAGGAGCATTCCGTGCTTTAAAAATTTCATTATCTTCTCCTTGATCTAAAGCATTGGGTATCAAAAATTGTGTCAAGGAATGAAAGTAGTCGTCTATATAAAATCCGACTTGTAATTAATTGTTAGAAATGAGTTAAGAAAGGGCAATTCTCTAGGGATTACATAAGGATGTAATACCACATAATCAATGTAAGAAAAGATAAGGGAACGCCAATTCCAACCATCAAGCCTGAAAGCCTCACGTTAAGTGAATAGCTTGATGCAATGATGGCCCCTGTGATCATAGGTGCCATTGCTGCTTCAATCACTGCAACATCAAAGATCATTTTCGGTAAACTTACAAAGTAGAAAGTTGAAAAAATAAGAAGAGGAGCAAGTAATAATTTATAACCTAACCCCATCACGAGTGGGCGAAATTCTCCTGCTAATTCTTTAAATCTTAACTGTAATCCCACTGAAACTAAGGCCAGAGGAGTGAGAGTCACGGCCATTTTATTAAGAATGTCTTCTACCATTCCCTGTGCTTCCCAATTAAAGAAGCCAAGAATAAAGGCAACGAGGAAGGCCATAAAAGGTGGAAAGAGAAAAACTTTTTTAACGAACTCCCCTGCCCTCATTGATCCTGATGAATATTTCGTCGCAACCCAAATACCTAAAACAGTCACAATGGGAAATGAGCCGGATTGATCAAGAAAGACGGCATACTTAATGGCTTCCCTTCCAAAGAAGGCTTCTACTACGGGAAACCCAACAAAGGAGGTGTTACCTAACCCTGCTGTAAGAATCAAACAACCAACAGTTCTTTTATCCCAGGAAAATATTTTTCCTAAGAGTGGAAAGATAGAAAGAGCAAGTAGGAAAATGATCCAAGGAACAAGAAACAAAGAAGCAAGAGAAACTTCCCAATTAATACGGGGAATATTGAGTAAAGCAATCGCAGGAAGTGGAACATGAAGAATCACTGAATTAAGGGCCACATGGGCATCTTTAGGGAGAGCTTTATTTTTTTGAAGAAGTAGACCTATCAGAAGGCACAACAGAAGGAGAATTATATTGGTCATAGGTCAGCACTATAGACCTAAAGTTCGGGGTCGACTAGAGCGACCCCGAAAATATTTTTTAAGCGTTTCTATTAATACAGTTCAGATCCTCAAACGAGATCTTCAATCTCTTGATGAAATTCTCTTCACCAGCTCTCAACCAAACGCGAGGATCATAGTATTTCTTATTAGGTGCTTCCGGACCTTCTGGGTTACCCAGTTGTGCTTGAAGATAATCTTTTTTATCTTCGTAGAAGTTCTTCACACCTTCCCAGAATGCCCACTGCATATCTGTGTCGATATTCATTTTGATCACACCATAAGAGATGGCTTCTCTTATTTCCTCCTGGCTTGAACCTGAACCACCGTGGAAAACAAAATTAACTGGACGCTCAGAAGTTCCATATTTTTTGCTTACAAATTCCTGTGAGTTTTTAAGAATGATCGGAGATAGTTGAACGTTTCCTGGCTTATAAACACCGTGAACGTTACCGAAAGAAGCAGCAATGGTGAAGTTCGTACTCACCGCTTTTAGAGCTTCATAAGCTAATGCTACATCCTCTGGCTGGCTATAAAGCTTAGAGTTATCGATATTGGTATTATCCACTCCATCCTCTTCACCTCCCGTTACCCCTAATTCGATTTCAATTCCCGTCTCAATGGCCGACATTCGACGAAGGTAGCTTGCAGAGATTTCAATATTCTCATGAATTTCTTCCTCTGAAAGATCCAGCATATGAGAAGAGAAAAGAGGCTTTTTAAAGGCCTTATAGTGCTCTTCCCCTTTCGTGATCATGAAATCAACCCAAGGAAGAAGTTTTTTAGCAGCGTGGTCGGTATGAATAATAACAGGTACACCATAAGCTTCGGCCATCATAGCAATATGATGAGCACCAGAGATGGCACCAAGAGCAGCGGCTTCTTGATTCTCTAGTTTTAATCCTTTTCCTGCGAAAAATTGTCCTCCTCCATTAGAGAATTGAATAATGACAGGAGAATTCACTGATTTGGCCGTTTCAAGAACACCATTAACCGAGTTCGTCCCAATAACGTTTACCGCAGGTAACGCAAAATTGTTTTCTTTTGCATACTGATAAAGATCTTGAAGAGCTTGTCCATAAACGAGACCAGGTTTAAATTTCATAAGGAATCCTTTGTTGAAAGACTCTGAAAGTGTATTAGAATCATTATTAATTGAAAAGGAATCCTCATGACTATTACTTGCTCACAGCTTCATAATTACATCAATCAAATACTCAAACCTGAAATTTTCGACGACTACTGTCCTAATGGACTGCAAATTTCTGGAAAGGAAACCATCAAAAAAATTGCTTTCGCTGTTTCGGCCACAAAAAGCTCCATCAAAGAAGCGGCAGAATGGGGAGCAGACGCTCTGATTGTTCACCATGGTGTCTTCTGGAAGTATCAATCCGCCAGACCCATTGTAGGGCCCTGGGGTGAAAGAATTAAGCTCTGTATTCAAAATGACATGAACCTGTTTGCTTATCACTTACCTCTTGATGGCCATCTGGAAATTGGAAATGCTGCTTCATTAGCTCACCTCTTGAATCTTTCAGATATTGCACCTTTTGGAGAATACAAAAAAACATATCTGGGAGTGAAAGGAAAGTTTTCAGAAGCGGTTAAGGCAAGCGACTTAAAATCAAAGCTCTCCGAAATCCTCTCTCATACCATCATTCACGCTAGCCCAGACGATGATCAGATGATTTCAAGTATCGGCATCATCACAGGAGGTGCGAATAACGAGTGGACCATGTCCATTTCTGAAGAAGTTGATGCTTATCTTACCGGAGAGATTTCAGAGTACAATTGGCATGACGCCATTGAGGCAGGTATCCATTACTTTGCAGGGGGACACCATGCCACTGAAAAGTTTGGTATTCAGTCACTCATGAATGAGATTAAAAGCAAGTATCCTGCCCTAGAAACCATGTATTTTGATTCTAATAATCCTGCATAAAAAAAGGCTCCCGAAGGAGCCTTTTAAAATTAGATTTTCTTTACCAGCATATACTGCTCACCCAAATCATCAAGAGAGTAAGCGGTTCTTTCTGCCTCGGGGCCATAACCCATATAAAGATCACAACGAGCATTACCACGAATGGCACCACCGGTATCTTGAGCGATAAAGAAGCGAGAAAAAGGAATCTTTCTTATTTTTCCAGTTTCCTCATCTGTAATCGCTTTTTTCGCACGAATGAAATTGAGCATTCCAAAGGTTTTATAGATTCTTCTATCAATGGCCACTGAACGTCCCTCAGTAAGAGGAATATTATTAACTCCTACCGGTTCTTCATCAGACTCTCTGAAGTAGATATAAGAAGGACAGCTAGCAAAAACCTCTGGTTCCATATGAGGATTTTCTTCCAGATATTTTCTTTGGTTTGGTACAGTAGCCTCATTCTTTGGTAGTAGACCATTTTCTACAAAGTAGTGATAAACCATACGGAAAGAAAGATCATTTTTCCCTGCATAGCTTAGGTACTTAATCTCTTCCTTACCCTTGCTGTCATAAACATGAATTCTTCCGCCACCCTGAACATGAAGAAGATAAAGGTCATAGAATGATTCTTCCACATAGAAAATCTCAAGTCCTTTACCTTTAAGAGCTCCGTAATAATCGATATCAACACGTGACTGGTTTCGATCGATATCATTATCAGGAAGACGATAAATGGCCTTATTAAATCTTTTGGTTGGTGTTCTTGAACCATGAAAGTCAGGTGAATAATAGGCCGTGAATTTTGCCCACTGAGATTTACCATAACCGGATTCCCCTTGGGCCGGTACAGTTTTATAAATAGCAAAATCTTTATTCATCTGAGCGTTGAACAGATCAAAGCAAGTGCTTCTTTGATTCTTTTTATGCTTTAAACACTCTTTAGCTTTCTGAGTGAGCTTCTGGAAATGCAGAAGAGAGTCACGAAGAATGGTTTTGGGATAAACTTTTGTTCCAAATCTAATGCTACCCTTAAGGCCCATACGATCATAAGAACGAAGCTGGCGGGAAATAGCGAGTTCCACATTTTCAAAATCTAAATCATCATCGAATTTAATCGTTTCATAAGTTCTTTGAGTTGGAGTCACTTCAGTTTGGGCATAAGCAGTAGAGACAACTAACAATATGTTCAAGAATAAAAGCTTCAATGAACACCTCCGTATGTATTTTTAGTTTCCTGTACCTTAAGCTTAGGTTTAACCGACTAATACTGTCAAAAACTTTTGCCCATAAATAAGATCTCATGGCCTTTAAATTTTCTGACAATCTCTGTCTCTAGACCCAATCTCCTATAGAAACTTACATTCCGGGCCCCAGGAGCAGTCATGATATGCATTCCTTTTGCACCTTCACGAACTAGATTTTCCCAGTGCCCAATTAATTTTTGCCCAATCCCCAGCCCTTGAGAAGCGGGATGAAGATTAATATGCAAGTGGGCCGGATAAGATGAAAAAAGGTCAGCAAAGATCTCTAAATGAGGCTGCCAGGGATAAAAGCTCTCATTGGTCTCAGGAGAGCCCAGACAGTACCCAAGAATCTTTTCCTGATCCCGGGCCACTAAAACCAGTTCTGGATATTTTTCCAGGTAAAAACCAAGGTATTTATACTTAAACCGCTCCCGTTCAGTTTCATCCACAAAAGTTTGAACGCTTGCGGTGATGAAAAAAATCTCTTCGATTGAAGAAAGATTAAGAGATGGGTTTAAAGGAAGAATTTCTATATTCGTTGACATAAGTTCCAGACAATATATCGAGACCTCAATGTAGGCTCAATGTGCTTGACGTCCTTTAATGGCTCAAAAGTTAACAGATAAAACCACTCAGGATAAAGCTTTTTAATAAAATCATTAATGAAGCTTGTTTCACCCTTAGAAGCTAACTGTTGAGCTGCATAGTACCAGGAAAAGGCCACATACAGTTCATGACTCTCCTGCACCTGGGCAAAATCTTGTTTCAAAAAATCCACATCAATCTTTGAAAGCTCTTTTGAGACCTTAGCAAAGGAAGCCAATTTTTTTTGAAGAGGTTTTGAAAGACCAAAGTAATCACAAAAATTTTGTGAATCTATTTCACACAGCTCTAAACTCATCATCCAGGAATACAGGTTATCTGGATGAACCAGACTTTTTTCAAAAGCTTCACTGTGAATTTTCTCATCACTCACTGGTAGTTTTGTGCATCCCTCTTTTAAAAGACGCTGATAAAACTTTAAGGGTGATCTCGATTTTTTCATCTCACTAAAAAGATAAAAAGAAGAAAAACCCTGAGGCATGGAAGAGAGATATTTTTTTAAAGTATCAGAAAATTCAAAATTTAGACGAAGGGCAAAACGATGGGCCCTTAAGTATCTGACTGGATCTTTTACAAACTGCTCTGAACAAGGATGAAGAGTTTTTTCTCTGAGCATTCTTAGGCCCTCAAAAGGATCAATCACTTCAACACCTTTCATTCCTAATTTAAAGCCGATGGCATTGACGGTGAGGTCTCTTCTTTTCCAACAAAGTTCCGGAGCGAGTTTCAAATCATACTCAGCTTCAAAGTTTTTGTGATGATCATCATCGCTAAAAGTCTCTATGCGCGGAGGAGAAAATTCAAATTCATAATCAGAGGTTTTAAGTCGGATCACCTGGTAGGCCAGGTTACTCACCTGCCCAAAGGGACGCAGGTCCTTCGCTAAGTCTTTCCAGAAAGAAACGGAAAAAGCATGTACTGAACTACTGACTTCTATATCCCAGTCATGGCCTACAATCCCCTCTAATAAATAATCTCGAGGAATCCCTCCAACAACTGTTAGCTCTAAATTTCTCTTGCTGAAAAAAGAAATAAGGTCAAAAAGTAAGTCAGGAGCTTTATTGAGAAAATCTTTGGGGTCCATACTAAAGCTCTTTAGCAACTTCTAGAAGAAAGCCGTAAAACTCTTTAAGCTTAAAGCTATTCACATCATCAGCATGGCAAACAAACGAAACATTATTGCTAAAAATAGCGTGATCCTGAACCACAATATTAGAGCGCTGATTTCGTTTTAAAACATGGGTTGGCACAACGGCTACTCCAAGACCCGCATTAACTGCAGAAAGCATTTGCCCAAAGGAGTTTACGATCAAACGAGGTTTAATATTTCTTGGAACTGATCCAAATTTTTCTCGGCACCAACGATAAAAGTTAGGATCATTAGGGGCATAAAAAACAACAGGATATTTTAAAATTTCTTTTAGATCTGAACGAGCATCCAGTTCAAAGCTTTTTGGATACACCAGAGTGGTATGCTCAGCATGAAGAGGCCATCTTTCAGCATAGGCCGGAATAAGATAATCCGGTACAATCATGCAATCAATTTCACGGTCTTCAAACTTCTTAATAATCTTGTCTGGAAAATCCATGAAGAGATTAACTTCAAGCTGAGGGTGTTCAGCAATAAAGCTCATCATACGATTAGAAAGCCATGTCTTACCAAGACCATAGAGGGAACCTACTCTTAAGGCCCCCTTGATCTCATTATTTTCCAAATGAATTTGTTCTATAGTGTCCTGAAGTTTTTTAGTAAAAGTCTTGGCCACTTTGGCCAGACGATGACCATCCTCAGTGAGCTTGACCGCTTTTCCTTGGCGAGTAACTAAAGGGATACCAACTTTGGCCTCCAGGTTTTTTAAGGCCTGAGATACTGCACTTTGAGTAACATTAAGTTCTTCGGCGGCCGGAAATGGTTTCGTTATGAGAAAGTGCGATAAGCACTTGGAGCATGGATGTTTCAATCATGCTGCTAATATGACATATTAGATAAACTAATACAAGACGTTTCGTTTAGAAAAAAAAAACGAGGGACCCAGAAAGGGTCCCTCGAGAGAGCGAAAATTTTATTAATCGCGTTCAGCAAGCTTTTCTTTGCGCTCGGCCATAACCTTCTCTTGAATGTGAGAAGGACATGGATCGTACTTCGCGAACTCCATTGAGTATCCAGCTTTACCTGCTGTACCAGAACGAAGTTCAGTTGCGTAACCAAACATTTCAGAAAGAGGAACGTAAGCGTTAATGATAGCATCACCAACATCGTTAGTTTCTGAACCAATGATTACACCACGGCGAGAAGATAAGTCACCGATTACGAAACCTTGGTACTCTTGTGGAGTCTCAACTTCTACTTTCATGATTGGCTCAAGAAGTACAGGATCTGCATTCTTGATAGCTTCTCTCATTGCCATACGAGCAGCAATACGGAAGGCCATATCAGAAGAGTCCACATCGTGGTACTGACCGTCTTGTAGGTAAGCATCAACGTTAATAACCGGGAATGCAGCAAGAGGTCCTTTGTTCATAACATCTTGGAAACCGCGGTCACAAGAAGGGATGAATTCGTTAGGAATCACACCACCCTTAATCTCGTTGTTGAAGCGGTATACTTGATCCTCAGTTTCCTTACGATCTTCAGCAAGAGGCTTGATGTAACCAGCAACTTTACCGAACTGACCAGATCCCCCTGTTTGCTTCTTATGAGTGTACTCAAACTTAGCTTCAGAACGGATTGTCTCACGGTAGTTAACTTGTGGAGCACCAACTTCTACTTCTGCCTTATACTCACGCTTTAAACGCTCAACATAGATTTCAAGGTGAAGCTCACCCATACCTGCGATACGAGTTTCTCCAGATTCTTCATCTGTGAAAAGGTGGAACGTAGGGTCTTCTTTAAGGAAACGCTGAAGACCTTTAGACATACGTGCTTGGTGATCCTTATCTTTAGCTTTAATTGAAAGCTCGATAACAGGAATAGGTACGTGCATACCTTCACAAGAGATGTGCTCCATTCCTGCGTCTTCTTGTACGAATGTATCCCCTGAAGCACAGTCAACACCGATCATAGC
>Ga0172382_10014206_pt1 | contig 10166 bp, 14 predicted proteins | sample Leawel138RmetaG_FD_122245 | JGI IMG/M metagenome (GOLD analysis project Ga0172382, IMG submission 122245) | Leachate microbial communities from a municipal landfill in Southern Ontario, Canada - Leachate well 138R metaG | ecosystem: Engineered > Solid waste > Landfill > Unclassified | place... | reverse complement strand
GCCAAGACGCCAAGAATGATCGAGCAAAGACCAATAAAGATTTTTCATTGAATAGTCTTGGCGCCTTGGCGGTTGGAGATCTGGGTGTTCTTCGCGTCTCGGCAGTTCATGAAAACAACGCGGCAAACCGGCGCGCCGCCGCCTCGATATCGGGTTGGCCGAAGACGCCATGGATCACCGCGAGCATATCGGCGCCGGCGGCGATCAAGCGGCCGCCATTGTCGGGCGTGATGCCGCCGATGGCAACCAGCGGCAGCTCGAGAATGCGCCGCGCATGGAGCAACAGGTCCGGGCTTGCCGCGACCGCATACGGTTTGCTGTGCGAGGGAAAGAAACGACCGAAGGCGACATAGTCGGCGCCTTGTTCCGCTGCGGCCTGGGCGCGCGGCAACTCGTTGTAACAGGACAGCCCGATCACGGCGCGCGATCCCAGACGCTTGCGTGCCGCATGCAAATCGGGATCGGTTTTACCGAGGTGCACGCCGGATGCGCCGACCTCGGCCGCGAGTTCGATATCGTCGTTGACGATGAACAGTGCGCCCTGCGCCCTGCAGAGATCGAGCAGCGCGGCGGCTCGTTGCCGCCGGTCACCTGCCTCGGTCGTTTTATCGCGGTACTGGATCACCCGCGCGCCACCGCGCAACGCCGCCGCGACCGCGGGCGGCACCTCATCGCCCGGCGTGAGTCCAGCGTCGGTAATGGCGTAAAGGCCTTTCATACTTAGAAGTGGCAAGATGCAAGAGACAAGAGGCAAGTAAAAAACCCCTCACGTCTTTAACTTGTCTCTTGTCTCTTGCATCTTGACCCTATTCTTCCGCTTGAGCCCAGAACAACCGGTTCGGCAACGGCTGGCCCATGCCGACCCGGTAGGCGTGTTTCAAGGTCTCCCAGGTATAGGCCTGGGCCTCGTGCACGGCAGAAAAGGGTTCCAGCCCTTGCGCGAGCAGACCCGCGATGCTCGCGGCCAGCGTGCAGCCAGAGCCGTGAAAGCTGCCGATCAGGCGTTCCCAGGTGAAGGTTTCCAGCAGCCGATGATTGCCGTACAAGGTGTTGGTGACATGCGGTGTGTTCTCGTGCGTGCCGGTGATCAACACGAACTCGCAACCCTTCTCCAGCAGCGCCATGGCGCAGGCATCCAGGTTGTCCGCTTCGGGCGCGAGGATGCGCGCCTCCAGGCTGTTGGGCGTCAGCACGGTGGTATTGGGCAACAGCAGGGCCTCGAGCGCCTCGAGCACATCGTCGTCGGTCAGGCTGGCGCCGTTGCCGGATGAGAGCACCGGGTCCAGGATCACGGGGATGTTCGGATAATCCTGAAGCACGCCGTAGATCGCCTCGACCGCTTCGGTGCTGCCCAGCATACCGATCTTGATCGCCGCGACCGGCATGTCTTCGAGCACCGCGCGCGCCTGCTCCATGATCAAGCTGCCATCGAGCGGTGCGTAGCTCTTGACGTCTTGGGTGTCCTGCACGGTTATGGCGGTAATGACCGGCGCACAATGGCAGCCGTGACTGGCGAGGGCTTCGATATCGGCCTGAATACCGGCGCCGCCGCTGGGGTCGTGGCCGGACAACGCCAGGACCACCGGGATACTGCTGGCCGTGTCATTCATGGAGGGTTCCTGTGCGAACTGTGGCGGCCTGCCGGCCGTTGCGCCGGGGACAATTCTAGCATCGACGATTGTAGCAGCGGCGCCGCGGTATTGTGTCGGCGGCGACAAGGCTACAATAATCGGCGCAGCGGGGAGACCGACATGAACGAGGCAGTCTATAAGAGCTACATGTGCGTAATCTGCGGCTTCATCTACGACGAGGCCAAAGGGTTGCCCGAGGAAGGCTTTCCGCCGGGCACCCGCTGGGAGGACATCCCCTTCAATTGGGTATGTCCGGATTGCGGCGCCGGCAAAGACGAATTCGAAATGGTCCAGATATAGCGGCCCAGGCACGCGGGCGTACGAGGCGGCCGGTGCCGTGCGGTCACGGGTTCGGACCTCGGCGTCCAATTGATCTTTCCACCTCCACCAACGGATCGAGGCTTATGCAGCGAGTCATACATTCCAAGCGCCGTGCGAGCGGCTTCACCCTGATTGAAGTGATGGTCGTGGTTGTCATCCTCGGCATCCTGGCGGCGATCGTCGTGCCGCGCATCATGGACCGCCCGGACGAGGCGCGTATCACCAAGGCGCGTCAGGATATCCGCGCGCTTGAAGCGGCCCTGAACCTCTATCGGCTCGACAATTACGCCTATCCGAGCACCGACCAGGGCATCGAGGCGCTGGCGCAGAAGCCGGTGCCGGAACCGCCGCGCTGGAAGGAAGGCGGCTATATCGACCGTCTGCCGATGGATCCCTGGCAGCATCCCTACCAGTACCTGAACCCGGGCGCGCACGGTGCGATCGATATCTACTCCATGGGGCCTGACGGCCAGTCCGGCAGCGATGACGATATCGGCAACTGGAACATTCAGTAATCGCCCGCGCCGCATCCCGGCAGGATTCACCCTGCTGGAGATGCTGGTGGTGGTGGCGATCATCGGCATCGTGCTGACCTTCGCCGTGTTGGCGATCGGCGGCGACCGCCGCGCCGAAGAACTCGAACGCGAGTCGCGGCTGTTTGCCGAGTTGTTGCGCATGGCCGGCGAACAGGCCGTGTTGCGTGGCGAGGAATGGGCGGTTCAGCTCGATCCGGAAGGCTATCGCTTCCTGCTCTATACCGATGAGGGCTGGCGCACCCTGGAGGGCGACGAGCTGTTTCGCCCGCGCGAACTGGCCGAAGACACTTGGCTGCGCGTCGAACTCGAGGGGCGCGATCTCGATCTGGAAAAGACCCGCGACATCAAACCGACCTTGCTGCTGTTGTCGAGCGGCGAGACCAGCCCCTTTGTCGCCGAGTTCTCCGCGGATGACACCGAGCGACGCTTCCTGGTGCAGACCGACGACCGTCTGCAGATCGAGTGGCAGGACGGCGACCAGTGATCCGGGCGCAACGGCCTGACCGGGTTCGCGGTTTCACCCTGTTGGAGGTGTTGGTGGCGCTCGCCGTGCTGGCGTTGGCGCTGGCGGCGGCAATCCGTGCCAGCGGCGCCTATGCCGGTAACCAGGCCTATCTGCAGGAACGCACCTTGGCGCACTGGGTGGCGCGCAACGCGCTGACCGAACTGCAACTCGAAACGCAATGGCCCGGCACCGGCGAACGCAGCGACAGCGCCCGCATGGCCGATCTCGACTGGGAGTGGCGCGCGACCATTTCCGACACGCCGGACGAAGACCTGCGCCGCGTCGAAATCGACGTTTGGCTCGGCGAAAAGCCGGAGGGTCAGCCACTGGCCGGTTTGACCGGGTTTCTGGAGAGACGCTGATGCCAGCCCGTCGTCGCAGCTTTGGCGCCGGTTTCACGCTGATCGAATTGCTGGTCGCCATGGCCATTTTCGGTGTCCTGGCGCTGCTCGCATACGGCGGTCTGAGCGGCATGCTCAGTACCCGCGCTATGGTCGACGAGCGCGCCGAGGCGTTGCGCGAGCTGCAACTGGCCTATCGCACCCTCGAGCGCGACCTCGAACAGCTGGTGCCACGCGAGATCCGCGACGAGTTCGGTCAACCGCGCCCGGCGCTCATTGCCGGGAGCGAGATCGGCGCGGCACTGGAGCTGACCCGCGGCGGCTGGCGCAACCCCGCCGAGCAAGCCCGCAGCACCCTGCAGCGGGTCGCCTACGTCGTCGAGGACGAGATTCTGATGCGCGCGACCTGGCCGATCCTGGATCGCCCGCCGAACGCCGCCCCGCGACAGCAGGAGTTGCTCGCGGGCGTGACCGAGGCGCGAATGCGGTTTCTGGACCCGGCCAACGTCTGGCAGGAAATCTGGCCGCCGCCGGGCTTGGCGGTCACGGGCGCGCCCGTCGCCCTGCCGCCGCCGCGCGCGGCCGAGATGGTGCTGATCACCGAACGCTGGGGGGAGCTGCGATGGCTGTTTCTGCTGCCGGGTTGAGCATCAGGCAGCGCGGCGTGGCGCTGATCACGGCGCTGCTGGTGGTGGCGCTGGCCACCGTCGCCGCGGTGGCGATGGCGTCCCGGCAACAACTGGACGTCCGGCGCACCGCCAATCTGCTCGATGGCGATCAGGCCTACGCCTACGCGCAGGCGGTCGAAGGCTGGGCGCGGATGATTCTGAACCGCGACGACACCAAAGAGGTCGATGCCCTGGACGACGCCTGGGCGCAGCGCCTGCCGCCGATCAGCGTCACCGGTGGCCAGATCGACGGCTTCATCAGCGATCTGCAGGGGCGTTTCAATCTAAACAACATCGTGACCGCGGATGGCGAGATCAGTGAGGTCGATCTGCAGTATTTCCTCCGTCTGTTGCGCGCCTTGCAGATCGACGAGGGCTTGGTGCTGGCGGTGGTGGATTGGGTCGATCAGGACTTCGAGACCCGCTTCCCGGACGGTGCCGAGGACGACTACTATTTAGGCACCGATCTGCCCTACCGGGCGGCCAATCAACCCTTCCAAAGTATCAGCGAGCTACGTCTGGTCAAGGGCGTCGACGCGGACGTCTGGAACGCCCTGGCGCCCTATGTCAGCGCCTTGCCCGAGCGTACGTTACTGAACATCAACACCGCTGCGGCGCCCTTGCTGCAGGCATTGCATGAGGACCTTAGCCCGCAGATCGCAGAGCAGTTGGTGGAAACCCGGGGCGAGGCCGGCTACGACGACTTCAACACCTTTCTCCAACAGGACGTGTTCGCGGGTAAGGAGTTGGCCGTCAACATCGGCGTCGCCAGCCAGTATTTTCTGGTGCGCGCCGAGGTGACCATCGGAACGGCGCGCTCGCGTCTGTTCAGCATCGCTCAGCGCGGCAGCACCGGGACACGGATCCTCGCACGTACCCAGGGCACTTGGTAATGATTCGTGCCTCGCTCAGATCCGTCTCATCGAACCGACTGATCCGACGCGTGGACGCCTACCGCCGCCTAGCCAATGCGCAGGCATTGCGGTAAGGTCAGCCAACTTGCGAAACAAGCACCTTAAACATGCGTGAAACCCTCCTGATCCGCTTTGCCGAACCCGGGTTCGAAGGCGTCGATTTTGTCCGCCTCGATGAGGCGGGCAAGCCGGTCGCGCCCGGTCGCCATGGCAGCCTCACGGAGGCGGCGATGGAGGCGACGGGCCGGCGGGTGGTGGTCCTGGTGCCTGCCGCCGATCTGTTTTTGACTCGAGCCGTGGTGCCGACCGGCAGCCGACCGCGCGCGCGCAAGGCGGTTCCGTTCGCGGTCGAGGAGCAGGTCGCCGAGGACATCGAGACGCTGCACTTCGCCCTCGGGACCCGCGACGCCGACGGTCATTGGCCGGTGGCGGTGGTCGCCCAGGCGCGTATGGATACATGGCTCGCGCAATTGCATGAGGCCGGCATACTGCCCGATCGGTTCCTGCCGGAACCGGCTGTGCTGCCGCTGGCGCCGGGCGGCGCGAGTCTGCTGTTGGAGGAAGACCGTATTCTGCTGCGGGACCAGCCCTGGTCGGCGCAGTCGGCGACGCGCGATACCTTACCGGGGCTGCTCGAATTGCTCATGGCGCGCAACGAGACGGGCATCGACCTGCAGGTGTGGCATTGCGGCGGGGATCTGCCGGTGTGGATGGAGCCGGTTTCGGCGCGGATCGAGCCCTGTCCCCACGGTCCCCTGGGGGTGCTCGCCAGCGGCCTGGAGTCGGCCGACAATGCCATCGATCTATTGCAAGGCGCGTACAGCCGCAAGGAACAGTACGGGCGGTTGTGGCGGCCTTGGCGTGTCGCGGCGGCGCTATTGCTGGTCGGCGTGCTGCTTTCCGCGGTACAGCACGGCGTGAACTATGCGCGCCTCAAAACCGAATCGGCCGAGCTGACGGCGCAGATCGAGCAAGTCTACAGGGGTGTCTTTCCCGAAGGCCGGGTGGTGAATCCGCGCGTGCAGATGGAACAGCAGCTGAACATGCTGCGTCAGCAACAGGGCGCGGGCGGCAATGATTTTCTCAGTCTGGTCGCGCAGATGGGCGAGGTATTGACCGGTACCGCGGGCCTGGAACTCGGCGGTATCAATTTCCGGGACGGCCGCATGGACCTGGAGCTGACGGCGAACGACGTACAGACGCTGGACCGCCTGAAGCAGCAGCTGACCGAGCAGAGCGGTCTAAGCGTGGAGATCCAGTCGGCCACCACTGGCTCGGACCGCCGTGTACAGGGGCGCTTGCGCGTCCAGGGGGCGGCATCGTGAGGGAATGGTGGGACGGGATGGGTACCCGCGAACGCTTCATCCTCATCGCCGGGACCCTGGTGCTGGCGCCGCTGCTGCTGTGGGCCATCCTGTGGCGGCCGCTGGTGGGCGCCGTCGACGCGCTCGAGCAGGAGGTGGGCGTCCAGCGGGAGAATCTGCGCTGGATGCAGAACGCCGCGGGCGAATTGCAGCGTCTGCGCGGCGCCGGGGCGCAGGCCAGCGCCGGTCTGGGCGGCCGTTCGCTGCTGGCCGTGGTCGACCAGTCGGCCCGCACGGCCGGGCTGGGCGCCGGCTTGCAGCGCATCGAGCCGGATGGCAGCGATGCCGTGCGCGTGCGCCTGGAAGGTATCCCCTTTGACACCTTGGTCACCTGGCTGGATCAGTTGTCGCAACATGCAGGCGTGTTGGCCAGCCTGGTCAGCATCGAGCGCGGCACAGCGGGCCCGGGCCAGGTCAATGCCCGTCTGACGTTGTACGCCGCCTCGCCATGAGAGGCATGCCCCTACGCTGGGCGCTGCCCGCCGCCGCGCTGTTCGGCATCTTTCTGATCATGACGCTTCCGGCCCGCCATGCCCTGGGTTGGTTCGCCGGCGATGGGCTCGCCGTTCAGGGGATCGAAGGCACCACCTGGCATGGCCGCGTGCAGCGCCTTGCGGTCGGTCAGTCGGTAATGGGCCCGTTGGTCTGGCAACTGCGGCCGCTGAAACTCTTGACCGGGCGCGTCGAATACCAGCTGTTCGTGCAAAGCGGTAGCGGCGGCGGTGAACTGCTCGTCGGCCGGGGCCTGTTCGGCAGCGATTACGTCAAGGATGCGCAGTTCACCATGCCGGCCGCAGACTTGGCGCGTCAGTTGCAGCTGCGCCTGGCTGCCCTGGGCGGCGATTTCGTCGCCGATATCGAGCGGTTGGCGATCGACGACGACTGGATCGCTGCGTTGCAGGGCCAGGTGGTCTGGCAGGCCGCGCTGATTCTGCAACCCAGCCGCGTGAACCTCGGCAATCTGCAAATGGCGCTGAGCCTGCGCGACGGGCAGATCCTCGGCACCTTGAGCGACCAGGGCGGCCCGCTGGCGCTGAGCGGCGAATTTCTGGTCGGTCGCGATCGGCGTTATCAGCTCGATGCGCGCGTGAAGGCCCGCGACACGGCCGATCCGCAATTGCGCGACGCCTTGCCGATGCTTGGCGCGCCCGACGCACAGGGCCGCTATCCCTTGCAGTTGTCCGGAGCGCTTTAGCCCGCTGGTTTAAGAGCCTAACATTCGCTTTCCAATCCCACCGCCATTTACGCTGATCGAGTTGTCGCCATGTCCGTTCGCATTCCCATCAAGGCCGAAATCACCACAGAAAACAAATGCGGGTTCTGTACCAACTCGAAGTGCTGCACCTATATCACGCAGAAGATCCCGGGACCGCGCTCGCGCGACGACTTCGACCATCTCTTGTGGCAGCTCTCGCATGAGAACGTCCAGGTCTACAAAGACAACGACGGTTGGTTCCTGTTGGTCAACAACCGCTGCCGGCATTTGCAGGCCGATGGTCGTTGCGGCATCTATTTCACACGGCCACAGGTCTGTCGCGACCATACCAACGACTATTGCGAGTTCGACGCGCCGGCCGAAGACGGGTTCGATTTGTTTTTCGACGGTTACGAGAGTCTGCTGAAATACTGCAAGAAACGCTTCAAGAACTGGGGCGCGGTGTGAGTCGAATTTAAAGGCTTAAAGGCTTCCAACACGAAGGCGCGTAAGGCGCACTTAGGAAAACTATAACGAACGTTGAAAACCCGTTCTCCGTTTACGCGCGAAGAAACTCGCGGCTGACATTTTCCCTTAGTTGCCGGTTTACTTGTGCGCCTTACGCGCCTTCGTGTTGAAAGCCTTTGCGTTTTACGACCGGTCCGGAAAGATCTCGTCGAAGTGGCGAATGGCTGGAAACTCGTCGATGTCGCGCTGGGGGCCCTTCGAATCCGGTTGCCGTATGGACAGCAGGTGACGGACGCCATATTCACGGGCGGCGCGCAATACCGGCAGGCTGTCGTCGATGAACAGGCTGTGTTCCGGATGGAAGGGTTCGTGCTCGCGTAACCAGTTCCAGAAGCTGAGGTCTTCTTTCGGGCGGCCATGTTCATGCGCGCAGACGAGCGCATCGAAGTGTCCGCCGAGCTCGGTGCATTGCATTTTCAGTGCGAGCGCCTTCTGATGGGCGTTGGTGACCAGGACGATGCGTTTACCCGCGCCGCGCACGCGATCGAGAAAATCGAGTACGTGAGGATGCACCGCGATCAGGTGGTCGACTTCGCGCTTGAGCTCCGCGATATCGAGGCCGAGCTCACGGCTCCAGTAGTCGACGCAATACCATTCCATGCGGCCTTCCATGGAATGGAATCGCGGGAACAGGTGCTCCTTGGCCACCTCGACCTGCAAGCCATGACGTTCGGCGAAGCGCAGCGGTACGTGCTCGCGCCAGAAATGGTTATCGAAGTGGAGATCGAGCAGGGTGCCGTCCATATCCAGCAGGACGGTTTCGATGGCGTTCCAAGGTAACTGCATGGCGTCGGGGACAGGAGTTGCAGGGCGCTCAGGTTGCCAGTTTTGCGCGCCGGCAACAAGCGTATCCGGCGATTGGGACGCATGCGCCGGGGCGGTGTGTCGGGTTAGAATCCGCCAGTCACAACAATGGATCACCGGATGACGTCCAACCCGAAGATTCTCGGCGTAAAAACGGTGGCGACCAGCCGGTTGTTCCGCATCGAAGAGGTGGACCTGCGGTTCGCGAACGGTGTCGAGGCGACCTACGAACGCATTCATGGCCTAAGTTCCGGCGCGGTCCTGATCGTCGCGTTGAAAGATCCTGATACCTTCCTGCTGGTGCGCGAATACGCGGTCGGTGTCGAGCGCTATGAACTGGGTCTGCCGAAAGGCCGCATCGAGCCGGGGGAGGCGGTGTTGGCGACCGCGAACCGCGAACTGATGGAGGAGGTCGGTTTTGGCGCGCGCCGGCTCACGGCGCTTGGCGCGCTGAGCCAGTCGCCCGGTTACTTCGGTCATCTGACGCATATCGTGCTCGCCGAAGACCTCTATCCCGAGCGTTGCCGCGGCGACGAGCCGGAACCGGTCGAGGTCGTGCCCTGGCGGTTCGACGAGCTGTCGGGATTGATGGACCGAAGTGATTTTTCCGAGGCGCGCAGTATCGCTGCGCTGTACATGGTGCGGGAGAGGCTAAGCAATGAACGATAACGATAACTTCGACGCATGCGCATTGCTGGACGCGACCAAACAGATCGCTCTGGACGCCGGACGCCGCATCCTCGAAATCTATGGGACGGATTTCGCGGTCGAACACAAGGACGATAAGTCACCCCTGACCGCTGCCGATATGGCGTCCCACAAGGCCATAGTCGCAGGGTTGCAGCGACTGACGCCGGAGATCCCGATCCTGTCCGAGGAATCGGCGAACATCCCCTTTTCCGAGCGCAGCGGCTGGCAGCGCTACTGGCTCATCGATCCGTTGGATGGCACCCGCGAATTCATCAAACGCAACGGCGAATTCACCGTGAACATTGCATTGATCCATGCGGGACGCGCCGAACTCGGGATTGTGCATGTGCCGGTGAGCGGTATGACGTATTTCGCCTGTGCCGGCGGCGGGGCGTTCAAGCAACAGGCGGGTCAGGCAGCGGAGGCCGTCCATGTGCGCAAGCTGCCGAAGGGTCCGGTGATGGTGGCGGGCAGCCGCTCGCACAGCGGCGACTCCCTGTTGCGGTTCCTGGACAAGCTGGGACCGCACGAGCTGGTCAGCATGGGCAGCGCATTGAAGCTTTGTCTGGTCGCCGAAGGCGCGGCCGATATCTATCCGCGCCTGGGTCTGACCTCGGAATGGGACACCGCGGCCGCACAATGTGTGGTGGAGGCCGCCGGCGGCCAGGT
>Ga0172382_10014205_pt1 | contig 10167 bp, 7 predicted proteins | sample Leawel138RmetaG_FD_122245 | JGI IMG/M metagenome (GOLD analysis project Ga0172382, IMG submission 122245) | Leachate microbial communities from a municipal landfill in Southern Ontario, Canada - Leachate well 138R metaG | ecosystem: Engineered > Solid waste > Landfill > Unclassified | place... | reverse complement strand
GCTGGCGGTGGGTGCTGGCACGGTGGCGCAGGGCGACTCCACCACGGCGGTGGGTGATCGCGCGGCGGCGACGGCGGCGGATGCCACGGCGCTGGGTCAGCAGACGGTGGCCAGTGGCGAGGGTTCCACCGCCACCGGCAAGAGCGCGGTGGCCTCCGGCGAGTCCTCGCTGGCATCCGGCCGCGACGCCCAGGCCACCAACGAAGGGTCCGTCGCCGTGGGTAGTGGCGCCCAGGGTACTGGCTTCTACGCCGGCGCCTTTGGTCGCGGCGCCAGCGCCTCGGGCATCTACAGCACCGCGGTGGGTAGCGGCGCCAACGCCACCGGGTCCAACTCGACGGCAGTCGGTTCCGGTGCGCAGGCGGGCTACGACAATGCCACGGCGGTGGGCTACAACGCCCAGGCCAACGCCTACAACTCGGTGGCTGTCGGCAACGGCTCCATCGCCAACCAGGACAACACCTTCTCGGTGGGGGCAGCGGGCAACGAGCGCCGCATCACCAATGTGGCGCCCGGTGTCTACGGCACCGACGCGGTCAACATGGATCAGTTCCGCTGGCTGGACCGCAAGGTGGACAACAACCACGACAAGGCCATGGCGGGTATCGCCATCGCCAACTCCATGCCCACCGTGCTGCCCCGGGAAAGCAAGCGCTTTGCCATGACCGTGGGCGGTGGGTTCTACGGTGGCGAGGAGGCCGTGGGTGTGACCGCCGCGGGTCGCCTCAGTGATCGCCTCTCGGTGCACGGTGGCTTCGGTGCGGCAACCGGCCAGAGCGAGTACGGCGGCAAGGTGGGTGTGACCCTGGAGTGGTAAGGGTCACGGGTTCGTGACACCGCTGCCGCCCCTCTGGGGCCTGGCAGCGGTGAAGCGGATCGCAAGGGTCCCTCCGGTACGGGAGCAGGGCGTCATTTCGGTGACGCCCTGTTTTTATAGGGGCGGGGCGAAGGGTGGCGGGGTGCGGCGTTTAGCCGGGATCAGGCGATGATTTCGCTGCGAAATTTTTTCGGCGTCTTGCCGGTCGCCTTGCGAAACACCTGGGAAAACGACGACTGGTTGGTAAAGCCGCAGCGAAACGCCACTTCCTTCACCAGGCAGTCCGGCTGGGAGAGCAGCAGCTTGGCCCTGTTGATGCGGATTTCATTGATGTACTGGCCGAGGGTCCGCCCCGTGGTGCGCTTGAACATCCGCGACAGGTGGCGGCTGCTGAGATCGCACAGCTGGGCCAGGGCCTCGACGCTCAGTTCGCTGCCGCCGGAGCTGATCACGCGCTCCTCGATCAGGCGCAGATGGCGGGCTGACAGCTGCCCCGAGGTCTTGTCGCTGACGTCCCGGACAGCGCGAAAGTGGCGACTCAGTTCCACCATCAGTGCCTGGATGAGGGCGTCCACCAGGGCCTCCTGGCCATAGCGGGGAGTCATCACCTCTTCGGCAAGGCGCAACAGGTAGGTGCGGATATTGAGGTTGCGGATGTCGAAACAGGCCGCCAGTTCCAGGGGGGTCCAGTGCCAGCCGATATGGGGCTCGAACAGAGAGAGGTCGAACAGGCAGCAGATTTCCCGATACTGGCCCACGGAGCCCCGCACGTAGGACTCCTGCCCGGCGGGTACGAAGCAGCAATTGCCGAGGGAGGTGAAGTACTTGGGATTGTCGCTCCCCAGGTAGTTCACCTGCATGTCCGCGGGCCGGGGACTGAGGGCGAGGCTCAGGTAGCACACATCCATGATGACGGGGTTGGGAACCTGTGGTTCCCGGGGATGAAAATGGCGGATCTCGACACTGGCGCGGGGCCGGGCGATGCGGCCTTCAATGTCGTACTCGCCATTTGACAGGGTTTTGGGCAGGCTGCTGTCGAGCTTGCGCTGCCAGCCCGGATCGCTGTCGTCACTGGGGACAGGGGAGGTGGATTCCGGAGTCGTCATCTGGCCACGCGGGTGCTGTGATTATGGCGTCGAGAATAACAACAAAGGGGGCCCCGACCAAGGAAGCCCGTGACAGCGCCCCTTGCCGCGGTTCCGGCAAGGGGCCCTTTGGTGAATCACCGACGGGCGGCGGCCACCAGCTGATAGATGCCGGCGCCGTAGGCCATCATCTGTTCGTCGCTCAGGCAGCGGAAGGGCGTCATGGGGCACATGGCATCCACCACGCTCCACAACGGTTCGATCTGTTCCATCACCTCCTCGATGGAACCGCAGGCGACAAAGGCCAGGACCATCTCGTCCGGCACCTTGTCGAGTACCGATGCCACGTCGCTCTGGCGCACCGCCGCCTCCTGGCAGATTTTCGCTTCGTTGAGGAAGCCGTGGGATTCGAACAGATCCTCGTAGGATTTCATGCCAGCGTAGTAGGCGACCGTGGCCCTCGCGTCGTCGATCGCCTGCTTTTTATCGTTGTTGATGGCCACCCAGGGCCAATAGGTGATTTCGATGTCATCCCGCTTGCGGCCGAATTCCGCCAGGGAGCGGTCGATCAATGGGCGGATGTGGTCGCGGGTGTACTGGACCGTCCACAGGGAGTGGCCGTAGAGGCCGTCGGCCACCTCCAGTGCCAGGCGGGTCATGTTGTCGCGCATGGCGCCGATGGCGATGGGTATGTGCTCCCGCACCGGCGGCGCGGTGGGGATCATCTCCTTGTAATCCGCCTTGTAGTACACCCCATCGTAGGGCTGAAGGCCCTTGTGGGCACCGGCGATGATGTGACGCACCGCGCCCACGGTATCCCGCAGGTGGGTCATCAGCTTGTAGTTGGGGAGGCCGTGCATGCCGACGGTGGTGGCGGGCAGGGAGCTGCCGAGGCCGAGCACGAAGCGGCCCTCGCTGATGCGGTCCATGTCCATGGCCACGTAGGCGGTTTCAAACGGGCTGCGGGAGGAGGCAACGGCCACGCCGGGGGCAAGTTTCAAATGGCTGGTGCCACAGGCCACCGCCGCCAGGGGAGCGAAGGGGGGGCCGTAGATTTGCAGCATGAAGGCACCCTCGAAGCCGGTGTCCTCCATCTGCTTGCCCATGGTCATCAACTGGCGACCGGGGGCCACGGGCAGAATGCCCCAGTATTTGCGTTCCTTGCCGACGGCGTTGCGGGATGCTGACATGGGGTCTCCTGGTTAAGACAGATGAGTTAGGCAATGGTAGCATCGTTGCCGGGCCGGCGTAACACCGGAGCCAAGGCCGGGTCGGATGCCTGGACCGTTGCGGATGTCCACAATGCAACACAGATGTCCCCTGCCGGTCATGGTTTGTGTCGAAACCCGAGGTCAATTGCGGTAGGTTTCCCGTGCTTCGCTGGAACCTGCCTAGGCCACTGATCCGCAAGGCCTGGCAACCGGCCCCACTACCCATTGTTCACTGGAGAAAGACCCATGAGTCACGACAACAACGACGAAAAACTCGCCCGCGGCCTCGATGTGGCCACCCAGGTGTACGGCGATCCGGCCCTCACCAAGCAGATGGCCTCCTTCGCCGATCAACCCTTCAGCAGCGAGACCATTCGCCACCTGTTCGCGGATATCTGGAGCCGCCCGGGCCTGTCGATCCGCGATCGCCGCCTGTTGGTGATCGGTGCCACCACCATGCTGGGCCGCGCCGACCTGCTGGAGGTCCAGATTCGCGGCGGGATCCTCGCCGGGGAATTCAGCGACGAAGAGCTTGACGAAATGGTCCTGCACATGGGCTTCTACGCCGGCTGGGGCAATACCACCACCCTCCACCGCGCGGTCGGCGAGGCCCGCCGCACCGCCGCCGAAATGCGCAAGAACGGCTGAGTACGCCTCGCCCCACCGCTGCCCGCCATCCCGGGATACCCGGCGCCGACAGGGTGCCGGGCATCCGGGGATGGCCGCGCCGTCCCATGTCCGAGAGATCACTGCCATGAACATGCCCGTCGATGCCGCCAAGGTCCCCGCCCACGTGCCACCGGAGCTGGTGTTGCCCTATCCCCTCTGCGCCCGCGCCGTGGTGTACGAGAACCCCTACGAGACCCTCATCGCCGAGGTTCACAAAGGTCCGAAAATCTTCTATTCCACGGAGGTTTTTTCCATTCGCCAGGGGGGCTGGGTGGTAAGGGACGGGGAGTTTCTGCGCCAGATCTACAACGACAACGACCATTTTTCCAAGAAGGGTTTTACCCAGATGGCGGCGATGATCGGCGAACAGTGGGATGTGATTCCCACCGAGCTGGACCCCCCGCGCCACACTGGCTTTCGCCGCGCCCTCAACGGTCTTTTTACCCCCAACAAGCTGATGGCGCTGGAAGGCAAGGTCCGCGATCGCGCCCGCGAGCTGGTGGCACGCTTCAAGGACCGCGGCGAGTGTGACTTTGTCCGTGATTTTGCCGTACCCTATCCGGTAATGATCTTTCTGGAACTGCTGGGATTGCCCATCGAGCGGATGGATGGGTTCCTGGTGTGGGAAAACCAGATTCTTCACTCCGGGGATCCGGAAACCCGCAAGAGCGGCGTGCGCGCCGTCAAGGCCGTGTTGCTCGAGGCCATCGAGGAAAAGCGCCGCAATCCCGGTGCCGATCTGATCACCAATGCCCTCAACCTGGAGGTGGACGGCAAGCCGATCTCGGATATCGAAGTGTTCGGCCATTGCTTCAACCTCTACATCGGCGGCCTCGACACGGTGGCGTCCATGCTCGGCTGGCATTTCCATCACCTGGCCGCCCATCCCGATTTTCAGCACCAGCTGCGGGCCGATCCGGCGCTTATCAAGCCGGCCATCGAGGAGTTGCTCCGGGCCTACGGGGTGACCACCACCTTCCGCATCTGCACCCGGGAGTATTCCATCGGCGGAGTGACCTTCAAGCCCGGAGACCGGGTGGCGATGGCGACGCCGCTGGCGGGGCGCGACCCCGAGCAGTTCGACAATCCCGACGAGATCCGCATCGACCGCAAGCCCCGTCACCTCACCTTCGGTTCCGGCATTCACAGCTGCCTGGGGCTGCACCTGGCGCGGCGGGAAATCCTTATCGCCATGGAGGAGATGTTTGCCGCGCTGCCGGCGTTTCGTATCCAGGACGGCGCCCGGGTGCCGTTCTTCGTCGGCAGCATTCACCACCTGGAAGGTCTGCCCATCTGCTGGTAGCAACGGCCCTTTACGCCGCCGCCCGCGCGGTGGCCGCCGACGTTCCCCGGGTCGCCAACCGCCTGCCGCCCGTATCGCGCTTTGGTCGGAAAGGCTCGCCCCCGGGGGCTCGGTAACTGATACTCTTTTCGCGAATCCACTTCATTTGCCCTGGATGTCGCGAGGAGTAGTGATGTGAATCTGAACCCACGTTTTCTGCTGATCGCCGCGCTCCTGGTGGTGCTGGCGTCGTTGTCCAGCTGGGTGGCGTTTCGCTTCGTTGCCGAGGGCATTATCGAACAGTGGGGGCGGCGCCTGGCGGAGCTCCAGGTGCGCTACGACAGCGCCCGGATGCTCAAGCCCCTGGAACGGGAGATCGCCCTGGCCCGGCAGATGGCCGACTCCAATATCCTCAAGCAGTGGGCGGCCAATCCCGACAACCGCCCCCTGGAGACCCTGGCCCTGGCGGAGATGGAGAGCTTTCGCCGCAACTTCCGCGACCGCAGCTATTTTGTCGCCCTGCTCGATTCCGGCGCCTACTACCACAACAACGCCGCCAACGACTTTGTCGGCCGACCGCTGCGCTATCACTTGAAGCCCGGCAATCCCGATGACGCCTGGTTCTACGGGCTGTTGAACGATGGCCGGGAGTTTCACCTCAACATCAACCCCGATGTGGTGCTCGGCGTCACCAAGCTGTGGATCGACGTGCTGATGCGGGATGGGGATCGAATCCTCGGTGTGGTGGGCACCGGCATCGAGCTGGAGGATTTTCTCCGGGATTTCGTCGATATCCGCCAGCCCGGGATCACCACGGTGTTCGTCGACCTGAGCGGCGCCATCCAGCTGCACCGCAACAAGGCGATCATCGACCACGCCAGCTTCATCAAGCCCGAGGGGCAGAAGAAAACCATCGAGCTATTGTTCGACGATCCCGCCGATGGCGGGCGCGTGCGCCGCATGATGGAGCGCCTTGCCGCCATGGCGGAGCCGGAGGGGCAGGTTGTCAGCGACTTCGTCACCGTGGATGGCAGGCGGCATCTCGCCGGCATCGCCTACCTGCCGGGCATCGGCTGGTACGAGATTACCCTCCTGGATCTCGCCGTGGTGATGCCGGTGGCGCGCTTCGCGCCGGTGGGCGCGGTGTTTGCCATCACCCTGCTGCTGGCCCTGCTGCTGATGCATCTGGCTTTGCGGCGCTATGTGCTCGGCCCGGTGGTGGCCCTGGAGAGGGCCATGATCGAGATGCGCGAGGGGCGGCTGGCGGCGGAGCGGCTGCCCGCCGCCGAGGGGGAGATGGGGCGCCTGGTCGACCACTTCCGCGCCATGGCCGGCGCCATCGCCAGCCACACCGCGGAACTGGAGGACCGGGTTCGGGAGCGCACCGAGGCCCTGCACCGGCTGGCGCGGATCGATCCCCTCACCGGGCTCGTCAACCGCCGGGGCATGACCGAGCTGCTGGCGGAGCAGGTCGCCCAGGCGAGCCGGGAGGGTGCGCCGTTCGGGGTCATCTGGTGCGACCTGGATGATTTCAAGGCCCTCAACGACACCCGGGGCCACGTGGAGGGGGACCGCGCCCTGCGGGAGGTGGCCCAGCTGCTGCGGGCCTCCATCCGCCCCTACGACCATCCCGGGCGCTGGGGGGGCGACGAATTCCTGGTGGTGCTCTCCCCCTGCGACGGCTCGACCCTGGAAACCATCGCCGAGCGCATTCGCGCCCTGGTGGCGGAGCGCCTTCCCGCCGCCGGGCTGCCCGTCACCCTCAGCATCGGCGCCTGCCTCGCCGTTCCGTTCGAGCCCCTGGAAGCGATCCTCCAGCGGGCGGACGATGCCCTCTACGCCGCCAAGCGGGATGGCCGCAACCGCCTGCATCTCGCCCCCGCGCCGGCCGGCGGCGGGAAATCCTGACAGGGCGGCCCGCGCCGGGACAAAGCCCGGGGCCGGGGCTATAATCCGCCCCTTTTCAGCCAGGCATCACCCCATGGGCACTTACCACGACGAATTGGCCAAGCGCCGCACCTTCGCCATCATCTCTCACCCCGACGCGGGCAAGACCACCATCACCGAGAAGTTGCTGCTGTTCGGGCAACTGATCCAGGTGGCGGGGACCGTCAAGGGCAAGAAGAGCGACCGCCACGCCACCTCCGACTGGATGGCCATGGAGAAGGAGCGGGGTATCTCGGTGACCTCGTCGGTGATGCAGTTCCCCTACCGGGATCGCGTGGTGAACCTGCTGGACACCCCCGGCCACGAGGACTTTTCCGAGGATACCTACCGCACTCTCACGGCGGTTGACTCGGTGCTGATGGTGATCGACGGGGCCAAGGGTGTGGAGGATCGCACCATCAAGCTGATGGAGGTGTGCCGCCTGCGGGATACCCCCATCCTCAGCTTCATCAACAAGATGGACCGGGACATCCGCGACCCCATCGAGGTGCTCGACGAGATCGAGACGGTGCTCAGGATCCGCGCCGCCCCCATCAACTGGCCCCTCGACATGGGCAAGCAGTTCAAGGGGGTCTACAACCTCTACACCGACACCATTCACGTCTATCAGCAGGGCAAGGGCCACACCATCCCCGAGGACATCCGCATCCAGGGCCTTTCCAGCGACGAGGCCAGGGCACTGCTCGGCTTTGACTACGACACCACCCTCGAGCAGATCGAGCTGGTGCGGGGCGCCACCAACGAGTTCGACCTCGACGCCTACCTTGCCGGGGAGATGACACCGGTGTTCTTCGGCACCGCCCTCGGCAACTTTGGTGTGCGGGAGATGCTCGATCACTTCGTGGAGTGGGCGCCGGCGCCCCTCGACCGGGCGGCGGAATCCCGGGTGGTGGCGGCCAGGGAGACCAATTTCAGCGGCTTCGTGTTCAAGATCCAGGCGAACATGGACCCCAAGCACCGGGACCGCATCGCCTTTTTGCGCATCTGCTCCGGCACCTACAGCCGCGGCATGAAGATGCGCCATGTGCGCCTCGGCAAGGACGTGCGCATCGCCGACGCGGTGACCTTCCTCGCCGGGGAGCGGGAGCACGTGGACGAGGCCATCGCCGGGGACATCATTGGCCTGCACAACCACGGTACCATCCAGATCGGCGACACCTTCACCGACGGGGAGGATCTCAAGTTCACCGGCGTGCCCCACTTCGCGCCGGAACTGTTCCGCCGCATCCGCATGCGCGATCCCCTCAAGGCCAAGCAGCTCCACAAGGGTTTGCAGCAGCTGTCGGAGGAGGGCTCCACCCAGGTGTTCTTCCCCATCAACAGCAACGACGTGGTGGTTGGGGCGGTGGGGCAACTGCAGTTCGACGTGGTGGTCTATCGCCTCAAGGACGAGTACGGGGTCGATGCCCTCTACGACGCCGTCAACGTCCACACCGCCCGCTGGGTGGAGGGCGCCCCCAAGGACATCCAGAAACTCAAGGACAAGGCCGGCGACAACCTCGCCATCGACGGCGGCGGCCATCTCACCTACCTGGCGCCGACCCGGGTGAACCTCAGCCTCACCGAGGAGCGCCACCCGGAAGTGCGCTTCCTCGCCACCCGGGAACACTGAGGCGGGCGGGCCGATGGAACACTTCCGCATACCGGATGGCCACCGCGCCCGCCGCCCCGCGATGGTGGTGCGCCTCGCCCGCGCCGCCCTGCGCCGCGCCCGCTGGCGCATCGAGGGAGACCTGCCGGCGGCAGCCAAGCTCATTCTCGGGGTCGGCCCCCACACCTCCAACTGGGATTTCATCGTCGGCGTGGTGGCCATGCTGGCCCTCGACATGCATATCCACTGGCTCGGCAAGCACAGCCTGTTCCGCTGGCCCATCGCCGGGCTGTTGCGCCGCCTGGGGGGCATGGCGGTGGACCGCCGCAACGCCGTCGGCATCGCCGAGGCCATCGGCCGCCAGCTTCGGTGGGCGGACGAGATGATCATCGCCATCACCCCCGAGGGCACCCGCAGCCGCGTCGATCGGCTGAAAACCGGGTTCCTGCGCATCGCCAGGGCGGGGGAGTGCCCGGTGGTGCCCGTCACCTTCGACTTCGCCCGCCGCGAGATCCGCCTTCATCCGCCCTTCTGGCCAGGGCCGGACCCGGAGGCGGACGCCGCCGCCATCCGCGCCATTTTCGCCACCGCCACGCCGCGCCACCCGGCCAAGTTTTAGGGTTCCTGAGTTATCCCTTGCTCAGCCTGTCGCCAGCGCCAATGGCCTGGGGAGTGGCTGTAGCGGCCTGGTGTCCGGATTGTTGAGGTAGTGCGGCCGCGGCGCCAGACCACCAAAGGGCGCCACCGGCCTGTTCTCGACGCTGTTGAACACAAACATCAGGATGGCGCGGGGATCGCCGGAGATATTGTCCGGAGAGCCGTGCAGCAGATTGCACTCGTGGAACACGAGGGTGCCGGGTTTACCTTCGATGACCCGCAAGGGATGCTCGGCCATAAGGGTCTTGAGGGCGGGAGCGCTCGGCACGCCCAGCACCTGGCGTTTGAGGGATGTCCTGTAGTTGTCAGTCCCGGTTTGGCCCGCACAGGACACATAGCGCCGGTGCGACCCCTCAAGCACATAGAGAGGCCCGTTGTAGGGGTGGTTGTCGTTGAGCATGATCCAGGCGGTCAGGGCCCTCATGCGGGGCATTCCGTCTTCCACATGCCAGGTCTCGAAGTCCGAGTGCCAGGCGAACGAACGTCCGGCCAGGGGTGGCTTGATATTGACCCGGGATTGCATGATATAGGCCTCGGACCCGAGCAGCTGTTGCACCGGCGCCATGATGCGCGGGTCGCGGCTGACGCTGTCGATGAGCGCACTGAACGCAAAGGGCTTGAACAGGGTGCGCAATTCGTTGCTGTCGGGCTCGGTGTACAGTTCCTCGGCGTCGCCGAGGTGGGCCTTCAGGGCCTCGATTTCCGCCTCCAGGGCGGGCACCAGGTCCGCCATCAGTTCCGGGATCACCAGAAATCCGTCGTGTTCGTAGCGGGCTACCTGCCCGGTGTCGAGCTCATGGGCTTTCTGGGGTTGACGATTGCCATGAACCACCGGGTCGAGTCGGGGCAGGATGCGCTCCTGTTGGTTCTGGCGAGAGGGATACAGATCGATAATCCGTGTCATGTTG
>Ga0172382_10014204_pt1 | contig 10168 bp, 18 predicted proteins | sample Leawel138RmetaG_FD_122245 | JGI IMG/M metagenome (GOLD analysis project Ga0172382, IMG submission 122245) | Leachate microbial communities from a municipal landfill in Southern Ontario, Canada - Leachate well 138R metaG | ecosystem: Engineered > Solid waste > Landfill > Unclassified | place... | reverse complement strand
TAATATTTTTCCCTGTAGTACTTTGCGCTCATTTTTGAACCATCCTCACGGCAGATTAGAGCTTGGCCGTTTTTCTCATACCACTTCTTTATATATGTCATAATTTTTTTGTTTATGGGAATTACCCGGTCTTTCCCTGCTTCAGTTTTTATTCCTCCGGTAATAATCTGCTTTTTCAAATCCACGTTAAATTTTGTAAGCTGCAACATCTCCGAAATTCTCATTCCTGTGTAGATCATTATTAATATAGTATCAACCCAGGGAACCGTATCGGCGTTTTTAAACATCTTCTGGATATCTAAGTCAGAGAATATCTGCTTTTCCTGTTTTGAGTACCTGGGGAGTTCGATGAATTCTGCGTAGTTTTTCTTTACTATATCATTTTTGAGGGCATAATTATACAGCAGAGTAGTAAGGCTTTTTATCTTCTTTAGGCTGGAGTGGCCAAGCACTTCTTTTTTTTCGTCGATTACTTTCTGCCAGTGGGCGGTTCGCAGATCCTTGAATTTTGCGCTTTTTAGTTTATCTACATGCTTCCAGGCCGCCTTATAGTTGTTGATTGTATCCCTGGAGATGCCGCTTTTATATTTTGCAGCGGACCATTCTTCATATAGTTCTTCTAAGATGATGTTTGCCTTAGGGGAGACGGGATCTATTCTGTGCAACACCAGGGCGTCAATGCCTTCCTGTTTAGTTTCAAAGTAGCCGATTATTTGGTATATCTGCCTGGGAACTTTTTTGCCTTTATGCTTACCTCTTTTAGCAATTGTTTTTTTCCAGCCTGTGGTAATTCTAGCACACCAGGGCTTACGGCGGCGGCCCGGCATTTTAAAGACTGTTCCGAAGCCGTTAGGGTTTCTAATAGTATTACCTCCTCTTAATTATCTTCTTAATATTTTAGTTCTCCAAACTTAAAATCTTCTCTGATGTCATATTAATATATTCTGTTCCTCTTGTCATGTGGCCCGCCGCTTTTTCTATTTCCGCGGCGTCAAAGTTGTCTATGCCCGTTGTCAGCGAATCCATGGCCAGGGTGTAGAAACTGCAGGCTTTCACATAAAGATCGTGGACTTCTTTAAATTTTTCCGGCGGCTGCTTTTCGAGGACCTGGCTGCAGTAATGCTGTATAATCCCGACATTGACGGCGGTTTCCAGCATCCAGTCGTCTGTGAAGGACATAGACTGGCACAGCCTGCCAACATCCCCCAGCGCCTTACCTATTTCCATGGAAGATTCTGAAACGAAATCGATGTAATCCTGTTCCAAAATTGATGCCGTCTCTGGCCTCGGCTCCACGGGTTCGGGCTGCGCCAATTTCCCACCTGTTTCCTGGGACATTGGCTCTTTTACTATGTCCGTCTTGACACCAGGCGGTTCGCCGACATCGATTGACAGCATGGAGACGAACAAAATAAAGCTCACAGCGACTACGATAAGGCCGGCCTTACGAGTTTTAATGCCCAAGCTGAGAATATTACCTTTTATTGCGGCAATGGCGCCGACAACCATTGCTAAAACACTTAATAGGCCAACGAAGGCCACTAATGTTGCCATTATTTTTATACCTCCTAATTTAACAATTTAATTCTTCCGGTAGCTTCTTCAACAATTTTATCATATAATCTCTCCTTTTTTCAAAATATAATTTAATGCCTGTACCGGCGAACCTTTCTGTCACATTAAAATATTCAGCCAGTTCATGCGTTAAAAAAAGACCGGAGTTGACGGCCTCGATTAGCTTGTCCAGCGGCATAAGGTATTGCACGGCCCAGAATATAGCAAGTTTTTCGTATTTCCTGGCTATATATTTTTTATCAGTTCTAGCAAAAGCCATAAGGTCGAAGGATGCAGTAAAGTGGTGCCCCAGTTCTTCGGCAAAGATACAGCGTAACAGACGGCGTCGGTGCTCAATTTTTTTATGCAAAAGAATTACGGGCGGGTTGTTGCTCCTGTGATAATATGCGCCAAGAAGGACAGGGCTGGGAAATTCATAAAAACCTACTATTATTCCTTCACTTTTTGCAAGACTATACAGTTGTGCGGTCATGGCTCTGTTTCCCTTTTTAATTTCCTTCTTTATACTTTTTAATTAAATACTCTGCATAGTTAATTATTTCTTCGCGCACTTTCATAGGGATATCTTTATCAAAGCTGAAGCTTCCGTCTCCTGTGCCGGTGATTATATGTGGTTTTTCACGGCTATCAGTACGGCAGAGGATATAGTCAACGGTAACATTGAAAATTTCTGCAAATTTAACAAGCAATTCATCTTCAATCGGCCTTTTATTTGCTTCGATTCGAGACAAAACACTATTATTGATATTAGCCTTTTTTGCTAGTTCGATTTGACTCCATTCTCTTTCCTCTCTTAAGCGCCTTATTCTTTCTCCAGCTGTTTTCATTTTATTTCCCCTTAAATAACGGATTCCTTTTCATTTTATCACTTTTCTATTTTAGAAAAAAGTTTATTTGCTAAAATATCAAAAAAGGGGTTGACTTTTCTGTTTTAGCAATGTATTATATATATAAGGATTGCTATTTTAGCAAAGTTAAGGGTGGTGACTATGAAGAAACTTAATTTAAATCTAATTTACAAAAAACGAAAGGATAAGCTTATTACATTACAGGAAATGGCGGAAACAATGGGACTTAAGAATGCTTCGACCTATATGAAATATGAAAAAGGCGAGTATTCCTTTAGGGCAGAACATCTTCCAATTTTAGCAAAGACACTTGATTGCGAAATACAAGATCTTTTTTTTGAAGATCGCCTTGCTAAATTAGCAAAATACAAATCCAATGCCAAAGCCAGCTCATCCTGATCCGTCAATCAGGCTATTTTGTGCTGGCTATTTATTATTCCCTGAAGGAGGTGAACCCATGCTCCCGCACAACAGAAAGGAACGCTTGCCAGTCGTAGAAGCCGCCGAACACCTTGGCATAAACCCGCAATTGTTGCGCCTGGGCCTACAACAAGACCGATTCCCCTTCGGCACAGCAATACAGACAAGCAAAAGACGCTGGAGCTATTACGTGAACCGCAAAAAGTTTTTTGAGTACCTCAATGGCCAAAACGAGAGGGAGGCACTGTAGTTGAATCTCTACAATAACCACACCCAGGACGAGGTTGCCTATAAAGTTCTGTGCCAGCTTTACCTTAATACCAGAAGCGATGTAATACGCCATATAGCGGAAAACGCTCTGGTGCAACTTCTGCGCAAGGGGGTGAAACCATGCGGCAAGAACGGGAACTAATTGATTTCCGGGGCCAGAGCTACCCGGCCCGCTGTTCCTACTGCCGGGCGCCGATCGAAGGCGGCGCAATCATCCTTCTAAACGTCACAAATCTCATTTTTTGCGACGAGGACTGCGTAACGGGTTTCATCGGCAGCCGGGCGGCGAACATTACGGTGGGGAAGGAGGGACGCATCCAGTGTATGCTAAGCTGATTCGCTGGCTGGAAGACGACCGCAACGCCTGGGCTGTAACGTATATCGCAATCGGCATTATTTTATACATTGCTTTTATCGCCTGAATTATGGCCCGGAATCTAACCTAAATTTATTACAAGAAATGGGGTGAAACAATGCTAAGAGCAGCACGGAACACAGCCGGAATAAGCAGAGAAGAAGCTGCCCACAGGCTATACATCGGCACCCGGACGCTGGCCGATTATGAAAGCTGCCGGACTGTTGCGCCGCCGGACGTGGTGATGCGGATGGCAGAGGTGTACCGGGAGCCGGCACTGCCGGCGGACTACTGCTCAACCGTGTGCCCAATCGGGCAGGTGCTTGCACATTCGATCAATAGGTCTGAATTCGCAGTTACTGTGCTCCGGGTGCTGAAGGAATTTGCCGACGTGGAGCGGTTGCGCGACAACCTGATTCACATCGCTTCGGATGGGAAAATCAATCCGCACGAAGCAAACGAGTTCAAAGCCATCATGAAAGAGATGGTTGAACTGGAACGCTCGATTGGGGAGTTAAAATTCTTCGCGCTGCGGCATGGGGTGGAGATCAAAGAGATCATGCCGGCGGCGAGCTGAAAGAGGGGTTGAAAAATGAAAACTCAGGGATACACCTTGCACCAGGAACTTGAAACCCTGGACGAAGAAAAGAAAAGCTTCAGCGACGGCATACATCAGGTCCTGGATGCGCTCGCAACACTAAAGCGCCTGGCGGGAGAATCAATTATCGCCAGAGACCTTGAAATAACTGCTTACATCTTAAGAGATGCGCTGCTCAAAACAAACAGCCATATAGACGATCTTAGAAAAGCTATTGCTGGGGCAACCTTCGAGGTCCAGTGCGCCGTATGCGGGCCGGTTGCTCAGATGTGCTCTTTTGAAAACGCTGTAAATTACGGCGAGGAGCACCGTATGAAAAGAAACAATTTGCATGTGTGTGTAGTGATCGAGAAATAAGCAAAACGAGGGGTAAAAGTTAGGGGTAAGCATTATCAAAAACGAAGGAAGGGGGGGTTGAGAATGCGGGCAGCATCAAAGTTCATTGGTAGCAACCGGGAATTCAGAGGATGGCTGGCAGCGCGGTTGTATCCTAATGTGGTGAGCCTTGCGGAGTATCGGAAGAAAAGAAAATACCGCCCGAAGAGAGCGGCCAGAGTTAAATCTGTTAAACCAAGTATAGCATAGTTGGGATTCATATTCAACCTTTAGGGGGGAAGAGGTAAATGAGCCTAAAACCCGGAGACAGCGTGAGAATGGTTAACTGCTACGAAGCAAAGCTTTCCAAAAATAAGGATAAAGTCTGGAGGGTTCGGTCAGAGCCGTGGGAGCTCTGCGGGACGGAAGTGGTTTTGCTGGAAGGGAAGTCGGGTGGTTTCGCAACGTGTTGTTTGGAGAAAGTTTAAAAGCAAGGCTGCCCCGTACGCGACATGGGGAGGAGCGGGTGGGAGCGGAAAAGAGCGTGCCGGGAGACGCACCGGCTATAGGCGGCGGGGCGGCCTGAAAAGTTTGGCAGGGGTGGCGGAAAAACAGACGCTAAAGACACGGGCTGATAGGACGTCCTCATGGCCACAAGTGCAAAGGTTTGATTCCTTTGACGTGTCTTAAAGTCCTAGGTGTGCCGGGTGAGAGTCCCGGCCTCCTGCCAATAAAAGAAAGGAGCTGAAAGCATGACTGAGAAGCTGAACCGGGAAGATGCAGGAGAAGAGAAGAAAAAGTGTCCCCGCTGCGGGAAGCCTATGGAAGAATTCGCCGCCGCTTGGGGATGGGCGCAATGTTTTGACTGTAGTGTAGAACTGCGGGAAAAGGAACTGGGAAGGAGGGGAAAAGATGCTGGTAACGAGCTTCATCGGGAGCAACCGGGAATTCCGGGCGTGGTTGGATGCCCGGACGGCAAACGTAGTGGGCTTGGCGGAGTATCGGAGTAAAAGAAAATACCGCCCGAAGAGAGCGGTGAGAAAAGTAACTGTTGGTCCCAGCATAGCATAAATGCCGGGAGCGGTCAACAAAAAAAGAGAGGTGCATGAATAAATGAAATCCATGCCGGAATTATTACACGAATACGAAACGCGGCTGTTAAAAGATAAGCTGCTGGAGTTCCCGAGCCAGATACATCGCAAAAAAGATGATCTTGCCGAAGCACGCCGGCAGCTCACCGAGGCACAGAGCGCCCGAAACGAGGAAGAGGCATTTTTAAAAGTTACGATTTCCGCAGAAACAAATCCAGATACAGGCAAACCGGCGTTTACGAACGCCGAAGCGCGGGCCGCGGAGCTTATTAACCGCAAAAAAATAAGCGCCGAATACCAGAATGCCGAAAAGGTGTGCGGCGATGCCGAGGCCGCTGTCAATTCCCTGCAATTCGATTTAGAGCGCTTGCAGGATGAGTTCCGGGCCTATCGTTACGTAGTGGATCTCACTGCCCGGGAGTTGGCGCTGTTGGCCAGCGACAATCTAAGCGGTGAAACCGGAAACGGCGCGGGAAACAAAAACAGGCCGCAACCTTATTAAACCTTATCAAAAATTAAAAAATCAGGAGGAAAAGAAATATGTCGATTACTCAAAACGACTTATTTGCAACCGGCCACGAGTTGGCCGAGATGGACGAGAAGCAAATTCAGGAGATGCTTCAGGGCGAAGTGCAGACAGCGCTGGAGAATATTGACCCCAGGCCGCCGCGGGTGAAGCTGTCGCGGGAAAGCCAGGTATTTATGTTGCCCGACGGCAGCACCCAAAAAACAATCGAAGGAATTATCGTTTTCCACCACAAAGCGCGCGGCTACTGGGAAACGGAAGGGCAGCAGGTGCCGACCTGTTCGAGCATGGATGGCAAGGCCGGCACCGACGAAAACGGAAACACAAGGCCCTGCGCCGGTTGTCCGCATGACGCTTGGGGAACAGGAAAAGACGGACGCGGAAAGGCTTGCAAGGAGATGCGCTGGATTTATGTCCTACAGGAAGGCGAGATTATCCCTAGCCGGATCAGCTTGCCGCCTACCAGCCTGGGACAGTTCGACGCTTTCGTTACCGCCCTGGCACAAAAACGGGTGGCGCCGATTCAGAAGGTTGTCAAGCTGGGGTCGGAAGCAGCGGAAAGACACGGCTATAAATTCTCAGCGTTGGCACAGCCGGAGGTAATTAGAGACACGCCGCTTAAGGATATCCCGGGGCTGATCAGGCTGCGGGAAGCTGTGGTGCAGGCGGCACGTAAGGAAGGTATCACGGCAGAGGATTATTATGACGAAAACTCTGCGGAGGGTGCCGGAGAAGATCAGCCTTACTAAATCAAAAAGACCCCTCCCCTGGCCGACAGCTTTTGCTCTCCCGGTTGCCGGTCAGGGGGGGTCCCTCCCTTTTGAATTTGTTTGAATTTGAGGATTCGGAAAACCTTAAACGGAAAGCCTTAAAAAGCCTTAAGCGAAAGGAGGCGTGAATTTGAATCCTATAAAAGAAGCCATCATAGAAAATTTTCAAAACCATGTTAAAACAACCGTAAAATTTGCTCCATCCGGGCAGCTAACCGTTGTCGTCGGTCCCTCACGATCCGGCAAAACGGCCATAATAAGAGCGTTGCGCTGGCTGCTCTACAATGATCCCGCCGGTGTGTCTGTGCCTGACTGGAGCAAGCCTGAAACAGAAAAGGAACCCAGTTACTGCCGGGTAGGGGCAACTTTTATGCGCGTTGCCCTGAAAATGGAAAGCGGTCATACGGTGATCCGGGAGCGGACCCGGGCCACAAACAGGTATAAAATGCTTGTTCCCGGTGAAGAAAAGCCTAATGTCTTTGAGGGTTTCGGCACCGGTGTTCCAGTTGAGATCCATGAAATAACAGGGGTAAGACCGCTTAAAATTGGCGATCGAGCAATTAATATCAACCTTGCTGAACAGCTTGACCCGCCGTTTCTTGGCCGGAAAACTATTTCGGCACCTGAACGTGCTAAGGTCCTCGGCAAACTGGCCGGGACGGAAGAGATAGACTTTGCTTCGAAGCAGCTGGGGACGGATCTGCATAGGAGAAATCAGGATGAAAAGCGGCTGGTCAGTGAAGTGGCGGCGCTGGAAGAAAAGATTAAGGAATATGATTGGCTGCCGGAGGCGAAAAAGAAAATTGAGGCGCTGGCGATGCTGGTGAAAGAAGTGAAGGAAGCTCAGGTTTCGCGAGATAAGTTGGCCGGACTAAAAGAGCAGTTGGCCGGAGTGGATGTAAGAATTGCTGAAACGCAGACAATCCTCTACCGTTGGCGCAATTTAGGTAACGCTGAAGGACACTTGAGTAGAGCTACAATACAACAGTACGATAAAGGCTTGTTAGTAACGCTGGCAAATAATTACTGGACGTATCAAAAAAGCATCCGGGCCTGCGAGAAAGTTATCAAGCAATATGCCGGGCTGCCAGAAGCCGAAGAAAAACTTCGGGCGACGCAGGAGGGTATAGACAGGGCGAAAAGGCTGCGCAGTTTGAAAGCGAATTGTTTGGACGCTCAGGAGATGATTCAGAAAAACCGGGACGTATTGGGCAGGTTGCGGAGCCTGGGTGCAGTGGAGAGCTTGCTGCAAAACTTGAACACTTTAGAGCAACGTAAAGAGCGACTGGAAGGTTTATCGGCAAAATGGACGGCTAGGAACGCCGCAGTCGTTGGAACACAAAAGCTGGTGGAAAACCTGGCTGGAGTAGAAAAGGCCGACAAAATACTTGTTAATCTTTACACTAACCAAGAAATTAAAAAGAACTTTATCTCTCTGAAAAACTGTTTGCGGCAACTTGACCAAGATATCGAAAAAGCCAGAGGGCAGGCCGTCATGTGGGAAAACCGTGTATCCGAGCTTGAGGGGGGATATCACGACTTGCTTGAAAGCGCCGGTGTGTGTCCTCTTTGCGGCGCAATATTAAGTGAAATGAGAATTAAGGAGGTTGTATAAACGATGACTAACGGAAGCGGCGATGTTGGCAATATAACTGCGAGACTGAATAACTTAAAGTCTCAAATTGAGCAGGGTAAAACCGAAAAGACCCGGGCTGAGACGAATCTTGAGAGCTATACCAAGCAGCGGGATGAAATTGTGGCGCAGATGGCGGAACTGGGCGTAACGCCGGAAACGGTGGACGCTGAAATCGAGAGGCTGGATCAGGAGATTGAGGATGGGTTGAAGCAGGCGGAGGAGCTGTTGAAGGGATGAAAAGGTTTCGGGGAAAGGTTGCGGAACTGGCCGCAAGCGCTTCACGGGATAGTGGTGGGGCCGCCGTTCAACTCGGCAGCCCGGGCGTACCAGGACACCTTTCCCCGAACAAGATTAAATTAAATCCATTGAAAGGGAGGCTATAACATTATGACCACATTAAACGCAAACACTATAACTCTTTCTCAAATAGAATTCTCTCTCTCCGAGCTACGTTCCAGGTACGACCAAGCTCTCGGCCAGAAAGAAATGAAGCAACAAGAGTATGACCAAAAACAGGCTGAACTTGCCCAGGCCAAACATGATATTGCTCTCTGGCAGCAGGTCCAGGTGCTCTTCTCAAAAGTCAGCGAATTTGCCAGGGCACAGCTCATTTATCGCATGGAGGAAACCGTCTCCGCAGCGCTTCAAGCCGTATTCATGGATGAAAGCGAGTTTATTATCAATATGCGCACCCTGGACGGTAAACCTGCCGCAGAGTGGTTAATGCAAAACAACAAAGGAGTTGTTGTTGATCCGGAGGACGGAGACGGCGGCGGAGCCTATGACATCGTTAGCGCTGCCCTAAGATTATCGCTGCTCGAACTATCCAGGCCCAAGCCTGGCGGGCCGGTTATTTTGGACGAGCCCGGGAAGATGCTTGATAACCAGACGGAGGTCATTCCCAATACGGGACAATTTTTGAAGCATTATTTGGCACAGACGAGGCGTCAGGGTTTGATGATTACCCACCATCCGGCGCTGAGCGACGTAGCGCATTTGAGCTACAAAGCAGAAAAAAATGCGGATGGCATGTGTGAAATAAGCGAGGTGATCCGGTATGGCTAAGTTTATTGTTACCGGCGATCTGCATTACAGGGGCGCAAATCCCAGGGCAAGACTGGACAGTTTCCAAAATGCCCTTCGCCGGAAACTCTATGAGGTTTACGACCTGGCCGGCCAACACCAGACAAAAGCAATCATCATCCCTGGCGACGTTTTTGACGGGCCAGCTCCCGGCTGGGGAACAGCCGCGGAGCTGGGCATGATACTGCAAGCGGCTCCCTGTCCGGTGCTCGTTATCCCCGGCAATCATGACGTATGGGCCGGCAACCCGGGAAGTAAGTTCAGGACGCCGTTTGGGATGTTGGCGCGATTGGGGATTATGTGGGATTTAACGGATGAGCCTTTTGAAACCGGCGCCAGGGATGGAGAAGTCGACTTATTGTTTGACATAGCAATTACAGGCCACGGGTTTACCGTGGAAACGGATACGCCGGCAGGAGCGACGCAGTTCGATCAGCCGCCACATGCCTTTCCCTGGAACGGCACAGCGATCCACGTTGTTCACTCTATGCTTATGGATCAATCTCCGGGGTTCGATATGCGCCATACCCTTATTTCTCAAGTTGAAACAACAGCACAGGTTGTAGTCTCAGGCCATGAGCACATTGGCTTTGGTATCAAGCGGCGGGATGACGGGGTGCTGTTCATCAATCCCGGGGCGCTTTGCCGGCTGAGCGCTCACCATGAAGAAATAGCAAGACG
>Ga0172382_10014203_pt1 | contig 10169 bp, 10 predicted proteins | sample Leawel138RmetaG_FD_122245 | JGI IMG/M metagenome (GOLD analysis project Ga0172382, IMG submission 122245) | Leachate microbial communities from a municipal landfill in Southern Ontario, Canada - Leachate well 138R metaG | ecosystem: Engineered > Solid waste > Landfill > Unclassified | place... | reverse complement strand
CACTTACCTTAAGAAACGATATCTTGGCAGATAGTTGAAAATATTTGAACTTATTGAGTAAATTTTTTTATAATGGGGATAGAACCCCATTGTGAGCCCATCTTATAATGACTTGCCTTAAAATCTTAGCGTCAATAGCGTAAAAATCAATGTTCTCGCTTTAAACTATACCCTCCATCGTATTAGGTTAAAACAATACTTTATCTTCCATCTCTATATGTAATCCAGAATTTTGACATTCCTTTTAATGTATATTCCCTTCCTTCTGTTTCCAGTATTATCAAATAGATTAATCTAATCCTATAAGTTGTTCTTCCAAATAACAAGAATTTATTGTTAGAAATATTTCTCAATATTGCTCTTTTTCTTAACTTTGTTTAAAAACTTCCTAAAGTTAATCATATCAATGCTTTAGCCTCTGTTTTTATTTTTTTATTGGTTACTCAAATAAGATTTTTAAAGTTTATTAATAATTTTGTTGACTCATTGAATAATATATATAGAGGGGTAAGAAACAGAAACAAATTTATAGTAAACATTGGTTACTTAAATAAGATTTTAAAATTTTATTAATAATTTTGTTGACTCGTTGAATAATATATATAGAGGGGCAAGAAATAGAAATAAATTTATAGTAAACATTGGTTATTTAAATAAGATTTTAAAATTTTATTAATAATTTTGTTGACTCGTTGAATAATATATATAGAGGGGTAAGAAACAGAAATAAATTTATTTTAAGCATTGTGACGTGATAATAATTAAGTAAAGGAGGTGGAAATAGGATGAAAAAGAATGTAGAAATACGAGATATTATGACAGCCGCATTCCTGCTTGCAAAAAAACACACATTAGTATCACACAATGTAGGTCCTTCAGGCTTTGTGACTTTTATTTTTAATGATAGTAAAGGTTCCATTGAACGAGAGATACAGAAGCATATTAGCGGAACAGCGAAAGTGGGGTCACGAGATTTTGTTGAGGCCTATAGAGGCTTACGTAGTTTAATTTTACACAAAAAGGAGGAAATAAGAAATGGAAAATTTAATAGTAGACAACATTGAAAGTAACTTAAAACGTTCCAACGAAACAATTTTTTTTAATAATTTAGATGATAACTATGTCAGTTGTTTCAGTGATTCTTTGAACAAGATTCTGGACCGATTGGAGCAGGTAAAAAGCTTACCAAATAATGAGTATACGGCTTTATGTCCTTCCCATGATGATAAACATCCCAGTTTATCTATAACAGAGCAAGATGGAAAGATTCTTATGTATTGCCATGCTGGATGTGTACTAAAAGACATTGTTAATTCTATAGGATTAACGATGTCGGATTTGTTCCCACTCTCTTCCAAAAAACGCCAACAGAAAAAAATTGAAGAAGTTATTTATGATTATGTAGACGAAGAAGACATTCTGCTGTATCAGACAGTACGTTCAGATGGTAAAACCTTTCGCCAAAGACGTCCAGATGGCAATGGCGGGTATTTCTGGAATTTGCGTGATGTGAGGCGAGTTTTATACCACTTGCCAAATGTTATACAGGGAATTAGCAACCAAGAAACAATATATATTTGTGAGGGAGAAAAAGATGCCGATAATTTAGCAAAGCTTAATTTTGTTACTACGACAAGTCCTATGGGTGCGGGAAAATGGCGAGAAGATTATACTGAAAGTTTAAAAGGTTGTTGCCAAGCTGTAATTATCGCAGACAAAGATAAACCAGGTCGTGAGCATGCAAAAACAGTAGCAGAACAACTACATAAAGCCGGAATTCCTGTTAAAGTAATAGAACTACCCAATCTGAATGGTAAACAAATTAAGGATTTCTCGGATTGGCTTTCAGCGGGTGGAATGAGAGAAGATTTCCTTGACATTGTTGATAAAAGTGATATATGGAAACCTTCAGAACAAAATCACGATAAAAAATTGTCGTCCGAACTTGATTCGTTAATCCAAAAGTTTGGATCCCCTTTTTATACAGGTAAAAATGGCAAGATAACAGGGATTAATCAGAATTTTTGGGCAGGTGCACATAATTGTGAAAACATTCAGTTGTATGAGCCTGATGATAGTGTATTTTACCGATATAACGCAGAAAATGGACTTTATGCTCCTATTTCAATGGACAAAATTAAAACAGAAATTTCTACAAAGATACTTGAGGTATCAAAAGTAATAGATGAACCTTCCCTTGAAAAATATCGGACAAATCCAACTCTTAACCATATAACTGCTCTCCTGAAAGGAATAGGTGAGAAAAAAGATGCTTTTCGGCACGAAAAAAAAATTATTCACGTTGCTAATGGCGTTATTGTTTTTAATGAAAAGGACGACTTTAACTTTTGTAAGTTTTCCCCTGAATTCTTCTCTCGTAACCAATGTCCTATTAAGTATAATCCTTCTGCGAGGTGTGATAAGTTTTTAAACGATTTTCTATACCCTGCCGTTTCAGAAGATGATGCGCTTCTTATTCAAAAATATACAGGATTGTCATTATTAGGTAGTAATCTAATACAAAGATTCCTAATTCTTGACGGCCAGCCAGGGCGAGGGAAGAGCACCCTATCTTTAATAATTCAATCTTTAGTTGGACAAGAAAATATCTCTGAATTAAGAACTAAACATCTATCTGAACGATTTGAAATTTATAGATATTTAAAAAAACAGTTGCTGGTAGGAGTTGATGTTCCAGGTAATTTTCTCACTGAAAAAGGAGCTCAAATTATTAAGGGACTCGTAGGTGGTGACTATTTTGATGCTGAACAGAAAGGTGGAACAGGAAATTTTCCCATTAGGGGAGATTTCTGTATTCTAATAACATCTAATTCTCGTCTTCGCGTTCGTCTTGACGGAGATGTTGACGCATGGAAAAGAAGACTCTTGATAATCCGTTTTAATACAACAACTCCACCTAAAAAAATTCCAAACTTTTCCAATCTGTTAATAAAAGAAGAAGGTAGTGGAATCTTAAACTGGGCTCTACAGGGGCTGGGTGTGCTATTAAAAGAAATAGATAAATATGGTGATATTTATCTGACAGATTCACAAGATAGCATTGTTGATAGTCTCTTAGCTGAAAGTGATAGTTTGAGATATTTCCTAAAAGAGAAGGTTGTAAAAGATAAAGCAGGTGATCTTTCAACGGATGAGATTGTTAAAGCATATAACGAATATTGTCCTGATAAAGGATGGGATCCTAAACCAATTACCGTGGTGCAACGGGAGTTAGAAAGCTTAATGCTTGAATTGTTTCAAACAACCAAAGCAAATTCTATAACACGAAATGACAAAAGTTGCCGGGGTTTTCGTTATGTATCATTTAAGGAGAACACATAGAATCATGGGAGCAGATTACTCAAATTGGATTATTAAAAAACCTAATATTAATGGAATAGTTGTTGTAGAAAAGGATATTTTGAGACGCTTGGGACGGATAAATACAACTGACGTGGGTATTGAAAATATTCCTGTAGAGGAAGAAAAGAATGATGTATGTGTACAAGACTTTGAAAATAGCGTCCCAACTGTTCAAGAAACTGTTACGGTTGCAAGTGTAAATGATGAATTGTTTACAGGAGAAAAGAATAATCCTTTATCTATTCTAAAAGAATGGCAAAGGAAATACTTATCGCGGCAAGCAAAGAAAGAATTTTGGATGGTTGTCAAAGGAATCACAGGGCAGAATTATAGAAAAATTGACATAGATATTCCTGTGGAAGACATTATTGCAATAAATAAACATTTTGATATGTTAGAAAAAAATATGTGGGGCAGGTCTTGTAAAAATGAATAAATTAATTACTAATAATGCGGTAAGTATGAAGTATATTGCGGGAGGAGGTGAAAGAACTATGTTTGAAAAATTACTTGAAGTAGAAAAAGCGGCAAAGTATTTGGGTGTATCAGAGAAAGATAGGGTGAAGAGGAGCGTGTCCCATGTTCTTTCTAAGAATACCCTTTGTTTGCAATTAAAAACCAGGGCGGTATGTTGGTCCGGGAACGAACATAAATAATAGGAGATATCAAAATGACAATGGCAGTATATAAGAAAGGCAATAAAGATGGGGAATAAAGTAAGGATTGAGAATAAATGAATTATAAAAATACCAAACATGTGACTGAAAACGTAGCTTTAGAAAAAGACTTGTTATTGGCACAGCGTGAGAAAAATCGTAAAATATACATATTAGCGCAGATGCTCATTGACAAGTTAGAAATAGATTTTCTGGCTGCTGGTTTGTGGAGAGACCTCCCAATAAAGGAGGTCTCTATGAGGCTTTTCAAACAGAAAAGAAGCAAGTTTTGGTATTTTGATGTAGTTGTAGGCAGCAAAAGAATCAGATACTCAACTAAGTGTGAGAAGAAAAAAGAAGCAGAGATGGTAAAAGCTTTGATGGTAAGTAAGATTAAGAATAATACATCATTTGAGGAGATACTAAACCATTCGCTTCAAGAAGCATTTGATAAGTATTTAGAGGAGTGTTCCAAGGGTATTAAGGATTCTTATCAGAGAGATGTTTTCTCGGCACAGAATATACTTAAATACTTGGGCGATCTTCAAATAAAGGATCTCACTCCAGAGAAGATATACAACTGGCAACAGAAAAGAAGAAAGACCTTTGTAGCAAAGGGTAAAATTATTTCTCCCAGGACTGTGAACATAGAGAGGGCATTCATTCACCGCGTTCTAGAGGTAGCGAAAACACAATGGGGCTGGCTGGAGAAGAACCCTGTATCTAATATACCGCCTCTTCCCTATTATGGAATCCGCGAGAGATGGCTTTCTGAAACCGAAGAGCAAATCCTTTTATTGCTTGCTGACCATCAATGGCTTAAGGATATCATTGTGTTTGGGCTCTATACAGGTTTCAGAAAAGGTGAAATACTCTCTCTAAAATGGAACCAGGTTTTTCTTAATGCCGATATCCCCTTTATTAGGTTGGTCAGGGAAAAGAGTAAGATAACAATGGATTTTCCTCTGGTAGATGATAAATTACTGGAGATATTGCATAGACTATTTGCTCTTAAACAAAATTCTGATGAGTCTGTCTTTATTGATGAAAATAATATGCCTGTAAATGAGTCCAGGTTAAGATACTGGTGGGATAAGGTAGTAAAGAAAGCTGGATTTAAAGATGTAGTTTTTCACTCTTTAAGACATACCTTTGCTACAAGGTGTTGCAGGGCTAATATGCCTGATAGGATGGTTATGGGACTTTTGGGTCAAAAATCAATAAAAATGACACATCAGTATATGCATCCTGACCTGTCCATGATGTCAGAAAAATTAAGGTCTTTGAGCCTTCAAAAGGAAGCTGTTTAAAAAAAATGGCATACTTTTGGCATACTTTCAGGAATATCCTCTCCTATCAAAACTCCTAAAAAACCTTAAAACCCTTGCGGTAGTAGGCAGTGCGAGAGGGGGGAGTTGAACCCCCATGGGTCGCCCCACTGGATCCTAAGTCCAGCGCGTCTGCCAATTCCGCCACCCTCGCTAATCTGTTAAAGCCCTTGCCCCGCTTGTGTTTTCGGAGTTCGGGATATTTTTATTTTTTTGGCAATTATGGCAATGTGTCCAAAATGTGTCCATAATTTCGCAGTAACGGTCAACCGCCGCCTTCTTATGACTGGGCGACAGGTGCGCATATCTCAGTGTCATCAGATACGATTTATGCCCCATAAGCTCTTGAACCGTCATTAAATCTATCCCCGCCATTACCAGTTGTGAGGCAAAAGTGTGTCTTAAGTCATGAAACCTGAAATCCGTTATACCTGCCTTCTTTAATGCTTTTTCAAAAGAGCCTCGTATATCCCGTATCTGTTTGCCATTCTTGTATGAGAACACATATTGGCTTCTCTTATTCCGAGGATGTGCAAACAGTGTATTGTAAACTATGTCGTTCATAACTATTTCACGCTTCTCACCGTTCTTGGTTCGCAAAAGAGTTATGAGTTTGTGGTTAAAGTCCACATCCCGCCATTTGAGAGCTAAAATCTCACCTCTTCTCATCCCTGTATGCAGTGCCAAAGTGACAATAGCTGCAATATTACCTTCACATGCAGCCATAAGCCGCTCTATCTCCTCAAGTTCAAGAAACCTAATCCTTTTATTCTCTGTCCGTAATAACTTTATCCGGGACAGCGGATACTCATCTATTATACCCCATTCCATTGCTTTGTTCAACATTGCTTTTAGACATTTCAGTTCATGGTTAACCGTTGGTGGCTTTACTTTTTGAAGCCGGATTCGCTTATAATCTTCAACGTCAAAAACATTTATCTCAGTCAGGTATTGCCCTTTGAAATGGCCAAGCAAGTGGTTAATGCATATCTGGTCCCGTGAGAAAGAGAGTTTATTGGGACGTGAATAGTTTTTCATATACAGCTTGGCAAAGTCCTCCAGTGTGATGAGTTTTTCCTTCTTTTTATCAAGGAACCTGTCCTCTGCAATCTGAGTAAGCCGCTTCTTAAGGGCAGCATCGGCAACGGCTTTGCTTTCAGAGACGGTTTCCCGTATCCGCCTGCCCTTATACCTGTAGTCTATACAACACTTTTTACCTCTCTTAGATAGTCCCATATTCAGCCACCAATATTACTACAAATCCTCTGTAAAGTCAAGTATATCAAGGGTTTTAAGATTTTTTAACCTTCAATAAATTACTCTCTATCCACTCATCCATCCGGACCTTATCAAACCTAAGTGTCCGGCCTATCTTTATTGCAAACGGTACCTGTCGCTTCCACACCTTCTTATAAAGCGCGTTCTCGCTTATTCCCAAATACTCCGCCGCCTCCTTTACATCCAACAGCCGTTTCTTTACGTAGTTCTTGGCCACATTCTTTTCTAATACTGAAGGGCTTTGAGAATCCTGATGAGCTTTGAGTGCTTTTATTAACTCAAACTGACTATTCATGTTCCACCTCCTCCTTCTCAAAACCAGAAAGATAGGCAACAATTTCAACAACATCTGAGTTAGGTACATCATTGAGATTTTTATAAAACTGACCTGTTATTCCATGAACAACGCCCCAAAAAGTTTTTGATGCACCGCGTTTGGTATATTTTTTTTGAAACTCCTTTAGTTGTGCAATAGGGGTGGTATCTTTCCGGTGTCCAATTGTCCGATTCAATCTGAATATTGGACAATTGGACAACATTGGACATAGGGGGTTGTCCAGTGTTAACACCTTTAATATCAAGGGTTTCACCCACTTTGGACAATTGGACATCGTTAACTATAGGAGGGGGAGAGCTCCCTTCATCAGAAAAGATTTCATCAGGGGGTGGCATAGGAGAGATAGCGTCTGGGATAGATATAACCTTTAGTTTTTGTGTTACCCCTCGCCCTGTCGTTTCCAGCAGTTCATTGGCAACACTTTCATTGATATATCTGCGGATGGTCTTTTCTGATAACTGCAATTCTTTCATCACCTCTGCCCTTGTAACCGAATCTTCTGTTTTTTGTAACTTACGGCAGGTTTTTAAAAAGTTTGTAACTACATTCGATACGACGCTTATAGATTGGCTTATCAATTCCCGAAACCTGTAAATAAGCTCATAATCCTCTCTGGTCGCTATGATGCGGTTATGTTCATCCAGGGTACGTTGGTATTGGAAAAGTAGTGCGCTTGATTTAATAAGTATAAGAACCTTTTTGAAATCACGGTTAAACCTTTCGTTATCAACAGAAAACAAGTCTGCTATCTTATTTGCAAAAGGGATGACAACCTGTGCGGGTTCTATAAGAGTATCTGCTAATTGCCATATTCTGAAAGGGATGAAATTTTTTTCATATTCTTCACCCCGAGCCAACTTACCTTCGTGCTGATAATAGTCGCGCTGTAGTGATTTATCGTGAGATATTTCTATCTTTAGGACTCTGGTATCCAGTTCATAATCTATCTTGCCGTTGGCACAGGTGGTTATAAACACCAAACCTTTACTATCTTTTTTTATGCTCAGTGGAACCAGTTCCCCTGACTTACTTTTCCCCACAGTACCAAGCTTTAGCGCCTGTTCAGATAACGCTGTTCGTAAAACATAGCTGACATACTCGTTTCTTTGCCCTGTACTCTCATAAAAAATTATTATCCTATGAGCAAGCGACTCTTTCGTGTACAAAAAATACTGCTCGGAAACGCTGGTAAAATCTTCTCGCTCTGATTCTGGAGTGGTTTTAAGCACCGCTTTTATCATAGCGGATTTACCAATAGCAGAAGTTCCAATCACTACTAAGCTTACACTTTCATTGAATTTTCGGGAAGTAAGGACAAGTTTAACTGCTATCAATTCTTTGTCTCTACCCCTGTATTCAGAATGACAGGCCTCTAAAAACCTTTCTATTAAATCCGGGGATTTTAAAAGCTCTATGGCCTGCTGTTTCTCTTCTTCAGTGTACTCTGGGTCCTTCTTGCTCGCTGCATCCCTGATAAGTAATATAGAAGCCCGGATTGTCTTTGGGGAAACGGAAAGTTTTTTGGAAAGCGTATTAACGATTATCTCGTTTTTCAATTCATCTATTTCTGCAACTGCAAGTGCCCGAATAATACTCTCCTCATGCTCGTTTCTTATAAACTGGGTAAGCTCTTTTGCGTTGTTTTGGAGAGTGTTTATAACAGTTGTTAAATTCTCTCCTGCCAGCTCTTTTTGGGTAAGGTAATCGTCTATTCCTTTTCCGTCATCTGCAAGCCATTGGGCAAACTTTACGATTGCTCCTTTGCCGTACAGTTTCAGTGCCAGTTCCCACAAGGCATTTCTTACCTGGGGATTAACCCATAAATCTGCGTCAAACGCTAAAAAGATGGTCCTACCTTGCAGGTTGAATTCCAACAGTTCTTCCCACAACTCTTTAGAATCAGTATCATCACTGTTTTCCCCGCCTTGAAATTCCAAACGCCTGACAGAGCGATAGCTAAACAGCCCTCTTTTGTCAGTTTAAGGGCTTTTTTCTCACCTTCGGTTATCCATAGAGGTTTATGAGGTTTTTCTACTACTTCCCACACTAACGGAAGAATATATGGTCGGGCTGGTATTCCTTTGGGATGAAGATATTTTGTGCCCTGTAAGGGGGGATAGAGGCGAAACCGTGAAAATAACGGGTTGCCCTGTTTATCAAGATATGGGATTTCCAGTATTTGGTAGAATGTTTGTAGTATTGGATGGCCGTTAAACGAAGCAAATCCTAATTTCTGTTTCAGGTTTTCTTGTTTCCCAGTGAATTCTTTAATACCGTATTGCTCCAGAAACTGTAAATCCAGGCCAGATTTTTTAATATCTTCCTGTAAAGCCAGTTTCTCTTGTTCTGTTATTTTTCTCATTTCTTTTTTCCTCCCGAGCACGTAGAATAATACTACGAAGCCCTCTATATGCTTCAACGAAATCGCTTGATACAACTTTTGCCTTGCCGCTCAGATGCTCGTGTATATCCTGCTCACTAGAATTGTTTTTATCTTGAAATCTGAAAGATACAAATCCTGTATCTCCCACATTATGAGAAATAAGCGGATACTTTTTGGCAAGTAAAAAAGCAGCTGTCATGATGTCGGTTATTTCTAATTCTTTCTATTTCTCGCTTTTCATTTTTCTCTCACCTCCTTACTTTTACATGGTGAAAATTCAGTGAATTGGCAGAAAGGAAAAATGAAAAAATAGAAGAAGCCTAATAAATAAAGGGTTCAGGGAGGATTAGGAAACTTTATTTTTTAGAAAAAGCTGCGGTGAAAATTCACCGTTTCAATGATTTTTCACCATTAGGCGGTCTTTTAAGGGGTGTGGGATACTGTTAAATAAATCATAGTTGGGGAAAGATATTATGGAGTATTAGCAATGGAAAGGAGTTGTTAAGAATTATCTGTATCTTCTTCCATATAATTATCTTGCATGAATTGTTGTTTTCTTATTTTAAGGTCACTGGAAGGGTTTGAATACTCGGAGAATTGGGTATCGATAAGCTCTTGTAATTCATCTTTAGGAGATAATGAATTTTCTGCATCTACGGGGCAACTATAAGTGGCTTTGAAGTTTGTTTTATATCCAACTTTTTTGATATACTTAGCTACCTAATTTCCCGCAAAAATTATAACTATGTAGAAACAGATATCTTCAAACTTTCCAGAATTTCTCTTTGAGATTTGGTAATCTCAGTAAGAATTTGTCCATACCT
>Ga0172382_10014201_pt1 | contig 10169 bp, 10 predicted proteins | sample Leawel138RmetaG_FD_122245 | JGI IMG/M metagenome (GOLD analysis project Ga0172382, IMG submission 122245) | Leachate microbial communities from a municipal landfill in Southern Ontario, Canada - Leachate well 138R metaG | ecosystem: Engineered > Solid waste > Landfill > Unclassified | place... | reverse complement strand
GCTGAAGGCGCCGGTGTCGGCGAGCAGGGCGAGGTTGGCTTCGACGGCGTAGGTGAGCCCGAGGGTCTCGCGCAGGCGCAGCATCAAACGCGAAGCGCCGCTGCCGGAAAGGACCCGGCGCAACACCCGCAGCGCAATGCTGACGCCGGCCTCGCGGCCGGGAAGGCGAAACGCCAGCTGCAGGTTGATCTGCGAATCGGAGTCGCGCACCCAGATGGCTTCCGGTCCGTTGTCGGCCGCCGGGGGGACCGGCAACGGCGCCGGCGCGCCGCCGCCTTGCCAGTCGCCGAAGGCGGCGGCGACCGCATCGACAACCGCGGCGCGGCAGACCCGGCCGGCGACGGCGATTACCGTCTCGGTCGGGGTGTAGTGCCGGCGATGATGCAAACGCAGATCTTCGCCGGAGATGCGGCTGATCGACTCGCGCGTGCCGATGGTCGGCACCGCCAGGGGGTGGCCGGGCCACATCAAGCGGGCGGTGAGATTGTCCGGGCTGACGTCCTCGCCGCGCTCGTTGAGCTCCTCCAACGCCTCTTCCATGATGATCCGCCGCTCCACTTCTAGGTCGAGCAAGAGGGGACGGCGCAGCATGGAGGCGAACAGGGCAGCCCCGGCGCGCAGTTCGTCCGGGTGCAGGCGCGAATGGTAGCAGGTGGTCTCCGGGTCGGTGAGGGCGTTGACGGCGCCGCCGATGCGTTCGAAGGCCTGCTCCAGGTGCAGACTGGAGGGATGTTCGGCGGTGCCGCGGAAAACCATGTGTTCGAGAAAGTGTGAAATGCCGGCCACCGGCCCCGCTTCATGGCGGCCGCCGACGCCCAGGTAGCACAGCATCTCGGCGCTGTGCAGATGCGGCATTTCCACGGTGACGACCCGCAGGCCATTGGGCAAAACGTCGCGAAAATATTCGCCAGGGCTCAAACGGTCTGTCATCTCGGGTTCAATCCTTGTCGCCAGACGGAGGGCGGGAAAAAAGAATGTCGCGGCCGCCGCTGGCCCGACTGCCAATGCGCAGTAGAATCACCGCATGCAGGGCGAAAAGCAGGATAAAAAGCACAGTCACCCAACCCGGCATCCCTCCCAGGGCCGCCTGATCCAGGTATTGTCGCCAAGTGTGGGCGGGAGTTGGGTGCAGCTTGATCTTGAACAGCCAGCCGGCCAGCATGATGGCGAACAGGTAGAGGTAGTTGGCCTTGAACCGGTGGGCGAGAGCATAGAGCAAATCCATTTTGTACTGGGGATAGCGCAAATCCGAAGCCAGTTCGGCCACCCAGTACGCGCTATCCTCCAGGTTTAGCTTGCGCGTCAGCACGCCGTAGATGAAATTCTGGTGCAGCAGGCGCACCCGGTATTCGTAGGCGTCGTAAAATCGATAACGGCGCGCTTCGATGAACAGCAGATTGTAAACAATGGCCAGGGCGAAAAAAAAGATGCTGTGGTGTATTTCCGGGTGGGAGAAGGCAAACCCGAGAAAAGCGGCCGCCGCCCCGACCGCCCAGTTGGTGGTGCGGTCGAGGCGCTCGCGCCAGGCCAGTGAGCGCGTCACCTCGGCCCGGTAGTAATGCACCAGCGAAGTGATCGTTTCGCCGCGGGTCAGGTGCTGCGCGTCCTTCAGGGAATCGGGCATGAAGATTACCGTTCGGGGCCGCTGCCGCCGCACGACCTGGCCGGTCTCACGCAGCGACGCGGCAAGGCAACGGGAAATTTCAGTTTGCGATTATTTTATCAGCTTCGCCGCTTCTTTGGCGTGATAGGTGATGATCAGGTCGGCCCCTGCGCGTTTCATGCCGACCAGAGTTTCGAGCATGACCCGGTCGTGGTCGATCCACCCTTTGGCGGCCGCCGCCTTAATCATACTGTACTCGCCGGAGACATTGTAGGCGACCAGCGGCAGGTCGAAACGATCTTTCAGGTCGCGCAGGATGTCGAGATAGGCGAGGGCCGGCTTAACCATGAGAAAGTCGGCGCATTCCTGCACGTCGAGGGCCGCCTCTCGGAACGCCTCGCGGCGGTTGGCCGGGTCCATTTGGTAGCTGCGGCGATCACCGAACTGCGGCGTCGATTCGGCGGCGTCGCGAAACGGGCCGTAGTAGGCGCTGGCGTACTTGACGGCGTAGCTCATCACCGGGATATGGGAAAAATCGTTGGCATCGAGAATTTCGCGGATCGCCGCCACCCGGCCGTCCATCATGTCGGAAGGGGCGATGATGTCGGCGCCGGCGCGGGCGTGGGAGAGCGCCTCAGCGGCGAGGAGCTGCAGGGTCTGGTCGTTGTCGACGTCGCCATCGACAATCACCCCGCAGTGGCCGTGGTCGGTGTACTCGCAGAGACAGACATCGGTGATCACCGTCAGTTCGGGAACGGCCTTCTTGATCGCCCGGATCGTCTCCTGGATAATGCCGGTTTCGCTGTAGGCGTCCTGGCCCACTGCATCCTTCGCCTCCGGAATGCCGAAGAGGAGGACCGCCGGAATGCCGAGGGCGTGCACTTCTTGCGCTTCGGCGACGATGTGTTCGATGGACTGCTGATAAATCCCCGGCATCGAGGGGATCTCTTTTTTGATCCCCTGGCCGAAGGCGCTGAACATCGGGTAGATCAGATCCTCCACCCGCAGGTGGGTTTCACGGACCATGCGGCGCAGGTTGTCGTTGCGGCGCAGGCGGCGGGCGCGGTATTCGGGAAAAAACATGGGAGCCTCCTTGGCACAGGTAGCGACTTTGTCGGATTACGGCTTTTCTTTAAACGGCAACGATTGGGAGTGGTTGCTGTAGGTCGCCCAGTCGGGTGAATAGGCGTCGGCCTGGTTGCCCCAGACCGTCCACCCCCGGCGCGGACCGCGGGCGAAGAGTTCCAGATAGGGGCCGGGGCTGCACGCCTCGATGAGCGCGTACTGCTCATCCGGTTTGCGCGAATGCTCGCGCTTTTGCGTGCGCAGCAGATTCACCTGCCGGCGGCCGGGATCGAGGGTGCGCAGCGAGCCCTTCACCCCGAACAGAATCAATTCGGTGACGTTGCGAAAATAAAACCCCACCCCGCGTCCGTCCGGCCCGCCGTCCTTGCGCACCTTTTCCCAAACGATATTGGTTTTGTAGGTAAAGCCCCAGGCCTGCATCACCGCCAGCCCCTCGGCCAACAACGCGTTCGGCGCCCACAAATAGAGGTGACTGGTCTCGGCGGCGGCGAGATCGACGGGAATCGCCGCGATTTCCGCCAGCGTCAGGGTGGGATAGCGGCTCAGTCGGCGGTGCTCCGGCGCCACCTTTCCCGTGCGGTTCATGAACTGCCAGGGAGGATCGGCGAGGATCGTACAGAACAGGTCTCGACCGATAAAGCGGGCGAAATCGTCGGCCGCACCGGGTTGCTCGCTCATGCCGCGCCCCACGCGCAGCGACAGCCGAAGCAAAGCACAACAGAGAAAATCTTAGCTGCCGGCGCCAACGCCGTCATCGGCCAGGCGACCGGTAGAATTCGACGATAGCCTCGGTCAGCGCCGCCAAGGTGTATTCGCGCGGTTCGATATCGACCTTGAGGCCGAGCTCGCGACAGGTTTTGGCGGTGATCGGTCCGATGCAGGCGATGACAACGCCTTCCAGCAAAGAGAGAAAACGCTCCTGCCCGACGATTTCGACCAGATTCTCGGCGGTGGAGGAGGAGGTGAAGGTAGCGCAGGAGACCTGTCGCGCTTCCAACTCCTCGATCACCCCGGCCGGAAGTGTTTCGGGCGTGCCGTTGCGATAGGCGACGGGGGCGATGACTTCGGCGCCCATCCGGGTCAGTTCGGGGGGGATGATGTCGCGCGCCCGGTTCGCCCGCGGAAAGAGGATCCGGCAACCGGCCACCTTCTGGTTGCCGAAGGCGGCGACGACCCCTTCAGCTTTGTATTCGGTGGAAATCAGGTCCGCTTTCAGGCCGAAGGGGTGCAGCGCGGCGGCAGTCTTCGGCCCGACGGTGCAAATCCGGCAGCGGCCGAAAGCGCGGGCATCGAGCCCGGCTGCATTGAGGCGGTCGAAAAAAAAGCGGACGGCGTTGGCCGAGGTGAAGATAATCCAGTCGAACTCGGCCAGAGCGCCTACGGCGGCGTCGAGTTCCTGCCACGACTCCGGCGGCAGCAGGCGAATGGTCGGACATTCGAGCGCCTGGGCGCCCTGGGCCGCAAGCAGCGCGGCAAACTCCCCGGCCTGATCGGCAGCGCGGGTGACCAAGACGGTCTTCCCGAACAGCGGTCGGTTGTCGAACCAGCGCAGTTCCTGCCGCAGGTCGACCACTTCGCCGACGATAATCACCGCCGGCGGTTTGAAGCCGGCCTCCCGCACTTTTTCGACGACATCGCTCAACGTGGCGATCAGGGTTTCCTGCCGCGGAGTGGTCGCCCAACGGATGAGGGCCACCGGGGTCTGCGGCGAACGGCCGTGCCCCATGAGTTGCGTGGCGATGGTGGAGAGATTCGCCATCCCCATATAAAAGACCAGAGTGCCGACGCCGGTGGCGAGTTTTTCCCAATCGAGGCTCGACATCTTTTTCGCCGGGTTCTCATGACCGGTAACCAGCCCCAGGCTGGTGGTGAAATCGCGGTGGGTGAGGGGGATGCCGGCGTAGGCGGCGGCGGCGAAAGCGGCGGTTACCCCGGGCACGACTTCGAAGGGGATGCCGGTGCGCGCCAGGTACTGCGCCTCCTCGCCGCCACGGCCGAAAACGTACGGATCGCCTCCCTTGAGGCGGGCGACAATTTTGCCTTGCCCGGCCCGGTCGGCGAGCAGGGCATTGATTTCTTCCTGGGGCGTATGGTGACAGCCGCGACTTTTGCCGACATAAAGATGCTCGGCAGCCGGAGCTTCGCGGAGGAATTCGGGATTGGCCAGATAATCGTAAATGACCACATCCGCCCGGCGCAGGCACTCCAATGCGCGGACGGTGATCAGCCCGGGGTCGCCAGGACCGGCGCCGATGAGATAAACAATGCCTGTACTCTCTGAACCGGACATGGATAAAACCATGCAGAGGCACGGTTTTGCCGTGCCCCTGCCGAAAGTTTTACTTCGTTCGAGGCTATTGCCTCTAGACTTCCTCGTCCTTCACATTGAAGGTTTCATGCTGGTAAACCTCATTGAGAATGGCCCCGGCGCCCTGGATCAGCAGGTCGTCGGCCAGCGAGACGCCGGCGGATTCGGCTTCGGAAACGGCGCATTCAACCTTTTTCTTGAGGAACTTGCCGCCGTCGACGCTGGAAACCAGACCGCACAGGGTCAGGCGATCCCCGTTGACCGTGCCGTAGGCGGCGATCGGCACCTGACATCCGCCTTCCAGACGTTTCAGAAAGGCGCGCTCGGCGCGCACCGCGTAAGCCGTCGGCGCGTGATTGAAAAAGTCGATCATCGCGTTCGTCTCGCTGTCGTCAAGGCGGCTTTCCAAGCCCAGCGCACCCTGGCCGATGGCCGGCAGAGAAATGTCCGTTTCCAGGAATTGGGAAATTCGTCCGGCGAAGCCGAGACGCTTCATGCCGGCGGCGGCCAGCACCACCCCGTCCAGATCCTCCTCGGTCAGCTTGCGGAGACGGGTTTCGACATTGCCGCGGATATCGAGCATCTGAAAATCGGGACGCAGATGCAGCAGTTGCGCCTTGCGGCGCAGGCTGGAGGTGCCGATGCGAGCGCCCTGCGGCAGGTCGCGGAAACTGGCAAAGCCGGGCTTGAGAATAATAACATCGCGGGGGTCTTCGCGCTCGGTGATGCAGCGCAGCCCCAACTCGGGGGGAAACACCGTCGGGACATCCTTCATCGAATGAACGGCGATGTCGATCTCGCCGCGCAGCATCGCTTCTTCGATCTCCTTGACGAACAATCCCTTGCCGCCCACCATCGCCAGCGGCACGTCGAGAATCTTGTCGCCGATGGTCTTGATTTTGTTCAGGACGACTTCCAGCCCCGGATAACGTTTTTCCAGTTCGGATTTAACCCAGTTCGCCTGCCAGAGGGCGAGCTGGCTGGCGCGGGTGCCGATACGAATGGTCTTCTTGGCCATGAAATACGTCTCCCTTTATTTAATCGTTGCTCTCGTCAAGATTCTGGATGTCCCCCTCCGGACGGGGCGGCTCCAGGGCGAACAGGGCGCGCACGGCGTCGACGTAGATATCGCCGGCAGCCTCGTTCTGCGCCTGTTTGAGCAGAATGATCGGTTGGTGCAGCACCTTGTTGATGATGGCGGCGCTCATCGCCTCGACGGCGCGCCGCTCCTTCTCTTGCAATCCCTTCAGATTGCCGAGGGTCTTGTCCAACTCGCCGCGGCGGATCTCCTCCAGGCGGTTGCGCAACGAAACGATGGTCGGCACCACTTCCAGGCTCCCCAGCCAGCGGTGAAACTGGCCGATTTCCTGATCGACAATGGCTTCGGCCTTTTTTGCCTCTTTGTGCCGCTCTTTGAGATTGGCCTGCACGACGCCCTGCAGGTCGTCGACATCGTAGAGGTAAACGTTGGCCAGATCATTGACCTTGGGGTCGATGTCCCGGGGGACGGCGATGTCGATGAAAAACATCGGCTTGTTTTTGCGCTGGCGAATAACCTCTTCCACCTGCTTCGGCCCGAGAATGAACGTCGGCGCCCCGGTGGAGGTCAGGACGATGTCGATTTGATGCAGGTGGAAGGGGAAATCGTCGAAGGGAATGGCGCGTCCCTTGAACTCCTCGGCCAACTTCACCGCCCGTTCGAAGGTGCGGTTGGTCACCACCACCGAGGCGGCGCCGTTGTTGAGAAAGTGCCGGGCGGCGAGCTCGCACATTTCCCCGGCGCCGATGAGCATGACGTTTTTGCCGTCGAGGGAGCCGAAGATTTTTCGCGCCAGTTCGACGGCGGCGAAAGAGACGGAAACGGCGTTGCTGGCGATTTCCGTTTCGGTGCGCACCCGCTTGGCTACCGAGAAGGCTTTGTGCAGGAAGCGGTTGAGGATCAAGCCGACGGTCTTGAACTCGCTGGCGTAACCGTAGGCGGTTTTTATCTGCCCGAGAATCTGCGGTTCGCCGATAACCATCGAGTCGAGACTGGCGGCGACCCGAAAAACGTGGCGGATCGCATCCTCTCCCTCCAGATCGTACAGGTGGGGCGTCAGGGCTTCGACGGCAATCTGGTGATAATCGGCGAGAAAATGCCGCAACCGCTGCTTGCAGACATCCGCCTGCCTGGTGGTGGCATAGATCTCGACCCGGTTGCAGGTGGAGACGATCATGGCCTCCACAACTCCCGGCAGACCGGCCATTTCCTTCAGCGGCCGCTCCATGGCCGTGGGAGAAAATGCAACCTTTTCACGAATTTCCACCGGGGCGGTTTTATGGCTTAACCCGACGACGATAATATTCATGGATTCCAATCCGTACAGCGGTTATCGGCCTTGCAGGGATTTGAAGCTGTGTTCGCCGGAAAGCAGCAGATTGACGCCGAAAAAGGTAAACAGCAGACAGAGAAAACCGACGATGGCGAAAATGGCCGCCCGCCGGCCGCGCCAGCCGACATTGAGCCGACCGTGCAGCAAAGCCGCATAAAGAAACCAGGTGATCAACGCCCAGGTTTCCTTCGGATCCCAGCGCCAGTAGCCGCCCCAGGCCGAGTTGGCCCAGACCGCTCCGGAGATAATCCCCATGGTCATCAAGGGAAAGCCGAAGGTCAGGCACTTGTAATTGATGCTGTCGAGGGTTTCAAGGGACGGAAGACGGAAATAAAGGGCGGAAAATTTCTTGCTCTTCAGCATGCGTTCCTGCAACAGATACATGATGCCGGCGATGAAGGCGACGGCGAAAACGGCGTCGCCGAGGAAGGCCAGGCCGACATGCACCGGAAACCACCAGCTCTGCAGTGCGGGACCGATCTGCTGGGTCGATTTGGGAACCGCGCTGCCGAGAAGCATCAGCGCCAGCGCCAGGGGGCAGACGAAGGCGCCGAGAACGGCGAGACGATAACGCAGATCGAACAGCAGAAAGATGCCAACGATGGAAAGGGCGAAAAATGAAAGCGCTTCGTGCAGGTTGGTGACCGGCGGGTGCCCGGCCTGTATGTAACGGACCGTTAAGCCGACGCAGTGCAAGGCAAAGCCGCCCCAGAGCAGCCAGCGGGCAAACTTTCCGGCCCTGTCGCGGCGGGTGATGACGTCGACGAGATACAGGGCGGTGGCGACAAGGTAGACGAGAAGGGTGACTTTGAAAAGCAGGATGTCGATCATGTCTCCCCTTTCGACAGGCAGATTCCGAGATTGGCGAGAGAGCACCCCTCTCCGGCCAGATTCGCCAGCAACCGATCGACGTCGGCCGTTTCGCCAGAAGCAAGCAGAGCAGGAAGATTGCCCTCCAGGAGGCGGAGCAAAACCGCCGAATTATATTCAGTTTCTGGTTGCAGTGTCAATTTCTTTTGCCGCAGAGCAGCGGCGATCGCCAACGCCAGCTCCCATTCGGGGCCAATGACGCCGGCGAGCCGGTCGCGCACGGCTGCGGCAAAGGCGGGGCTGCGGCCGCCGGTGGAGACGGCAAGGCTCAAATCGCCCCGGTGCAATTGCGCCGGCAGAAAAAAATCGCTGTCTTCGGGCGCATCGGCCACATTCACCGGGATGCCGGCGGCTTTTGCTTCGGCGGCCACCGCAGCATTGACCCGCCGGTCGTCGGTCGCGGCAAAAGCGAGAAACGCCCCCGCCAGATCCCCGGCCCGATAGGGACGTTCGATGATTTCGCAGTCGCCGGTCGCCGGCCGCCCTGCTTCCGGACCGATGATGCGCACCCGGGCGCCGGCGTCGCCAAGGGCCAGCGCTTTGCGGCGGCCGACATGGCCGCTGCCGACGACCACGCAAAGACGCTTCTGCAGGCGAAAAAACACGGGGAATTGCGGCAATGGGGCGGAAGGGTTCAAATCCCGAAAAGTTCCTTTTCCACCAGTTCGCAGAGCAGATGGCCGAAGAAAAGGGCGCCCTCTACCGCCCGCGGTGGCGAATCGGTCTTGAGGCGAAAAGTGAAATCGACGTTTTCCCCCATCGTCTCTTCAGGCCCCGGACGCAGTACGGCGGTGACGCAGCCGATCTGCCGCGCGGCTTTCAGCCCTTCCTCCAATGCTTCGTCGCGGTGGAAATCGGCAAAGGCGAAAACAATGTCATCGGCGGTGGCCATTACCCCCAGTTGCCGGGAAAAAAATTGTTGTTCCTGCCCGTCGCGAGCCAGAGCCGTCGCCAGAGTGATGTCCTGGCCAAGGGAAAAAACCGGCAGGGGCGGCCTCTCGATAGAGAGACGGTGCAGGAACTGATTGGCCACCAGATTGGCGACGGCGCCGAGAGAGCCGCTGCCGAGAAGCAGCAGACGCCCCTGCTGATGAAAGGTCTCCATCACCTGACCAATAAATTCGCTCAGAAGTTCCGACTGGCCGAGGAAACCCTCGACCATGGCACTGTTGTCCCGTCCGGCGCGGGATATCTTTTCGGACAGCATGGCATCTGATCCTGGGGAAAAGGTAAGCGCAAATATAGGGCTCCGGTTCCATGGCTGTCAAGAAGAAGGTCCCGGCAAAGGGAATAACCTCTTGATTTTTTTGGCGCGTGCTTTATGATTGTCGAAAGTTTCCGTGACGGATTTAAGGAGAATAGTTATGGCGAGTGATAAGGTTGTACAGCTTTCGGACGACACCTTCGATCAGGATGTGCTGAAGTCCTCTACCCCTGTCCTGGTTGATTTTTGGGCTTCCTGGTGCGCTCCCTGCAAGGCGATCAGTCCCGTCATCGATACCCTGGCCGAAGACTACGACGGCAAAGTCAAAATCGGCAAACTGAATGTCGACGAAAACCCCGCTACGCCAGGCCAGTACGGAGTGCGCGGCATTCCAACGCTGATTTTGTTCAAGGACGGCAAGGTGGTCGATCAGGTTGTCGGCGCCGTGCCGAAGAATCAATTGGAAGGGCTGCTCAAAAAAGCTCTGTAAGCGTTCAAAATTCAGTCATGCAAAAAGCAAAGGACCCGCCGTTGTGCGGGTCCTTTGCTTTTTGGCCTGTGACCCAGTCAGCGCGCTTGCTCCTGCGATGGCGCTTGTTCCTGCGATGGCGCTTGCTCCTGCGATGGCGCTTGTTCCTGCGGCAGCGCTTGTTCCTGCGATGGCGCTTGCTCCTGCGATGGCGCTTGTTCCTGCGATGGCGCTTGTTCCTGCGATGGCGCTTGCTC
>Ga0172382_10014199_pt1 | contig 10170 bp, 6 predicted proteins | sample Leawel138RmetaG_FD_122245 | JGI IMG/M metagenome (GOLD analysis project Ga0172382, IMG submission 122245) | Leachate microbial communities from a municipal landfill in Southern Ontario, Canada - Leachate well 138R metaG | ecosystem: Engineered > Solid waste > Landfill > Unclassified | place... | reverse complement strand
TCGATGCCGTCAGCGTCGTCGTTCAGGACCAGTTCTACGCCATCGGCCACATCCAGGTTCAGCGTTTCGACGCCGCCAGCGTCAACGTCGAAGAACAGGTTTGTTCCGTTGGAAGCGGTCAGGTTCAGCGTACCGATTCCGTCGCCGTCGGTGTCGATGAACAGCGCGACATTGCCATCTTCAGAGCCGACGTTGCTGACTTCTACGTTCTGCGTTTCAATGGCGCCGACTTCGGTACCGTAGTTGACGTTGGTGCTCGTACCGGCACGCGCATTGGTCACGGCAATGGTAGGCGCTTCACCGTCGGTGAGGTTGACGTTATCCAGCGTCAGGTCGCCGCGCGAATTGATGTTTTGCAGGACTTCGTAGCCGCTGGCGCGAGCAAGATCCAGGCCGCCATGAGCACCGTCTGCCGAGACAGTCAGGTTGTACTGCTCGATATTGGCAATAGTTGGGTTGTGTGCGCCGATCACGGAATCAAAGCCGTTGAGCTCTGCGTTAAGTGTGTCGTTGCCTTCACCGCCATCCAGCTTGTCAAAGCCTTGCAATGTCTGCTGGCTTACCAAGCCACCAGCACCTGCGCCCAGTGGCGCATCGAAAGTGTCATCAGCGTCGGTGCCGGTACGATCATCGGCATCAGTAGTGAGCGTGAAGGTGCTGCCGGAGACCACACCAGTAATAGCAGCAGCCGCTGCATCCAGATCGGTGGTGTCGGCATCCGAGAACGAGAAGTTCACGGCCGCGTCGGTGCGCTGCGCCAGCACGATCGCATCGTTACCAAGGGCAGCACCCGGAGCAATCAGGGCCAGCACCAGCTTTTCCAGCGGAACTGAAGCGCCCTCACCCAGCACCCAGTAGGCCTTGTCCACGCCAGTGGCTTCACGGCCGAACAGGTTCTTGTACAGCTCGTTCAGGATGCCGGCACGGTCAAGCTGACCATTGCCATTGATCCACTCGGGCTGTTCCTGGAAAGACTTGGCCACGCCCTCAATGGTCAACTTGCCGGTTTGCACCTGCTGGACCCAGTACTCCAGACCGGCGCGGTCGGCAGCGCGGCCCAGAATGCCGATGTAGAGCTGAGAGACTTGGTTAACGATTGACATAGATATTACTCCGAAGTGATGAGTCGACTCGACTGTTTTGGCGGATTGGAAAGTTCCGAAGGGGCCTACAACATCCGTCAGCCAAAACATCAATGACATTATGACCTGCTTTCATGACCCGTCGATCTGAACGCCGCCTTGTGATTTGTTGCCAAACCCCAAGGCGATGGACGCTGGCGAGCCCTCCAAGTTATCGACCCGCTTCTTGAGTATAAGCCGAAGACCCAACAGGGGAGCAAGAGAAAAAAGACACAAGCATTCACACCGAGTATCAGGGGGCTGTTCGTGGCATGCATACAACGGCAACACCCATGTCACACAGCGGCGCACCGGGAAAACCATGATGCATTTTTGCCACAACGGTGAGGTCTGCGGGCTTCACTCCTCGGTCATGGAGGCGGCCACGCGGCGCACCAGGGGGCTGAGCAGGTAGGTCAGCACGCTGCGCTCCCCTGTTTTGATGATGACCTGCGCCGGCATGCCGGGCTGCATGCGCCGATCACCCAGGCGCTTCATGCCGTCCGGGGTGATCTGCACGCGCGCCAGGTAGTAAGACACACCGGTTTGCTGGTCGGTCAGCAGGTCACCCGAGACGGACATGACCTCTCCCTCCACCACGAGCTGGGGGGAATGGGCAAAGGTGGTGAAGCGCACATCGGTCTTCAGGCCGGGCGAGACCTTGTCAATCAGGTGCGGGGCGATGCGGGTTTCCAGCAGCAGGGGCTCGCCTTCGGGCACCACGTCCATGAGCTTCTGGCCCGGCTGGATGACCCCACCCACCGTGTGCACCACCAGCCCCACCACCTGCCCGCTGGCGGGGGACTTGATTTCCACCCGCTGCAGGTCCTGGCGGACGGCGTTGAAGCGTTCGGCATCGGCCTGCACCTCTCGCGACACATCGGTCAGCAGCGTTTCCACTTCTTTGCGGTATTCCTGCTGGCGGGCAATGCGGCGCTGTTCCAGTTCGGCAATGGCGCGCAGGGCGCGCTGCATGTTGCCCATGAGGTCGGCGCTGGCGGTTTGCACCTCGGCCATCTGGCGCTCCAGTTCCAGCTGGCGGTTGCGGGGGGCGTAGCCGTCACGCACCAGGTCGGCGGTGTTGCGGTGTTCGTCCTGCAGCAGTTCAAGCTGGGTGCGGCGGCTGCGGGTCATGTTCTCCATGGACTGCAGCAGGGCCCGCTGGCCGGCAATGCCTTCTTCAATGCCGCGCAGTTCGGCCTGCAGGGCCGCGCGCCGGGCGTTGAACAGCATCTCCTGGTTGGTGATGAAGGCGCGGATTTCTGGGTCGGAGGCGGCCTCTTGCAGGTCTGGGTGGTGCTGGATGCGGGTGGCGCCCACCTGTTCGGCCATCAGCCGCGCCTGCACCGCGCGCTGGCTGAGGTAGCGCTGGCGCACGGATTCGTAGTTGGCGCGGGCGGTGGCCTGGTCCAGCTCGATCAGGGTCTGGCCTTCACGCACCACCTGGCCTTCGTGCACCAGCACGGCAGAGACGATGCCCCCGCTGAGGTGCTGCACGCTCTTGCGCTTGGTGTCGATGGTGACCAGTCCGTCGGTGGGTACGCCTTCGTCCAGCGGGGCCAGCGATGCCCAGACCAGGAATCCGCCCAGGCCGGCGGCCAGGGCCCACATGCCCCAGCGGGTGGCCCGAGAGGTGGTGGCCATCGGGTCGTTGGTGTCTAGGGTGGCTTGTTTCAGTTCATTCATGGCGGCACGGCCTCAGGCGGCGGTTGGCGTGGTGGCGATAGGTGTAGCGGTTGGGGTGCCCTGGGCGGCAGCAAGCTGGCGCAAGCGCTGCAGCACGGCGTCGCGCGGGCCGGCGTGGGCGATGCGCCCGCCGTGCAGGACCACCAGCTGGTCAGCCACCGCCAGGGCAGCGGGCCGGTGGCTGATGATGACCACCGTCTGCCCGCTCTGCTTCATGTGCTGGACGGCCTGCTGCAGGGCGGCTTCGCCGACGTCGTCCAGATTGGCATTGGGCTCGTCGAGCACCAGGATGGGGGGGCTGCCGTACATGGCGCGTGCCAGGGCCACGCGCTGGCGCTGGCCGCCCGAGAGCAGACCGCCTGATTCACCCACCGGGGTGTCGTAACCCCTGGGCAGGCGCAAGATCATGTCGTGCAGGCCGGCGGCCTGTGCCGCCTTGACCACCTGTTCGGGGTCGATCTTGCCCAGGCGGGCAATGTTTTCGGCAATGGTGCCGCGAAACAGCTCGATGTCTTGTGGCAAGTAGCCAAACACGGGGGCCAGCTGTTCGCGTTGCCATTGGCCAATGGGGGTGCCGTCCACCAGCACCTGCCCCTGGGCAGCGGGCCAGATACCCAGCATGACGCGGGCCAGGGTGGACTTGCCCGAGCCGGACGGCCCCATGACCACGGTGACGGTGCCGGGTTCAAGCTCAAGATCGATGTCCTGCAGGATGGGTTCGGCGCGCCCGGCAGCCTCGGCACGCACCTGTTGCAGCTGCATGCGACCCGACGGATGGGCGGGCGGAACCGACGGAAGGTGGGCAGGATGCTGGGCCAGCAGCTCTTCAAGCCGGCCGAAGGCGGCACGCACGCCGTCAAACTGGCGCCAGGTGCCGACCAGCTGGTCAATGGGGGCCAGCGCACGGGTCATGAGCACGTTGCCCGCAATCATGGCACCGGCACTGAGCTGGCCGTCAATGACCAGCAAGGCTCCCACCCCCAGCGAGAGTGACTGTTGTGCATAGCGCAGCCATTTGCTGACTGCGGCCATGGACATGCTGGCGCCCTGGCTGGATTCAGCGTCTGCCAGGGCTTGCTGGTGGCGCTGCAGCCAGCGTTGGCGCAGGGGGGCAGACAGGCCCATGGGTTCAATGGCTTCGAGGTTGCGCAACTTGCCCGTGAGGAACTGGGTGGCAGCCTGCTGCGATTCGCGGGCCTGGGCGGCGGGCTCTTTGGTGCGGCGCAGGCTGTACCACAGCAGCAGGGCCTGAAGCACGGCAAACCCGATGGAGACCAGGCCCAGGACCGGGTGCAGCAGGAACAGAACCGCGATGTAGATGGGTGTCCAGGGCGTGTCGAAGAAAGCGAACACGCCATTGCCGGTGATGAACTGGCGGATTGCCAGCAGATCACTCAGGGCGCGGGCGTTGCGGTCACGGGTGCGCGACAGGTTGGCGTCAAAGATGGCGTGGAACACCCTGGAGCCGAGCAGACGGTCCATGACGACGCCGGTGCGCACCAGCAGGCGCGAGCGCAACCATTCAGAGGTGCCCAGCGCACCAAAAAGGAAAAGGGTGATGAGCGAGACCACCAGCAGCGTCAGTTCGTTGCGGCTGAGCAGCACGCGGTCGTAGACCTGCAGCATGTACAGGGTGGGCGCGAGCATCAGCAGGTTGGCCACGGCACTGAGGAGCCCCACCACCAGAAACTGGCGGCGAAATGCCCACAGGGTCTGGCGCAGTTCACTGCGCGCCATGAAGGAGGGTGTTTTCATGATGCTTGTTGGGCGGGGCGTGCGCTGAGCGCGGGGTTGGACTGGGCCGCCGGAGTGTTGGCGTTCTGCAGGGCACGCAGCACGTCGTCGCGCGGGCCGAAGGCCACCTGCTGTCCGTCGCGCAGCACCAGCATCTTGTTGACCACGCCCAGCACGTTGGTGCGGTGGGTCATGACCACCAGGACCGCCCCGCGCTGACGGGCAGCGGCCAAGGCACGGACCAGGGCCTGGTCTCCGGTTTCATCCAGGCTGGCGTTGGGTTCGTCAAGGACGATGAGCACCGGATCACCGTACAATGCGCGCGCCAGTGCGACGCGCTGGCGCTGGCCACCAGACAGCACCATGCCATCAGCACCCAGCGGCGTGTCCAGCCCCTGGGGCAGGCCGTCAATGAGTGGCTGCAAACCCACGGTCTCGATCACCGCCTGGAGCTTGACGGGGTCGGGCTCGCCAAAGCGGCAGATGTTGTCGAGCAGGCTTCCGTCGGTCAGTTCCACCCCTTGCGGCAGGTAGCCGATGTGCGGGCCCAGCTCGGTCTTGTCCCAGCTGAACACGTCGGCACCGTCGAGTCGCACCTTGCCCTGCAAGGCAGGCCACAGACCCACCAGCAGGCGGGCCAGGGTGGTCTTGCCCGAGGCCGATGGCCCCACGACGGCCAGGCCGTCACCGGCTTCCAGCGAAAACTGCAGTCCCTTGAGAATGGTCTGGGCGCCAGGCCCGGCACCGGGACCGCCAGGCGCAGCGGCCACCAGCGTCTCGACCGACAGGCGTGCCTTGGGGGCAGGCAAAGACATGGCGGGCTGGGCAGCCGGCACGTCTGAAAGCAGACTGTTCAAACGGCGCCAGGATTCACGCACGGTGACGAGCGAGCGCCATTGGGTGATGGCCTGGACGAAAGGCCCCAGGATACGGCCGGCCAGCACGGAGGCCACGATCATCATGGCCGGGCCGCCCGGGAGTGCGTCTTCCAGCACCAGCCAGGCGCCAATGCCCAGCATGGCTGACCCCAGGGTCAGCTGCAGCACCTTGGAGGCGGTCTGAAAGGCTGCGGCACGTTCAGACGCCGTGGCCTGCTGCTTGAGCATTTCGCCCTGCCGTTCGAGCCAGCGCTTGTGCACGTCCGGCAACATGCCCAGGGCGGCGACCACTTCGGTGTTGCGCAGGGAGTTGTCGGCAAATTGCTGGGCCTCGATGCCTGCGCGGTTGGCCTGCGCCAACGCGGGTTGTGTGCCCCGTTCGTTGGAATAGGCCAGCAGGGTCTGCAGCAGTGCCGCACCGAGCGCGACACCGCCCATCAAGGGGTGCAACAGGAACAGCAGCAGCAGGAACACCACGGCCACCGGCGATTCGATGACCGCCTGGATAAAAGGGCTGTGCACAAAGTCGCGCAGTTGCTGCCAGTCCCGCATGGGCTGAACGCCGGTACCCCCCGGGTGCCGCAGGTTGACGGCATAGGTGGCACTGAAGATGCGGGGGATCATGATGGCGTCCCACCCACGCGCCATTTGCTGCAGCACCCCGCCTTGTGCCCAGTGCAGCAGTTCCATGATGCCCAGCATGAACAGGGTGATGATGGTCAGGGACCCCAGGGTGGTGTGGCTGCGGCTGTCGACCACGCGGCCGTACACCTCAAACATGTAGAAGGTGGGCACCAGCATGAGCAAGGCAGCCACGATGCCAAAGAAAAGCGCCTTGCGCCAGGGCTTGCGCAAGGCCTCAAGCGACAGGCGCAGTTCAGAAGGGGTGGAAGCAGAGGCAGGAGCGGTCATACGGGCTCGGAGATGTGAAGGTAGTCCGGCATGGCGACTGGCTGGTGGGGCGGCGGCAAAGGCTCGGCTTGCAGCGAAAAACGCAGACTGAAGCGGCCATCTGCCTGCCGCACCATGACGATGGAACGAAGTTTCTGGTTGGCAAAGGCCTGCAGTTGCGCCGGGGTGAGCCCCAGGTCGAAGTGAAGCCGCCCTTCCATGGTGTAGAGGGACAAGCGCCCGTCCTTGATGGTGAGGGTGTGGGAATCAAAGTAGACCGGACAGTCATCGCCAAACTGCAGCCGGGGCAGCGGTGAGCCTGCCGGGTAGCGGTCGGCCCGGAACGGGCTGCGCGGATGCTGGTACACCACCCGCGCGGCACGGCTGACCGCATAGATGGCATTGCAGATCATCTGCGAACCCATGCCCGGAAAGTCCTTGCGCAACTGGTGGTAAACCATGTGGTGCAGGGCGACCCGATTCCAGCAGCGGGTCTGGCTGACCTGTGGCGTGATGGCGTTGCAAAGCCGGGCAAAGGCCTGCTGCAACTGACCCAATGCCGCAGCCTGGGCCTCGTTGGCATTGAGCTGGAAGGCCGCGACAAAATTCATATAGGAATTCTACCGCACGCCCTTGGCGATGATCCGGCTGCTGGCCGGAGCACCGCTGTGCGGCCGATCAGTTCTGCGGTTCGCGCACGGACACGAGGGCCAGATCCTCTGGCGCCAGGACGCCCGCATTGAAGCGCAGCCGCAGGAAGGCAAGCAGGTAGTTGTAACGCGCGCTGGCCAGCTCACGCTCGGCAGCAATGAGTCGCTCGCGGGCATTGAGCACGTCGAGGTTGGTTCTGAACCCGGCAGCCATGCTCTTGGCCGTGGCTTCGACACCGACCCGGCTGGACTCCACCGCCTGCATCAGTGCCTGTGCACGCTGAGCGTAGCTTTGGACCAGACGGTGCTGCTGATTGAGATCCTGAAAAATCTGGTCACGCAATCCGTCAAATTCGGCCTGCGCCTGCACCAGGCGTGCGGCCGCCTGACGCGCACGCGCGCTGGTAGCCCCACCCTCGAAGATGGGGATCGTCAACTGAAGACCGATGTAGCGATCGGAGCTGCGATTGGTACGGAAGCCGTTTTCAAGCAGGCTGGTGGCACTGGCAGATGAGGACAGGCTGGTGCCGTCGGACCGGACGTTGCTGGTGGACTCGATGGGGTTGGACGAGCCGCCTTCGACCCTGGTGTTGTCCTCGGTGTCGCTGACCGATTCGAAACGGGTGTCGCGCGTGTTGGAGGAGCTGTTGGCGGTGTCGATGCTCGGCCGGCTGCGCAGGCGATCCTCGGAAATGGAGGCCACCAGCTCCAGCCGGGGCAGGTGCCCAGAGTCGGCCTTGCGGGCTTCTTCGCGGGCGACCGTGACCTGACGTGCCAGGCTCTGCAGGCGCTGGTTGCGTTCCTGCGCCAGGTTGCGCCAGTGTTCGAGCATCTGCACGTCCTGGGGCTGGGTAGCCAGTTCGGTGCGCAGCGGAGCCACGTCGTTGACCTGAAGCCCGGTCATGAACGACAGGCGACTGCGGGCCACGGCAAGGTTGTCTTCCGCCTCAATGACCTGTGCCTGGGCCACCTCGCGCTTGGCCCGGGTTTCGAGCACGTCGGTGATGGTGCCCTGCCCGCCCTTGAGGAGCCTTTCATTGGACGATTCTTGCAGGCGCAGGGTTTCCAGCTGGGTTCGCGCCAGGGTCAGGTTGTCGATCTGGAACAACACCTCGGCATACGCCTCTGCGACGCGGACCATGAGCTCCTGCTCGCGGGCCAGGAAATCGGCCTGGGCGGCCTCGGATGCAGCCACCCCTTGGCGGTAGCCCGCGAGTGCCCCGAAATCGATCAGGGGTTGCCGCAGCTGAAGGCTTGCACTGGCCCGGGTGCCGCGGGCATATTCGCGAGTGGATTCGTTGGTGCGGTTGTCCAGGCTGCCCTCGCTGGCCGAGGTTTCCTTGACTGTGCGTTCAGTGCTGCTGTTGCTGTCACGGGTTTGACCCAGCTGCTTGGTCGTGGACTCGGTCTGAAGGGATGAGCGTGTCTCGGTGGTGGAGCTGTTGAGAATGCTGCCACTGCCGCTGAGGACCTCGGTCTCGCGCGTGTTGACACGGGTGCGTCCGTCTGACACGGATGCCGAGATGCGGGGCAGCAACAGCGAGCGGCCCAGGTTGCGCTCCTCAAGCCCTGCGTCTCGCGCCCCTTGTGCGGCCCGGTAAACCGGATCGTGCTGCAAGGCGGCCTGGTAGGCCTGCACGAGGTCAAGGGCAAAGGCAGGGCCTGCGGCGAAAAATGAGACAAAACCGACCGCCGCCAGACAGGCTGACAGGTGATGTCGGGCCAGGATACTGGCCGGGCCAGGCAGGGAACAACGCATCAGAACTCCAAAAAGCCAACGAGTGGTTAGCCAACCTTTTATGATACCCGAGGGTATTCCCTTGTCTGATGGCTCACCAAACGGTGACCGCCAGCTGCGGTTTCCGTGGCGCAAGCCCGCATCCACTACCATCAGGCCATCGTTTCCTTTTCACTGCATCCGAGAAAGCTCAGTCAACTCATGAAGAAGGCCATCATCACCGGCATCACAGGCCAGGACGGCGCCTACCTGGCGCAGCTGCTGCTGGACAAGGGCTACACGGTCTACGGCACGTACCGTCGCACCAGCTCCGTCAACGTCTGGCGCATTGAGGAGTTGGGTATCCAGAACCATGAGCGGCTGAAATTGGTGGAATATGACCTGACCGATCTGGGGTCGAGCATTGCCCTGATGCAGACGGCACAACCCGACGAGGTCTACAACCTGGCCGCACAAAGTTTTGTGGGTGTGAGCTTTGACCAGCCCAGCACCACGGCGCAGATCACAGGTATCGGCGCGTTGAATTTGCTGGAAGCCATCAGGCTGGTGAACAAGCGCATCCGTTTCTACCAGGCCAGCACGTCGGAAATGTTTGGCAAAGTGCAGGCGATTCCCCAGGTGGAAGACACTCCGTTCTATCCGCGCAGCCCGTACGGTGTGGCCAAGCTCTATGCCCACTGGATGACGGTCAACTATCGGGAGAGCTACGACATTTTTGGCAGCAGCGGGATTCTGTTCAACCACGAGAGTCCGTTGCGCGGCCGTGAGTTCGTGACACGCAAGATCACCGATGCCGTGGCCAAGATCAAGCTGGGCAAGCTGGATGTGCTGGAACTGGGCAACCTGGACGCCAAACGCGACTGGGGGTTTGCCAAAGAGTACGTCGAAGGCATGTGGCGCATGCTGCAGGCTGACGAGCCCGATACCTTTGTACTGGCTACCAACCGGACCGAAACGGTGCGGGACTTCGTGCGCATGGCGTTCAAGGGCGCAGGCATGGATGTGGACTTCCGCGGACATGCCGAGAGCGAGACGGCGGTGGACGTTGCCAGCGGCAAGACAGTGATGCGGGTCAATCCCCGCTTCTACCGACCTGCCGAGGTGGATCTGCTGATTGGCAACCCCGCCAAAGCCAAGGCCAAACTCGGTTGGGAACCCAGCACCAGCCTCGAGCAACTGTGCCAGATGATGGTGGAGGCCGACCTGCGTCGCAACGCCCAAGGGTTCTCGTTCTGATGAAAATTGCTGTCACGGGCGCATCAGGCTTCACTGGACGGCACTTTGTTCAGCATGCCCGCGAGGCGGGTCATGAGGTTTGCTTTCTTGAGGCCAACCTGACGGACGCTGAAGCGGTCAGGCGCTGCGAGGCCACGGCCTGGAGCGGCGGCGCCTCGCCACCGGGCGGCACCAGTGGCACGAGGCGGGGATCGAAACGGGGCAACACACGGCTCATGGCCGCAAGCATACAGGGG
>Ga0172382_10014198_pt1 | contig 10171 bp, 9 predicted proteins | sample Leawel138RmetaG_FD_122245 | JGI IMG/M metagenome (GOLD analysis project Ga0172382, IMG submission 122245) | Leachate microbial communities from a municipal landfill in Southern Ontario, Canada - Leachate well 138R metaG | ecosystem: Engineered > Solid waste > Landfill > Unclassified | place... | reverse complement strand
GCCCTCACCGGTGCCAGAAAACGCTCTACTATGAGTTCCTCCTTTCGGATTTCTCCCTGCCTGTACATTGCCCAAAGACGCAGATTGCCGGGCATATACACTGCGTAGTAATCTGAAAAAGTGGGATAATATTTCGCGTAACCATAATCCAGATATATTTCCTCCAGACATTCCCTGCCATTAAGGTGAATATCCCAGAGGGTATCATCCAGATCAATAAAAAGATTCCTGTAGGTCATTTCTTTAAACAATCACGGAGTGATTTTTATTCACTCCGTGACAGATAACTCAAATTTAACGGATCGGGTTAATTTACTTCTATGATAAGATATTTTGTCAGACTCCAGAAACGTTGCGTATCGGTGATGCGAAACACCAGATTCCCATCACTTCCTTTTACAAACTCATAGGTTCCTTCGGGATGGGTAGACCACAACTTTCCTTTCGGTGCATACAACGGTATTTCCGTTACATCACGGATATCGATCTGCAAAAAGTAGTCTTTGTTAAAAGTATCTTTCATGACCCTTGTCTGCTGCAGAAAACCACCTGACAGAATCTTCTGATCTTTCAACTCATTGCCTGTACCAAACACGTAATAGGCTGTGTGAAGCGTCTTGTCCTGCTCCCTGATGGTGGTAGACTGTTGTTGGGTTTCATAAGCAAGTGAGGTAACATCCTGCGAAAGCTGTGCAATCTGTTCATCTTTCAGCGAAAGTTGATTTTGCAATTCGGTCAGTCGGACAGCACTTTCCTTCATCTCATTGTTCAATCTGTTGATGGTGTTCTTGAGTGAAGAGATCTCTTTGTTACTTCCACTTTGCTTCTTGTTCAGCTCGTCCAGCTGTTTCTTGTTGCGTTGCAGGATCTCGCTGATCATTTTGAAGTTTTCATTCACACGATCTTTGGTGTCCTGACTCATCTCACCGCTCTGTGCCGACTGGGTGGAAATATAACTTTCCGCCTCCCTGATTTTCGCAAAGTTGGCTTCGACTTCACTAATCACAGCCATCATCTCGGCAGCCTCCTGCTGGGTACCAGCAGACAGCATCAGAAGAGAGTCTCTTTGAGCCTGTATTTCCTTATATTCTTTCGACTCTTTTACGTTGGTACATGATACAATCAGTCCAACGATAAGCATAAATAGCCAATTCTTTTTCATAATTTCAATTTTAGTCTTTTTATAAAACAATTAAATATATAAAATAGTTTGATGACAGTCATTCTAATTCCCTGCAACAACAATGACAAATTCGCCCCTGGGTGTTTGCAGGGTAAAATGGTTAATCAATTCTTCCAGTGTCCCCCTCACTGTTTCTGCATAAATTTTGGAAATCTCCCTCGATACCGATGCTTCCCTTTTGTTTCCAAAATGCACCGCAAATTGAGTAAGAGTTTTCAGGACACGGTAGGGAGATTCGTAGAATATCATGGTTCGGCTTTCCTCAGCAAGTTGCTGAAGTCGTGTTTGTCTGCCTTTTTTTTGTGGCAGGAATCCCTCAAAACAAAAACGATCGCAGGGCAATCCCGATTCAACCAGGGCAGGTACAAAAGCAGTAGCCCCGGGAAGGCATTCCACATCAACTCCTGCCTGGATGCATGCTCTCACGAGTAAGAAACCCGGATCGGAGATGGCGGGTGTTCCAGCATCGGATATCAGTGCCATCCGGGTGCCTCCCCTCATCTGCGCCACCATTTCATCGGTTGTTTTATGCTCGTTAAATTTATGATGCGATTGCATGCGCGTTTCTATTCCGTAATGCTTTAACAGGAATCCACTGGTACGGGTATCTTCAGCCAGTATGAGATCACATTCCTTCAACAGGTTAATTGCCCGGAATGTCATGTCTTCCAGATTACCGACCGGAGTGGGTATTACATAAAGTTTCCCTGTATCCATATGCAGTCAAATGGTTATACAAAACCTTTTTTTATAGCTTTCATAAAGTCCTCCACCACCGGAGTATCAAAATCCCAACTGCAATGTTCTCTCAAATAACTTTCGGCCTGGACAAAATCATCAAAAGCATTTAAACGAATCATCATCTGATTCATTTCCTCTCTGTTGTTGTGGAATAGTTCCCGTTGAAATAAAAAACGGTCGTTCAGGCTGATGCTGCGTCTCAGATCCAGGGCCGTTGTGGGAGCACCGATCTTATCGTTCAAAGAGGGAACGACCGGTATTATCTCCTTGTCTGTTTGCTGTGAATCGGTTTGTAATTCTTCAGGAGATAATTCTGTTTTGGCAGCACGTGGATTTCTGTATTCAGGCAACGCAAGACCTTCGGCATAATGGTTTCTTACGGTTTCATCTTCGGCTGTAATCTGCTTTTCGGATGTCACACTTTCTTGCACGGGGTTGCTTTCCTGTACGGGGTTGTTTTCCTGCACTGGGTTGTTTTCCTGTTTCACCTCCGATAAAAACTGTACCAGCTGTTCCATTTGCTGTTTCATTTCTTCGATCTGCAAAAACTCCAGTTCGTGCAGCAAGCGCGAAATCTCCTGGGTTTTGTTGAAAGATTCACTGAAAAATGAAAAAGGCAAAGTGCCGCTGTTCCGAAGAGACAACAAGCGTTGCTCCAACGACCTAATTTCGTGCAGCAACCGGTTGAAGTAATCGTTTCTTATTTCCGACATCCTACAAGTTTTATCATGAAGTTTTAAACTGATATGACCTTAGAAAGGCAAAAACAGTTTTCATCATATGCAAAAGTAATCATATTTTGGGAAGTGCCACAAAATCGTCGGGTAAATTTACCAGCCAGAGTCTCTCCGAACTACGGGTGATGGAGGTATAAAGCCAGCGATAGAAGTTTTCACCCATATAGGCTTGTTGCACATAACCCAGATCGAGAAATACATTCCTCCACTCCCCACCCTGTGCCTTGTGACAGGTGACGGCATATCCATATTTCACCTGCAACGCATTGAAATAGGGATTCTCTTTTACTTTTTTATACCGCAATCGTTTCTGTGAAATATCTGCATAATCTTCCATCACGTTGGCAAACAAAAGATCATTCTGTGCACGGCTGAGACCAGGCACTTCGGTATGCAGGACGTCCATGATTATTTTTGCCTCAAACTCAATATCATAATCACGATGATACAGCAGGACGTTACAAAAACGGAAGCCATACATGACTTCTTCGCCTTTGACACGCATCACTTCCACGAACTCGCCATTTGCCAGAAAGTCGAGGTTCTCAAAACCTTCTACCCAAAAATAGTTATTTTTGGTAATCATCAGAATATCTCCCGTGGAGAGCTCCTCTTCCCGGTAGAGCACCCTATTTCTGATTCCATTATTGTAGGCATTCACCCGTTTATTGGAGCGTGATATGACGATGGTCTCCTCCATGCCATCTCTCCGGTAGGCATCTCCGATTTCATCGATCAGCTCTGTACCGGTGATCCGCTTCATATCGGCAAATCCGTTGATATGCAGTTTTGGATAGTCGCCGGTATCCTCAAACCGCAACGCATTCCTGAGCAGGGTAGCATTATGAAGTATCCCCGATTCTTCTGCCTGCCGCACGATCTCGGTAAGGGTAGCGTCGGTAACCTGCAAAGAATAGGAACGCAACACCTCCTTGTCGAGAGCAGGACTGTTTTCCTGCTTCACCGGTGGCAGCTGGGCATTATCGCCGATCAGCAACATCCTGCATCCTTCGCCAGAATATACATACTCAATCAGATCGTCGAGCAGTCTTCCTGTACCGAAGAGGGAGAAATCGGCCGATTCATTGTTAATCATCGACGCCTCGTCTACGATGAACAGTGTCTGTTTGTGCATATTTTCGGCCAGCGTGAAGCTGGGGGTTCCTTCGGCGAACTTTTGCTGGCGATAAATCTTCTTGTGAATGGTATAGGCTTGTTGTGCTGCATAACTTGAAAACACCTTTGCCGCACGGCCGGTGGGCGCAAGCAGGATGGTTTTCTGTCTGAACTGAGTCATTGTCCTTACCAGACTCCCGATCAGTGAAGATTTACCTGTTCCGGCATATCCGGTCAACAGGAAAAGCTGATCGACGATTCCGGAAAAAAGAAAATCAACAATTTTATCGAGGGCTTTCTGTTGGTCGTTTGTAAAACTATAGGGGAAATTCTCGTTGATTTTCTCAATAAAGAAACGATTAACCATTTTTTTTGGTAATTTTTCCGGTAAAAGTAGCACAATTATCATTCTTTTTCTAAATTTGTAGTCTAAAATCAGAAAATCAAAATCAAAACAGTATAAACTAAAAAGAAAAAGTCCATGAAAGTTGTAATGAGGGTGCTTTTAGCACTAGCCATTGTTCTTTTAGCGTACATCAGTTGGAGAAGTATCCAGGGGCCCATTGATTTCAATACGGAAGTTGCTAAACGTGATAAGGCTGTCATCCAGCGACTGGTCGACATCCGCACGGCACAGGTTGCTCTGCGTTCCCAGACCGGCGCCTACACAAGCAGTTTCGATACACTCATCAATTTTGTGAAAGATGGTAAAATTGCCACACTCATAAAATCTGGTGATCTTAGCGAGGCTCAGTTGGAAGCTGGCATGACAGAAGAAAAAGCAATGAAGATTATCCGTTCTGGCAACGAAAAAGCCATTAAAGATGCCGGTTTATGGGATGAATCGAAAAATGCTCCCCAGCTGGTGAGAGACTCCCTATACTCACCTGCAGTACAAGTATTGTACCCGAATCGTAATCAATTCAGCATTGATTCACTGAAGTATGTACCTTTTGCACAGGGTGCAGAATTCGAGATGGCAACCGACTCATTGATCACTGCTTCGGGATATCCCATTCAGGTGTTTGAAGCCAAAGCTCCCTACTCGGTGTATTTGGGAGACCTCGATCAGAAACTGCTGAATCAGAAGATTCAGGAGGTACTCGACCGTCCCGGAAAAAAATATCCAGGCATGCAGGTAGGTTCACTGGAAGTAGCCAACAACAACGCAGGAAACTGGGAATAACAGGCTTGACAGCCTCAACGCAATATGTTTTTACCGGAAAATATCGATTTAGGACATTCCGACGAATACAATTTATCCATTCGGCTTACGCCGGATGGATTTTCTTTTTACATCTATTCTCCTGCTAACCCATCCATTTTCCACTTTCAGGAGACTTCACTGGGAAATAAGTTATCTTATCTCGACCATATCAAGAAGGTGATTTTTGATCTGGGCTTTTTCAGTCAGGTATTCAATAAAACCACTGTAACAACAGTTTCTGCTCAGTATACCCTCGTGCCCGATGCTTTTTTTGACAAGAAAAAAGTGAAAGAATTGTTTCATTTCAATTTTCAGGATCCACAGGGCATGGTGTTGAGTGAGGCTACTTTAACAGGTTCCTGGCATATACTGTTTGATATGCAGGCAGAGGTACATGCCTTTTTACTGCGTAATTTGTGGAATCCGACCTTTCATCATCATATCACGCCACTGATACAGTTGTTTGAGACAGAACAGAAAGATGAGAAGACGAAGAGTTGCTTTGTTGATTTTCACGACAACTACGTCAGCATCATCTGTTGTGAGGGTAACAGGCCACTCTCGGCCAACACCTTTTCCTGTGTAAACCCACATGACACCACTTACTATATTGCCAGTGTATGGGAAAAGCTGAATCTCAGTCAGACCGCCGACAGGCTCTGCCTCTCGGGAAGTATTGAAGCACACAAAACAGAAGTCGACATATTAAAGAAACTGATTCGCCGGGTGGAGTATATCGACCTGCATCCGAGAGTCATGCTCACCGAAGCGCAAAGAAGAACACTTCCCACCGATATTCTAGCTGCCCTATGCGTATAATCAGCGGAAAATATAAATCGAGAAGGATACAGGTACCTTCCAACCTGAAAGCGAGGCCCACAACCGATTTCGCAAAGGAGAACCTTTTCAATATTCTGAACAACAGGATAGACTGGGAAGAAACTACTGCGCTCGATCTTTTTTCCGGTACCGGGAGCATTGCACTGGAGCTGGTCTCACGGGGCTGCCCCTATGTGGTAAGCGTGGAACAGAATCAAAATCATTTCAACTTCATCTGTCATGCGCAGGAGAAGCTGGGCGCAAAGGAGCTTTTCCCGGTCAGGGCTGATGTCTTCAAATATCTGCAATCGCTGAGACAGCAGTTTGATTTTATTTTTGCCGACCCGCCCTACGAGCTTGCAGGAATTGAGCAACTGCCGGATCTCATCTTTGAAAAGAATCTGCTGATGGCAGAGGGGCTGTTTGTGTTGGAACATTCCAGAAAATTCAATTTCTCCCATCGGCCTCACTTCCTGGAGGAACGTGCCTATGGGAGTGTCCATTTTTCCTTTTTCGAGCCATAATCTTTTTCAAACTGCCATAATTTATCTTACTTTTGCAGCGAATTATTTATTAATAACCCAACTTTCGCATGTAATTTGCAGTATACATAACGGGAGCAAGATACAAAAACAGCATTTGTAGAATGCGTTCGTTATAAACATACAACTTGCATGATTAATTTTTTAACAAAAGTAACATGAACAGAAAGCAATTGAAAACGACGAAGGTGTTTCGTTTCAAACGATTCGCACGGAAGTCGTACAGCGTTTTCAACAGTTTGCACAAGACAGTCACCATTGGTGTACTTTCGGGTTGCACCCTGATGAGCGCCCAGGCGACCACGGCAGAACCGGCAGAAAGGATTATCACCGAAAGATCGTTAGACAGCATCCCCTCCACGGAGTTGGATGAAGTAGTGGTTACCGCCTCCAAAGTGGGTTTGCCGCTGAATCTGGCAGCCAAGCAGGTAACCATCATCTCCAAACAGGAAATTGAGCGGGCGCCGGTGCGCAGCATCGAAGACCTTCTGAATTATGTAGCAGGCGCAGACATCCTGCAGCGCGGACCGCACGGCGTACAGGCGGACATCTCCCTTCGTGGCGGATCATTCGATCAGACAGCCATCCTCCTCAACGGAATTAACCTCACCAGCCCCCACACAGGACATTACAGTTTCGACATCCCCGTCAACCTTTCCGACATTGAACGCATCGAGATCGTGCAGGGACCTTCATCCTTGGTCTACGGGGCCAGCGCCTTTGCCGGGGGAATCAACATCATCACAAAAAAAGACAGCGAGTCCAATGCCTTCGCGAAGCTCGAAGGAGGTATGCATGGCCTCTTCGGAGCAGAAGCACGGGGTGCATACAAGGCTGGTTCCTCGGTGCACATGCTCTCTGCCGGCTACAAACAGTCGGACGGATACATCCGCAACAGCGATTACAACATCGCGAATCTGCTATGGCAGAGCAGTTTTGATATCAACGGGTCCAATCTCGACTTTCAGGCAGGCCTGAACGACAAGGCATATGGTGCCAACACCTTCTACAGTGCCGCTTACCCGAATCAGTTCGACAATACGCAGGGCCTTTTTATGTCCGTCAGGGGAGAGACCCAGGGAAAACTGAAATTTATACCCCATATATATTGGAGTCGGCATTACGACGAGTTTCAGTTGATACGCGAAGGTACTCCTGATGTGCCAGACTGGTACAAGAACCACAATTATCACCGCAGCGATGTGTTCGGGATGAACCTCAATATGCAGGTTGCCTCCGCATGGGGAATTACCAGCTTTGGCGGGGAGTTCCGGAACGAAGGAATCCTGAGCAACGTGTTGGGTAAGCCGATGGAAGATGCAATCGGGAAATACACAAAGTCAGACAATCGTACCAACATCAGTTATTTCGTGGAACACAATTTTATTTGGGAAAAACTGACGCTCTCCCTGAGCGGATTGTTGAACTATAATACAGCCATTACAGATCAGTTCGATTTTTATCCTGCGCTGAACGGATCGTTCCGGGCATCGGATCTTCTCAGCCTCTACGCGTCGTGGAACACGGCAACCCGCATGCCCACCTTTACCGACCTTTATTATACTACCGCAACACACATCGGGAACAGTGATCTCGAAGCGGAGCAGTCGGAAGCGTTTGAGGCGGGCATCAAATACAGCCATCCGATTGTAAACGGTAGCCTCGCCCTCTTCCATATGAAGGGCAGGAACATGATCGACTGGGTGAAAGCATCTCCCGAGGCGTTGTGGGAATCACGAAACCATACCCGACTCAACAAGCAGGGTCTTGAAGCAAATCTGAACCTCAACCTGGCCTCCTGGTTCGGGTCCGGCCAGCCTATGCGAACGCTTTCTTTCGGATACATGTACATCGACCAGGAACGGGTGAAGGATGAACTAATATCGAACTACACGCTGAATCATCTACGTCACAAGGTGACTGCAGGCCTGCATCACGTGGTGGCGAAACAACTCTCCTTGTCGTGGCATTTCCGCTGGCAGCAGCGGGTGGGATCCTACGTGCAGTATGTGGACCTGAAGCCGGGAGAACGGATGGAGTACGCTCCATTTGTATTGCTCGACGTAAAGGCCAACTATGCGCTTCCCCGCGCCAACCTGTTCCTGCATGCCAACAACATCTTCAACACCACCCACGTGGATTTCGGTAATATTCCCCAGCCCGGATTCTGGCTCTCGGGAGGTGTGAGCGTGCAGCTTTAGAAAAAATCAGAATGGTGCGGGTTGTACCCGTTAATTGAAACGTGCTAGAAAATCCCCTCTGTGAAGTCCGAAAATGGTGACCGGAGGGGATTTTATTTAAAAAAGTATTTTATCGTGGCATATTGAAATACCGGGTTGCTAACCAGTGTTTATACATCGGATCAAGAAATTCTATCTTGCCCTGAATCTCATCGATCACATCCAGTTCTATCAGACGTCTTTTCAATTGAATGACATTCGCAGAGGTACCCAAATTATAATTTGCCAATGTAGCCTTGGCTGTGAGCTGCTTTTCCTGCTTCAGTATGGCTTCCAGGAGCGACAGCTGTCGGGTGGTTAACACTTCTGTCATATTGACAAAAAGAAGACTGAGCTGATTAATGATATCTTCAAAAGCGTTCTCAACGATCTGGTCGGTGGCTCTTTTCTCTGTTCTGAACCAGACCTGTTGCGCCAACTGTTGTACATAGTATGAATGATTTTCTGCCAGCACGGCGATCCGTTCAGCGTCGGACGAGGAGATTTCTTTTCCAGTGTCCTGAAATCGTTTCTGAATAAAGGGTACCCATTCCTCAGCAGCTATTTTCTCTAAAAGCAAAATATCTCCAAACTTATAAAATGGCATGGCATAATTGGAGAAAACGTCCAGCAACATATGCTGTTTACTTCCATAGAGACAATATGCAGTTTTCTGATGTGTTTGCCAATGCGATCGTAACTTCCGTTGAAAGGCATCGGGTTGATCAAATAATGCAATATTCTGAAATTCATCGATGCAAATAATGATGTTCAGATCTTTTTTCAACGCAATATTTTCTGCCAGATTCAAAATATCGTCCGGGTGCTTCTGCAACTCTTCCCACCCGATAGAAAAAGACACTTTACTTTGCATATCGGGTGAAAAAGATATTTGAGGAATCAACTGCTTTAAAAAATGTCGGGTATTCTTTACCATTTCATCCCAGCTGGAGGAGGCTGCTTTTAATACTTCATTGGCAAGTAGCAGATAAAATTCATATTCACTCCTGATGTTGAAAATATCCAGATGTACTATTTTCAGGTTCCTGTTTTCTTTCACCGCCAACCGGGATGCCTGCTTCACCAAAGAGGTCTTCCCCCACCGACGGGGTGAGATAATAATGGTATTTACCAAAGAATTAAAATTATTCTTTAACCGGGCAATTTCCTTTGCTCTATTGGTAAAATCAATTTCTTCAGGCAGTTTTCCATAAACAAACGGTGTATTCATCATCATCAGTTTTACACAAAGATATGTTATAGTTTTGTAAGTTACAAATTTATAACTTAGTATTTTATAACTTATAAAATACTGAGATCTCTCCTGATTTGATTTTACAGTGTAAAAGGTCTATATTTGTAGAAAATCAAAGATTATTATGTTTCAAAAATTGGTAGCGATAGAGCCTACAAGCCTGAACCCATCGGCGGAGAAAAAATTATACTCTTTTGCCAACGAAGTTATTTTGTATTCCGATATACCAGGAGACGACAACGAGATCGCAGCACGTATCGGCGATGCCGATGCAGTATTGCTGAGTTATACCACCCAACTCGGGAAAACTGCTTTGGAGCAGTGTCCCAATGTAAAGTATATTGGCATGTGC
>Ga0172382_10014196_pt1 | contig 10173 bp, 8 predicted proteins | sample Leawel138RmetaG_FD_122245 | JGI IMG/M metagenome (GOLD analysis project Ga0172382, IMG submission 122245) | Leachate microbial communities from a municipal landfill in Southern Ontario, Canada - Leachate well 138R metaG | ecosystem: Engineered > Solid waste > Landfill > Unclassified | place... | reverse complement strand
CCTGGCCGATGTCGGCAGTGAAGGTCACCACCTCGCAGCCGTAGGTATCCTGCAGCCACTTGAGGATGATGGAGGTGTCCAGCCCGCCCGAATAGGCGAGTACGACTTTGTTTATATTCGACATGGATGCAGACCCTTCTTTGAACCGCCAAGATACCAAGAAAATCTGTTTTAACCGCCAAGGCGCCAAGACGCCAAGGGGGCTTTATTTAAAAACCCGAAAACAGATCGCTGGAGCCCAACTACCTTGATAGCACGATACGCTTTACGCCGTCGCGTAGAACACGCACGTTGAAGTTGATCAGCAAGCCGACATGTTTCCGGGTCGCCTTTAGGTAAGACAATACCTGCGCATGGTGGATCGGGAGCAGGTTGTCGACCGTCTTCAATTCGATCACCAGAGAACTGGCAACCAGGAGGTCCAGACGACTCTCACCAACCGTTCTGCCTTTGTATTCTATGCTTACCGGCGTCTGCCTATTGCAAGGAATATCCTGCATTCCGAGCTCGACAGCCAATGCTTCTTCATATACAGATTCGAGATATCCCGGTCCCAGAATCCGGTGCACCTCGATCGCCGCACCGATAACCTTGTGCGCAAGCGCATCCAATTCGCTGCTCGGTTCCATACGCACCTCCTTGTGCGGAAAACCTATTTTCTTGAGCCACCATGATGGCCGGATTTTGAAACCGCCAAGACACCAAAAAAAGCTGTTTTAACCGCCAAGGCGCCAAGACGCCAAGAAAAATCAATGTATAAGCTAAAAATCCCTTTCAATAATTTATCTTGGCATCTTGGCGTCTTGGCGGTTCAACCTAAGCATTCTTGGCGCCTTGGCGTCTTGGCGGTTAGTACTAGTCCTTCTTGGCGTCTTGGCGCCTTGGCGGTTTGAATTAAGCCTTCTTGGCGCCTTGGCGGTTCGTACTAGTCTTTCTTGGCGTCTTGGCGGTTCAAAACCAGATCAACGCCCTTTGACCTTCGCCGACCGCCGCAGTCGTGCTGCGAGTCGTCGCGCCAGGTCGCCGAACAGTTCGGTCTGGGTCGGGTGCGGGTGGATGGCGGTGCCGACCTGGGTCAGCGTCAGGCCTGCGGAGACCATCATTACCGCCTCGCCGATCAGCGTGTCGGCGTGATCGGCCAGGAAGTGCACACCGACGATGCGCTGGGTGGCCTTGTCGGCGACCAGCTTGATCATGCCGTGGGTCTCGTGGTTGATCATCGCTTTGGCGTCGATGCTCATCGGCACCTTGATCTCGGCGGCGTCGATGCCCTTGGCCTTGGCCTGCTCCACCGACAGACCGACGAAGGCGGCCTGGGGGCGGGTGAAGATGACGCCGCAATCCGTGTCCTGATCGTACTTCATATCCTCGCCGAGGATGGTCGCGGCGGCGACGCGGCCCTGGTGCGCCGCGGTGTGCGCCAGCATCAGGCCGCCGATGACATCGCCGACGGCGAAGATATGCGCTACCGAGGTGCGGCAACGCGCATCGGCCTGGATGATGGAATGTTCATGCGCGACCTTGGCCGTCTCCAGGCCCAGACCATCAAGCGCCGGACGCTTGCCGGTGGCCATGATGACGTAATCGGCCTTCAGCGTGTGCGACTTGCCCTCGGCGTCGCTGTATTGCGCACTGACCGCACCGGGTTTGCCGCTGATCTTGGTGAGCTTCACACCGGTGTGCACGCTGAGCTTGGGATCGTCGTTGAGGATCACGGCGAGGTGCTTGGCGATCTCGGGCTCGACCTCGGCCAGGATCCGGTCCTGCGCCTCGAGCAGCGTCACCCCGGTGCCGAAGTCCTGGAAGATCTGCGCCATCTCCACGCCGATGGCGCCGCCGCCAACGACGATGAGCCGCTTCGGCGCCTTCTTCAGGCCCCACACGGTGTCGGAGGTCAGTACCGCGCCGCTCTTCAGGCCGGCCTGCGCACCCTCGATGGGTGGTACGAACGGCGGGGCGCCGGTGGCGATCACCGCGCAGCCGAAGCTGACGGTCTTGCCGGTGGGCTTCTTGCCGGGTTGGGCGCGGACGTGGGGATCCTGGTGGTTGCCGGAGACATCGACCTGCACGTGATGATCGTCGACGAAACGGCCGAAGCCCTGGAGGTAGTCGATCTTCACGCCCTTGTCGGTCTTCAGCGCCATGTCACCGCGTGTCTCCAGCACGTTGCGGCGGTGCGCCTCGAGCTTGTCCCACGCGAGTTCGGGCTGGTCGGTGCCGGTGACGCCGAGGCGCACATCGTCGGCACGGTCGCGGATGCGGTCGGCTGCGGCGCGCCAGGCCTTGGACGGGATACAGCCACGCCACAGGCATTCGCCACCGGGGAAGGGCGAATCGTTGATCAGTGCGACCTTCAATCCGTGGCCGACCAGATCGCGGGCGCAGTCCTCGCCGCCGGGGCCGCCGCCGATGACGACGACGTCGTAGTCCCAGTCGCCGGCGGGGATCGCCGGGCCGCGCGGTTCCATGGAGGCACTCAGCCAGGCTTCGGGCTGTTCGATGATGTGTTTGAGGTCGCGTAGGTACAGGGCGACATCGGCGCCGTTCACCACGCGGTGATCGGCAGTGATGGTGAACGGGCTGCCCTGCTCGGTGTTGGCGGAGATCGCCAGGATCGCCGCAATGCCCGGCGTGGCGATGGCATCGAAGTGGCTGACACCGAACATGCCCATGTTCGAGATCTGGAAGGTCGAGCCGGTATATTCCTCAGGCTTGAGGTGGCGCTTGCGCGCGCGTGCGACCAGGTCCTTCCAGTCCTCACTGAGCTCACCGAGGTCACGCGACTCGCAACCCTTCAACACCGGCACCATCAGCCCGCCTTCGACGGCCACGGCCATGCCGATGTCGACCGCGGTACGCTCGACCAGCTTGTCGACCGGCTGATAGCACCAGTTCATCTTCGGGTGCTTGGCCATCGCCTTGGCGCAGGCCTTGGCGATGGCCACCGTCACCGATACGCCGGCCGCCTTCGCGGCCTTGATGAGCATATCGAGCCTGATGTTCGCAGTGACGCGGAAGGTGGGCATGGACAGCGACTCGGTCATCGCGCGACTGATGGCCGCCTCGAACCCGCTCATCGGCCGGCCGTCGCCGGGCACGTCGATTTGCGGGAAGCCGCCGCCGGCGGCCGCGACCGGGCGCGCACCAGCGACATCACCCGCCACGATCACACCCTGCGGGCCGCTGCCGGCAACGCTGTTGAGATCCACACCCTGCTGACCGGCGAGCTTGCGTGCCAGGGGTGTTGCGCCCCGGCCCTCCGGTCGGGGCGCAACACCGGACACCTGAACTGAGGTACTGGTTTCCAGGGGAGCCGCCTCTGCGGACCCGGGGTCTTTTTCCTGCGCACGCCCCGGCTCTATCACCTCGTCCCGGATAACTTCTTCGCTAGAAGCCACGAGGTAGCCGATGGCATCGCCAACGGCAACGGTCGCATCGACCGGTGCAATGGGGCTGGAAAGATAGCCGTCGCGGAACACCTCGACGTCCATCACCGCCTTGTCGGTCTCGATGGTGGCGACGATGTCGCCACGCGCGATCTTGTCGCCAACCTGCTTCTCCCAGGTGACCACGACACCCTCAGTCATGGTGTCCGAGAGCTGCGGCATCTTGATTGCGTAGGGTTCAGCCATGCTTAGTCCGTATCCGTTGTTTGGTATCGCCGATTATTGAACCGCCAAGACGCTCTGGGGGAACCGCCAAGACGCCAAGGACACCGAGAAAACCTTTTTGAACCGCCAAGACGCCAAGAGCGCCAAGAAGAATCAATGTAAAAGCAGAAAAGCCTTTTCAATAATTTATCTTGGCGTCCTTGGCGTCTTGGCGGTTCAAGCCGAAATCATTTCCCGAACATCGCCCGCACCGCCGCGACGACGTCGTTCGCATTGGGGATGACTGCCTTCTCCAGCGTGTAGTTATACGGGATCGGCATGTTCAATGCCGACACCCGCATCGGGGGGGCGTCGAGCTCGAAGAAGCACTCCTCGTTGATGATGGCCATCACCTCGGCACCGACACCGACCGGGGCCTCGGCCTCCTCGACGATCACGGCGCGGTGGGTCTTGCCCACCGACGTGCGGATGCCGTCGCGGTCCAGCGGGCTGAGTGCGTACAGGTCGATCACCTCGGCCTCGATGCCGTACTGCTTGGACAGCGTCTCCGCCGCCGCCAGGCACCAGTGCACCGAGATGTTGTAACCGAACAGGGTCACGTCGCGGCCTTCGCGCGCGACCTCGGAGCCTTCCAGCGGGTGGAAGAATTCCTCGTCCGGCACCTCGCCCTTCATGTTGTACATGAGCTCGTGTTCGTTGATGAACACCGGATCGCCACAGCGTACCGCGGACTTCAACAGACCGTAGGCCTGTCTCGGATTGCTCGGCGTCACCACGCGCAGGCCGGCGATCCCCATGAAGACTTTTTCCATGCGCGCCGAATGCTGTGCACCGAGCTGGTGCGCGGTGCCGCCGGGTGAACGCACGACGACCGGTGCCGTGAGCTGACCGCCGGACATGTAGCGCACCTTGGCCGCCGAGTTGAACAGCTGATCCAGCGCCAGCCAGGCGAAGTTCACCGACATGATCTCGACGATCGGCCGCACCCCCAGAAAAGACGCGCCGACGGCGAGCCCGGTGAAGCCATTTTCGGAAATGGGCGTATCGATGACACGCTCGGGGCCGTACTTCGCGTACAGGCCGTTGGTGGCCTTGTAGGTGCCGCCGGCGACGCCGATGTCCTCGCCCAGGCAGATGACCAACGGGTCATTCGCCATTTCCTCATCGTGGGCGCGGCGCACCGCCTCCCAGAACATGATCTGCGCCATCAGCTCACGCCTCCGCGAACCCCACCCTGGACCCCGCCATGTACCCAGGGGTCATTCTCCGCCAGCACGTACTTGCCCACCTCCTCCACCCGCGGTTCGGGCGAGGACTCGGCGAAGGCGATGATCTCGTTTTCGATCTGCTCGAGGATCTCGGTATCCATGGCCTTGTACTTCTCTTTGGTCAGTTCACCGGCCTCGATCAGGCGGTTGCGCAGCAGGATGATCGGGTCGCGTTTGGACCACACGCGCTCCTCGTCCTTGGCACGATAGGCGTTGGAGTCGGACATGGAATGGCCGCGATAACGGTAGGTCATCAGCTCCAGGAAGTACGGGCCCTTGCCGGAGCGCACGTGTTTGACCGCCTTCTGCGCCGCCTTGAACACCTTTTCGATGTCCTGACCGTCTTCCTGTGCGGCGGGGATGTTGTAGGCGGCGACCCGCTTGTACTGGTCGACCACCGCCGTGGAACGGTCGATGCGCGTGCCGATACCGTAGAGGTTGTTCTCGCAGACGTAGAGCACCGGCAGCGTCCACAGTGCGGCCATGTTGAGCGCCTCGTGGAAGGTGCCCTGGTTGTTGGCGGCGTCACCGAGGAAGCAGATGGCGATCTCGTCACCGCCCTTCATCTGGATGGCCTTGGCCATGCCGGCCGCCAGCGGGAACGGGCCGCCCACCAGAGCGTAGCCGCCCATGAAGCGGTGCTTGACGTCGAAGATGTGCATCGAGCCACCGCGGCCCTTGGACGAGCCGGTCTCCCGGCCGAACAACTCGGCCATGACCTCCTTCGGATCGGAGCCACACTTCATGGCGTGGACGTGATCGCGATAACCGGTGATCACATAGTCGTGGCCGGGGCGGGCGGCCTCCAGCACGCCATGGGCACAGGCCTCCTGGCCCGGGTACAGGTGCAGAAAGCCACCGATCTTACGCTCGACATAGGCCTCGTAGCAGCGCTCCTCGAAGCGGCGCGCGAACAGCATCTCGCGCAACAACCGTTTTTTGTCCACGGTGTTCATGCGGCTCCTTACTATATATTGGCCGTCCGGCACGGCCGGGGCGTCGCCGTGGTGGCGCGGTCCCCGTCTCAAAATCCCGACGGATTCGAAACCGGACAGGCAGTTTCAGGTCGGTGATCCACGTCTACCGGGCATCGGCGTCCGGCGCGGCCACGGTACCCGGGAACGAATAAGCGCGATATGATCTGTGTTTTGGCTAGACAGGTCAAGGAAAACGGCATGCCCATCCCTTACCCATACGCCGAAAAAATCACCATAAATCAACACGAAAAACCCGCAACCGTACGCCAGCTGGCGGGCCGCGACGCACTGTTGCTGATCCTCCCCGAGGCGGTCGGGCGGGCCGTCTGGCGTGACCTGCCGTATGCCGACTTCCTGGCCGCGCGCGCGAAACGCCGCCGCGGTGTGGACGACACCGCCAAGGACTGGGAGACGGAGCTGCCCAATCCGCGTGGCACCCGCGTGCTGATCGTCCACGCCAAGGCCGGGGCCGGCAGCTTCGAGCGCCTCAGCGCCGCACGGGACTGGGCCAAGCGTCTGCTCGACACGGCGCCGGCGCGTGTGGCCGTCGTGGCCGCGCCGGGTGTCGCCGCCGAGGCCGTGCTGGAGGCCGCTGTGCTGGCCCTGCTGACGGCGGCCTGTCCGCTGCCCAGCCGCAAATCCAAGCCCCCGCCGGCCGCACGCCTGCAGGACATCGCCTGCCACGGTGCCGCCGCGCCGCTGCGCCTCGACAGCCTGCGTGCGCAGACACAGGGCAACCACCTGGCGCGCTGGCTCACGCTGCTGCCCGGTAACGAACTGCGCCCGGCGGTGTACCGGCGGCTGGCCGAAGAGCTGGCCCGTGCGCAGGGCTGGGAGACGGAATACCTCGACCGGCGCGCGCTGGCCCGGCGCAAGGCCGGCGCCTTCCTGGCCGTCACCCAGGGCGGCGACGCCAGCGGCGGTATCCTGCGCCTCGGCTACCGGCCGCCCGGTCGCCGTAACACGCCCCGCCTGGCGCTGGTCGGCAAGGGCATCTGTTTCGACACCGGCGGTATCAACCTCAAGACCGCCAAGTCCATGTACGGCATGCATGAAGACATGGCCGGCAGCGCCGTGGCACTGGGCACGCTGCTGGCGCTGACGCGGCTGGGCGCCGACTTCGCCGTGGACTGCTGGCTGGCGCTGGCCGAGAACCACATCGGCCCACAGAGTTACAAGCCCAACGACGTGGTCACCGCGAGTGACGGCACCAGCATCGAGATCGTGCACACCGACGCCGAGGGTCGCATGGTGCTCGCCGATACCCTGGCGCTGGCCGCGCGCACCAAGCCGCAGCTGATCATCGACTATGCGACGCTCACCGGTGCCTGCGTGTATGCACTGTCGACGCGCTACAGCGGCGTGTTCGGCAACCACCCGGATCTGCTCACCCGCCTGACCGAGGCGGGCCGGCTGAGCGGTGAACGGGTCTGGCCCTTTCCCATGGATGCGGACTACGACGAACTGCTCAAGAGCGACATCGCCGACATCAAGCAATGCACCGTCGGGGGCGAGGCCGACCACATCCTCGCGGCACGCTTTCTCAACCGCTTCGTGCCCGCCGCCGTACCCTGGCTGCATATCGATCTCGCCGCCCACCGCCACGAGGGTGGCCTGGCACACGTCCCCAGCGATGTCACCGGCTTCGGCGTGACGCTGACGGTGCAGGCCCTGCTCGGGTACGGGCTGCTCGAGGCGGCGACGCAGCCGCCGGCGGCATCGTGAGCGACGGTACGGACAAGCTGATGCTCGGCTGGCGCGAATGGGTGGCCCTGCCGGACCTCGGCATCGCCGCGATCAAGGCGAAGGTCGATACCGGGGCGCGCACTTCGGCACTGCACGCCTTCCACCTGACGGCCTTCGAGCGTGATGGCCGCCCCTGGGTGCGCTTCGCCATCCACCCGCTGCAACGGCGCACTGATCGGGTGGTCAAATGCGAGGCCGAGGTCGTCGACTGTCGCACGGTGACGGATTCCGGCGGCCACCGCGAACAGCGCTACGTGATCCGCACCCCGGCGCAACTCGGCCAGCGCCGCATCCCCATCGAGATCACCCTCACCGATCGTGACAGCATGACGTTCCGCATGCTCCTCGGCCGCACCGCCCTGAAACAAGGCTTCACGGTCGACCCGGCACGATCGTATCTGTTGGGGGGATGCAAGAGGCAAGAGACAAGAGACAAGTGAACCCCCCAGCCCACCTGGCCTGCCCTTGAAACCTTTGCCTGTACTTCTATCTTGTATCTTGTACCCTGTCTCTTGCCTCTGCCCGAAGGGCTTAAAGTGAAAATTGCCATCCTGTCGCGCAAGAAGACCCTGTATTCGACCCGACGGCTGGTCGAGGCGGCGCAGCAGCGCGGTCATGAGGCCCACGTGATCGACACCCTGCGCTGCTACATGAACATCGTATCGCACAAGCCGGAGATCCATTATCGCGGCGAAAACCTCACCGGCTTCGACGCGGTGATCCCGCGCATCGGTGCATCCATCACCTTCTATGGCACCGCCGTAGTGCGCCAGTTCGAGATGATGGGCGTGTATTCGCTCAATGAATCCGTCGCCATCGCCCGCTCACGTGACAAGCTGCGCTCGGTGCAACTGCTGGCGCGCAAGGGCATCGGCCTGCCGGTCAGCGGCTTCGCGCATTCGCCCGACGACGTGCAGGATCTGATCAAGATGGTCGGTGGTGCGCCGGTGGTGATCAAACTGCTGGAGGGCACCCAGGGTATCGGTGTGGTGCTGGCGGAGACGCAGAAGGCGGCGGAGAGCGTCATCGAGGCCTTCATGGGCCTGAAGGCGAACATCCTGGTACAGGAGTTCATCCAGGAGGCCGGTGGTGCCGACATCCGCTGCCTCGTCATCGGCGATAAAGTGGTCGCGGCCATGCAGCGCCAGGCCAGGGAAGGCGAGTTCCGCTCCAATCTGCACCGCGGCGGCAGCGCCTCGCTGGTCAAGATCACACCCGAGGAACGCTCCACCGCCGTACGCGCCGCCGCGGTGATGGGACTGAACGTGGCCGGGGTGGACATCCTGCGCTCGCACCACGGTCCGGTGGTGATGGAGGTGAATTCCTCGCCGGGCCTGGAGGGCATCGAGACCATCACCGACCGGGATATCGCCGGGATGATCATCGAGTTCATCGTCCGCGAGGCGAAGCCCAACAAGACGCGCACCCGCGGCAAGGGGTAAACGCGCCATGGACAGCGTCACCCCGCTGGAGATCAACGGCACCCGCATCGCCCCGGGCACCAACGCCTATATCGATATCCCGGTGACCCAGCTCTATACACATGCGCCCATCACCATCCCGGTACACGTGCTCCACAGCAGACACCCAGGGCCCCGGCTGTTCCTCAGCGGTGCGGTGCACGGCGACGAGATCAACGGCGTCGAGATCATCCGCCGCGTACTCAAGCTCGGCACACTCAAGCGTCTGCGCGGCACCCTGATCGCCGTGCCGATCGTCAACGTGCATGGCTTCATCAACCAGTCACGCTACCTGCCCGACCGCCGTGATCTGAACCGTTCGTTTCCCGGCAGCGACAGCGGCTCGCTGACAGCGCGCGTCGCCAATCTGTTCCTGCGCGAGATCGTCGCCAAGTGTACCCATGGCATCGACCTGCATACCGCCGCCATCCACCGCGAGAACCTGCCGCAGGTACGCGGCAATCTGGACGATCCGGAGATCGAGCGTATGGCGCACAGCTTCGGCGCGCCGGTGATCCTCAACGGCGCCCTGGTCGAGGGCACGCTGCGTAAGCTCGCCTCGGATCAGGGCGTGCATACCCTGCTCTACGAGGCCGGCGAGGCGTTGCGCTTCGACGAGTTGTGCATCCGCGGCGGTGTGCGCGGCATCGTCGCGGTGATGCGCGAACTCGGGATGCTGCCGGCCGCCAAGCGGCACGCGCCGCCGCGCAAGGCGATCGTCGCGCGCTCCACCACCTGGACGCGTGCGCCGCAGAGTGGAATTTTACGGGCAACCGTGCGCCTCGGTGCGCGGGTGGAGGCCAGTGCGCGCCTGGGCGTGATCGCCGACCCCTTCGGCGAGCGCGAGGCGGACGTGATCAGCAGCGCGGCCGGCATCATCATCGGCCGTACCAACATCCCCCTGGTACACGAGGGCGACGCGCTGTTCCACATCGCACGCTTCGGGCAACCGGGAGCAGCCGCAGAGGCGGTGGAGCAGTTTCAAGCGGACAATCTCGACGACCTGGGCACGCAGCTCGGCGGGGAACTGCCGATTGTGTGAAGCGGGGGGCGGGATTCGGGATTCGGGATTCGGGATTCGGGATTCGGGATTCGGGATTCGGGATTCGGG
>Ga0172382_10014194_pt1 | contig 10173 bp, 7 predicted proteins | sample Leawel138RmetaG_FD_122245 | JGI IMG/M metagenome (GOLD analysis project Ga0172382, IMG submission 122245) | Leachate microbial communities from a municipal landfill in Southern Ontario, Canada - Leachate well 138R metaG | ecosystem: Engineered > Solid waste > Landfill > Unclassified | place... | reverse complement strand
GTCGGGCCGCGCCATCATCCCGGCCAACCTCAACCACCCTGAACTTGAGCCGATGGCGATCGGGCGCAACTTCCTGACCAAGATCAACGCCAATATCGGCAATTCCGCCGTGCTGTCCACGGCCGCCGACGAGGTCGAAAAGATGGTGTGGTCGATCCGCTGGGGCGCCGACACCGTGATGGACCTGTCCACCGGCAAGGACATCCACAACATCCGCGAATGGATCGTGCGCAACAGCCCCGTGCCCATCGGCACCGTCCCGCTCTATCAGGCCCTGGAGAAGGTCAACGGCGTGGCCGAGGACCTGACTTGGGAGGTTTACCGCGACACCTTGATCGAGCAGGCCGAACAGGGCGTGGACTATTTCACCATCCATGCCGGTCTGCGCTTGGCCCACATCCCCCTGACCGCCCGGCGCGTCACCGGCATCGTGTCACGCGGCGGGTCGATCATGGCGAAGTGGTGCCTGGCCCATCACCGCGAGAGCTTGCTGTACGAACGGTTCGACGAGATCTGCGAGATCCTGCGCGCCTATGACGTGGCGGTGAGTCTCGGCGACGGCCTGCGTCCCGGCTCGCAGGCCGATGCCAACGACGCCGCCCAGTTCGCCGAACTGGAAACTCTGGGCGAACTGACCAAGATTGCCTGGGCGCGCGATGTGCAGGTGATGATCGAAGGCCCCGGCCACGTTCCCCTGCACAAGATCCAGGAAAACGTCGAGCTTCAGCGCAAGCTGTGCGGTGATGCCCCGTTCTACACCCTCGGGCCGCTAGTCACCGACATCGCGCCGGGCTACGACCACATCACCTCGGCCATCGGGGCGGCCATGATCGGGTGGTTCGGCACCGCCATGCTGTGCTACGTGACGCCCAAGGAACACCTGGGCCTGCCGGACAAGGAAGACGTCCGGGTTGGGGTTGTGACCTACAAGATCGCCGCCCACGCCGCCGACCTCGCCAAAGGCCACCCGGCAGCGCGCACCCGCGACGATGCCCTCTCCCGCGCCCGCTTCGAGTTCCGCTGGCAGGACCAGTTCCACCTGTCCCTGGACCCGGAGAAGGCTCAGGATTTCCACGACAAGACCTTGCCCAAGGACGCCCACAAAACGGCGCACTTCTGTTCCATGTGCGGGCCGAAGTTCTGCTCCATGAAAATCAGCCACGAAGTCCGGGCGGAAGCCCAAAAGGGCATGGCCGAAATGAGCGAAAAGTTCCGCGAAGGCGGCGGGGAGATCTACCGGACGGATGCGACGGAGTAGGAAAGGCACGTTTTTCTGTGCCATCCTCCCTCAAAGATCGTCATGGCCGGGCTTGACCCGGCCATCCACGCCCCACCCCACCACCGCGCCAGCGGCACCCCGTGGGTACGCGGGTCAAGCCCGCGCACGACAGCGGTGGTGTATGGCGTTCACAGGATCTGGTCGTAAAGGTCCACCCAGCCGGGATTGTCCTTCAGGATGAGCTGAACCTTCCAGGCGCGGGACCAATGCTTCAGGTTCTTTTCCCGCTGGAGCGCCGTGCGGATATCGTCATGCCTCTCAACGTAAACGAGGCACTTCAGGCCGTACCGTTTGGTGAAGCCATCGGCGACGCCCTCGCGATGTTCCCAGATGCGCCGCGCGAGGTTGCTCGTGACCCCAATGTAGAGCGTCCCATTGGGCCGGTTGGTCATGATGTAGACCCAGGCGCAGGCCACGCCTATCCCCGCACCCGCAACCATTCCGGCGGTACCCGGTCCACGAAGGTATGCCGCACGGCGTCCAAAGCTACCCGGTGGCCGTGGTGAGGGACGCGGGTGGCGGCTTCCTCTAGGCTGACCCATTCCCACTCGGTGTGCTCGCCGTCCAGGACCACCTCGGCGCCCGGTGCAACTTCGGCCAGGAACAGGGGCACCACCTCGATGCAATCGGCGGCGGGGTTGTAGAAGTGGTCCACCCAGCCCGCCGAGTAGAAGGCGGTGGGCACCAGTCCGGTTTCCTCGGCCAGTTCGCGGGCGGCGGCTTGGGCGGCCGTTTCGTCGGGTTCGATGCCGCCGGTAACTTGGGTCCACACGCCCTCCATGGGGCCATCGGCGCGTTTGAGCAGCAGGACTTCCGCCCTACCGCCCGTGCGGCGCAGGGCGATGCAGGCCACCGCGCGGCAGCGGGTGGGAATGTCGCGGCCAAAGGTCATGGGGTCAGCAACTCCCTCAGTCGGTATAGTTGTTCCAGGGCCTGCTTGGGCGATAGGTCATCTGGATTGACGGCTTTCAAGGCTTCTTCGACCGGGGAGGGGCCGTGCGCCGCCTCTTTCTTCTCGGCCTTTTTCAGCGCGACGGCAAATAGTGGCAGGTCTTCGGCCAGACTCGCCACCGCGCCGCCCTGATCGCCCTTTTCCAGGCGCTCCAGGACATCCTCGGCGCGGTGCAGAACGGCGGCGGGCAGCCCGGCCAGTTTGGCGACGTGGATGCCATATGACCTGTCTGCCGCTCCGGCGGCAACTTCATGAAGGAATACAATGCTGCCCTGCCATTCCTTGACCCGCATGGAGTGGCACGACAGTTCCGGCAGCTTTCCGGCCAGCAGGGTCAGTTCGTGGTAGTGGGTGGCGAACAGCGCCCGGCAGCGGTTCACATCGTGGATGTGCTCGACCGTGGCCCAAGCAATGGACAGGCCGTCAAAGGTCGCCGTGCCGCGCCCGATTTCGTCCAGGATGACCAGGGATCGCTCGGTCGCCTGATTGAGAATGGCCGCCGTCTCGACCATCTCGACCATGAACGTGGACCGCCCGCGCGCCAGATCGTCCGCCGCCCCGACGCGCGAGAACAGCCGGTCCACCGCCCCGATGCGCGCCTTGGCGGCGGGCACGAAGCTGCCCATCTGGGCCATCACGGCAATCAGCGCATTCTGGCGCAGAAACGTGGACTTACCCGCCATGTTCGGGCCGGTCAGCAGCCACAGCCGGTTGCCGCCCGACAGGTCGCAGCCGTTGGCGACGAACGGCCCGTCACCGGCCCGCGCCAGGGCGGCCTCGACCACCGGATGACGGCCGTCCTTGATGACGAATTCGGTGCCGGTGGTGATTTCGGGCCGGGTGTAGCGATGCTCGGCGGCCAGTTCGCCCAGGCTCGCCAGCACATCCAGGGTGGCGAGCGCGGCGGCGGCCTCGGCGATCTCGGCGGCGCGGGCCAGGACTTCGCCGCACAGGTCCTTGAACAGTTCGGTTTCCACGGCCAGGGCCTTGTCGGCCGCCCCGCGCACCTTGTCCTCAAGCTCGGACAGTTCGATGGTAGTGAAGCGGACGGCGTTCGCCATGGTCTGGCGATGGATGTAGGGGCCGTCCTTGTCCATCATCGGGTCGGCCCGCTTGGCCGCCACCTCGATGAAATAGCCCAGCACGTTGTTGTGCTTGACCTTCAGGCTGTCGATGCCGGTGTCAGCGACGTAGCGGTTTTGCAGCCCGGCGATCAGCCGCTTGCTCTCGCCCGCCAGGGTGCGCAGTTCGTCCAGCGCGGCATGATACCCCTCGGCCACGAACCCGCCGTCGCGGGCCAGCAATGGAAGCTCCGGGGCCAGCGCGCGGCGCAGACGGTCCACCAGTTCGGCATGGTGGCCCAGCCCGGCGGCGACCTCCTGCAACAGCGGCGGGGTGCCTAGCGCAGCACCCGCCAGCAGTGCCCGCAGCCCCGGCCCCTCGGCCAGCGCGTCGCGCACATTGGCGAGATCGCGCGGCCCGCCCCGGCCGAGCGACAGGCGCGACAGGGCGCGTTCCATGTCCGGCACGCGCTTGAGGCGGTCGCGGATGTCGCCGCGCAGGCGGTCATCCTCGGCAAAGGTCTGCACGGCATCCAGGCGGGCGTCGATGGCCGCCGGGTCGGTCAGTGGCGCGGACAGCCAGTCGGTCAGGCGGCGCGCCCCCGGCCCCGTCACCGTGCGGTCGATGACGGCCAGCAGGCTGCCTTTACGCTCGCCATTCAGGGTTTCCAGGAGTTCCAGATTGCGCCGGGTGGCGGCGTCGATCTCCAGCGTCGCGCCCTGGGCCAGCCGCTTGAGCATCCCCAGGCGCGGCAGGCGGCCCTTTTGGGTCAACTCGACGTAATCCACCAAAGCCCCGGCGGCGGCCACCTCGGCCCGGCTGAAGCCGCCAAAGCCGTCCAGCGCCTTGACCCCGTACAGGGCCTCCAGGCGTTTGCGGCCGTTCTGGCTGTCGAACCGCGCGCCGGGCAGGGGCGACAGGCAATCGCGCCACTCGGCCAGCACCTCGAACAGGACCTCGCGCTGGGTGATGCGGTCGGGCAGCAGGATTTCTCCTGGCGCCAGCCGCGCCAATGCCGCGCCGATGGTCTTTTCGCCCACCGCCTGCACACAGAAATCGCCCGTCGAGACGTCCACCCAGGCCAGCCCGTAGTCGGCCCCGACATCGGCCAGACAGGCCAGATAGTTGTGCCGCCGGGCGTCGAGCAGGGCGTCCTCGGTCAGCGTTCCCGGCGTGATGATGCGCACCGCCTCGCGCCGGACCAGGGTCTTGCCGGCGCGCTTGCGGGCCTCGGCGGGGTCCTCCATCTGCTCGCACAGGGCCACCTTGAAGCCCTTGCGGATGAGCTTGGACAGGTAGACATCGTGCGAGTGGACCGGCACGCCGCACATGGAGATGTCTTCGCCCAGATGCTTGCCGCGCTTGGTCAGGGCGATGTCCAGGGCCTCGGCCGCCTTGACGGCGTCGTCGAAGAACAGCTCGTAGAAGTCCCCCATGCGATAGAACAGCAGGCAATCGGGATGGTCCGCCTTGATGCCCAGGTACTGGGCCATCATCGGCGTCACGTCGGTTGCGGCAGGGGGCGGCAGGGGGCTTTCGGGCACGGGGGACTCCGCTTGCGTGCTGGCACTGTTAAAGCGCGGCGAAAATAGCATGAAATCCGGTTGGTAAGACTAGGCATTGGCGCGCCGGTGGGGCAGAATGGCCGCCCTTTCGGATCGAAACAAGATCAGGACCTGCGTCGTTGACCGACTCCGTGACCGACAATGCCTCTGGAAATGGCCCTATTGCTTGGCCGCCCCGCGAACTGGTTGGGCTGTTTTCTGAGCCTGAGCCGCTAATCAAGGCCATCAAGGACCTGCTCGGCAGCGGCTTCGAGCACGCCGACCTGTCGGTGCTGTCCAGCCATGAGGCGGTCGAGGCCGCAGACCCGCACGGTCAGACGTGGCGCGACCGCATGATGCCGCTGCTCGATGAGCCGCGCTATGAAGTGCCGCTGTTGACGGGGGCGTTGATCGCCATCGCCTCCGGGCCGGTCGGGGCGGTGATCGCCGGACTGGTCGCGGCCGGAATCGGCGGCGTGGCGCTCAAGGAAATGCTGGAGAAAGTCGTCTCCCTTCCTGACACCCAGGAATATGCCGAAGCAGTGGAAAAGGGCGAATTGGTGCTGTGGGTCAATAGCCCGGACGCCAAGGCCGAGGGGCGGGCGCGGCCTGTCCTGGAACGCCATGGGGCGCGCAATATCCACATTGTCGAACGCACGCCGGCTGACCGGCCGGACACCGACGCCTGAACCTTGCCCCGCGCCCCCTTGATCGGGGGCGTTGAGCTTCCCGCACCTATTTTTGGACGCAGGCCAGAGACCGATGGACGATACCCCCAAGATCAATATCGAGCACGAATCCCTCCTGATGCACGCCAGCGGGCGCCCCGGCAAGATCGAGATCGTGCCGACCAAGCCGCTGACCACGGCGCGCGATCTGTCGCTCGCCTACAGCCCCGGCGTCGCCGCCCCGTGCAAGGAAATCGCGCGCGATCCGTCTCTGGCCTACGACTACACCGCAAAGGGCAACCTCGTTGCGGTGATCTCCAACGGCACCGCCGTTCTCGGCCTCGGCGATCTGGGAGCGTTGGCCTCCAAGCCGGTGATGGAGGGCAAGGCCGTCCTGTTCAAGAAGTTCGCCGACGTGGATTCCATCGACTTGGAAGTCGATACCCGCGATGTCGATCAATTCATCAATGCCGTGCGTTACCTCGGCCCGTCGTTCGGCGGCATCAACCTTGAGGACATCAAGGCCCCCGAATGCTTCATCATCGAGCAGCAACTGCGCGAAATGATGGACATCCCGGTGTTCCATGACGACCAGCACGGTACCGCCATCATCGCCGCCGCCGGCCTTATCAACGCTTGCGACCTGACCGGCCGCGACATTACCGATATCAAGGTGGTGGTCAACGGCGCGGGCGCGGCGGGCATCGCCTGCCTGGAGCTCATCAAGGCGATGGGCGTCAAGCACGACAACGTCATCCTGTGCGACACCAAGGGCGCCATCTACAAGGGCCGCACCGACGGCATGAACCAGTGGAAGTCGGCCCATGCCGCCCAGACCGATGCCCGCACCCTTGAGCAGGCCATGGAGGGAGCTGACGCCTTCCTCGGTCTGTCGGTCAGGGGCGCGGTGACGCCGGAAATGGTCGCCGCCATGGCGCCCAACCCGATCATCTTCGCAATGGCCAACCCGGACCCGGAGATCACCCCGGAAGAAGTCCGCGCCATCCGCACCGATGCCATCATGGCCACCGGCCGGTCGGATTATCCCAACCAGATCAACAACGTGCTGGGGTTCCCCTACATTTTCCGCGGGGCCTTGGACGTGCGTGCGCGGACCATCAACGAAGACATGAAGATCGCCGCCGCCCACGCCATCGCCGCCCTGGCGCGCGAAGACGTTCCCGATGAAGTGGCCGCCGCCTATGCCGGACGTCGCTTGCGTTACGGCCCCGAATACATCATCCCGGTGCCGTTCGACCCGCGCCTGATCGGCGCCATTCCGGTTGCCGTGGCCCAGGCCGCGATGGATTCGGGCGTGGCGCAAAAGCCGATCATCGACATGGACGCCTATCGTCACGAGCTTTCAGCCCGCCTCGATCCCATGGCGGCGTCCATGCAGGCGATTTCGGCCGAGGTGTCGTCCAACCCGCAGCGCGTCGTGTTCGCCGAGGGCGAGGAAGAAAAGGCCATCCGCGCCGCCGTCTCGTTCCGAAATTCCGGGTTCGGCTACCCCATTCTGGTCGGTCGCCAGGACCGCATTGAACAGACCATGAAGGCCATGGGTCTGGGCAGTCTGGACGGAATTGAGATCCAGAACGCCGCGAAGTCGCTCCACAACAAGGAATATACCGACTTCGTTTACAAGCGGCTGGCCCGCAAGGGGCACCTGTACCGCGATTGCCAGCGTCTGGTGAACCAGGACCGCAACGTGTTCGGCGCCTGCATGGTATCGCTTGGCGATGCCGATGCCATGGTCACTGGGCTGACCCGGACCCACGCCGTGGTGGTCAACGAGATCACCCGCGTCATCGACCCCAACCCCGGCGAGCGCATTTTTGGCATGACCATGCTGCTGGCCCGTGGCCGCACCGTGTTCATCGCCGACACCACCGTCCACGAACTGCCGACCAGCGAAGAACTTGCCGACATCGCCATCGGCGCGGCCAAGAAGGTCCGCCAGATGGGCCATGAGCCGCGCATCGCGTTCCTCAGCTACTCCACTTTCGGCAGCCCCGAAGGCAGGGACGCCCAGCGGTCGCGCGGCGCGGTCAAGATCCTCGACGAGCGCAAGGTGGACTTTGAGTACGAAGGCGAAATGGGCGCCAATGTCGCCCTGGACGCCGAGTTCCTCAAGGTCTACCCGTTCTCGCGGCTGTCCGGCCCGGCCAACGTGTTGATCATGCCCGGCCAGCATTCGGCCAACATCAGCTACAAGATCATGCAGAAGCTGGGCGGGGCGCAGGTCATAGGCCCGATGCTGATCGGCGTGTCGGCCCCGGTGCAAATCGTGCACCTGGATGCCAACGTGTCCGACTTGGTGACCATGGCGGTGATCGCCGCCCATGACGCGCTGAAGCAGCGTTAAGCCAGCAGCCAACACGGAAGGGGGACGGTGGCCGTCATGCCTGAGCAACGCCGCTCCTCCGTTCCGCTTGGCCGGGTGCTGGGACTGACCCTGCTGCTGACCGCCCCGGCGGCGGCGGCCCTGATCGCCCTAATATTGCTGGGCGAAGTGGCCATGATCCCGGCCGTGGCCGCCGGTTTGGCCGTGGTCATCCTGACCGGCGCGGTGGTGCGGCCCATCGTGGCCGATCTGCTCGACGTTGCGGCTTATCTGCGAGCCGACCTCGGCGAAGACCGCCCGCCCCCCGAAGCACGGTTCTCCGAAGCGGCGCGCGACGTCGCCTCGGCGGGCACATTCCTGCGCCAGCGGGCGATGGCACGCGTCGCTGCGGCCGATGCGCGTGCCGCCGCCCATGCTGCCTTGCTCGACTGCCTGCCCGGCCCGTTGCTGCTGATTGATCGGGTTCGTCAGGTCGTGCGCAGCAACCCGGCCGCTGAACTCCTGCTCGGCCGGGCGGTCGAAAACCGGCCACTGGCTTCTGTGCTGCGCGATCCGCAGATACTGGCGGCGGTTGACGCGGCGTTGGATAGCGGCAAGCGCAGTGAACTCCAGATTGTCTTTACCGGCCCGGTCGAGCGCAACTTCGAGGTCCTGGTCGAACCTGTGGCCGGAAATGCCGCCGCGGCGGACGAGCCGCGTCTTCTCGTCCAATTGCACGACATCACGGCATTGGTCCGCGCCGAACAGATGCGCGCAGATTTCGTCGCCAACGCCAGCCACGAACTGCGCACGCCGCTGACCAGTGTGTTGGGCTTCATCGAGACTCTGCGCGGACCGGCGCGCGACGATCAAGAAGCCCATGACCGCTTTTTGGGCATCATGTTCCAGCAGTCCACGCGCATGAAGCGGCTGATCGAGGATCTGTTGAGCCTGTCGCGCATCGAACTGCGCGAGCACACGCCTCCCACCGCACGCGTGGATCTGCGCCGCATTGTTACGTCGGTGGCCGAAGGGCTGCAAATACAGGCCGGAGACAAGGGCGTGGAGGTGGTCCTGGACATTCCGGCCAGCACGCCCTTGGTGATCGCCGATGCCGACGAGTTGACCCAGGTCTTCCAGAACCTGATGTCCAATGCCATCAAATACGGCCGCCATGGCACGCCGGTCACGGTCAGTGTCGAACGCGTGCCGCGTGGCCCAGCCGCCATGCCTCACGCCACGCGGGTCGACGCGGTTGCCGTGCACGTGCGCGATTCCGGGGAGGGCATCGCCAAGGAGCACCTGCCCCGTCTCACTGAACGCTTCTACCGCGTGGATACCGCCCGCTCCCGCGAAATGGGCGGCACCGGGCTGGGCCTGGCCATCGTCAAGCACATCGTCAACCGCCACCGGGGCGCGCTGACCATCGACAGTACGGTCGGGCAGGGCAGCACCTTTACGGTTTTTCTGCCGCCGTGGCGGGGGGAATGACGATTTCTGTTGCGTGCCGCGCCCCTTGGCCCAAAGTCAGATGACGTTCCCATGTCACGACACTGACGGAGACTGGTCGCCATGCCGCCCTTCGGCACCCCGCACACGGTGCGCGCCTTCGACGCCGAACTGAACACGCTGAACCAGAAGATCGCCCGCATGGGCGGACTGGCCGAAACCCAGTTGAGCAATGCCGTGCTGGCCTTGACCACGACTAACCCGGCGCTGGCCAATCAGGTGATTGCCGGCGATGACGCGGTGGACACCACCGAGGATTCGGTCAACGAACTGGTGGTGCGGATGCTTGCCCTCCGCCAGCCGATGGCCGATGACCTGCGGGTTGTGATGTCGTCGCTGAAGGTGGCGGGCGCGCTGGAGCGGGTGGCTGACCACGCGGCAGGCATCGCCCACCGCGTCCACATCCTCAAGGACCAAGCCCCGGTGCCGGCCCTCAAGTCAGTGGGCCGCCTGGGCGGTCTGGTCCTGGATCTTCTCAAGGACAGTCTCGACGCCTACGCCAACCGCGACACCGACCGCGCCGTACGGGTTTGGGAGCGCGATGAAGACGTCGATGCCTTGTACTCCAGCCTGTTCCGCGAACTCCTCACCTACATGATGGAGGACCCGCGCAACATCGCGCCATGCAGCCACCTGCTGTTTGTCGCCAAGAACCTGGAACGCATAGGCGACCACGCAACCACCGTGGCCGAAGTCACCCATTACATCGCCACCGGCCAGCGTCTGGGCCGCGCCCGACCAAAGGGCGACACCACGACCAAATTGGACGTGTCCGGGGCAGGGGAGGGTTGACCAGGGGTGTGGGGAAGTAAAGTGAAGTGGGAATCACAGAGGAC
>Ga0172382_10014193_pt1 | contig 10173 bp, 9 predicted proteins | sample Leawel138RmetaG_FD_122245 | JGI IMG/M metagenome (GOLD analysis project Ga0172382, IMG submission 122245) | Leachate microbial communities from a municipal landfill in Southern Ontario, Canada - Leachate well 138R metaG | ecosystem: Engineered > Solid waste > Landfill > Unclassified | place... | reverse complement strand
TGCAGATGTTTTTTGTAAACAACAGACCCGTTGTCAGCAAAATGATTGCAAATGCTGTGGAAGAAGCATGCAAGGGGATGATTCCCAACGGAATGTATCCGATGGCGATTATTAAGTTAAACATTCCGGCGACGGAAGTGGATATAAATGTTCATCCGGCAAAGCTGGAGGTGAAATTCTCCGATGAGGGCAGAATTTACAGAGCGGTTTACCATGCGATAAAAAACGCCTTTGCAACACCAGAAATGCCCAAAATAGATGTTGAAATTGCCGAGGAAGTTGTGTCTTTTTCTGCATATAAGCCCGAATCAAGTCAGGAAATGACGCTCAGGCAGAATCCTATGGGATATCAGACAACCCCTTTTGTTCCGCAGACAAAAATGACTGAATTTGTGCCTGTTTATAAAAAGGCGGAAAAGCCTGTTGAGGTTTCGCAAAAACCTATGGCGGAGCAGACAAAAATTGATAATCCGCAGGAAAAGGATTATAAAATTGTCGGTCAGATTTTTGATACATATATTCTCGTTGAACGCGGCGATGAAATGCTTATGGTAGACCAGCATGCCGCTCACGAGCATATAACCTACGGCTCGCTGAAAAAGCAGTATGATGAGGGGGAAATATCATCCCAGCAGCTGCTTGTTCCCAAAACGGTCGTGCTTTCACCCGTTGAAAAGGCCATAGCCTCGGAAAACATTGATATTTTGGCGGAGGTTGGGTTTGAATGTGAGGATTTCGGCGGAAACAGTATAATTGTCCGCGGAGTCCCCGAAGCGCTTGATACGGGTAAAATTGACGTGACGCTGACCGAAATTCTGACGCTTATCGGAAGTCATAAAACGGATATTACGACCGAGAAAAAGCTTAAAATGCTTGAAACTGTCAGCTGTCGGGGCTCAATTAAAGCTGGAAAAAGGCTCACGTTACCTGAAATGGACAACCTTGTCAGAAGACTATTCGAAGCTGAAAAGACGGTTAACTGTCCTCACGGCAGACCTGCGATAGTGTCGCTCACAAAAAACTTTGTTGAAAAGCAGTTTTGCAGAGTAAAATAATTTCCTGTGGAGGGGAAAATATGATACCGATTTTAGTAATAGGCGGACCGACCGCCTCGGGCAAAACCGCTCTTTCGGTTGAGCTTGCAAAAAGACTTGGCGGAGAAATAGTATCCGCCGATTCAATACAGGTTTATAAATATATGGATATCGGCAGCGCCAAGCCTTCTGAGGAGGAAAAACAGGGGATTCCTCACCATTTAATGGGTATTGTCGAACCAATCGTCAATTTCTCACTGGGCGATTATCTTGTGCTTGCACGGGAGGTAATTGAGGAAATTCATAACAGAGGAAACCTGCCCGTAATCACAGGCGGAACGGGGCTTTATATAAATTCTCTTTTAAATAATATCGAGCTTGAAGGGGAGACAGATACCCGAAAAATCAGGCAAAAGCTGATGGATTTTGCCGATGAAAACGGAAGCGAGGCTCTCTACTTAAGACTTCGTGAGATTGACCCCGAGAGCGCGGAGAGAATTCACCCTAACAATGTAAAAAGAGTTATGCGTGCGCTTGAAATATATGAGGCCACAGGCAAAACAATGACCGAAAGCCTGAAAGACAGCGTAAAACCACCCGTCTATAGGGCGGTGCAGTACGGAATAAACTACGCACGAGAAATTTTGTATGACAGAATTAACAGGCGGGTTGATTTAATGCTTGAGCAGGGGCTTGTCGCGGAGATTGAAAGGCTTGTTCAGATGGGATGCACGAGGGAAAACACCGCTATGCAGGGGATTGGATATAAGGAAGTTTTAGAATATCTTGACGGGAAAACCTCTTATGAAGAAATGACGGAGGAAATAAAGCAGGCGACAAGACGCTATGCCAAAAGGCAGATTACATGGTTTAAAAGAAATGATATGACATGGCTTGATGCGGAAGAAATAAATTTGGACCTTCTCGCAGACGAGATAAGGAGTAAGCTGATATGAAAAAATCAATTCCTCTTATATTGATATTCGTTGTGCTCGTTGTACTTTGGTCGGTTTACGGCAGAATCATGAACCCAAAAAGTGAAGCGACAGCGGCATACGGTGAATATAAAGTGGAAATAGATGAATATGCCCTGCTGCTGCGTGATGAAGTGCCCATTACGGTTGACGGACAGGGGTATTTTCAAAATGTTGTGGAAAGCGAAACCAAGGTTTGGGCAGGCGAGACGGTAGGCTGGTTTTGCAAGGGCGACCCTGATGTTGATGTGATAAAACAGCTTAACGTTATAAATCAGAAAATCCGTGAAGCGTCGGCGGCGGAATCTACCGACAAGGCGCTGACAAACGATATTGTTTCCATTGACAATAAGATTTTAAACTATACAAAGCAGATTTCAGCCCTTTCTGCAATAGGAGACCAGAAGGCTATCAATAAAATCAGAAATGAAATTGATTTGCTTATAGAAAGAAAAAACATTATCTCCAAGAACAAAAGCAGCAGTAAAGAAGGCATTATAGAAAACTTAACAAAACAGAAGAAAGAGCTTGAAGGTAAACTCGGCTCTGCAAGACAGACCCTGACCGCACCGAAAAGCGGCATATTCGTTGCTTCGGCAGACGGACTTGAAAAGACGCTTTCCGTCAGCAGTGCGGACAGCCTCACGCCCGACGCGGTGAAAGAATATCTTGGCCGGAAGGAATATAAGGCAAGTGATGAAATTTATCCCTACCCCGTTTGCAAAATCACTGACAACACTCAGTGGCTTTTGGCCGTGGTTTGCTCGCAGCAGGTGGCGGCAGAGGTTGCCGAAGGGAAAAAGGTTACGGTATCTTTCCCTGAGGAGGGGGATAAAACGCTTGGCTGCAGAATTTATAAAAAATCCGAGCCGAAAAACGGTGAGGTGGTAATATATATTGCGGGAACAAACGAAATATATAATATATTCACGGCGAGAAAAATCAAAATTTCTATATTGATAGACAGCTATGAGGGTTTGAGAATTCCTGCAAAAGCTGTGAAAACCGTTGACGGGAAAGATATTGTGAAGGTTTTAAAAGGCGGGGGAGAGCTTGAAACTCCCGTGACAGTATTGTTTAAAGATGAGGATTTTGCCATAATAAAGGATGGCGAGAAGTTAGAATTTTACGACAAGGTTAAGGTGGATTAGCAAATGAGCATTGCCGAAAACATAAAACGTGTCAGACAAAGAATTGAGGACGCTTGTATAAGAAGCGGCAGAAATCCTGACGAAATAACGCTGATAGGGGTTACGAAAACTCACGGGGCGGATGTTATTAACGAAGGAATAGCTGCAGGGATTACCGATATTGGTGAAAACCGTGTGCAGGAGATTACTGCAAAGTACGACGATATTGATAAACGTGCGAAAATTCATCTTATCGGGCATCTCCAGACCAATAAAGTCAAATATATTGCCGATAAGGTGTCAATGATACATTCGGTGGATTCTTTTAAACTCGCAAAGGAAATTTCCGACAGGTCGCTTGCTGTCGGCAGGGTTATGGATATTTTAATTCAGCTCAATATTTCGGGGGAGCAGTCCAAATCGGGAATCGAGCCTGAAAGATTGGATGAGCTTCTTGAGGAGATTCAGTCGCTGAAGGGAGTTTTCGTAAAAGGGCTTATGACAATTCCTCCCGTTGAAGTCGGAAATATGAATAAAACACGTGAGATTTTCAGGAGCCTGAAAAAAATTTCTGTTGACAAACAGTCAAAAATATATGATAATATAAAGATGAATATTTTGTCTATGGGAATGAGCAACGATTTTGAAATTGCCATAGAGGAAGGCAGTACAATGGTGCGTGTCGGACGAGCAATTTATGGAGAAAGATAAAAATTTTTGAAGGTAGGGTTAAAATATGGGAAAATTTTCTAAACTTTTAAATGCTATGGGAATTCCTACGGAGGAAGAATTTGAAGAGACTGAAGAAATGGCTTTTGAAAGCGAACCTGTTCCTGCTGTCGCAAAGAGAGGCAAGGTTGTAAACATTAACGCCACAACACAATTCAAAGTTGTTGTTATTCAGCCGGAAGATTTTGACGAAGCAAAAGAAATTGCCGACCACTTGAAAGAAAGAAAGCCGGTAGTAATCAATCTTGAGCTTATGGACAAGGATTCTGCCCAGAAAATTTTTGACTTTTTAAACGGGGCGATTTATGCCCTGGGAGGCAGCGTTCAGAAGGTTGCTACAAATATATATCTTATTGCACCTTACAATGTTACTATCATGAGCGATTTCAGAGACGAACTCAAAAATAAAGGCCTTCTCTGGTCTTGATAGGGCGATGCCATGCTTGAAACACCTATGCTGAAAATTGCCATATTAAGGGCAATAGGCTCGTTATTTAAAACGGTTGAATTTCTTATTATTGCAAATGCCCTGCTAAGCTGGTTCCCCATTTTTTGGCAGAACCCCACTCTGTCTAAAATTGCGGGGATGATAAATTGGCTGATTGAACCAATCATCAGGCCGATAAGAAAGTTTTTAAACAAGACGCCTGCAGGCGGTATGCCCATTGACATTTCCCCCATTGCCGCAATTTTACTGTTGGGGGTATTGCAGAATATTTTGGTTATAATAATACTTGCGGTGAAATAATTGTGGAAGAAAAGGATATAATGATAAGCCGTCTGAAGGACCTTGCACTGAGGCGGGATAAAGTAAATTACTGCCTTTTTTCGCCCTTTTTAAGCCCGGATATTTTGCCCGATGCCAAAGGTATCGGGAAAGTCTTATATTGGGGCGGTTATCCTGAGGCTGAAAGAGTTGTGGCGGCATTTCTGCCCGACTGGATGGGCGATGAAGATGTGGAGTGGCCCATCTCACTTATAATTGCAAGCCCGACAGACGGGAAAATATATAATCACAGAGATTATCTTGGAAGCCTTATGGCACTCGGTATAAAACGTCAGGTTTTGGGAGATATAATTGTTGACGGGGCGACAGCCTATCTCTTCTGCCTTGAGAGTATCGAGGATTTTATTTTAAATAACTTCACGCAGGTTGCCGGCGCAACCGTAAAACTTGAAAAGGCGCAAAACACGTGTGCGCTGCCCGAACGCAAATTTGAAGATATTTCGGGAACCGCTGCGTCAGAAAGGCTGGACTGCATTGTTGCACTTGCGGCAAATACCAGCAGGACAAAGGCGGCGGAGTTTATAACCTCCGGGAATGTCATGGTTAATAACAGGGAAACCCTTAAAACCACATATATAATGAAGAAAGGTGACCGCTTTTCAATAAGAGGCAGGGGAAAATTTATTTATGACGGGGAAAAGGGAACTACCAAAAAGGGAAGAATAGTTGCAGGTATAAGAAAGTACGTGTAACCGAAATATACAGTGGAAGCGAAAATCGTTGATTTTCCGCTTTCGATTAAGGAGGATAATTATGTTATCACCGATAGACATTGAAACAAAAGAATTTAAAAAAACTCTCGGCGGTTATTCAAGAGAAGATGTCGACAGTTTTATGACCATGATTTTTCAGGATTATAAAACTCTTTATATGGAAAATATATCGCTTAAGGACAAGGTTAATATGCTGTCCTCGGCGGTATCAAAATATAAATCAATGGAGGAGGTCCTCCAGAGCACGCTTGTTGTCGCACAGTCGGCAAGCGATGAACTTAAAAATTCTGCCCGTGAAAAGGCAAGTGTAATTATCGAAGAGGCTGAGCTTAAGGCAGGAAAATTGGAAATTGAGGCAAGACAAAAGCTCAGCACCATCGAGAATGAATTTAATAATGTAAAACTGCAGTTGTCGAGCTATAAGCAGCAGATAACCTCACTTCTTGAGGGAATACTCCAAACGGTTAAAAATCTGCCTGAAGACACTGAAAGGAAGGAATAATAATGGATTACGGTAAAACACTAAATCTGCCCAATACTGAATTTTCCATGAGGGCAAACCTTGCCACCAAAGAGCCGATAGAGCTTGAAAAGTGGGAAAATGAAGGGCTGTACAAGAAAATAATCAAGAAAAACGAGGGCAAGCCTACATATATCTTGCATGATGGCCCTCCGTATGCTAACGGAAACATTCATCTTGGTCATACATTGAACAAGATTTTAAAGGATATAATTGTCCGTCAGAAAAATATGAGCGGCTACCAGTCTCATTATGTTCCCGGCTGGGACACTCACGGTCTGCCCATTGAAAAACAGGCTATTAAAAAGCTCGGAATCAATCCTGCTCAGGCGGGGATTGTAAAATTCCGCGAGGTTTGCCGCGAATTTGCGCTCGGTCATGTTGATAACCAGCGTGCCCAGTTTAAACGTCTGGGTGTTTTGGGCGACTGGGAAAACCCTTATGTAACTCTTGATTCGGAATATGAAGCCGCCCAGGTTGAAATGTTCGGCGAAATGGCTAAAAAGGGCATTATATATAAAGGGCTTAAACCTGTTTATTGGTGTGAGGACTGTGAAACTGCTCTCGCCGAGGCTGAAATTGAGTATCAGGATGATACAACCGATACAATCTATGTAAAATTTGAGCTTTATGACGATAAAGGTCTGTTTGGTGATATTAAAGAGAAAATCTTTTTTGTTATCTGGACAACCACAACATGGACACTCCCCGCTAACATGGCAATCTGCCTGAATGCGGCATTTGAGTACAGCATTGTAAAAAACGGTGACGAAGCTTACGTTATTGCAAGCGAGCTTGTTGAAACCGTTATGGCTACGGCAGGAGTAGAAAATTACTCTGTAATTAAGAAAATTTCAGGTGCAGAGCTTGAATATATTAAATGCCGTCATCCCTTCCTTGACAGAGATTCGATAATAATTCTCGGTGACCATGTAACTCTTGATGCGGGTACAGGCTGTGTTCATACAGCTCCCGGTCACGGTATGGAAGACTATATGGTAATTTTCAATAATTACCCTGAGATTGAAATTATAGTTCCTGTTGATTCCAAGGGTTATCTCACGGAAGAGGCAGGCGAATTTGCAGGGCTGTTTTATGCAGACTCAAATAAGAAAATAATTGAAAAGCTCAGAGAAACGGGCGCACTTTTGGCGTCGGAAGAGATAACTCACTCCTATCCTCACTGCTGGAGATGTAAAAAACCTATTATCTACCGCGCGACAGAGCAGTGGTTTGCTTCGGTTGACAGCTTCAGACAGGACACTCTTGATGCAATAAAAACCGTTAAATGGATTCCCTCATGGGGCGAGGACAGAATCACAAACATGGTTAAAGACCGTAACGACTGGTGTATTTCCAGACAGAGAGCGTGGGGCGTTCCGATACCCATTTTCTACTGCAGCGATTGCGGAAAACCAGTTATAAATGACGAAACGATAAAAGCGATTGCTACCCTTTTCAGAACAAAAGGCTCTGACCAGTGGTTCGCGCTTGACGCATCGGAAATTCTGCCAGAAGGCTTCACTTGTGAATGCGGCGGAAAAGAGTTTACAAAAGAAACTGACACTATGGACGTCTGGTTTGACTCCGGGTCATCTAACGGTGCGGTTTTAAAAGCGAGAGAAGACCTTTCCTTCCCTGCTGACCTTTATCTTGAAGGTAACGACCAGTACCGCGGATGGTTCCAGTCGTCGCTTCTTGTAAGCGTTGCCAACTATGGCGTCGCGCCTTACCGAAGTGTCTTAACTCACGGTATGGTAATCGACCTTGAGGGCAGAAAAATGTCCAAGTCTGCAGGCAACGGAATCGACCCGCTTGAAGTTATAAAAACAAACGGCGCGGACATTCTGCGTATGTGGATTGCATCCTCCGACTATAAATCCGACATTAAGATTTCCAAGGACATTTTAGCTCAGCTGTCCGAGGGTTACAGAAAAATCAGAAACACTGCAAGATATATAATCGGTAACATAAGCGACTTTAATCCGGACGAAGATTCCGTTAAATATGCGGATATGACGGAACTTGATAAGTGGGCGCTTATGAAGCTTGAAAGACTGATTAAAACAGTAAACGAAGCTTACGAAAACTTTGAATTCCACGTTGTATATCACGCAATCCATAACTTCTGCGTGGTTGATATGAGTAACTTCTACCTTGATGTTATAAAGGACAGACTTTATACCGAAAAGGCGGCAAGTGTGGAAAGAAGAAGCGCGCAGACTGCTATATTTATGATTTTAGATGCGATTGTTCGACTTCTGTCACCTATAATTGCATTTTCGGCAGAAGAAATGTGGAAATATATGCCGCACAGAGCTTGTGACGACACCGAAAGTGTTGCACTCAACGATATGCCGAGATACACGGGTGAGTTTGAGAACGAGGCGCTCTGGGACAAATATGAAAAACTGATTGATTTGCGCGGTGATGCACAAAAAGCTCTTGAAGAAGCAAGAAATGCTAAGATTATTGGCCACTCGCTCGGAGCGGCGGTTGAAATTTTTGCAGAGGGCGAAAACTTTAAGTTTCTTAAGGAAAATGAAGAGCTTCTCAAAACTCTGCTTATCGTTTCGGCTGTTAAGGTAACCGAAGGCGAAGGCGGAGACTATAAGGGCGAAAACTACAAGGCATCATACAAGGTAACCGCTCCCGAAGGCGAAAAATGTGAGCGTTGCTGGATGTTCAGCAAGAGTGTCGGCTCTGAAGAAAATCATCCTACACTTTGCACAAGATGCGCAACAGTTATTAAAGACTAAAATATTCAGCCCCTTTTTACAAGGGGCTGTTTTGCTACTTGAAAGGATGTCATTATGAGATTTGACGTATTGACGCTTTTTCCCGCAATGTTTGAAGGAGTTTTGGGAGAAAGTATGATTGCAAGAGCTCGGAAAAATGGGCATATAGAATTAAATTATGTAAACATAAGAGATTTTTCGAAAAGCAAGCATAAAAATGTTGACGACTATGCTTACGGCGGCGGTACGGGAATGGTTATGGGAGTTCAGCCTGTGTATGATGCGTGGCGCGCGGTAACGGGCGGAGAAAAAGTTTTTACCGTTTATATGTCGCCTCAAGGCAAAGTGCTTGACCAGAAGTTAGTTCGCGAGCTTTCGGAAAAGCCTCGTATTGTGGTGATTTGCGGACATTATGAGGGCCTTGATGAAAGAGTAATTGAGGAAATTGTCGATATGGAAATTTCTATCGGGGACTTTGTACTTACGGGTGGGGAAATTCCCGCAATGGCGCTTATTGACTCGGTTGCGAGAATGATACCCGGCGTCCTGCCCGACAGTTCGGCGTACGAGGAGGATTCCCACTTTAACGGTCTGTTGGAACATCCCCTTTATACAAGACCGGAAGAAATTCTTGGCAAAAGAGTTCCCGACATACTCCTGTCGGGACATCACAAAAATATAGTGGCGTGGAAAAGGAGGCAATCGCTTTTCAGAACATGGCTCAAGCGGCCCGATATGCTCCGCAAGGCTCCGCTTACCGAGGAGGATAAAAAATTCCTGAAAAAACTAAAAGGCAAAAGGAGAAGTTCATTTCATAGCGGAGTATTTCCTGAATAATTATTGTGCAATATTAACAAAAAACCTCTTAAAAGTTTGTATGCTATAAGGGGTTTTTGCTAATTTGCACATAAATTTTTTAAAATGATTGTATATTAATGCTGAATACAAGTCCGAAAGAATATGATATAATGATTGTAGAATTTTTATTACATTGCGTTTGGCGGATTTCTCGCCCGTGCAAATTTTACCTGCTTTGTTCATACGCACAAAGGCGAATAATCAGATTTCCTCCAAGCAGTGAGATAATAAAGCATTAATCTTAAAAGGAGCTGATGACATTGAACATTTATACCGGTGAAAAAATTAGAAACATAGCGTTGCTTGCGCACAGTAAAGCAGGAAAAACGTCTCTTATCGAGGCAATGCTTTTTAATACTGGGGCTATTTCCAGAATGGGAAAAACAGATGACGGCAATACGGTATGCGACTATGACAGCGAAGAAATCAAAAGAGCAGTGTCCATTAGGGCATCTCTTGCAACGATTGAGCATGCAAATCATAAAATAAACTTTGTTGACACACCGGGATATTTTGATTTTATCGGCGATATGTACGGTGCAATCAGCGCCTGCGACTTAGGTCTTATTGTTGCCAGCGGAAAATCAGGCGCAAAGGTCGGCGGTGAAATCGCATTCAAACAGGCCGGAAAAGCTAATATGCCTGTAATGTTCTTTATAAATAAAATGGACCACGAAAACTGTGACCATG
>Ga0172382_10014190_pt1 | contig 10174 bp, 7 predicted proteins | sample Leawel138RmetaG_FD_122245 | JGI IMG/M metagenome (GOLD analysis project Ga0172382, IMG submission 122245) | Leachate microbial communities from a municipal landfill in Southern Ontario, Canada - Leachate well 138R metaG | ecosystem: Engineered > Solid waste > Landfill > Unclassified | place... | reverse complement strand
GATGGCCGTGGCATCGCTGAAGTCGGCAGGTGGCATTTGCAGGGCAGCATACAATATCTGCAAGGTACACTGCACACTGTCGAGCACGTGACTTTCGGCGCGGCCGAGGGAAGAGAGTCCAGCGTCTGACAGGGCCTCCTGCAGGGGGCGCAAATCGACGCTGCGCAGGGCCAGGTAGTGCAGCATGTTACGGATGCCGGGATGCCACGGCAGGCTGGGGTCCTGCTGCTCCAAAAGAGGAAGTTGGGTCGCTTCACTCTGGACAATCCGCGTGCGAAGCCCTTCCAGGGCTTCCCGAAGGTCCTGCCATGCCTTGTTCAAGCGTTTCGTCCGCTGCGTCATAGCTGTAAGTATATCCCGTGAATATTGCAGTATGATGACAGTATGGCATGGCCTGAAAAGAGGATATGCTGAACCCTCTATATGGGGGCAGTCCTGCCTGGCGAGTGCCAGTGATCGCGGTTGACCGTGGACGGTGGGGCCGAAGGAGAAAGGAGGTTTGGCAGATGTTTAACCAGATATTACTGGCGGCGGACGGGAGCGATGCCTCCGCAGCCGCGGTGGCGACCGCCATTGGACTGGCGCGGGAGCAGCGGGCCCAGTTGCTGGTCGTGCATGTCGTCGATGTCTACGCCATGTATTTCGCAACGCCTGAGTCCATCGACTTTCTGGTGGCTGCCGGCGAAGGCATCCTCAAGGCGGTACAGGACCAGGCGCAGCAGTCGGGCGTGGTGGCCCACACCAAACTGCTGCAGTCGGACGTGGGCGGGCGCCATGTCAGCGAATTGATCATCGACGAAAGTAACGCTTGGCCGGCCGACCTGGTCATCATCGGCAGTCATGGCCGGCGCGGCCTGAACCATTTTTTGATCGGCAGCGTTGCGGAAGGGGTTTGTCAGCGCGCCAGAACGCCGGTGCTTTTGTCGCGATAGGGAAGCCCTGCGCGGCGGTGGTCCGGTAGGAAGGGTTTTTTCCGTTGACGGCGTTTATTGGGACAGTCGGCGCATGGGCGGCCCGTCAGTGCCCCGGCTGGTGTTGTGCCCAGCGCACGGTTGGCAATTGACCGAGTATGTCGGGATTCTGCCAGCCGGGCTGACGATGTTCGATGAGCACATCGGTGGTGATACCGCCGCGCACGTACCAGCGTCCCAGCAGGCGCAGATAGCGCGGGTTGATCAAGCCGATCAGATCGTCGGCGATACGGTTGGTCATCGCCTCGTGAAAGGCGCCCTCGTCGCGGAAGCTCCAGAGGTAGAGCTTGAGGGACTTCAGTTCGACATTGTGCTGATCCGGGATAAAATCCAGCATGAAATGCGCGAAGTCGGGTTGTCCCGTCAGGGGGCAGAGGCAGGTAAATTCGGGCAGATCCATGTGCACCACATAGTCCCGCTCGGGGTGGGGATTGGAAAAACGCTCTAATTCCCTGCTGGGTTGACTGGGCATTCGCAACTCCTCATCATCGGTGCTTCATCCATTCGGCACAGTATAGCAAAACACCCCTTCATGCGCCTCTCGGCCATCATCCTTCAGGGCTTCAAATCCTTTCGCGAAAGTACGCGCATCCAGTTCGACGCCAATCCGGTGGTGATCATCGGCCCCAATGGCTGCGGCAAATCCAACACCGTTGATGCCGTGCGCTGGGTACTCGGGGAATCCTCGGCACGCCAACTGCGCGGTGGCACCCTCAGTGACGTGATCTCCAATGGCGGCGGCAGTCGGCCGGCCGCATCGGTGGCGACAGTCGAACTGCGCTTCGATAACAGCGATGGGGCGGCACCGGGTGCCTTTGCCGAAGCGGCTGAAATCAGCGTCCGACGCAGTCTGGACCGCAAGGGCGATGGCCATTACCGGATCAACGGCGCCCGCTGCCGGCGACGCGATGTGGGGGATCTGTTTCTCGGTACGGGACTCGGCGGCAATGCTTACGCCATCGTTGAGCAGGGGACCATCGGGCGCATCGTCGATGCGCGGCCGGACGATCTGCGCGCCATTCTCGAAGAGGCGGGGGGCATCAGCCGATATAAGGAGCGTCGGCGGGAGACCACACAACGCATCGCCGAAACGCGGGAGCACCTTCAGCGCTTGCATGATATCCACGGCGAGATGGATGGCCAGTGGCGGCGCCTGCAGCGGCAGGCCGAGTCTGCGCAAAGGCTGCGCGCCCTGCGGGTGGAGGAGCGCCAATGGCAGTGGTGGGGGCTGGCCCTGCGCGTGGATGCCCTGGAAGCAGAGCGTCGGCAGAGCCTGGAGCAGCGCTCCCGGCTGCAGGCCAAATACCGAAGGGAGGAGGGCCTTTTCGATGCGGTGACCCAGTCCCTGGACCAACTCCGTGCGGAGGACCGGCGCATGCAGGAAAACATCGCCGCGGCGCAGGGCGAACTGTATGCGGTGCAGGCCCGGCAGAGCGATATGGAACATCAGCTCCGAGAGCAGCAAGCCGCCCTTCAGCGCGCGCAGACCAGTCTGGACCAGCGCCAGGCACAGCAGCAGAAAGTCCGGTCTGAACAGATACGCCAGGCGGAAGACCAAAACCAGCGGCAGCGGCGTTTGCAGGATTTGGCTGTACGGCGGCAGGCGCTGAGCGGCGAGGAGGACAGTGCCCGACGCCTGCGGCGGGAAGCGGAGCGGGAACTCGAAAAACAGGATGAGGAACGTCAGAACCAGCAACAGGCTCTGGCCGAAATGCGTCGCAAACGGGATGTGACGATGGCGCAAATCCGCGAACTGGAGCCTCGCCTGGAGGATATCGAACGCCGCCTGCAGCAGCTGTCCGCGAACATACCCTCGGAGCGCACCGCCATGGAAGCCCTGGCAGCGCTTTGCGATGCCGCAGAAACCGTGTTGGCGGAAGTCGCATCGGACCTTCGGACCCATCGGGACACGCTAGAAGCCCTCCAGACCCGGATCGCCGTTTTGCGAAATGCCCGCGACGACACCCAGGCCAAGGCGCAGGAATATGGTGCCCGGCAGAAGGCGCTGGAGGGCCTGCTGCAGCGGCTGCAAAAACCGCTGGCGCGAAATGACCCCGCCGGCTCCCAGTTGGTGGATCAGATGCGCGTGCAGCCTGGCTGGGAGCGCGCGCTGGAGGAGGCCTTGGGCGATCGCCTGAACGCTCTGGTGATGGAGGGCAACGACATGGTCGCCCAGGGTAGCATGTTGTGGGTGAGCACGATCATGCCGGCCGATCTGCCGCCGGATACGTTGCTGCGGGTCTTGGAAATGCCCGAGACCTTGACTTTGGGATTGAGTGACTGGCTGTGGGGGCTGCGTATGGCGCCGGATTTGGCCTCTGCCCTCGATCAACGTCACCAGCTAGGGGCGGGAGAGGCCTGGATTACGCCGCAGGGGGTGCTGGTGCATCGTTCCGGGGTCGCGTATCCGGAGCATGAAGACGGAGCCAGCCTGCTCCAGTGCCGCCGTGAACTGGCGGAAAATAGGGAGTGTTTGCAGCGGGCGCAGGCGGATGCAGCCGCCGCCCATGCCGCTTTGATCGCGGCGGAACAACAGGCGCGCACCCTGCAGGAGCAGGTCAGAATGGCGGATGCCCGCTGGCAGGACATGAGCCGGCAAAGCGCCCGGGAGCGGGAGTCCCTGGCGCGTCTGCGCAGCCGGGTAGAGACAGAAGAGCGGCAGCGTGCGGAAAGGGCGGCCGAATCCCAGCGCCTCGACATCGAACGCAACGCCCTGGAAACTCGCTTGCATGGACTCCGTCAGGAACTGGCAGCTGACGGAAGCGGATGGCCGGCCCTCGAGCAGGCGGTACTGGACTCCCAACGGACGACGGATACGTTGCGTCGCCGGGTGGACGAACTGCGCGGAATTCATGGACGCGTGCGGGAGGAATATCAGACGCTGGAACTCCGCCAGCAACGCCTGCAGGCCGAGTCGGAGGCCGCCATCGCCCGCGCCAAAGACCTGCAACAGCAGTGGGACCAGCTTGCTGCCACTGTCGCCGAGAATGAAGGGGAGCTGCTTCGGCTACAGGCGGCCCTTCCGGAAATGCTCGAGGCACGTGATGCGGTGGGAGCATTGCGGGCAGGTCGTAGCGTGCATCTGGAGGCCTTGCAGTCGGCGGCACAGACTGCAGAGCAGCAGATTCGTGAACAGGAAAGCCAGCGCCATGCCCTGGACAAAGGGTTGCGCGCCTTGCAGAAGTCCGAGGCTGCCGTCGATCAGCATCTCGCGGGCCTGCAAGCGCGTCTGGATGAACTGCAGCAGCGTGCCGCAGTGCTTGCGCAGGATTTAGGCGACGATCCGGGGCCTTGCCCGGATGCGACACGCTGCGAAGAGAGTCTTACCCGAATCGGCGCGGCCATCGCCAGCCTCGGCAACGTGAATCTCGCCGCCGAAGACGAGTTGCGGGAACTGGAAGGGCGCCGCGGTAACCTGCTGGCTCAGGTGGAAGATGTGGAATCTGCTCTGCACAGCCTGGCGGAGGCTATGGCGGCCATGGATCTGGAGACGACGGTTCGCTTTCGAGATACCCTCGATAAGGTCAATCAGGCCTTGCAGGAACTCTTTGCCGTTCTTTTTGGCGGTGGACAGGCGCAACTCAGTCTGGTGGGCGAGGATGTGCTGGAGGCTGGACTGGTGCTGCGCGCCCAGCCTCCGGGCAAGCGTAACGCCACCCTGCAACAACTTTCCGGTGGCGAAAAGGCGCTCACCGCCATCGCGCTGGTGTTTGCCCTGTTCCACCTGAACCCCGCGCCCTTCTGCGTATTGGATGAAGTGGATGCGCCACTGGACGACGCAAATGTAGGACGATTCTGTCATCTGGTGCAGAAAATGGCGGCGCAGACCCAGTTTTTGATTGTGACCCACCGCAGCCTGACCATGCAGGTCGCGGAGCAACTGGTGGGCGTCACCATGACCGAACCGGGTATCTCCCGCGTCGTACGGGTGGATGTGGCGGATACCCTGGCGCGGGCAGCCTCCCGTGAGGGAACCGCGCCTTAATGCGGATTCCGGCTGGAACCGACGTTTCCTGGTATTCGTATAACACCATATCAACATGCTATAGTACTGGCTGTATGTTCCCGGACGCCAAGCAAAAAATGTCTGAGCGTAAAATTTACCGTATTTCGATGTAGATGTTCCGGCTCGCGGCGTGGAGCAGGTACGGCAGATCAAGGCGTTTCGTGTTTCACATGGGCGAACGGCACCTTATTTATCTGTTGGCATGATATACAGATACTGCCACAGTATGGAGAGTGATATGGATACGGATTTGCTACCATATGCTGCATATAATAATCGGGCTATAGAGTTGTTGTCCCGTATGCAGGCCATAATCTCTGAGCAGGCGAATGATGCTGTAGAGTCGTTCTATCGTTCTTTAAATGATATTCCTGAAGCGCAAAGCATAATATCCATACTCTCGGAAGATGATTTTGATTTTCTCAAGCGTAAACAGGTTCAGCATCTTTTGCTACTGTTGTCGCCTGGCACCGCAATGACGGATCAGGCTCTTTTATCGCGGTCAGCGGGATATAGGCATGCATCCATAGGCGTTGATCAGCTCGTCTTAAAGAAGGCAAGTGAGCACTATTTGAAGTACTTGTTGAATTTTATAGGGAGAAGTGATTTTTCTATTTTCTATCAATTGGTAACCATGCGCCTCGCATTTGATATCAAATCTCAGATAGATGGATACAAGGATTATGAGCTGTATTATATAAATGCTATAGATGGACTTGGTGTTGATTCAGAATGCATCGGCCCTGTCGCAGACGTTAATGCTTGCGCACGTAATATGTCAAGAAAAATAGTGCAGATTCCGTTTGTTGAAGGAGTTGTAATCGGTAATGTCCATGGTGAGGCTGTGAATATATCTTACCGCCTAGGGATAACTCCAGGCGTTGATCGCCATACCAGAAGAATGCATCTGGAATTGTCAAAAATTGTTACCTCTGTTTGGAAGGACAGGAATCCTGTATATATTCAAAATGTAGAGAATTGTCCATTGTTGGATGGACATGATATGCGTCGGTGTTTATCCGCCGGCGTCCGGTCAATCGGGGTCTGGCCGTGTCAGGGGGCGGGTGGACACGTTGAAGGTTTTTTGATGACATTTTTTAAGTACCCAGGTGCCATGCATGGCGAGCAGAACATTATATACTGGTCTACTATTTCCCAAAAAGTTGGTTCAGCGTTAGAGGCTTCAATGGCCAGGCGTATCACCTGACCGATTCACAAAACCAACTTCGCAGACGCCGGGCGCAGGGAGAGAATCGGCCAGCCCCGCTCTTCGGCCAAGGTGCGCAGGCGTGGATCTGGATCCACGGCTACTGGCCGGGTGACACATTCGAGCAGGGGCAGATCGTTATATGAGTCGCTGTAAAAGCTGCTGTCCCCGAGGCTTTGATTCCAGTCCAGGCCCTGTGTTTCCAGCCAGTCGCGCAGACGTTGCACCTTGCCGGCCTGGAAACAGGGAAGGCCGACACTGCGGCCGGTAAAGTCGCCGGAGGCCGTTTCCTCAGCCTCTGTCGCCAGCAGGTGGGCGATGCCCAGTTCCCGGGCGATGGGCGCCGTCACAAAGCGATTGGTCGCAGTGATGATGACCAGGGTGTCGCCCTGCCGGCGATGATCCTCGATCAGGGCGCGGGCGTGGTCGGAGATCATGGGCAGCACCCGCTCCTGCAGATATTCCCGGTGCCAGGCATCGAGCAGCGCCCGGGGATGCGCCGCCAGGGGGGCCAACTGAAAATCCAGGAAGGCGTGAATATCCAATTCGCCCGCCAGGTATTCTGCATAGAACTGATCATTCATGCGGTTGAAGCGCTCCGCATCGACAATGCCGCGACTGGCGAGAAACTCCATCCAGGCATGGTCGGAGTCGCCGGAAAGCAGGGTGTTGTCGAGATCAAAAAGGGTGAGGGCCATGGGTTCTCCGTCCAGTTGAGAGGGCCGTAGCGAATACTCGCGGATTATACCAGAAAGTGCATTTGCGATATGCTGGCGCGACAAATATTTCCAGTTTTTTACAGAAGGAGCCGGCGATGGAGCGGGTCAACCATACTGACTTCGAGCGTATTCAGCAATTGCGTGCGGAATTGGTGGCGGCCAATAACGCCTACTATCGGGAAGATTCGCCGACCCTGAGTGATGCTGAGTACGATGCGCGCCTGCGCGAACTGCGCACCCTGGAGGACCGTAATCCCCAATGGCAAAGCGCCGACTCTCCGACCCGGAGGGTCGGGGCGGCCCCGGTGGAGGTCTTTGGGGAAGTGCATTATGCCATACCCCTGACCTCTCTCGACAACGTTTTCGATCAAGACGGTTTTGGCGACTGGTTGGCGCGCGTGCAGAAGGGGCTCGGCCGCGAGAATGTTCCGCTCAGTGCCGAACCCAAGTTTGACGGCCTCTCGGTCAACATTCGCTACATCGACGGTAAGCTGGTACAGGCTGGTACCCGCGGCGATGGCCAGACGGGTGAAGATGTCACCGCCAACGTCCGCACCATTCGCAACGTCCCCCTGCAACTGACAGGCAAGGATTGGCCGGAACTGCTGGAAGTCCGTGGAGAAGTGGTCATCCCCGTGGCCGCTTTCCGGCGTCTGAATGGCGAGCGTCTGCGCGCCGGGGATAACCCCTTCGCCAACCCCCGCAATGCGGCGGCAGGCAGTCTGCGGCAACTGGATTCCAGGGTGACGGCAAAACGCCCCCTCGCATACTTCCCCTGGGGCTGGGGAGAAAGCAGCGTGCCACTGGGGAAAAGCCACATCGCGGTTATGGAACGCCTTTCCGCCTGGGGCTTCGAGGTGACCTCCTACCTGCGCGGTGTTCACGAACTCACGGAATGCCAAAGCTATTTCAGCGAGATGCAGAAAATACGCGAAGGCATGCCTTTTGAAATAGACGGTCTCGTGTTCAAAGTTGACGATCTGCTCGCCCGGGAACAGTTGGGCTTCACCGCCCGCGCACCGCGTTGGGCCATTGCCTATAAATTTCCGGCGCACGAAGAGCGTACCGTGGTCGAAGATATCCTGGCTTCCGTAGGGCGCACCGGCGTGATTACTCCTGTGGCTGTCTTGCAGTCCGTGCAGGTGGGCGGCGTGACCGTGAGTCGCGCCAGTTTGCATAATCAGGATGAAGTGGATCGTAAGGATATTCGCGTGGGCGACACAGTGCTGGTACGCCGCGCCGGCGACGTGATCCCGGAAGTGGTCATGGTGATCAAGGAGGAACGGCCGCCTGCGACACAACCCTGGCACATGCCGCAGCGTTGTCCGGTCTGCGGCTCGGAGGTCTTGCGCCTGGCCAATGAATCGGCCCATCGTTGCATGGGCGGGCTGTACTGTCCGGCGCAGCGGATGGGCGCCATTCGGCACTTCGCGTCGCGTCGGGCCATGGACATCCGGGGGCTGGGCGAAAAGCTCGTACAGCAACTGGTCGGGCATGGTCTGGTGCACACCGTGGCCGATATCTACCATCTGGATGAACCGGCACTGTGCGGCTTGGAGCGCATGGCCAGCCGTTCGGCGCAAAAGCTCCTCGCCGAAATCGATCGCTCCCGCCATACCGCCTTGCCCCGCTTTCTCTACGCCCTGGGCATCCGTCAGGTTGGGGAGGGTACGGCCAAGTCCCTGGCCATCTATTTCGGGGACCTGGACCCCCTGATGGCCGCAACACCGGAGCTTTTGCAGAACATTCCCGATGTAGGGCCTATCGTGGCGGAATCCGTTGCCCATTTTTTTGCCCAGCCCCATAACCGCGACGTCATTGCTGCCCTGCGCACGGCAGGAGTACAGTGGGCTGTGGTTCAGCCGCAAAAAGGCGGGCGTTTTCAGGGTATGACCCTGGTGCTTACTGGAGCCTTGGACAGCATGACCAGGGAAGAGGCCAAAACCGCCATAGAAAACGCGGGCGGGAAAGTCAGCAGTTCCGTGTCGGCCAAAACAAGCTATGTGGTAGTCGGCAAGGACCCGGGCAGTAAGGCGGAAAAGGCCACAAAGCTGGGTGTGAAACAGCTTGCCGAGGCGCAATTTTTGGCGATGTTTTCAGAAAAGGAATGACCATGCAGCAGAACAGAACATTCCGCTTGAATGTTGTCGATGTCCATGGCGAAGTCTACACCGGTATGGCGCGTTTTGTGGCGGTACCGGCGGAACTGGGTGAGATCGGTGTTCTGCCGGGGCATGCGCCCCTACTGTCCGGGCTGCGGCCCGGCGAGTTACGCATTACCCTGCCCGACGGCCAGACGCAGATTCTTTTTCTGGAGGGCGGAATGCTGGAGATTCAACCCGATATCGTAACCATCCTCGCCGATGCCAGCCTGCGGATTGCGGATATCGATATTCACGAAAGCAGGGAACGCATCAAAGACGCACAAAGTACGCTGGCGAAACGTGCGGTTCCGGCGATGGATTTTGCCCGCGCCGAACTGGAATTGCAGCGGGAAGTGGCAAAATTGCATGCGTACCAGCGCTACCAGATACATGAACAACGGGGTGGCGGCACGGGCAATTATAATTGGGAGCGCCCGGCCCTGCAGAATGTGCCGAAGGTGAATGTGCAGGAGCTGGAGGATTGACGGCTCCGGGCCGGGTATGGGGCTGATGGACGCCGCCGCCTACGACGCCTGGTATGACACAGCTCGGGGGCGGTGGATCGGCACGGTGGAGTTCCGCCTGCTCTCCGGGCTCCTCCAGGCGCAGCCTGGAGATACGCTCCTGGACGTAGGTTGTGGTACCGGCTGGTTTACCCGCCGTTTTGCCGAAGAGGGTCTCCGCGTCACCGGTCTGGATTTCAACCAGGACTGGCTTGCCTTCGCCCGCGCCAAGGGCCCCCCTGAGATCCGCTGGATAGCCGGAGATGCTCGCGCGCTGCCTTTTCCCGACCGCAGTTTCGACCAGGTGGTTTCCGTTGCGGCACTGTGTTTTGTGGAGGATGAGCGGCGGGCCGTGGCCGAGATCGTGCGGGTAGCGCGTCGGCGTTTCGCCATCGGCTGGCTCAACCGGGCAAGCCTGCTCTATGCTCAGAAAGGGCAGCGTGGCGGGAGCGGGGCCTACCATGGGGCGCGCTGGCATCGTCCCGACGAGTTGCTCGACTTTTTCTCCGGTTTGCCGGTACGCCGACTGGCGGTGCATTCCGCCATATTTCTTCCTGCCGGGAACGGGGTGGCGCGAACGCTGGAACGGCTGCTGCCCCACACGTTGCCCTGGGGCGGCCTGGT
>Ga0172382_10014188_pt1 | contig 10175 bp, 12 predicted proteins | sample Leawel138RmetaG_FD_122245 | JGI IMG/M metagenome (GOLD analysis project Ga0172382, IMG submission 122245) | Leachate microbial communities from a municipal landfill in Southern Ontario, Canada - Leachate well 138R metaG | ecosystem: Engineered > Solid waste > Landfill > Unclassified | place... | reverse complement strand
GAGCCGTCGTCAGGATGGTCTTTACCGAGACGGCCCGACCCGGTATCCTTCCGCGTCCACCGTGAGGCCGTCGCCAGCACGCTGGGTCGCCGTCGCATACGGAGTGATGCCCGAGAGGCCGAAGGGGCTCCCCTGCTAAGGGAGTATGGGGTCAAAAGCTCCATCGAGGGTTCGAATCCCTCTCACTCCGCCAATACATTAATAAAATCAGTCACTTACAGGCTGGTTTTTCAGAAAACCAACATCCAGACACACAACCGTCCGGATGCGTTTATGGTGGCCTGCCGGTCCCCTCGCGACGATAGATCGAAAACTCCGCCAGGGCCGGAAGGCAGCAACGGTATCGGTCGACTCGGGTGCCGGGGTCAGGCTGGCAGGCTGCCACCCTTTACGATCCCAACGAAGGCGCAGCTCTACGCCTACACGCCGGCAGGCCGGCATCGGATAACGCCATCACGGCAGGCGTGCGGGTCGCGGGGATGCGATGCGGGCAATCTCTGGACGGGCAAGCCACCATCGCGGCGGCGTAGCGTCGTGGTGTCTGCAACGCGCGCGCGCGTATGCGCGGCCCAATCCGGCAAGATTGCCGAATTGCAATCGGCAGTGCTGGCGGCGAAGTCTTTAGGATGCGGGCGCGATCCGCCGTGCGATCCTTTCTCCTTTCCATCTTGAAGTGGGACAAGTTGTCCCACTTCAAGTTCACCCTTCTCCCACTCCGGCACCGCGCCCGCCGGGTGCAGCGCCTGCCATATCTGCTTGCGACGGGCAATGTGCTCCACACGCTCACGAGGGCGAGCCAGACGGCAGGCAAAACAAAACCCGGCGCTTGGCCGGGTTTCGTGCAGGGATTGCGGACTTCGGGTGTGTCAGCCCAATGCAGCGAGCCAGTCGGCCAGATGCGGGTGATGACCTTTGCCCCACGCTGCCCGAACATCGGCCCACCTGAAAAACACGCACGCCAGAACATCTTCGCGCCGCGCTGGATCGGCGGCTTCTGGTGGTGGTGGGGAGCCTGCGTCCCATGATTGTTCGATGGTGTCGCGGGTGTCGATGCGGCGGCGAGTAGTTCTACGGATGGATGCCATGCTCAAACTCCCGACGGGCGACCAACAGGCCGTGAAGGTTCAGCGTCAAGGCGCAGATCGCGTAACGAACTCCGAAACGAAGACTCGGCATCGCGCACAATGATCGTCGCCGGGTGCGGCTTAGGTTGGTCGAAGCGATCCCGAGTGACCATGCCTTCGCGCGCCAGCAGTTCGCGTGCCTGCTCTGCTCGGGTGAGTGCCAGGGCGGCTTGTTCCAACAGCGCCAGGCCAGCGGCATCGTCGATGCCGTATTCCTCGCGCACGGATCGCCACCATGCCGCAGCGGCATCACTCACGCTTGCAGGCGGGGTTGGTGTTGGGTTAGCTTTGCGTCTTGCCATTACGGTGCCTCGATTTTTTGAAAGGAAGGCCGGGTTTCGCGAAAAGTTAGGGCCGCGCCTCGGTGTCCAGCGAAGGGGTGCGAGCCTGAACCCGCCCCCCCCCCGGACGCCGCGTCAGGCCGCCTGCCACTCGCCACTCGCATCCTGCCGAACGCGCGTGACGCCCAGCCGCTTCATGGCGTCGCCGGCGCTCTCCAGTGCTCGCGGTTGCCATCCGACTGGGGTATGCCGCAGTCGCGGCTTCGCCATGCTCTTCGACGCGTGCGGTCGCGTCCGATCATCGATGGCAATGATCGCGTCCTCGGCCAGCTCGATCCGCTCGTGTAGAAGATTGATCGCCTCAACGAGGCGCGCGGCAGTGTCTGCCAGTGCGTTTTTCGATTTAGTCATGACGCGATTCCTCCAATTCGCGCACGGCCATCTCGGCGTCGATCAGGCGGGCAAGCGCGATGAGCTTGAGGGTGTCTCGCTCAAGCTCGGTCTTGTACCGCGCGTGTTCGGCGGCCAGGTCTTCCTTAAGCGTTTCAATGTTCATGCGGCGGCTCTCCGTTCGGTCGTGTGGGGGATGATGCGGATCAACCGGCATCCTGCCTCGCGTGCGTTGGCACGGCTCTCGCAACTGCCGCGGATCAGCATGGCCGTTTCTTCGTTCAGTCCGTCAAAAGCCCACGACATGGATGCCATGACGGGGAATCCAGCCACGTCGCCCTGCACGACAAGCTCGGTGCCTGCATCGTTCAAGCAAACATCCGCATCCGCCAATTCGACGGGCGCACGCATCGCCTCGCGCGCTGCCTTGGCGGCAAGGCCGAAGCGGTCGGCCAGTTCGCAGACTTCGGCGTGAAACCAGTTCGGGTGTGGCCTGCTCATGGCGAACCTCCACCCACGACAACGATTGCCGTGTCGCTGGGGAACAGGTGAAACCTGCGCTCACAGATCAGCCCCGTGCATCCGGTTTGCCACAGACTCACGGAACTGCCCGGTGAGTCCGGCGAATCGCTCATGCTTACAGAACCCTCGCCCGATCGTCTCGCTTCAAGATCACCGATCCACATGGCAACCCGGCTGGCCGGGACGACGATCGTTTCACTGATGTCGTCAACGGCCACGACACTGACGCCCGGGCGGAATTCGCCGCCCCGAACGCCAAAGCCCGGCGAAGCCTCCACGCGCGTTGAAAGCTCGGCGACAACGCCCGTCGGCGCGGCGACAACGTAGCCATTGCTTGGGCCAGCAGCCGCGATGCCAGCGCGAAGGTCGGCGAGTGCGTCGCCAGTAGCGGCCACCGTGATGGTCGCACCGCCAACAAGATCATCCAGCACGGCCTGATTCGATGCCCTCACGATGGCCTCGCGCAGTTCGCGCTCGAACAACTCGCTCCCAGTTTCGCGCAACAATTCTGCCGTGATGACAACGATTGCCGCGACCTTCGTTGCCTGTTCGGTATCAACGGCGAGCGCGATGCGCTTCACCAATTTCACGCCGCCCTCGGCGGTCACGTCTGCACTTGTGCCGGATGCCAGCAAGACGCTGCGCTGCGTCACGGGGACCACTCGCGCGAACTTTGCGAGTTGATCGAGCAAACTGAACTCGGAAATTGTTTCGACGTAATTCCGAGCGAGCGTGGCCGCGTCCGGGTTTGCCCAAACTCCGTCATGAAGGCTGTGCGCGGCGGCCTTCCGAACGAGCGGGTTTGGGTGCGATTCCAGCGCTCCGGCAAGGTCGGGCAGTTGGTGGCTAGCGACGGCCCGCGCAAGCTCAGCGAATGCCCCCGCCTGCGCGTCGCGCGTAGGTGGTGCTTTCGACGTGCCGAGCGCGTCGGCGATCAAACCATGCGCCCGGTGAAGGCGCGCGGTATCAAGTTCGTCAGTCATTTGTTTCTCCATGTTTATCGGACAGGTCGCCATCTCGGCGAGCAATTTCATTTTATCGAACGGGCAAAAAATCGATCACCCGGCGGCAATTTTCCGCAATCGTTCGATTTTCTCGGGCACGGCGCGCGGATCGGGCGCGATGGCCGGGCAATGCTCGTGCAGGGTTTCGAGAATGGCAGCCGTCGCGAGAAACCATGCCCCCGCCAGGATGCCCGCGAGCCGACGTTTGTCCGTGCCCTCAGCCAGCTGATGCGCTTTTTCGATTCCGCCGGCCAGCACGTCGGGCAGGCTTGACGCAAGCGCCAGCAAAACCGCCTCACGCGAGCCGGCCTGCCGCCACGTCCTGACTGCATCTGGATCGATCATCGTCGCCAGCCCGCGCCCACGGCGGCCACGCGACGCCACCGGGCAGCCCTCACGCATCCAGCGCCTCAGTGTCGCAACCGAAACGCCCAATTCCTGCGCGGCGGCGTGGATCTGCACAGCATTCATGCCTTCACCCCCTTGCACGCCCGGCATAGGCAACGCCCGTCGCGGATCGTCGCCGCCGTCGATTCCATCCAGCGCGGCAAGTCCTCATGCCGAACCGATCCGTCGGCCAGTGCGTCGCGATAGGCGCACAGGTCCGCTTCGTCGAAGTGCTCGAAGATCAGTTCGGGATCGACACCGGCAGTCTGGCAGGCGCGCAGCAGCAATTCGATGGTGCGCTTCATCGGTCAGCCTCCCGTTCAAATCGGGCCATGATTTTTTCGGCAAAATCGGCATCTGAATCTGCGCCGGTTTGCGCCGATTCAATTGGCGCAGAACTGGTGCACAACCCGCGCACCCCATGCGCGCCAATAGCGCATAGGGGTGTGGGGGGATTGGCGCGCGCATATTCGATGTGTTCGGAACTGGCGCACTCGACCAACACTTTCCGCCGTTTGCGCTGCTCGGTGATGACCTCCTCGACCTTCACCTTGTTGCTGGCCATCAATCGCGACACCGCACTCCAGAACGCGGTGCGGCCTTTCGCGCCATGCAGGTGTGGCGGCAGCTCGGGGAATGTCGCCAGAATCGATTGCGCAGTGCTTGGTCCGCTGCGTGCGCTGCCCACGTCGACGCCTGCGGCCCGTGCGGCCCTCAGGGCTGCCACCACTGCCTCATCGTCTGCCTGCCCGCCTGCGGCTGTTGTGGCGCGATTTATGGGCATCAGCACACCGGCATCCGTCCACGCCAGCGCGATCGGTTCGGCCAACTTGCCGTGATTCAACTTTTCGGGGGTCAACTCCACCACACCATCGGTCGCGGCCAGCGCCAACCGTGCGCGAACGGAGTTGTGCCATGCGGTGCTGCCGCTGTAGGAATTGCCCTGCGAACCGTTTCGCGCGGCGCTTTTGTCGATGTGTGCCAGCAGGATCAACCCGGCGTCGTTTTCATGCGCGATCCGGCCAAGTTCGCGGATGAATCCGCGAACCTGCCGGCGCTCATTCTCATTGCCGGCGTAGGCATCGGATGCGTTGTCGATGACGATCAGGCGTTGCCCCTGCGCGGCATCTTCCACTTCGGCCAGGGTGGCGGTGAAGGCGATCCGCCGCACACCCATGTCGTTGATCTCGCCGGCCAGCGTGGCATCGGTTCCAGTGCCGTCCAGGACCGTCAACCTGCGTTCTAGCTTTGCGGTGTCCAGGCCGTAGGCTTCCGCAATCTTGCGCAGGCGATACCGCACCACGTCGCCGGGGTCTTCGAGCGAGACGAACAGCGCGCGGCCATCCTCGATGCGGTGGCCCGCCCAGGTGTGCTCGCCGCCGGCTACATGCGCTGCCAGGGTCAGCCCGACGATGCTCTTTCCCGCGCCGCCGTGCCCGCCCAGCAGCGTCACCACGCGACGCGGGATCAGCCCGTGGATGACGTAGGGCGGTGCCGGCGTCGGCGTGGTCAGCAGCCCGGACAAGTCGACCGGGCGCAATGCCTGCGCGGCTTCCAGCGCGGCCACGGCCTGTTGTTCAAGTCCGGTCATGGCTGGCCTCCGCATCGATCAGCGTGGCCGATGCAGCGCCGATGCGCTCCACTGCCAGATTCAACCGTGCAAGGTCGCGACTGGACTGCAACCCGCCCACGTGGTGAATGTCCCTCGCCGCGAGCGCGACAATCTTGCTTTCGAGACTCAAGATTGCCAGCGCAGCAGACCAGCCCGCTTCGCGGATTGCCCGGCTCGCACGGCGCTGTTCCTCGCGTGACAGCGGCCAACTGCGCGGCGGCATGATGTCCTTCCAACCGAGCCCGACAGCGGCCAGCACGTCGGCAGCAGCGCAGCCAGCGAAGCAATGGATTAGCACGCGGCCATCGCTTTCGGCGATCGACAGTTTCCGGCTGCGGCCCTCGCACGCCGGACAGCGTGCGCGCCAGCCGTTGCCAGCCCTCTGCACACCGTCCAGGCGATGCAGCAGCGGATCGGCGGATGCGCGCGTGGCGTGGAAGCCGTTATACTTGTCGCGCAGCTCCTGCCCATTGGTCTGCGCTTCCCCGAAGGTCACGCCCTGCCCGGCGTGGCCTTCTTCTTTTGGGCGGTATAGCTGGCGCAGCGCCTGCACCTGCGCGCGGTGATCGGCGGCGGCGTTCATGCCGCCACCTGCGCGGTACGCGCCGCCACCAGTTCCGCCACCAGCTTGCGGACGGCTTCATCGTCGGCACCAGCGAGCCGGGCGCGGTCGATGGCTTCGATCTCATGTGTGGGCCAACGGGTGCAACCGGGAGAGAGTTTGACGGGTGGCGGCAACAGGCCGGCGCGGGCCTGTCGCCAGGGCTGAACGCGGCTTTGCCCGCAACGGGCTGCCAATTCGGTATCGGAAAGCCAAGGTTTTTGCATGATCGAGTCCTTTGGTCACGCCGCGTGACATTACGTGGCGTGGGGACACGATCAGGGGTGATTTCCCGCTAGCCGGGCTGGCGGGATTTTTTCTTTCCAGGGCGGTTCTGAAACGCTTTCAGCGAGAACGGGAACGGATCGCGCGCAACGCCATCGCCGGCAGTTGGGGTGTGGATTTCGTAGGCGACCCCGCCACATTCGGTTAGCGTATCGCGCACGACGAAACCTTCTTCTTCAAGTCGCGCGCGCAAGTACCCCCACTGCTCTTTCGTGGTGCCTTCACGGGTGCGAGCCGCGTTGATCGCTTCGTTAATTTCGCGTGGTGTTCTGGGCTTCTTTGCCCTCTCGCGTTGCGTTCGGCGCAGCGTTCGTGCCTTCGGCAGAAGTTCCAGGTCCTTGGTGATGACTGCCAGCATCGCCACAGCGCCAGCCGTTGCAAACGACTTGCCATCCTTGCCCACGCGCGCGGATGCACTGGCTTTCGCTTGCTCCAACAAGCGCAGCAGTTGTTCGCGATCGTCAAGTGGAGCGGCGTCTATCCGCCTGCGGATGTCCGGCAGGTCAAACCCGCACAGCGCCGCCCAAACTTCAAACGCATCATTAGTCATTGCGCCCTCCTGATCGGCGTCACCTTCGCACTGCCAGGCGCGCAGTGGCTCGCCCAGGCGTCCATCAGCTTGCGCCGCTTCTCGAAAAGATCGGATCGGCGATAGGCGGCCTCGACGCCTTGCAGCGTGTGGGCCAATGCCTGTTCGGCCACCTCACGCGGGAAACTCGTTTGATCCGCCGCCCAATCGCGGAATGAGCTGCGGAAACCGTGCGTCGTCACGTCCTTGCCCATGCGCCGTAGAACCGACGTCAGCGCCATATCGGACAGCTGCCCGCCACGCGGCGCGAAGAACACGGGCGAATCAGGCGAATCGTCCAGCCGTGGCAAGGCGCGCAGAATGGCAAGCGCGGCATCGGTGAGCGGAACCCGGTGTTCCTTGCCCGCCTTCATACGGTCGGCGGGAATCGTCCAGGTGCCGGCCTCCATGTCGATTTCTTTCCACGTCGCACCGCGCGCCTCGCCGCTACGGGCGGCCGTCAGTACGGTGAACTCCAAAGCCCGCGCCGCGATGCCCTCACGCTGGCGCAGCTCGGTCAGGAATGCGGGAACTTCGGTGTACGGCATCGCGGCGAAGTGCTGTTTCCTCGCCACTTTGTTCGGGCTGGCCAGGACTGCATCCAGGTTTCCTTTCCAGCGTGCCGGGTTGTCGCCGCTGCGATGCCCCGTGACGGTCGCCCAATCCAGGACGGCCTCAACGCGCCCGCGCAGGCGCTTGGCCGTTTCCGTCTTCGTCGTCCAGATCGCCGAAAGGATGCTTTCAATGTGCCGCAGCTCGACTTGATCGACCGGCATGTTCCCGATGATAGGCCCGGCATAAGTTTCCAGCGTCGCTGCCCACTGCGCGGCGTGTTTCGCGTTGCGGAACTCGGCGCGCTTGTTCGCCAGGAACCGACGCGCGCACTCGGCGAAGGTCGGCACGTCCTGCGCGGCCACCAGCGCGGCTCTGGCGGCCTTGCGCTGCTCGACTGGATCGACACCACGCCAGATCAACTCCCGCGCCTCACGCGCTCGCTCACGCGCTTGGGCGACGCTCACCGTAGGAAAGCCGCCAAGACCAATGTCGCGTCGCTTCTTCCCGACCTTCACGCGAAGAATCCAATGCCGTGAACCGGCAGGGTCGATTCGCAATTGCAGGCCTGCAACACCGCCGACGGCGTACAGGCCGGCTTCGGACAGCTTGGCAACTTGGGCAGCAGATAGGACAGCGGCGATCTTCGGCACAGCGGAACCTCGCAATGTTGGCGGAGCTCCGTCCGCCATATTCACCCAACATCCAGACACACTAACCGGAAGGTTCTGGCATGTTATTGCAGGTTGCGAAGTGACACAAGCCTATCGGTTCAATTTGTTGTGATTCAGTGCTTTATGACGATTATTGCAACACCACGACACGGCAAGAATCATGGCGGACAAGGACTCTCACTCCGCCAACGATACGAAAAAGCCGCCGATTCCGGCGGCTTTTTCGTGCGCCCAGCAACAGCCGCGCGAACGCGCATCTGTCTCGAACCATCCTTCATGTCGTAATCCATTTCAGTGATCTCCGGCCGGGGTTGAGCCGGGTGCGGCACCAGCTCAAGCTCAACAATTCGTGTCCACTGAATGTCTTGATCGCTCATCTCGTGGGGCACCACTGGCTGAAGGTCACGGACCGGCCTGAGGACCGTGCTTGCGCCAGCAATGCACCTCCTTAATGGCCCCGAGTCTCAGTCAAGCGGCGCGCGGTGCGCGCTTGCGGTGCAGCAGCAGGAATCCCGCCGGGATCACCAGCATCGAGAGCAGCGGTGCGGTGATCATGCCGCCGACCATGGGGGCGGCGATGCGCTGCATGATTTCCGAGCCGGCACCTTCGCCGATGAAGAGCGGGAACAGGCCGGCGAGGATCACCGCCACCGTCATCGCCTTGGGCCGCACGCGCTGGACCGCGCCCTCGCGGATCGCGGCTTCGAGCGTGGCGAGATCCGGCGCGGCACCGGCGGCGAGGCGTTTGCTCCAGGCCTGGCGCAGGTAGACCAGCATGATCACGCCGAACTCGGCGGCCAGGCCGCCCAGGGCGATGAAGCCGATCAGGGTGGCGACCGAGACCGCGTGGCCCAGCAGCCAGATCAGCCACAGCCCGCCGACCAGCGCCAGCGGCAGGCTCAGGAGGATGATCGCGACTTCGCCCGGATCGCGGAACACGGTCCAGATCAGGATGAAGATGATCGCCAGCGCGATCGGGATCACCCAGGCCAGGCGTGCGCCGGCGCGCTCCAGGTATTCGAACTGCCCCGACCAGCCCAGGCTGTAGCCGGGCGGCAGCGTGACCTGGTCGCCGACCGTGCGCTGCAGGTCGGCGACCACCGAGCCGAGGTCGCGTCCGGCCACGTCGATGTAGACGTAACCCGTCAGGCGCGCGTTCTCGCTGCGCAGCATGGGCGGGCCTGCATGGATGGCGATCTCGGCAATCTGGCCCAGGGCGAGCTGCGCGCCGCCGGGCGCGATGATGGGCAAGCGCGTCAGGGCGGCCACTGAATCGCGCTGGGTGCGCGGATAGCGCACCACGATGGGATAGCGTTCGCGCCCTTCCAGGGCTTCGCCGATGGGCTCGCCGCCCACGGCCATCGCCACGAGGCGTTGCACGTCGGCCTGGCGCAGGCCGTAGCGCGCCGCCGCGTCGGTGCGCACCTTCACATCCACGTAGCGACCGCCGCTGACGCGCTCGGCGAGCGCGGAGCTGACGCCGGGCACGGTGCGTGCGGCCTGTTCGATGCGCGTTCCGATGTCGTCGATCAGCGCTAGATCCGGGCCGCTCACCTTGATCCCGATCGGGCTCTTGATGCCGGTGGCGAGCATGTCGATGCGGTTGCGGATGGGCGGGATCCAGAAGTTGCTCAGGCCCGGCACCTGGACCGCGGCATCGAGCTCCTCGCGCAGCCGCTGCGGCGTCATGCCGGGACGCCACTGGTCGCGGGGCTTGAAGGTGATGGTGGTTTCCAGCATTTCGATGGGGGCGGGATCCGTGGCGGTTTCCGCGCGCCCGGCCTTGCCGAAGACGTGCTCCACTTCCGGCACGGTCTTGATCATGCGGTCGGTCAGCTGCAGCAGCTGGCGCGCCTTGTCGGCCGAAAGCCCGGGCAGGGCGGTGGGCATGTAGACCAGACTGCCCTCATCGAGCGTCGGCATGAATTCGCTGCCCACGCGCGCGAGCGGCACGGCGGTGACGGCGATGAGCACCGCCCCCAGCGCCAGCGTGGTCCAGGGATGGCGCAGGCTGAGGTCGAGCAGCGGGCGATAGGCCACGATCAGGAGGCGATTGGCCGGGTTCTCGCGCTCGGGCCGGATGCGGCCGCGGATGAGATAGCCCATCAGTACCGGGATGAGCGTCACCGACAGGCCGGCCGCCGCCGCCATGGCGTAGGTCTTGGTAAAGGCCAG
>Ga0172382_10014184_pt1 | contig 10178 bp, 5 predicted proteins | sample Leawel138RmetaG_FD_122245 | JGI IMG/M metagenome (GOLD analysis project Ga0172382, IMG submission 122245) | Leachate microbial communities from a municipal landfill in Southern Ontario, Canada - Leachate well 138R metaG | ecosystem: Engineered > Solid waste > Landfill > Unclassified | place... | reverse complement strand
CACCCATTAAAGACAGCGATGGAAAAACCATCGGAAACAAATCAGAAGCTTCCTACGGCAGCTCAGATTACTGGGTGATCAAACTCAGTTCAAACGGAGAAATCGAATGGGAAAAGACCTTTGGCGGTTCTTTCTCCGACCGACTGAAAGATATTTTGATTCTGGAAGAAGGCTATCTGATTGCCGGAACTTCCAATTCACCCTTGGGAACAGGCAGCAAAACAGTACAGCACTACGGTGAAAATGATTACTGGCTGATAAAACTTGATGACAGGGGAAATGAAATCTGGCAACAGAGCTACGGCGGCGACGGTGATGATTCGCTTTCACAAATCATTTCAACCGAAAACGGTTACCTGATTGCCGGCAGCTCCAATTCAAAACCGCATCCCGACGGCGGAAAAACAGCAGCCAACGGTGAAGGAACAGATTTTTGGGTATTGGAAATTGACAGAGATGGCAATCTGCTTTGGGACAAGACCTATGACATCGGCAGATGGGATGTGCTGGTATCGGTTGCAGCGACAGGTCAAAACGAATATCTGCTCAGCGGTTATGCTTCTTCGGAAACACTGGGCAGAAGAACCGACAGCAAGGGAGTCAATGACTATGCGGTCATAAAGATCAATTCAAAAGGTGAAAGTCTCTGGCAGAAAACCATCGGCGGCATGGGCAGCGATCAGCTGAGAGGCGCCGTACAGATGAGAGACGGCGGTTATCTGCTGGCCGGAAACTCGGATTCCAAAAAGTCGGATGACAAAGACAGAGCCTCGATAGGCGGGAACGATTACTGGGTAGTAAAATTGGGCAGTGAGAACAAAGCGGCCGAAGACAGAAAATTGGTCGAGGTCTTCCCCAACCCTACCTATCAGTACACCAATATTGTCATTGCCGAAGACTTCAGAGAAGCCAAAGCGGAAGTATTTGACCTGAACGGCAGAAAGCTGCAGACCAAAGAGCTGCCCTACCGCAGCACCGCAATTGACCTGCAGGGCTATCCGCCGGGAGTGTACATAGTGAAAATTACTATTGACGGAAAAACCGAGGAGATGAAGGTGATTAAAAAGGGAAGTAAGTAAAGAAAAATAAAATCATGAAAAAGTTATCTAACATATTTCATTTCTCAATTATGAAAAAAACGATTTTTCTATTTGTTGTATCAATTTCCACTATACTGTTTTCTCAGATGGGAGGAATAAATGACCCTATGAGAGAAGTATTTCCGAATACTCCAAATGCAGCTGAAATGACTCAATATGGAAAAGTATCTATAGGGGAGTTTACGGGAACAATGCAACATTCTATTCCTTTATATGAAATAAATTATAAAGGAATAAATATTCCCATCACACTGAACTATAACTCAAATGGTGTAAACATTGATAAATATGAAAGTAGCGTGGGAATTGACTGGGGCCTAAATTCTGGAGGGGTAATTACAAGAATTTTAATGGATGGTGCAGATGAAATGGTTGAGTATTTCCCTTTTCCTGATCCACCTTATGGTCCTAATTATACTGAAGTGATGAGTCGAATTGACTGTGGGGGTGCTTGTGATATTCAACCTGATATTTTCAGTTTTAATATAATGGGATACTGTGGTCGTTTTTATATCAAGAATGAAGGGGTTAACAATATTAATGTGTACTTAATTGATCAATTACCTGTAAAAATTGAAATATTGTCAGGAATAATTAAAGAAACAAATTATAACGAAAATGAATTTGATATAAAAATAACCTTGCCTAATGGTGTGAAATACTACTTTGGGGGGCAGAATGCTTTTGAGACTATAGGCTCAATGTCAATTAACGATAATCTTCCCCCTCCTCACCATACTCCACCCACACTACCTATTAAGAACTCATTTTATCTTTCGAAAATAGAAACTATTGATGGAAGTTTTGTGAAATTTCTCTATAATTCAAGTACAACTAATAGAATTACCGGAATTTCACAATCTGTGAAAATAAAAAGGGAAGAGTTGCCGCAAGGAACAATATACATGGATGCAAGTCAAAACATTGACAATAGCTTCTCGCCTACATTTTTTAAATCATTTGTCAGAGAGGTGTTACTTAGTAGTATTGAGTGGGGAGAAAATAAAGTAGAATTTTTTTACAATCAAAAGTTGGTGAACGAGATATTAGTAAAAGCAAATGGAAACTTAATTAAAAAATGGCTTCTAGAATATCAGGAATTTGAATCAGATGAATTATATCCAACAGAGTGTACAATATGTGATAATAATATTGTCACAAAAAGAAAGTTTTTAAAGAATATTATAAATAAAAGTTTATTTAACTCCAACCAGGACGAAATTATATCACTTGAATATTACAATCCTGAAAAGCTCCCATCTAAATTTTCATTTTCAAGAGATTATTGGGGGTATCACAATGGAAAGCATAATGATTTCTTAATTTCAAATAATCTCCTGAATTTTAATCGGGCCAATTATAGTTCCGAAGGTAGCCAAAAATTCAGTGATGAGCGAATTCGAGATTTGTTCTCAACAGTGGGAGGAGATAGAAACACTGATCCCAATTACGCTATCTATGGGCTATTAAAGAAAATAATTTATCCGACCAAAGGTTGGACAGAGATTGAGTATGAAGCAAATTCATATTTTGGCGAAGTAGTGATTCCTGGTGAGCAAGAGCTAGTGCAACTTGGCGCAACTAAGACCGATATTACACATACTCCAGTAACAGATTCAAGAATTATTACTTTGCCAAGCAATCAAACCATTAAACTTATAAATGCAGTTGCAGCCATTGAACCGCCATATTGTGAACTGGAAGATACGGGGCATGCAGCCGGAACTTTGAAAATAACGGATGTTGCAGATGATTCTATTGTTTTCATACATACTTTTCATCCAAATGAACCTCCTCAATTCTTCAACGGTCAGGCAGATCATACCTATAATTTCACATTATCGGTTAATTGGCCGTGTACGAGCGCTACAGTGACATTTCATTATGAATCAACACCGCCAATTATTGAACAAAAAAACATACCCTATGGCGGTATGAGGGTCAGCAAAATAATAAACAAGGACTATGATAATAATATTTTAACTCAAGAAAAATATCTTTATGGTGATACCAACTGCTTAGAATGCTCAAATGCTGTTATTGAGATGATTAAACCAGGGATTTCATTTTTTGAATTTGTGTCTAATGTCCCTCAACGCAATAATTATCAAACTGCTACGCTTGGCTCTTCAAGTCTAAATTCTTTATATTTTGGTGCAAACACACCGATTGCCTATCCATTTGTTTCAAAAAAAGTAATTGATGGTACCAATAAAAGTACAGGATTAATTTTACGCAGATATTCGGTAGTTGTTGATACATTTCCTGTAACATTTGAAGGTGAAGGTGATTGGATAGTTGGAACTCCGTACACAAATGAGTTTGGAAACGGCGACTTATTGAAAGAAGAAATTTATAAGCTTGAAGATATAAGTAATGAGTTTGTTATGATTTCTGAAAAAGAAAACTTTTATAAATTCGATAATTCTATTTATTATTATATTGAAGGTCACAATGTTTCTCTATCAAAAATATTTAACTATTTAGATTACTATCCAGATGGTTCAGAATACAACAATTATTTATATAATGTAAATAAATACAAAGTACAATCTAAACTATTTATAGCTGACTATTCCATAGAAAAGAATTACACTGATGACGGAGTTTTGGAAACGCGCACAGATTATTATTACGACGGAGCCAACAAACTGCTCAAATCAAAGGAAACAATAACCGACAGCAACGGGAAAACATTGGAGACCACATTCTCCTATCCGCCCGACCTGATCGGTTTGGAACAAACTCCATTTATGCAAGACCTGACAGATGCAAACCGTATTGCAGAACCGGTCATTACAAGAACGACAAGAGGCGATAAACAATATTTGGAAAAACATCTGAAGTACGGTCAGAATCAAAGCACGGGTAATCTGTTGTTGCCTGTAGAATTGCATACAAAAAAAGGATTTAATTCAATCAACATTAATAACAGCGATGACCGTAAGCTCACCTACACAAAATACGACACCGGCGGGAATCTTCTCGAATACCTGACCGAAGACGGCAGCCCCGTCTCATTGATCTGGGGTTATGACAGCCAGTATCCGATTGCCAAAATAGAAGGTGTTGCAAACACCAATCTGCCGTCGCAGAAAGTCACCGCACTTCAAAACCTGAGCGATTCAGGCCAGCTGTCGGCCGAATCCTTTTATGATTTGATCAATTCGGTTGACGGTATGGTTACCGCATACACCTACGAGCCTCTGGTCGGCGTCAAAACAATCACACAGCCAAACGGAACAACTGCATACTATGAGTACGACGACTTTGGCAGACTGATATCGGTAAAAGATACCGACGGCAATGTCCTGAAAGAAGTTCAATACAATTTTAAACAGTAAGCATTTAAGTTTATTCATTATGAAAACGACAATTTTTCTTCCCGACACAAAATACAAATGGTTTCTGTTTTTCCTGCTTTGTGCTGTTTCACTTTCCGCCCAGACCGGAACAAAGAACTATATCAAATCCACTGAGTATCTGAACGAAACAGCCGATCCCAATTCAGCTGTCATTACGGTTCAGTATTACGACGGTCTGGGACGACCCGAGCAAATCGTTTCGGTTAAGGCAACGCCCGACGGAAAAGACATCGTCACCAAAATTGAATATGACGAATTCGGCAGACAGACAAAAGACTATTTGCCCGTACCCGCTTCCCAAAGCAGCGGAAACTTTATTGACGATCCCAATTCGATCTACACCGGATATTACGGAACGGGTACCGCCTACAATACGGAGATTTTTTATTCCGAAAAAGAACTGGAAAGCTCACCGCTCGGCAGGGTGTTGAAACAGGCTGCCCCCGGAGACGACTGGAAGCTGCAGGACGGGCATGAGATTCAATTCGGCTATCAAACCAACAGCGCCGCGGATAATATCCGGATGTTCATGATATCCCTGAACGGTGATTTTGAACCCACACTCAGCGAATGGGGGAGTTTCTCACCGGGCCTTCTCTATAAAACCATTACCACCGATGAAAACGGGCATACCATAGAGGAATACAAAACAAAGCTGGGACTGATCATCCTGAAAAGAACTTTTCAGGGAACAAATATACTGGATACTTACTACGTATATGACAGCTTTGATAATCTGACATTTGTGATTCCTCCGCTGGCCGCCGTTAACCCGGTTATCAGCCAGAGCATTCTGGAAGAACTCTGTTATCAGTACAAATACGATAAACGAAACCGGCTGATCGAAAAGAAACTGCCCGGCAAGGGAACAGAAATTATGCTCTACGACAAACAGGACAGACTGGTGGCCACTCAGGATGCAAACCTGAGAGCAGACAACAAATGGCTGTTTACCAAATACGACAAGTTCGGCAGGGTGGTTTATACGGGACTCACATCAGGAATTAAAGATGATATTGAAGACCAAATTGATCAAGCAGCCAACAACAACGAAATAATGAACAACAAAACTGGCTTTGTCAAAAACGGACTGGAAGTCATGTACATGAACAATGCTTTCCCAACTGCGATAGACGAGATATTCACAGTCAGCTATTATGACGATTACAGCTTTGAGCAGGTCAGCTTTCCGGGTGTCAGCGGTCTGATCAATTCAAATCCGGTATCCGTACAGAACAGGGTCAATACCCGGGGCGCGCTGACGGCTTCAATGGTCAGAATCCTCGGTACCGATACCTGGGAAAAGAACTATTATTTTTATGACAGCAAATTAAGGCTCCGCTATTCTCAAAAGAAGAACCATCTGGACGGTGAGACCGCCGTAGAGAATGAATATAACTTCAGGGGGCTGGTTACAAAAAGCACCACACTGCACAAGCGATCTTCAAACGCACCGGTCATAACGGTCGTGGATGAATACGCCTACAGCCCGCAGGAACGCCTTATGGAACAAACCCAAAAAGTAAACCAGAATCCGAAAGAAAGAATCGCTGTCAATCAATATGACGAACTGGGACAACTGACCGGAAAAAGCGTGGGCGGACAGTCGGGACAGCCCTCACTGCAGCAGGTGGATTACCGCTACAACATACGCGGCTGGCTGACCGATATCAACGACACCGGACAGCTGCAGAAAACCGGTCAGCCTGTTGATCTGTTTGCATTCAAAATCAACTATAACGATGATGTCCCTTCCTATTTCCCAAATAATTCGGGTGTTAAACCATTGTACAATGGCAATATAGCCGAAACGTACTGGCGTACTGCCTCTGACAATACGCTCAGGGGTTACGGCTACGATTATGATGAACTCAACCGGCTGGAAAACGCTTACTACCAGAAACCGAACTCAATTACTCCCCTGCCTCTGACCTTTGACGAATACCTCTCTTATGACCTGAACGGCAACATCACCGGACTGCAAAGGTATTCGGGTGATGACAGCCCGACCGGAACCTTCCCCGCAGATGACCTGGAATATACTTATTTTACCGATTCCAACCGTCTCAAAAGAGTGTCGGATTCCACAAACAGCAGCATCGGTTTTGACGACGGCAACACCAACCCGGCATTGGATGACTATGAGTATGACCTGAACGGAAATATGATAAAGGACAGGAATAAAGGAATTACAACTATTGTTTACAATCATTTGAATCTGCCCATCGTAATTCAATGGAGCTCAACCAAAAAAATTGAGTATCTTTACAATGCCGCAGGCGGGAAAGTACAGAAGAAAGTGACCAACGGTACGAACATAAAAACAACCGATTATTTAGACGGGTTCCAGTACAACCAGCAGGTGCTTGAGTTTTTTCCGCACGCTGAGGGTTATGTGAAAGCCACTAATTTCTCGCTTGGAGGCAATCCGAATTATGCTTTTAATTACGTTTTTAATTATACTGATCACTTAGGCAATGTCAGACTGAGCTACGCAAAAGATCCGCAGACAGGGAATTTAAAGATTTTAGACGAATCTCATTATTATCCTTTCGGCCTGAAACACCAGGAATACCAGGCAAGCAGTTTTACGACCAACCCAATCCAGGGGGTTATCATTGCGCCGGTGGTGAATAATCCGTTTAAGTATAAGTACAACGGTAAAGAGTTTCAGGATGAGTTGGAGCTCAATATGTACGCTATGGATATGCGAATGTATGACCCTGCCATTGCAAGATGGGTGGTTCAAGATCCTATTATTCATCATAATCAATCGCCTTACAGTTCGTTTGACGGGAATCCTGTGTTTTGGGCTGACCCGAGTGGAGCAGATAGTGAAAATAAACTATGGGAAGAAATCAAAAACTCTAGATCCACAGAAAAAATAATTCAAGAAAAAGTTGCAGAAAATTCAAATACTTTCAATACGGTATATATAAATCGAGACACAGGAGAGTCTGTGAAGATAGATGATGGAGTAGATGAAATTATAATCGTGAATAGTTTTATGTTTGCGAAAGCAAAGAATTATGCTAATTATTTTAATAAATATTTTGTAAATGATAAGAATTCTGTAGTTCTTAATTATATAGACTTTTATTATGAAGCAAGATATGGAAAAGCATATTTGTTTGATATCGATTATTGGTTGGATTCTGGTCCGAAATTTCCACCAAGCGTGATTGGTGGAGCAGGTGGATTGGAGTATATAGGTGGTGGAGGAGTTCTTAAAATTGGGAAATTAAAGAATGCTATAAAAATAATTCAAAATGGAAAATCTATTACAGCATATCTACCCGAAGGATTTAAATTACTAAAAGGAGTAATATCTCATGGGAAAAAAATATATTCAAATGGTAAAATATATATATCACCAGATGCCGATGGTCATATAGGTGGTGTTTGGAAAGCAGCAACATCTGTAAAAAATTTAAGTAGTAAAAAGACCAGACTAGGAACTTATGACGCAAATTTTAAAAGAATTGGAGATTAAATTATGAAGACATATCGAATCACAAAATATAATCCAAAATTTAGAGATAAGAATGATGCCTATACCAGAAATGAATGGACTTCAGTTTCGGATATTAATAACATCTTTGATGATGGACTTCTTACTCAATCAGAATATCTGCGAGTAGAAAAAAATTATATAGAAGCAATTAGATTAATCTTAGAAGAGCTTGAAAGCACTTATTTGAAAGTAGTGGGGATAGAAAAGCATTCTGACATTATTGAAAAGACAGACAATTTAATATACACCAAAGAAGATGAGTTAATTTATCAGATGTCAGAAGAAGGTGCTTTATTGTCTATAAATGATGGATTAAGGTTTTCGAAGCTAATATTTCGTGAGAACATTTGGGGTTATCTTGTAAATAGGGAAATAATCATTAGAATAGGTTTTGATTATTATTTAAATGTTACTCTCTCAGGGAATTTAAAATGTTTTAATATCATAGAAAACGATTTAGGGTTATATATTGAATAAAGAAAAAAATACTGGAGATATGATGGACAGGGCTGCTGAATTAAGACAATCAGCTCAAGATATTAGAGATATGAGAAGTGATCCAAATGAATGGTATGCATTTAAAAAAGCCAACAGCAGTGATAATCCTCTTAGAGATCCGAATGGTAGGGGGTTGCCTGTAACATTAAGAACTGGGGCAAATGAAATTACAATGTTTATGCCTAGCTTTAAAAATTTACATGAACCGAGGCACGGAGGACAAATAGCTCGTGGTGATTATACTATAACAGGTATAGGATTAAATAGTGTTCCATCATCAACATATGGCGCACAAGAGGAAATATCGGCATATCGTGCACAATACTCCTCCATGAGTGGTATGGGTGCTTATGGTAGTTTAACATATCTACCTTCATTTACGCCATCAAATGCAGATGCCCTTAAACTAGTAACAGGTCAAGCAACTATGCTTGACATATACAAGAACTACCAACAATCAGTAACAAACATTAACAATATAAATGCTAATCTTCTGATGAACATGTCTGACACTAATGGTCTTAATCAAAATCCAATATATGCAAATTATCCTACGATATGGTGGAGTAATTAAAATGAAAATGAAAGCAATTTATTTAATAATATTATTTTTTTTTATAGGGTGCGGTAATGCCTATCATGTAAACAAAGGAGGATTTACCCTTTTAAAAGGAAAATCATATACTTTTTCAGATAGTGATATTAGAAACTTAGAGTTATCGTTTTTGAATGATTCTTTGATTAGCATTAGTAACCGAGTTGCTGGGTTACAATCTGAAAACTACTATTTATATAATTTTGAGGTTAATTATAAGGTTGAAAAAATAGATTTATATAGATACATATTGCATAATTTGAATAATAATGAAGACTCATTAGAAAAAGAAAAATATGTATTACCTTATAGGAAAAGTATTATAAAGGATAAATTAAATGTATTTCCAAATCTTGATAAAGACACTATATTCTTTAGCGGTCAATATAAAACATTACTGATTAAAGAATTTTCTTTTGAATTAAAGAAATAGTCATACTTTATAAAAACATAACTGGTACTAAAACCGACTCCCACTGGTTCTCGTTTGAGCGCAGCGGTAACGAGTACCAAGAATTAAGAAAGCGTTTGTAACGCAAAAAAATACAAGCCACTCTAAATGAGTGGTTTTGTTTTTTACAGAGTAGCTACATTTTTCTGAAAGAAGTCTTTAAACTTTTTAGTATAGAAATCCAAAAAATAATTAACTTTCTCTCAATGAATTTATATCCAATCCTATACAGTATCCGTTTGTCATACTCCAAAGACTCTGCTACCAAACAGTTGAAGATTATGGATGAAATCGAGGAACGAGATTCGCGAATACCAGAAAAAAGGCGAAGCCACTTAAAAAAGAACGATGAGCAAACCCACACAGCTACGCTGGCAAGTTTCGATTTGAAAATTCCCAATTTCCAAAATCTCACTTGTCCATTTGGTATAGAGCATAAGGTTTATGTAAAACCTGGGGCACTGGACTATAAAACAGATACCGATACTGGAAATGGGACAAAAATAACCAATGTTTTAAAGACAGATTATTTGTATAAGTTTGGTGCTAAAGAATACCAGGACGAATTAGGGCTTAACATCTACGACTTTGAAGCAAGGAATTATATGCCTGATATTGGAAGAACAACTACACAAGACCCATTGACAGAAAACTT
>Ga0172382_10014182_pt1 | contig 10179 bp, 6 predicted proteins | sample Leawel138RmetaG_FD_122245 | JGI IMG/M metagenome (GOLD analysis project Ga0172382, IMG submission 122245) | Leachate microbial communities from a municipal landfill in Southern Ontario, Canada - Leachate well 138R metaG | ecosystem: Engineered > Solid waste > Landfill > Unclassified | place... | reverse complement strand
CAGATTATTACGGTATGCGCTACGCGCACACTTTGTCAAAAGCGGGCGCAAAGCATTGCGCCCCTACATTCCAGATGTGGTAGATATCATGTTTGGTTTTGGCATTTCGGGACAACATCAAGATAGGCAGAACGCCCACACCTCTACAATGACATAATATTGCACCAGTAGCTTAATTGTAAAACTCCTAATGAAACAGCATTATCAAATATGTGCTTGACGAAATCAGGCGTTGGGGATTCAGTGAGTTTGGTAAATAAATATCAAAAGCCTCCTTGAAGTTCGTGGATTTTTGCCCCAATGAAGTAATCCACTTTCAAATAAAGGAAGACATAAGTTGTGTAAGTATGATGGCGATAAGTGGAGATGATAGATTATGGCACTAAATAAAGTGAGCTTTACAGCTCGATCTGGCAGGCATGCGAGCAGCTCCGCGGAGGCATGGACGCCTCGCAATACAAGGATTACGTGTTGGTGATCCTCTTTGTGAAATACATTTCGGATAAATACGGCAAAGACCCCCGATCCGGTAATCGAGATCCCCAAAGGAGGCGAGCCCGGCAAAGCCATGATGCAGGAATTACTCACGGGAAGGATCAGGCTAATATGAGTTTAAAACACTACAGATCAAGATATTATAATTCTCTACGCAGCGCGTAGAGAATCTGGAGATAAGATATGACAGATATCCAAAGAGCCGACCAATCATTATATGATAAAGTATCTCAGCTTATTGAACAAACAAGGCAAAGGGTAGCAACTGAGGTAAATGCGGAACTGAGCTTCCTTTATTGGTCAATTGGCAGTATGATTCAAACGGAGATACTCAAGTCAAAAAGGGCAGAGTATGGAGAGAACACAATCTCTAACCTATCTGAGCAGCTTACCAAAACCTATGGAAAGGGTTGGGGCGAAAGGCAACTGAGACATTGTCTCCGCGTCGTGGAGACTTTTCCGGATGAGAAGAAATTCTACACACTGTGTAGACAATTGAGCTGGACTCATATCAGAGCATTAACTTACATAAAAGACGAAATCAAACGAGATTTCTATGCAGAGATCTGCATCCATGAGTGCTGGTCATCCCGGCAACTGCAAGATAGAATCAATTCCCAGCTCTTTGAGCGCACCGCCATTTCCCGTAAACCAGAAGAGACCATTGCCTCCGATCTGCAGGCTTTGCGCCAAAGCAAGGTGCTGAGTCCCGATCTGAGTTTTAGAGACCCTTATCTTTTGGATTTCCTTGGCTTAAGCGATAAATATTCGGAGCGTGATCTGGAGTCGGCTATTTTGGCGGAATTGCAGCACTTTATCCTGGAATTTGGGCATGACTTTGCCTTCTTAGAGAGGCAAAAGCGGATCACCATCGATCATGAGGATTATTATATCGATCTGCTGTTTTATCACCGCTCACTGCGCTGTCTGGTAGCGATCAAGCTTAAGCTGGGGGATTTCAAAGCATCTTACAAAGGTCAGATGGAGCTTTACTTACGTTATCTGGAAAAGTATGAGATGCGGGAAGGCGAAAACCCACCGGTGGGGCTGCTGCTTTGCAGTGGTAAGAACGATGAGCATATAGAGCTGATGCAACTCAATCAGGGCAATATCCGGGTGGCGGAATACATTACCAAGACCATACCCAAGGATGAACTGCTACAGAAGCTGCGCAATTCCATCGAACTGGCTCACAAGCGACTGGATTATGAGGTGGATCATGACTAAGCCCGCAGCAATAGAGAGGATAATCCAAAACAGGATTGATTCCAACTAAGTCTTATTATTTATTGCAACTGAGTGCGTTGCCTACAGCTTCGCCCCGTGGCTTAGGCACGCCACGCCTCACGCAGATAAACAGCCGAATATTTTTTTGGAAATCTCCGGGATGTGTATCCAAATTCTATATAGTGGACAAGGTGTGGACAAATTTGAAAAACCCATTAATACCAAGCGCATAATACCCTGACAACAAAAGATATATAAGCCCAAAAAAAGTTTGGTTCACTTTCAAATATGGTGGGTAAGCCATCAAATATATTGGATGCGATTATTTCCCGAAATGATGGCATCCTAGCTGTCTTGTCCCGTCAGGGACAGTGGTTTAGCTAGCCCAGGGTGTGCTTGCCAAAAACGAGCTTGCGAGTTTTAGGCAAGATCACCCTGGGTAATGGTAGCGTGGTAATGTATGTTGTTTTATCCCTCGCCCCTCCATCTTCTTTATGTCCAAAATCCGCGGATTTTGGACATAAAGAAGATGGAGGGGCGAGGGTTTGTTTTCGTTATTGTTATGTTCCACAAATGATATCTGAAATTCCGGGGTTGTTCCGAAACGCCAAAACATGCACTCCGAGGGGAATTTTGTAAGATCGAAAGCATGGTGTGCCCCTCATGCAAAAGAATAAAACCCCGTAACCCAGGGTGATCGTGCCAAAAACTCGCAAGCTCATTTTTGGGCACTAAGGCCCTGGGCTAGCTAAACCACTGTCCCTGACGGGACAAGACCTTTGTTCTGCTTGAATTCGATGCCATCTTAGGCTGCATTTTCTCTGCAAAAGCCCATTGTGTTTTTTTTCCCACCAATAAAAATAAACATTAAAAAAGGTGGCTCACCCTGCACACACCTGGCTCAGTTTTAAGTGGAAAGGTGGCTCTACTCATGTGAATAATATGCTCTTTTTTATCGGAATAATCACTGTCTTTATCAACGATAAAACTCGACTTTTTACCCGTAATAGTTTTCACCTAAGTGATTACTTTGGTTCTGATGCCCATACCCCTTACTTCCACAATGTCCGCCGCAAAATCCAGCCTGGTGGATTGTAATCGTCCCCGATTACAAAGCGGCAGAATGAAGACGAAGTCGAAATGGAGCCGCAAATTACCCTAAGCTATGCCTCGCATAAAATAAGCGCCTTGTGGGTGGGTATTTGTGCAAGGGTTACCGTTTACAGTTGATATAAAAAGACAGAAGTTTGTGATATCTAACATCAATCTCATTTAGATTTAACTCATTAAACCTTGATGCTTCAATAATATTTAATACGGTATTGTCGTTTTTATTTTTTTGAAACTCTGCCCACCAAGCACCTGTCTCTCCATTCATTTTATGTTTTTCTCTATATATAATCATAGCTTCGGGCATATACATTATTTTGAAAAACTCATCCTCGTCGCGCCCAAATGCTTCCTCAAAGAAACTCTTGCCACGACCAATTTTCCCTTTAGTGCAATTTAAAACAGCCTGTACAGCTCTAATGAATTTTCTATTCCATTGCTTACCTAAATAATCCCTATTATGAAAATAGTTTGGGTCCTTAATTGGGTGGTATTTCATCGGGAATGAGTAAATGTTGATTCCCAAACTTTCACATAAGCTAACATTCATTTTCAATCGGTAGTATAGTTCTATTGGCAAATCTTCATGATTGTATAGTAGATAATTTGACAGATTCTTTATACCGTTCTTTGCTGCCAGTAGAATAGCTTTTTTATAGTATTCTTTATCTTCCCAGTGGTCGAATGCTATTCTCAGCGGGTAAATTGGTATTTCACTCAATAGTTTCATATTATCAGGGTTAATGAGTCTTGCATCAATACCTTGATTAAAATCCACATACCTCCTTTTAGGGGCTTTGCTTCGGTGGATTTCGTAATTATCCTTGATCAATGGATAAACAGCCAATACAGATTCCTTACGCATGGTGTGTTTTTTTTTTAACAAATTATCTGATAGAAGGTTATATGTCTCTTGCTGTAACTGCCCCTTCAATCTACCAATGAATTCTAATAATAATGTATGTATCCTGTTTAAACACCCTCGTTCATTGGCTCCTTCTTCAAGGTTTCTTATCGCAATATCCAACCAATTTGGTTCATAATATTTTGCATTTTTATAGAAGCCATGCGATTTGATTTCTTTAATAATGTCAGGAAAATCTGGCGAGGCAAGCACATTGTTGTCAAGTAAAAGCAGGTTTCTTTGCTCTCCATACCTCTGGGCTGTTATCTCAATTTTTTGATTCAGGGTAATGAAGGGGTTAAAGTCTGGTTCTATCGTAGGTACCACACAGAAATCGCAATTGCGAATGCACCCTCTTGTCATATATGCGTAATACGCATTTGATTCTGGATATCTATAATCTATTTCATCTAATATTGAATAATCTAAATACATGTTTTCAATAACAATATCATTATCATCCATAATACCCGGCTTATCCAGTTGACCAACCCAAGGCTTAATCCCTGTATGCTGTTCTACATGCTCAGGGATTACCGACGCTAGTACTCCACCAACCCACACTTGTTTTTGATTTTTACATATTAGTTTTGCAAACTCTATTGTTTTTATGGTAACATCCCAATAAAAGGTAAATAGGGTTGTAACGCACACCCTGTCCCATTTTTTTTCAGAGAAATAGTTTTTTTTTACATAATAACGCCTATAGAATACAAGAGCATTATATATCAAACCTGGATATATACTTGCACTTGTTATTTCATTAAGGAAAACTTTTTTCCCCGTTTTGATATATTGAGTTAAAAAAGACTTATAGGTTTCCCACACAATATCATTATCGATATAATATAGTTTTTTAAGAGCCTCTTCATATATCTCTTGAATTATAAAGTCGTTTAAATCGCCCTTATAAAACCTAACGTTATCACCCAAAAGGCGATGATATGTCGCTAATTTCATTAACCCCATAGGGGGATATTTGTTTTTATAGTCAGGCTCAAGAAGCAGTATTTGTCTTTTCACTTCTGTAGCTCTTCACATATTTTATTTGTCAATTCCTCAGCATCGTCTGCAGTGAGCGCTTTGTGGATTATATCAAATATCCTGGATACAAGCTTTCTTTCGCTTTTATTAAGCTTAGATAGTGTGTTTGCTTTATACTTCTTTTTGTCTTCCTTAAGCTTATCTAATTCTTCTTTCTCGGTATTTATCTGGGGTTGTGCACTATAACTGTCTTCAATAAAGCTAATTGAGCTTTCCAATACAATATCGTTTTTTGCCTTTTCTACTATCCTCTGCCTTTCTTTTGTTTTCTTTTCTAATTCTTTTTTTGTTGATTCAATCCTCTCATTAAGTTTCTCTTTTTCAATATCGCTGGCAAATCCTTCCTCGTGCTTTTCTTCATATTTTTTTACAAGTTCTTCTAATTGGGATTCTTTCTTGAATGCACTTCTTATTGTACTTGCATAATGATATAGATTCCCGAGATTTATGGAACAAAACCTTTTTAGGTTGATTTCCAGGTATCTCAATGTCTTGCTATCTACAAAATAATCTCTTCGCGCATTGGGCATTATGTCCTTGTGTACTACATGGATTTCTCCAATAAAATAGTAAGATCCTCTTTGTTCTTTGAAGTATTCTTTCTCCACAATCGTTTTATCATTTCCAATTTGAATGTTTTTGCATCTTAACCGTAAACCTCTTTGGATATTGTCGTTAGGTATTACTTTTTCAAACTTTGAGATGCCATACCACATCCATGCCAATAACTCTCCATCCTTTTTTCTAAATTCTTCATAGGCAATATCATGAATTGTATCTATTACCTTCCTGTCATTCCCTTGCTTCTGGTATATGTTTTTTCTATAAGCCTTATATATTTGTTCACCATTGATAAGCACCTTGTATTCTTCAAGTTTGGGATAATGGTTTTCTTTAATATTATCTTTGATTTTGGCACTTAAAAAAAACAAGTTCTCATACGGTACGGGTGCAACCATCGACAAATAATCTTTAACTTTTTGGATTTCAAGTAACTCATTATTTTCGTCGTGAATAGAGTTAAGCTCTACTTGGAAAAAGTGCTCATCTTCGCTTGCTTCTTCATAAACAACAGAGAAAGATCGTTGAATAACACTTGAGGCATCATCCTCAATACTTGGGTCATGAATTAATTTATGTAGCAAATCTGCATTCCAAGTCATTATTGTTTTTATCCTTTCACCTTTATAAGAGGTAGAAAAGATAAGATTCTTGCAATATGCTAATCCTCCTAATCTTCCAATTCCGATAAATCCTTTTGTTTCATCACCACTTTTATCCGAATCTCCTACATCACCCAATTGTTTAATAACTTCTTCTGATTTTATGCCAGTAGCATTATCATAGATTATGATATTCCTTTCAGCTTTATCTATATGTATGATAATATTTGCTTCGTTAGCAGTAATTAACCCCTCACTAATGGCAATATCAATTTGATCTGCTGCATTTTGAATATACTCCCTGAAAATGAACCTGGAATCCTCATACATCCCCGAAGTAAGGCTTAATATTAGTTTCTTGCCTATTTTCACGCTACTCACAATAGCCCTCCTATTTGAATTGCTTATAGATCGGTCTTGGGAATTTAATACTAATCAAGGACCTGAAAACAGGGTTTTGAACTATATATTCGCCTTGTTTCAATCTGGTCATCATATTTTGATAAACATTGGGAACAAAACTATAATCTCTTTTTGATATTTCAATTGCATTTGTTCTACCATAAGCATGGGTAGAGCAATTTCCTTTAACTCTATCGTGAATTGAGCTTCTAAACTGTTCTGCTGCAAATAAAACTATTCCCAGTGAACGTCCTCTTTCTGCTATATCTATTATTTGTCTTAGTATAGGTGAGTTTTTAGGAACATCTGATGAAGCATATTTGTTCAATTCATCAACAAATATCACTATTTTATTGGGTATTGAATAGTCTCTCCCTTGCAGCTCCTCGTCGTATTCTCCAAGTTTAAGATTTCTTACTCCTCTCATTATGTCCCCAAAAACAAAAGATTGCATACCATCATCAAGTTTGGCTATATCAACCACATAAATGTCGCCCTTTTTGATCTCTTTTATTGTATCTTCAAGGCGTATTTCCCCTTCATCTCTATTGGCATTTTGAGCAAAAATTGGATTGTTGTGTATAGACCTTTTTACTATTCTTCGAAATTTTCTCCAACTTGATACAGTAATTTCTTTTTCCGTATTTGCGCCTGCCTTACAATTGTTCTCAACTTCTTCCAAAAACTGATGCCACGTAGTAATTGAACCAAACCTTCCGTGTCCATGCATGATGTAGTTTATTATTGCATCCATGGTTTGAGTTGGATCATCAATATTTGAAAACATTAATTCAAGATTATCCTTATCTTCAGAATACAAGAATTTGTAGAAAAATGCTTGTCTCAAGTTCTTTTGAAACTCAATGTGCTCCTTTGAAGCATAAGTATTTGAATAGGATGCCGTAGATTTCGAATATGGGTAATAATATTTAACATTAGTAACTGGTTTGGGGGAAAGCCCAAGCATTTCGTATTCACTAACGACTTCCGCTTTTTCATTTTCACTAAATTCGTCATTCTCTTGATCGATAGCTAAAAGGTCCTTGCCTTTAACATTTACCATGATAAAGGCTATGTCATTATCTGCCTCTTCTTGGAATTTAGTATCCTGTATAGATTTAAGAAGAAACATGGCATAGGATGTTTTTGCAGCAAGTCCAGAAATGCCTGAAATGTTCAAATGTGCGCCTTCAGAGCCAAGCAAAAACTTAGAATTTACCTTTACTGGCAACCTTACTTTTTGAGCTTCGTCCACAGATTCATACATTTCAAGATAACCACAAACCAACGGATTTTTAACATCTTTGAGACCTAAAGCTTCTTCTATTTCGTTTTCGGAGGCAAGCATTACTTTGGCGCCGTTTAATACAGGAATAAAAATACCTTTTGTGTTTGCAACCACCTTTGCTCTAACATAGTTCATATTGATTCTTTCCGTATTACTACTTGCTTTAACATCCCCAAAATCATTAGATATGTAATCAGTCAAAAAGCTTGGTGAATCTGTAATGTGAGAAATATCTTCAACCATCCCAAATGTTTTGCTCCCTCTTACGTGCTCCACTGATATTACATCAAAAGGATGCAAAATTAGGTCGTGTGCACACCAAAAATGAAAATAGTCTATATTGGTTGGTGCTTTTTCTGTCGCTGCCACTTTTCCTATTATGTTTCCCATAATATACTCCTAAAAGATATTTAAAAAATAATTTGAGCTTATAAATTGGCTTTTTACATACGTTTCAGTAAGATAAACTGGATAAAGATGATTTGCCCATCGTGTATCTTTTCCCCAGCAAACAGGATTCCTTTCTTTGATCAGGTTTATTGAAATATAATCAACCTGTTCAGAATCCATGCCATCATTTATTTCATTATCAGTAGTTAAGATTTTTTCCACTTTCAAAATCCCTTCATAAGGACTTTTTGTATATTTCCTGTCTCTTATCCTAAGGTACCATATAGCAAAATATACCGGATCATCAACTGAATCTACTATTTCTGATTGGTACATATATACAGGTGTTCTATGATATAGTTTGAGGTTTGCAATTGCTCGTGAATTAATTTGCCCAGTGTTATCTTGACATCTTTCGGGATTAAAGGATTTAGATACACCGATTACATATCGATAGTTGTTTCGTATTTTAGCCAATTCTCTATAATTACCTGTCTTCATCTTTTTGTATTCAATTGAACCATCTTTTATCAGAAACGAGGTATTTGATAACAAGTCTTGATTAACTATTTCTGCCACCATTTTTTTTTCCAAATCAATCATGTAGTCCTGTATTTTAGCTATTCCCTTGTTCTCAAGTTTAATGTCTTCAGATTTTACAAAATCATAGATTAGTATTCTATCGAATCTAATGTTATGTTTTTTTAGAGTATTTAGGTCGTTGATTTTGTTAACTAATCTATTACAAAACAACTCTATATCCCATCCGTCACTATCAGCTTGTCGAGGTAAGGTAACGACATTATGATTATAAGATTCTTGATGCGAAAGGCGTCTTTTATCTCTTTTACAACAACCAACTCCAACCTGCCCTGCCATGACTGGAAAAACTTGGTTTGAGATTGATATGTCATCTACTTTATATGTTCTTCTTGAACCATCCAGAAAAAACTTGAACAAAGGCTCTGAATCATTTGGCAGATCCTGTAATGTGTCATGTAAATTGACAGCCATTTTATGATGAATTCTTTCACCATAATTCTTCCATATTATGTTACTATTGTCATCATAATCAATTGAAGGATAGTTTAATGAATCATACACCATTTTGTGAGTTTTGAAGCTTTTATGCCCTGTTTCCTTAGCAATGATATCCAATATTTCGCTCATAACGTTACTCCGATGTTTTATATTATATTAAACATAATACGAAGCTGCCATCTGTTTTCAGCTATGCCGAACACAAATAATCCTTGATAAAATGTATGCGCAAAATTGAGCATCGAAGTTATCCTCCAAACACGATATCTAATTCATTAAAGCTTAAGAATATTTTTCCAAGGATTGTGTCAAGGTTTTTTTTCAGTTAAACTTCAACGAATAAAGTATAGAGATTTTTAATTATTGTTTGCCTATTTAGTATCGTACTACACTTGCTCCATAGATCCTGTTTTTTATTCCCCACCCCTCCACCTTTTTATGCACAAAACCCACGTGGATTTTGTGCATAAAAAGGTGGAGGGGTGGGGGTTTATTACATTATTTAATCGCATACATTTACCCAAGGTGATCTTTCCCAAAACTCGCAAGCTCGTTTTGCTCAATAACACCCTGGGCTATCTGAACTGCTGCCCCTGACGGGGTTCCGCTCGGAATGTATGTTTTGGCATTTCTGAAGGGTATCAAATTCCGAGCTTATCTGATAATGGTAAAATGAATAGCACAACAAGAAATGTTTACCCCAGAAATGTAGGGGGTTCAAGGCATTGAACCCGCTGAAATATACATGCAACAGCTAATCATTTCTTTTATAGTTGTGGCTTAGGTACCCTGGCATTTGGCTGCGAAAATATTACAGCCACACACCTTGAAACCTGCCCTCTCGAAATAATCCTTGACCAAATATTACAGCATCCAAAATCAAGCTTATGATAGAAATAAAAGGAAAATACGGTAGCGCCATCGTTTTTACAGAGGACCTGGAAGACACGGCGTATGCGCAACTTAAGGAAATAGTGGATTCTGAAACGCAGATTGCCTGGGATGCCAATATCCGCGTAATGCCTGATGTGCATGCCGGTTTGGGCTGCGTAATCGGCACCACGATGTTGATAGACGACAAGGTAGTGCCCAATTTTGTGGGCGTGGATATCGGT
>Ga0172382_10014174_pt1 | contig 10181 bp, 8 predicted proteins | sample Leawel138RmetaG_FD_122245 | JGI IMG/M metagenome (GOLD analysis project Ga0172382, IMG submission 122245) | Leachate microbial communities from a municipal landfill in Southern Ontario, Canada - Leachate well 138R metaG | ecosystem: Engineered > Solid waste > Landfill > Unclassified | place... | reverse complement strand
GGCGCTCGCCGCCGGAGAGGGTGCGGGCCCGATCGCCGAGCCGCGTCTCGTAACCCTCGGGCAGGGCGTCGAGGAATCCGGCCTGGGCGGCGCCGGCGGCCGCGCGCACCTCCTCGAGGCTGGCGTCCTCGCGGCCGAAGCGGATGTTCTCCAAGGCCGAACCCGAGAACAACGGCGAGTCCTGGGCGACCAGCGCCATCCGCCGGCGCACCTCGGCCGGGTCGGCCGCACGCAGGTCCACGCCGTCCAGCCGCACCGCGCCGGACTGCGGGTCGTAGAAGCGCAGCAGCAGGCGAAAGACGGTGCTCTTGCCCGCCCCCGAGGGGCCCACCAGCGCCACCCGCTCGCCGGGCTCCACCTTCAGGGAAAAGCCGTCCAGCGCGGGCAGGTCGGGGCGGCCGGGATAGGCGAACACCACCTCCTCGAACTCGATGCGGCCCTGCGCCGGGCTGGGCAGCGGCGTGGGCCTGGGCGGGGCGGCGATGCGCGGGCGCGCGTCCATCAGCTCGCCGATCCGCTCCATGGCCCCGGCCGCCTTCTGCAGATCGCCCCAGGTCTCGCCGAGCGCGCCGACCGAACCGGCCGCCAGCACCGACAGGAAGGCGAACTGGAACAGGGCCCCCCAGCTCATCTCGCCACGCAGTCCGGCGTGGACGCCCAGCCAGAAAACGCCGACCACGCCGCCGAACACCAGGGCGATGACCAGGGCGGTCATCACCGCCCGCGCCGTCATCCGCCGAAGCGAGGTGCGGAAAGCCGCTTCCACCGCCTCGCCGAAACGGCCCGCGGCGGTGGTCTCGCGCCCGAAGGCCTGCACCGTCTCCAGCCCGTCCAGCGTCTCGCCCGCGTAGCCGACGGCGGCGGCGAAGCGGTCCTGCGCCGAGCTGGTCAGCCGCCGCACCCGCCGGCCGAACAGGAACAAGGGGGCGAGGATCAGCGGAAAGCCGGCCAGCACCAGGCCGGTCAGGGTGGGACTCACCCAGACCAGCAGGATCAGGGCGCCGATCAGCATCACCAGGTTGCGCAGCGCCACCGAGATGGAGGTCGACAGCAGCGTCTCGACGATCTGGATGTCGGTGGTCAGCCGTGAGAGCACCTCGCCGGTGCGCACGCCCAGGAAGAAGGAGGGGTCCAGCGTCAGGATATGGGCGTAGGCGGCCTTGCGCAGGTCGGCCACGACCCGCTCGCCGAGCTTGGTGACGAAGAAGTAGCGCAGCGCCGTGGCGATCCCCAGCGCCAGCGCCACCGCGCCCAGCAGCAGGAACCAGCGGTTGACCTCGGCCCCACTCGCCGTCGTCAGGTGGTCGACCAGCAGCCGCACCGCACCCGACAGGGCCAGCGTCGCGGCGGTCGAGCCGAACAGGAAAATCACGCTGGCGATGGCGTCGCCCATGTGCGCGCGGGCGAACGGCAGCAGCCGCGAGAGGGTCTTCAGGTTCCGGCTCTTGCCGCGGCGGGCGGCGTCCTCGGCCAGGCTCTGGACCAGGCTCGCGCCTGCGCCCGGACGCCCCGGAGCCTCCGCTTGCGGGGCCGCAGTCTCACTCACTTGGCGCTCGCCCTTGCCTAAAGGGGGCCTCTTGCAGTATAGGCCCGGCTCCTTTGGGGCCCGCCGCGGCGGGCCCTGCCTCATTCAGGCTGACCCTTTACGTCAGGCGCACGCGCGATGAAACAAGACACCCACCCGGACTACCACTTCATCACCGTGGTCATGACCGACGGCACCACCTACCAGACCCGGTCGACCTACGGGAAGGAAGGGGACACGCTGCACCTGGACATCGATCCGAAGACCCACCCGGCGTGGACCGGCGGCAACCAGCAGCTGCTCGACCGCGGCGGCCGGGTCTCGCGCTTCAACGCCAAGTTCGGCGCCTTCACCCGCAAGTAAGACGATCTCGGCCTCTTGCGACGAAGACGCCGCGCCTACGGGCGCGGCGTTTTTCGTTGGGGAGATCGCCTCTCCGCGATCGGATGCATCCTCTCCTCCTCCCCTTGTGGGAGGAGGTGGCCCGCCAAGCGGGTCGGAGGAGGCGTGGCGCAGGCCTCCCCGCTCGTGGATCCACGGGCGATGCGCGCCGAGCGACGCCTCTCCCGACGCCCTTCGGGCGCCTCTCCCACAAGGGGAGAGGGAAAGCCATTGTGCGGCCGAGGGGGGCCCTAACTCCCGAACGCGCTGCGCAGGCGGTCGAAGTGGGACTGGACGGGGTTGAGGGGTTCGGGGTTCTCGGCCTGGGCCAGATACATGCGCTCGTCGAGGTGGCGCACGCGTTCGTAAAGGCGCTCGGCGCGGTGCAGCAGGCCCACCAGGCCCGGCGGCAGTTCGGCCTCGGCCTCGGGGCGGGACCTGGACACCTCCTGGGCGCCCAGCCGGTAGCGGGCCTCGCAGGCCGCTTCGGGGGCCATGTCGCCCTCCTTCACCGCCCGCTGCACCAGCAGCCAGGAAGCCACCTGCATCAGCCGGGTGGTCAGGCGCATGCTCTCGGCCGCGTAGGCCAAGGCCGCGTTGCGGGCCAGCAGCTTGGATTCCTGCCGTCCGGCGCCGTCCAGATAGGCGGCGGTCTCCTCCACGAGGTCCATGCCCTCCTGGAAGGTGCGCTCGAACAGCTCGGACCGCGCAAAGTCACGGATCACGGCCGCCCGCCAGGGCCCCGTCGGGTCGGTTTCGCTCATGGGGCCGTCACGCCTCTTCCGTCAGCCTGCGGAGCACATCGGTTCCGCGTCTATCGGGCTGCAACGCCCGTGCCAAGCCGAACCCCGGCGCGATCAACCCGGGCGTCCCGAGAACAGCGCGTCGGCGGCGGCGCGACCCGCGCGCTTCCTGTCGATCTGGGCCTGCACGCGGGCGACCTCGGCCTGGAGCACCGCGATCCGCTCCTCGAGTTCGTCGACGCCGAACAGCTCCAGGTCCTCGCGAACCGCCTCGGCCAACCGCTGGCCGCGTCCGACGCGGACATCCGCCGGTTCGTCCATGGGACCCGAGCCTCCCTTTGCGGCCTAAGCTCCAGCCGGCTATTTGGCCGCCAAGCCGTTCAAGGCGCAAGATCGCGGAGGTCACACCCATGAACCAATCGTCGCAGGACCAGACCATGGCCGCGGTCGCCGTCGAAGGCGGCAAGGGCCCGGCCGAGGCGCTGAAGCCGGTGCAGATCCCTCGCCCGACGCCGGGCGAAGGCCAGATTCTGATCCGTGTGCGCGCCGCCGGCGTGAACCGGCCGGACATCGCCCAGCGCCAGGGCTTCTATCCGCCGCCCCCCGGCGCGCCGGACACGCTGGGCCTGGAGGTCGCGGGCGAGGTGATCGAGCCGGCCGGCCGCTGGAAGGCGGGCGACCTCGTCTGCGCGCTGCTGGGCGGCGGCGGCTACGCCGAATACGCGGTCTGCGACGCCCGTCACGCCCTGCCGCTCCCCAGGGGGCTGGACGCGGTGCAGGCCGCAGGCCTGCCGGAGACGGTGTTCACGGTGTTCGCCAACGTCTTCGAGCACGGGGGGCTGAAAGCCGGCGAGACGCTGCTGGTGCACGGGGCGACCTCCGGCATCGGGGTCACCGCCATTCAGATGGGCAAGGCGGCGGGCGCCAGGGTGATCGCCACCGCCAGAGGCGCCGCCAAGGCCGAGCAGGCCCGCCAGGTGGGCGCGGACGTCGCCGTCGACTCCACCGCCGAGGACTTCGCCGACGCCGCCCTGCGCGAGGGCGGCGTCGACGTGGTGCTGGACATGGTCGGCGCGCCCTACTTCGACCAGAACCTCAAGGCGCTGAAGACCGGTGGGCGCATCGTCTACATCGCCGCCCAGGGCGGCGGGACGGTGGAGCTGTCCATCGGCCGTCTCATGCAGAAGCGGGCGGCGATCACCGGCTCGACCCTGCGCCCCCGCAGCGCCGACGAGAAGGCGCGCCTGGCGGCCGAAGTGGAACGCCGGGTCTGGCCGTGGATCGAAGCGGGACAGGTCAGGCCCTACATCGACCGCACCTTCCCGCTGGCCGAAGCCGCCGCCGCGCACGCCCACCTGGAGAGCGGCGCCCACCTCGGCAAGGTCGTGCTGCTGACCTGAGCAGGCGTCCCTCCCCGGGGAGCGGGAAACGCGTCATACCGTCGCTTGGAAAGGCCCGGACGCCGCTTGGGAAGCTTAGCCGCGTTGACGCGGGCCCCAACATACCGCGGCGGTCGGCGCCGGCACGCAGGTCGACCCGTCGGTGACCACTCCGGTGTACACCGACTCCGTCACCGGCCGGCGCACCCGCGTGCTGAAGAACGAATGGGACGGCTGGGGCGGCACGCTGGGCGTCGACTGGCGGCCCGATCCGGACACCCTGGTCTATGCCAAGTACACCAGGGGCTATAAGGCGGGCGGCTTCAACTCGGCCACCACCACCCTGGTCGGCGCGCCCTTTTCCTTGCCGGCTCCATACCGAATTTCCGGACCGCCGGATTGTGTCGAGACCGAAAGAACAAATCCGTTGACGTAGCGTCGCCTCCTCAGCACCGTTGAGGAATAAGCCGCCGGCGAGGCGCCTCCACCGAGGGGTTGCTTGCCATGGCACTAATAATTCGACCGCTCAAACCTGTGCGGCAGGAGGAGGAAACGGTGGCGTGCGCCCCAATTCTTTGGCGCGCGAGCTGGCGATGCTCGCCCTCGATCTTCCTCGATGATTTCCAGGCGCCGCGCGATCCGCGTGCGGGGGCCCCGGCGATGTCCGGCGGGGGCGTTTCCTAGCCAGTCCAAGGAGGGCGCATGACGCAGACCGCGACCCCGCGAGTCAGCTTCCCGGTGAAGCTGATCTACGGCTTCGGCTCGATCGCTTACGGGCTGAAGAACCAGCTCATCGCAAGCCTGCTGCTGCTCTACTACAACCAGTTGATGGGCGTGCCGGCCCACATCGTCAGCCTGGCCTTGTCGGCCTCGATGATCCTCGACGCCTTCTGGGATCCGGCGGTTGGCTACTTTTCCGACGGGCTGCGCACCCGCTGGGGCCGGCGCCATCCGCTGATGTACGCCTCGGCGCTGCCCTTCGCGATCTCGTTCATCCTGCTCTGGCACCCGCCGGAAGGCCTCAGCGACTGGCAGATGTTCTTCTGGCTGCTGACCTTCGTCATCCTGTCACGGGCCACCATCAGCCTCTACGAGGTGCCCAGCTCGGCGCTCGCGCCGGAGCTCGCGCCCGACTACCACGAGCGGACGACCCTGCTCAGCTACCGCTACATGTTCGGCACCATCGGTGGGGCGGCGGCGGCGATCATGGCCTACGGCTGGTTCCTGCGCTCGACGCCCGAGATGCCGATGGGCCAGCTGAACAAGGCCGGCTACAGCCCCTACGCCATCACCGTCGCGGTGATCACCGTGCTGGTGATCGTGATCTCCGCGGCCGGCACCCACCACACCATCCCGCGCCTGCACGTGCCGCCGAAGCGGCGGGCGAGCCCCGGCGAAATCCTCCGGGAGATGTTCGCCACCCTCTCCAACAAGAACTTCCTGGTGATCCTGGCGGCCGGCGCCTTCTCCGGGGTGATGCTCGGGATGGTCGGCGGGCTGCACATCTACTTCAGCACCTACTTCTGGGAGCTGCCCTCCTCCAGCCTGCTGGTGATCGTGCTGGCGCCGCTGATCTCGTCTCCGATCGGGGCGATCCTGGCGCCGGCCATCTCGCGCAAGATCGGCAAGAAGCCGACGGCCATGCTGCTGCCGGCGGTGGGCATCACCGTCTCGGTCGCGCCCATCGTGCTGCGGCTCATGGGCCTGATGCCGCCGAACGGCGCCGACATCCTTCTGTGGATCCTGGTCGCCGACCGCATCCTGGCCTCGGCCTGCCACACCGGCGGGTCGATCATGCTGACCTCGATGCTGGCCGACACCGTCGAGGAGAGCCAGGTGAAGACCGGCCGGCGCTCCGAGGCCCTGCTGCTCAGCGCCGACAACACCCTGCAGCGGCTGGCCCAGGGGCTGTCGGTGATCATCCCGGGCGTGATGCTGACCGTGGTCGGCTTCCCCGAGAGCGCCAAGCCGGGCCAGGTCGACCCGCAGGTGCTGACCGGCCTCGCCTACATCTACGTGCCGGTGGTCTACTTCGCGGTGCTGGCGATGGCCGGGATGCTGGTCTTCTACCGGATCAGCCAGGAGGCCCACGAGCGCAACCTCGCCAAGCTGCGCGAGGCCACCGCCACGGCCGAGGCGATCGTCGAATCCGACCCGCTACCGACGCCTGCCGGGACGGTCGGCGTGCAGAGCCGGCCGGTCTAGCGCTCGACAGCAGCCGGCGCTGCGCCCCGCGGCGCCGGCTGCTCGAAGATCCCCATCAGCAGGGGCCGCACGAACACCGCCGGCGCAGCCTTCTGCTTCACGCCCGGCACCCAGAAGGCGAGCTCGGCGCCGGCGTTGAGCGTGGCGTTCAGCATCTGGGCGGCGATGAACGGGTCCACCGGACGGATCGAGCCCTCGGCGATGCCGTCTGAAATCATCGCCGCGAAGCGGTCCGACACCCGGTTCGACTGTTCCACCATCTTGCCGCGAATGCGCTCGGGCACGGCGCTCAGCGCCGAGGTGCGCAGCAGCGGGCCGTGTTCCGACATCTGGTATTCGGCGAGCGCGGCGGCCGCGTTGACCAGCTTGCTCCACTGGTCGCCCGGTCCGGACATCGCCTTGCGCTGCACACGCCGCATCACCTCGAAGGTGCGCTGGAAGCAGGCGACCACCAGATCGTCCTTGGCGTCGATGTGGTGGTAGAAGCTGCCCTTGGTGACGTTCAGCTCGGCGCTGATCAGCTCCACCGAAGCGCCACGGTAGCCGCGGCTGTTGATCAGCCGGGTGGCGGCCAGGAGGAAGGTCTCGCGCGAAATCTCCTGCGGATCGGCCCCGGAGATCTCCTCCAGCTCCATCGACTCCGGCGCCCAGACGGCCCCCGGGAGGGCCAGGCCCTCGGACAGGATGCCGTACACGCGCTCGGCGAGCCGCGGATAGTCTTCGGGATCGTAGCGGCGCAGCCACGCGTCGGCCCAAAACAGCTGCTCCATCAAGAGGTGGGCGCGGGCGGTCTTGCGGCCGCGGCTGAGGGCGGCCAGCTCGGGCACGTCGAACACCTGCCGCACCTTGCGGAACAGGCGCATGAAGGCCTCGAACACCTGCGCCTTGCGCGGCGGGTTCAGCGCCCGGATGTCGCTCAGCACCGGCAGCGGCGGCGCTTCGCCGGTGGCCCCCTGGCGCAGGCGCTCGAAGTGCAGGTTCAGCAGCACGCGCAGCCGCGCCTGCGGCGTCGGCTCGGCCACCGCCGCCTCGGCGATCGCGTAGAGGGTCTCGATGCCGCGCATCAGGCAGGCGGCGGCGAGGTCTTCCTTGCGCTTGAAGTAGTAGGTGACGCTGGTCGTGGACAGGCCGACGGCGGCGGCGGCATCTCCGAGCGTCAGCCCCCGCACCCCCGCCCGGTTCAGGATCCGCGCCGCGGCGTCGAGGATCGCCTCTCTCTTTTTCTCGTATCGGGCGGTTGCGCGCACGCCGCTGCGTTCGGCCATCGGGTCCAACATCGATCAGATTTTCGAAACCGGCATGCCAGACAGACCCTTGCAGGGGAAGGGCTTTCGAAGTTTCGGGATCGAATGTCGGCGGGCGCCGCGCGACAGCGCGCCGCGCCGCCCCTGGCCCATTTTCGCCATCCTTGGCCCAGAATGGGTCGCCCGGGATCAGCCCCGCTGAGGGAGCGCGATTTGGTCAATCCGGGCAACCGCGGCGATGGCGGCCTGCGCCGCTACGTGGTCCATGCGGCCCACGAGGGCCGAGAGCGCGGCAGGGTCGTGCGCCGAACTTCCGCGAAGCCGCGCTGGCCTACGCCGACGGTTTCCTGACGCTGCCGCCACCCGAGGTGGCCCCCGCGCCGCTGGAGCTGCCCGATACCGGGGCCGATGCCGCGCCCGAACCTGCCGAACCGTCGCCGGCCTCGCCGGCGGAGACGCCGCTCGAGATCCCGCCGCCGCCCGCGCCCTGAGCCGGGATCGTTCCCGCTTGCGCTCGGCCCGTAGCGGGTGGAGCATTCCTCTATCGGCCGGCCAAAGAACGAGCCGGCGTCCGATGTGATGGAGGACCAGACCATGGCCGGCTCAAAGCCGGGCGCCATGCGCGCCATCGCCCTGGTCGGCGCGGCAGGCGCCGGCAAGACCACCCTTCTCGAAGCGATGATGTTCGCCAGCGGTGCGATCCCGCGGCAGGGGAGCGTCGATGCCGGATCCAGTGTCGGCGACGCGAGCCCAGAGGCCCGAAAGCGAGGCCAGTCCGTGGAGCCGAACCTGGCCGCCTTCGAGTTCATGGGCGACCGCTACGCCATCTTCGACTGCCCCGGGGCGACCGAGTTCTGCGGCGCAGCCGACGGAGTGCTGCCGGCGGTGGACCTGGCGATCATCGTCGCCGATCCCCATCCGGAGAAGGCCGTGCTGCTGCAGCCGATCTTCAAGCAGATGGAACGGATGGGCGTGCCGCATGCGGTGTTCGTCAACCGCATCGACCAGGCGCACGGGGCGCTGGACGGCCTGCTGGACGCCCTCGCCCCGATCAGCTCGGCCCCGCTCGTCGCCCGGCAGGTTCCGCTGTTCAAGGGCGAGCAGGTCACCGGCTTCGTCGACCTGGCGCTGAAGCGCGCCTTCGTCTACCGGGCCGGTCAGCCGTCCGAGCGTATCGACCTGCCGCCGGACGTGGTCGCCCAGGAGGCCGAGGCCCGCTTCCATATGCTGGAGCAGCTCGCCGACTTCGACGACACCCTGATGGAGGAGCTGCTCTCGGACCTGACGCCCAGCCAGGACGAGGTGTTCGCCGACCTGGTGCGCGAGATGAACGAGGGGCTGATCGTGCCGGTCTTCTTCGGCTCGGCCCTCAACGCCTTCGGGGTGCGCCGCCTGCTCAAGGCCCTGCGCCACGAGACGCCGGACGTTTCCCGCGCCGCCGAAAGGCTGGGACTGGACGGGCCGTGCGCCTACGCCTTCCGCACGTCCTACGCCGGCCAGGCCGGCAAGCTGACCTTCGCCCGCGTCATGGGCGGCGAGCTTTCCGACGGGGACGAGCTGACCGATCCGGAAGGGCGGCGCGCCCGGCCCGGCGGTCTCTTCAAGCTGGACGGGGCGGCCACCCGCAAGGTGGACCAGGCCGGCGCAGGGGAGGTCGTCGCCATCGCCAAGCTCGATCAGGCCCAGCCCGGCCAGGTGCTGTCCACGGACGGCCGGGCGCGTCGTGCGGCCATCGAGGTCGCCGAGCCCATGCCGCTCCACTGCATGGCCATCTCGGCCAAGGAGCACAAGGACGACGTGCGGCTCTCCGGCGCCCTGGCCAAGCTGGTGGAGGAGGACCGCACGCTGCGGCTGACCCACAACCCGATCACCCAGGAGCACCTGCTGGCGGGCCAGGGCGAAGCGCACATCGCCACCACGCTCGAGCGGCTGAGGCGGCGGTTCGGGGTCGAGGCCCAGGTCGCCAAGCCCAAGGTCTCCTACCGCGAGAGCATACGCAAAGGCGTCACCCAGCACGGCCGCCACAAGAAGCAGACCGGCGGCCACGGGCAGTTCGGCGACGTGATCCTCGAGATCAAGCCGGGCGCGCCGGGCTCGGGCGTGACCTTCTCGCAGCGGATCACCGGCGGGGTGGTGCCCAAGCAATGGATCCCAGCCGTCGAGCAGGGGGTTCGGGATGCGGCCCAGAAGGGCCCGCTCGGCTTCCCCGTGGTCGACGTGGACGTCTGCCTGATCGACGGCAGCTACCACTCGGTGGACTCCTCGGAAATGGCCTTCCGCGCCGCCGGCCGCCTCGCGATGAGCGAGGGGCTGAAGCAGTGCGGCAGCTACCTGCTCGAGCCCATCGAGAAGCTGACCATCCACGCCCCGTCGTCGGCGACCGCCCGGATCACCGCGGCCATCTCCGCCCGGCGCGGCCAGATCCTCGGCTTCCAGCCGCGCGAGGGCTGGACCGGCTGGGACGAGATCGAGGTCTACCTGCCCGAGAGCGAACGGCAGGATCTGATCGCCGAACTGCGCGGGCTGACCCAGGGCCTGGGCGACTACCTGGCCGAGTTCGACCACATGGCCGAGATCGGCGGCCGCATCGCCGAGGACATCGTCAAGCGCGAGCACGCGATGGCCTAGGGTCGGTACTCAATTAGGCGTGGCGAGCTTTCTACCGTTCTGATTCAAGGCTTCTGGAAGGGAGCCTTGAATGCGG